>Ga0207797_1003073_pt1 | contig 11272 bp, 19 predicted proteins | sample PRCRCaboRojoPR_6_FD_187275 | JGI IMG/M metagenome (GOLD analysis project Ga0207797, IMG submission 187275) | Marine sediment microbial community from Cabo Rojo, Puerto Rico - PR CR 10% Liquid 1 (SPAdes) | ecosystem: Environmental > Aquatic > Marine > Coastal > Sediment | place: Cabo Rojo, Puerto... | reverse complement strand
CGACCACGGGGATATGCAAGATTGGTTCGGCGCGGCGCTGCAAGCGGACTGGCAAAAAAAGGTAAAGGGGGGCAAGACGTATTGGGATGTGACGAGGGTGAGTAGGGGACAGGCGGATGTATGACAAAGACACTCACCGCTGGACGATACCGGAAGAGTCCGCGGTGGAATCACTTGCTGATGTCTTAAGGAGAATAACCGAAGGCATGCAGGAGCGGCACGAAGCGATCAAGCGAGACATACAACAGGAGGACGAGATGGCAACACAGGATACGAAGAGGATAATTGAGAAACTGCGCGAAGCGAACGCGGACCACAGTCTGATCAAGGCGCTGGCAAATGCCGCGTTCCCCGAGGATTCGGGAATCAAGCGGCACGATGGCCGCGCCATCATGCTCCCGGAGGGTATGGACTTCGACGAGGCGGTGCAGACCGTCCGCCGCGTCGAGCAGGACTTGGAGCAGGGCACAACGAACGAGTATTACTTTGAAGGATACGCCTACGACGATGTCCTAGTCGCACTGGACGAGGCGATCCGGCAGATGTTTGGCTTCGCCATTCAGCAAGCCCAGATGACGATGTTCGGTCTCCAGCCCCCGTCCACGCGCACTGTGACGATCGGAAGGGACGAGCGGGGACGCAGGATCACGAAGCAAGTGCCGGAGGGCCTGGTCGCCCTGCCCGGCCTATACGACGAAAACGAGGGCGTAGGTCGGCTCAAGACAAACAACACCACCCCGCCTCGGATCGTAGTCTACTTGCGAAAGCGCCACCAGAAGATCGGCGAGCAACTGATGGAACTGGTGCGTCACTATCTGCAAACGCAAAGCATCTATCGCGGGCATATCGTGACCGGCGACCTCGACTTCGTCAATTTCGGGGACTTCGACCGGAATGCTCTGGTCCTCAACCGCGCGGTGCGACAGAACATCGAGAATAATGTAATGTTGCACATCCTGAATCCAGACCTGGCTGACAGGATCGGGGCCGAGCCGCAGCGGTCGGCGCTGTTCTACGGCCCTTATGGAACCGGGAAATCGATGGCGCTCCGTGAGATCGCCGAGCGAGCGTCCGACGACGGCATCACGGTGTTCATGCACACCGACCAGGACATGAAGTCGATGCTGAAATGGGCGCGGAATTACCAGCCCTCGGTCGTTATGATCGAGGACGTGGACCAAGAGCTATCCGGCGCGCGCGGCCAGGATATGAATGACATTCTCAATACGCTGGACGGGGCCTTGGGCAAGCAGGACCGGGTGTTCACGATTATGACGACCAACAACCCCAAAAGGATTCACGAGTCCGCCCTGCGACCGGGCCGTATCAGCGTCGCCGTCAAGTTCGGCGCGCTGGACGGACAGGGCCTCCAGCGGCTCATCGGCCAAAACGGTCTGAACTTCTCAGAAGATATCGACTGGGAGGCACTGGCGGAAGATTATCCACGGCTGATGCCTTGCCATGTGAAAGAGGCGGGGAACCGGCTGGGATTCCAGTACCAACACGCGAACGGCGACCTGTCGGGTGAAGACGTGCGGCTCGCACTGGAGGGGATGATGGACCATCTCCGCCTCCAGGAGGCCGCCAACGCCAGCAATGAGACGGTTACCCTCGAAGGGCTATTGGCGAGGATAACCCGCGATCAGGTTGAGGAAGTGAACAAGGAGATGTTCCGGTAGGCTTTACCCTTTATAGTGGGAAGGAGGGGGCCGCAGCCCCCTCCGGCCCCAAGGTCTTGGATAACAGAGAGGAGAGATATGTTTAAGGACTTTGATAGTGCTGAGGAGTTTTTTGGCGTGGGGATTAACCAGGGGATTGATCGAGAAGCCGATGGCTGCGCGACCTGCGACGGCGACTTGGGCGAAGGTGTAGCAGTGAGTCCGCCGATCCCTTACAACGACCTTCCCGATCCACTGCAAGAAATGGTACGAGAGAGGTGGAAGGCAGAACACCCAGATCAGCCTTTCGATCCAGACAGCGTTGCCGTGCAGGTCGGTGGAGACATCGGGGGTCTCAGGGACCTCCTGGAGGAATTGGCTCAGGAAGACAGCGACGATATGGGAAGCATCATCCGCGATCTTCTGCGGGTGACGTCAGAATACAAGCGGCTGATGGAGCCGCTTGCCGAACTGCGCCATCGGCGCGCGATTGTGGAACGCCGCATCGAGCGCCGGACCCGTGTCCTGCACGGAGAACTGGCCGCAGGAGAGGGGCTTGGTAACAACGACACTGAGCGCGGAGTGCGGATGGGACACGCCGAGGAGCAGGACGAGGAACTGACGGCTCTCCTGGACGAGCGCGCCGAACTGCGCGCGGCCATCGACCGCCAGGAAACTCTGTCCGAGATGAACAGCAAGCGAATCCACGTCGCCCTGACGATGTTCAACGGCGTTCTGCGCGATCTAGAGCATCGCCTGCGTGAGAACGAGCTGGAGGTTCGGAAATCTGAGGTCGTCCACGCGATTTTAGAGGTCGCCCAGGACCTGGACCCCCATGAGCTTGTCGCACGCATGGAACGGTTAAAGGAAGTTGGGGAATTGCTCCAGTAACCTCTTGACACCGGTGGCTGGCGTGCTATAATGAGAGTGAGAGTGAGAAGTCAGCCACCGGGCACTTTAACAAAGAGTTCATTTTAGCGCCCGTAACCCAATACGAGTAAGTGGTAGGGTACCCAGCACCGTGCCTGAGGGGTCAAGAGGGCTGGGATATCCCGGTTCGAGTCCGGGCGGGCGCACTCAGGGTCGGTATGACTCTGTCTCCTATGGTGGATGTTTGCGGTTCATCCCTAAAAAGCCGCACTCTTTAACTGGAACGGAATTTAACAAGCGCAGAAAAGACCGTCGGCAAGGCATTGCCGGGTAAGAGTCACGGCGACCCGTGACAGTTCGCGGAGAACTGCGGAGCGCAGGAGTGAGAAGCCGCGAGCCAAAAGTGTGAACTGGATGCCTGGATGTTCACCGCGCTAGTCGCAGACACACAGAAGGAGTCGGGTGGGGAATCCGACACGGTCTTCCATAATTAGCGGTAGAGGATTGCTTACAGCACAACAAACCCAACCCTGCTAAGGTTGCTAGTTGAACGCAGTCCGATGACGCCCAGATCGGTATAGTTTGGCCTGCTTACAGCACAACTCACAATGACAGGTTCGATTCCTGTAGACCCCTTTGGGGACTGCCAATGGAGGTAACCAGCAGGCCGTGAATGATTGGGCTACTTACAGCAAAACACTTGGCAAAACTCAACAGAGTTCCGGTTCAAATCCGGGATCAGTAGCCCGCTGACTTATTGTCTGCTCACAGCACAGCTCACGTCGCCAGCAGTAAAGTCCTCGGTCATGACGGGCCGGGGCAAGCAGACAGAGAGGAGAGAGAGATGAACGAACGGGATATGATAGAGATGACCTTTTTCGAGGCCATGACCACCGCAGATGTACGCGGGGAGAATCTGATGCCGACCCACAGCACGTCGGGGAGCTATGTTCTAGACTGGTTCTTTTGGATGGGCGGCGCGCGCGGTAAGCCCGCCTCCGAAATTATCCAGAAGTTCGCCGCCGCTTATCACGAGGACCACGCATTGGCCCTCAAAGCGCTCTTCAACCTGCGCGATGTACGCGGGGGGATGGGCGAGCGCCGCACATTCCGCGTCGCTGCGAGGTGGATGGCATACAATTTCCCCCAGGCTATCAAGGACAACCTCGCAAATATCCCATACTACGGAAGGTGGGATGACGTCCTGGCGGTCGCCATCGAGACGCCAGCCGAGCGGGCCGCGCTGGCAATGATCTGGGGCGCGCTCTCCACGGGCGATCGGTTGTGCGCCAAGTGGATGCCGCGTGAGGGAAAGAGCCTAGACAAAGTCGCCAAGTACCTGATGGAGAGGTTTAATATGTCCCCGCGTCAGTATCGAAAGGTGTTGGCTGGAAACACCGAGGTCGTCGAGAACCTGATGTGCGACGACCGCTGGGACGAGATCGAGTACGAGCACGTACCCAGCGTAGCATTCAGTAAATACAAGGCCGCTTTTGAGCGTCATGACCCAGAGAGGTTCGAGGAATTCCTGGGCGACGTTGAGAAGGGCGAGGCCAAGATTCACGCGGGGGCGATCTTCCCCCACGACGTGCTCGGCAAAGCGGTTCTTATCCTAGGTTACGGAGTTGTGAACCGGCGCGCGATCAACGCGCAGTGGAGCCAACTACCGGAGTACGAAGCTCCCGGCGGGACACTGGTCGTGGCCGACGTGTCTGGCTCGATGACGGCTGGCGACGCACTACCGCTGCGCGTCAGCGTCAGTCTGGGCCTGTACTTCGCCGAGCGGCTGCCCGGCCCCTTTAAGAATATCGTCTGCACGTTCAGCCAAAGGCCCAACTTCTTCAGACTCCCGGACGCCGGGATCGTCGAGAAGGCCAGGGCGGTCGCGGGGATGGATTGGATGGGAAACACTGACCTAGAAGCCGTCCTCCGGCTGATGCTGGACCAGGCCACCAAGCACAACCTGGCAGCCGAGAAGATGCCGGGCAACATTCTGATTTTATCTGATATGCAGTTCGATTACTGCATGGTCAACGCTGACGAAACCGCCATGCAGATGATGCGCCGGATGTATGAGGAGGCCGGATACCAGATGCCGCAGGTCATTTTCTGGAACCTGCGCTCCAGTATCGGCATCCCGGCCAAAATGAACGAGGCGGGGGTCGCCCTACTGAGCGGGTTCAGTCCATCTCTGATGAGGAACGTGATGGCGGGTGTGGCGGACCCGCTCAGTGTGATGATGCGGACGCTGAACAACGAGCGCTACGATCGCGTGGTCGTGTAGCCTTCCGCACCGATGTTTGCGGTTCATCGCTAAAAAGCCGCACATTGGAGCCTAATGTGAAGATCACAGGGGAAACCAGTCGGCGTCCAAGAACCGTCGTTAATATGCAACCCCTCCCGTGAGGTACTGGCTGTAATCGGGGTCCGGGGCAGAACCGGAAGGCTCCACTTAACAGAGCAAGCCAGTAAATGCACCTTATCCAGATATGGATATCTCAGCCGTGTAAACGCTACGCTCAGAGGGTAGCTATCGGACGGAAGACTCTGACTAGGTGCTTGGACTGGCTATTAGATGAACAGACTATAAGTGAAAGGATACAGGCGATGGCGGCGGATAACCCCGAGCACGAACGACCCCCGGAGGGAACGATCACAGCTAAAATCACGGACGAAACGGGATACTTACACCTGCGGCAGTTCCTTGTTGACGGTGTGATGCAGAGCGAGGGCACCGGGCGGGTCAAATTTGAGGTCTCGGCAGCTCTTTCTTCCGGGGACTTGATACTCCGGATCGAAGACGCCACCTACCGGATTGCCCTGCAAGACATTATGCGAGAAGCGCTGCGCTATCATCTCGACAATTCAGCAGTCTAACCATGAGAGAGGGAGATATGTGGAAGCGAATATATGCGTTGATAGTGGCAGTCCTGTTAGCAGGCTGTGCGGTAGCGTCCAACCCGCCCGTATCAGCCCCCCAGGTCTCCGTCCCGCAAGTAGCGGCCCCCGCCGGGGGCGTTTCTGGGTACGTGGTACCACAAGGGGCCGTCGGGCCCGAGGCGGCTCCTATACCGGAGGCCTGGCCCGAGGGATGGTGTTTCCCGAAGCCGTACACGCAGGCGGAACCGAAGGACGGTCATGCCGTCGAGAAACACGGCGAGTCCGCTAACGTGGCCCGCCGGGCAGTAGACCCTCGGAACAAGTGCCAAGTCTATCAGTGCATATCGAAGATGACAGGGAAGCCCACAGTGATGAGGTCCTGTCATATTCGAAAGTCTGAAAAGGGAGGCTATGAAGACGGCGACCATCACTCCTTCCAGACGCTCTACTATGCAGAGGGAAAGCTGATGGAGGGAACGGCCTACACTATGCGGACCGCCCAACTGGAGAAGTGGAAGAAAGCCAATAGGTGCCAATTGGTCAGCATGACAAATTAGGGAGGGACTATGGATGAGCAAATAGAGGCCGTCCTTGCCCTCATCGAGAGCAAGTACGGGGACGAGATAGCCGCAGAGGCGTTTCACTTCCTCTACGGCACCGCAGGGATGCCGCGCCCTGCGCCAGAAAACCCATACGGCATAGAGCTCGTGGCGGCATTTCACGATGCTCTGGAGCGCTGGCTGCTCAAGCACGACCCAGATGCGGCTACCTACTTGATAGCAAATCTGACGCATCACCTAGAGGAGGGATAAGACAATGTTCTGGGTCGGCTTCCTGCTCGGCGTCCTGATAGTCGTTCTGGCCTGGATTATTCTGGACTTCCCAAAACGGTAAAATGAGCGAAGACCCCCTCAGCATCGTCAAGCGACATTTCGGTATCCGTCTCAAGCAGGTCACGGCAACCGAATACCGCAGCCTGGACGGCTGCCCGGAGTGCGGGGACGGCGGGAAAGGGGCGCGCAGCGACAGGTTTAGAGTCTTCACCGACGGCAGTCCGCGCTGGTGGTGTCGCCGCTGCGGGTTCCAGGGGTTCGTCGACGAGATTGACGGCGAGCCGTGGCGGGACCTGGATTATTACGAGCGCCGCCGCCGTATCATCGCTGCCCGGCAGCGTGCCGAACAGGAAGCCGAACGCGAGCGGCAACTGCGCCGCCAGGCGCTCCAAGAACTACGGGCCAGCGGGGACGCCGAGCGTTATCACCGGCAACTGGCCCGCAACGCTACTGCGCTCAATTACTGGTTCTCCGAGGGGTTCCAACAGCAGACCATTCAGCACTTTCGGCTCGGCTACTGCCGGGCGTGCCCCTTGGACTACCAGCACCGCCCCTCCGTCACCATCCCCGTGACCTCCGCCGGTCTGCTGTGGAACATCCGGCACCGCATCCTGGGCGCGGAGCCCGGTGACAAATACCGGCCTCATACCAAACACTTACCTAATCCGCTGTTCAGCGCGGACGCCCTCCGCGCCGATTCTAACTACATCCTAATTGTCGAGGGGGAGAAGAAAGCGATGGCGGCCTGGCAGGCGGGCTGGGTGGCGGTTGGTATTTGCGGGCAAGACACCTGGCAGAAGGACTGGGCTCCGGCGTTCAACAACTTTGAAAGGGTTTATGTAATCTTGGACCCGGATGCAACAAAGAATGCCCAAGAAATTGCGGTACAATTTGGTCATAGGGGTATAGTCGTTGAGTTGCCGGGCAAGTTGGATGACTTGCTGAACCCCTACAAGGGGGGCTGGTCCGCCGAACGAGTCTGGCGCAGGATACAGGAGGCTGAATGATTACGGTGTGGGAGAGTCATACTTCCCTAACGATAGCATCGGCGCTGGCGATGGTGGTATTGATTATGTACGCGGTGACTGCCAGCCTTTGGGACATCGAGATGGCGATAAGGAGGAAGCAATGAGCGGGTGTCTACATTGGAACATCACGGTGATGGTGAAATCAAAGAGCGGCGACACAAAACTGTGTCACGTCTTCTATGACAATGTATATCAAGAGTCTTACCGGGCGGAGGCTTCCGCCGCGGACCGGGACGTTGAGGTCTGGTGCGATGACTGCGAGTCCTTTTGGTCGCACGATCGGGACGATCTCCCGGCGTGGATTCAGGTCGCGGTCACGGAGGCCGAGTCGGCATACGAGGAAGCGCAAGGCCACGGTGCTGATGTTGACGAGGGAGGAGAGCATGAACAGGGTTAGGAGAATGCTTGTACTGGCGCTGTTGGTAATCTTATTGGTCCCGTCATGCGCCACCCCGACCCCGGAAGCCCGGCGGGCCAGACCTCCGCTCCCTGAAGTCGTGGAGGCCGCAAAAGAGAACCTGAAGCTGGAGCCTCAGCGACACGTTGACCACACTTACGGGGTGATTTGCTACACCTGGCAGGGGGACATCGACTGCCTGGTGATGCCCTGACAACAGGAAGGAGAGAAATGGGTAAGAAAGGAAGATACATTTGCATGAAGTGCGGTAAGGACCTGGGGCCGAGCGGAACAGAAGAGGACAGTCACGGCATCTGCCCTAAATGTCTGCGCGTAATGGCCCCGGACACCGCGCGGCGAGTGGAAAGAACAAAAGGGAGGAATGATGAAGATGGCTAGGACCGCCGTTGAACTCCTGAAAGCCTCGCGGCTGTTGCTGCGGACGGGAGTTCGTCAGGACTACGACCCGCAACAGGCCGTACTCGACGCGCGGGACATTGACCTTGAAACAGTACGCCGTGCGGCTGCCGAGAGCGGTGACGAAGAGGGCTTACTTGGCATCGCAAATTATATATACTGCGTGGCGGGGATGAATCTGGACACCACGCCACAGACAATTCATCAAACGTGCTTCCCGTATTTGGAAGATGACTAACTCAGACAGAGTACGTAAGGCCCTGAGAGACATCGCGCCGCAGTTGCGCCTGCACCCCGCTGTCACCGAGGAGGATTGGGGACAGTGGCTGACACATTGGGGGGACCACCTAAGCCAGATAAGTAACACGCCCCACTGCCCCAGCTGCGGCGCGGTCATGCGCAAGCGTAGTGGCAAATACGGCGAATTCTGGGGCTGTAGCCGGTACCCGACGTGTCGGCACACGCTCCCCATTGTTAAGCGAGGAAGATAGATGAGAGACGCAACATTTTTCTTTAGAGAGGGCGGAGTTATCAAGACACGAGTCCCTGATAACAACACCCCACGTACCGTAGCACAAAGAATGAGCCAGGGCGGATACATAGTGGGAACAGACAGCTTCTGGGATGGACCGCGACATGTCGCCATCAACCTAAGCGACGTGTCGTGCGTGATAGTCAGCGACCCGCTTGACCAGGAATGAGAAAAGAGTGGGGCGGGGACGGGTACGTGGAATGGGAGGAGGAAGACACCGCCTATCTCTCCGTCGTCTTCTCTTGGCAGTTAAGCCGTGCCTTTCAGCGCGCGATATGGTACCGAGCAATGGGATACCACGTCCGCGCTGGAGGACCGGCTGTTGACCTTAGCCCGAGCGCTCTGGCTGACGTAGCCGAGGTCGGTGGCGAGATTGATGCTCTACCGCGACATAACCCCAAAGCCACATTCACCACACGCGGGTGCATTCGGCGCTGTGAGTTCTGCGCGGTGCCAAAAATCGAGGGCGAGTTCCGAGAACTGGATGACTGGCCGGTGCGACCCACCGTCTGCGACAACAACTTCCTGGCATCATCAAAACCGCACTTTGACAGTGTTATTGACAAGCTAAAACCACTCTCTGACATAGACTTCAACCAGGGGCTGGACTCCCGGCTGTTGACCGCTTACCACGCCAGGCGACTGACAGAATTGAAACTGCGCGTGGTAAGGCTGGCCTGGGACGATACGGCCTACGAAGGACAATTTATGCGTGCTTATGAGACATTGCGGGGCGCGGGAATACCTGCCAGTATCATCCGCGTGTATGTCCTGATCGGGTTCAATGACACGCCCGAAGACGCATTGTATCGATTGCAAACAATCAAGGATTTGGGCGCGTGGCCCAATCCAATGCGCTACCAACCTCTGAATGTCTCAACGCGCAACGGACACGTGGCTACCGAGTGGACAGAACGGCAGCTAAAAGACTATATGCGCTACTGGTCTCGGCAAAGATGGTTAGCCGCAGTCCCGTTTGAGGAATATGAGCGATGACCAAGCATGCAGCCTTTGTGGGACTCTTAACTCAGGCCGAAGAGAATGTCAAGTTGTCCGACATCGTGATGGCCCGTTCCCGGTCCTATACCCGCATCACACAACTCAACGCAATGTGGCATTCGGTTCTCCCTGAATCGCCAGCAGGGATGCGGCTTGGATTCATTTTTTATGCGGGAACGCCAGTTGCGTGCGCGATGTGGGGTCGACCATCAGCGCGCCTTGAGGATCAAGAAACGACCCTTGAACTCACGCGGCTGGCGCACAGTCCGAACGTGCCGCGTAATTTTGGGTCCTGGGCATTGGCGCGGATGCGTGAATGGATACGGGGGCAGATGCCTGAAATCGAGCGCCTTATCAGCTACCAGGACGCCGACATTCACCACGGCACGATCTACAAGGCAGACAATTGGCGGATGGTTTACGAGAAGCATAAGGAGCACACGTGGGCGAATCGACCTGGGCGGTTAGGGAACGAGCGGCGGCACAAGATTAAGTGGGAGCGAAAACCGTAGGGAGTTAGCACGAGGGTTGTAGTTGATATGGGCGAAGCTACCCGGTAATGGAGGTACTCGGTGAGCGAAAAATTATTAAAGGCGTATATGACGTGGAATGCACCGGATGGACCTATGGAGAGTTGCATCTTGATTTTTGCGTATTCGAGAAATCAGGCCCGGTCGATGGCTCAACCGTATTGGTCCGAGTATATCAACATCCGTGCTCGGCGGGAACCCGAAATGGATCAATATGCACTGATAGATGAACCTCATTTTGTGTGGAATAACGAAGTGCTTCCCGATGGCGTGAAATTCTATTGGGAGGATGAGGATTATATTCGGGCTGATGCTACCCGATAGGGAGGTACTGAGATGGAAAAGGATAAAGCGGAGCGATTGATCGATGGCCTATTAGAATTGCAGGCGCAGACTACAGCAGCAGAGGAAAATCGTCACCCACAAGCACGCCAATTGAATGCAGACAGGGACATTGCGCGTGACGAACTGCTGGAATATATCGGGACACTCAAACGGCGTCTTGCCGAATGCCGATCCGATAAGGACGAGCTAAAGGCGGAGCGAGCATACTGGCGAGGCCTGAGGCGGCGACAAGAAGCTATCCGATAAGGGTGAGGGAGGGACTCGGTGTCGCCGTGGTAATGAAAGACAGCATAAGATTAAGTGGGAATATCGGCTATGACCCTTGACAACATACTGGTCGTTAGATACACTCAGTATAGAGGCTTGACAGGCCTAACGGACAGCAGGAACGAGCGCTTTTTGGCTGCTTGTGACCTGACCCGCGCCTGCTGTCCGGGAACTGTCACAGGTTGCAGGCAGCCAAAAGGCGCTTTTTTTGTTTCTCAGCAGCAAGGAGGATGAGATGAAGGAGAGGAGCCAACCGTCCGATACCCTGGGCTTCATCTGCTTTATGCTAATTTTAGTCCTCCCGATCATCACATGGTTCATTCAACCAGGATGGGAAGGGTGGCTACTATTACTGGAAGCCGAGGCCGTATTGATTGTGGTAAGCCACGAGATGTTGTCCTAAGTGGAAGATTACGCTTAAAGAGCTTCGAGATCTTTTGTCAGCAGGGAGGGAAAGATGATCGGCATTTTTCAAGGACGTGGTATTGCAGAGCGGGCCAAGGCGCACGCTCAAAT
>Ga0207797_1003071_pt1 | contig 11292 bp, 10 predicted proteins | sample PRCRCaboRojoPR_6_FD_187275 | JGI IMG/M metagenome (GOLD analysis project Ga0207797, IMG submission 187275) | Marine sediment microbial community from Cabo Rojo, Puerto Rico - PR CR 10% Liquid 1 (SPAdes) | ecosystem: Environmental > Aquatic > Marine > Coastal > Sediment | place: Cabo Rojo, Puerto... | reverse complement strand
GCCAGGCAGCTTTCCTCATTTGAGTGCTGGGTCTTCTTTTATAAAAGAACAAGGTCCGTCCTTAAATCTGTTTTTCTACAAACCCCGTCCCTTGGGGCGAGGTTCTTGACTACTTGATAATTATTTTTAAATAAATATGATTATTCTAAGATAGTTGGTCAAAATGGTCTTAAAAGGAGGTTGCAAATGGAAAATACGTCGGAAAATCCCGATAAAGCTGGAGAAAATAGTTATAACTTTGGTAAACTGAGGTTTTACAACTTCTCAATGGGGTTACTGCACCTGGCCCAGGGAATAGTTATGTACCTTTTGAGCAACGACTTTTCCTTGCCCGTTTCTACCCTGTATTTACAATTCGATCCCGAGACTACTTCGCTGAGCCAGAACCTGCAGACGCTCGGCAGCATCAGGCTGGGTCCGCTGGTCGCCGGCTTCCTGTTTATTTCGGCGCTCGCTCATCTTTTCGTTTCCACGGTGGGGTTTAACCTATACAAACGGGATCTGAAAAAAGGATTAAACAGGGCAAGGTGGTACGAATACTCGCTTTCCGCCTCACTGATGATAGTAATTATTTCGATGCTGGTAGGGGTATACGATCTCTCGAGCTTGATACTGATCTTTTTCGTAAACGCCGCAATGATACTATTCGGCATGACGATGGAACTCTATAACAAACCCTCGGAGGGGCCCGATTGGCGACCTTTTACCTACGGAAGTATCATGGGTATAGTACCCTGGGTCGTAATAGCTTTGTACCTGTTTGGAACCGAATCTACTGCCGGTACCTCAGTCCCGACTTTTGTTTACGGAATTTTCGGATCAATTTTCGTGTTCTTTAACGTGTTTGCGATAAATATGATACTCCAGTACAAAAAAGTCGGACCGTGGAAGGATTACGTCTTCGGCGAGCGAGTATACGTACTTTTAAGCCTGCTTGCTAAAAGTGCGCTTGCCTGGCAGGTGTTCGCGGGGACTTTGAGACCCATGTAATCAAACCCGGCGTTCGTGCGGGCTAACGCCTTCTTGTTTACAGGGTTATTTGGTCCCGGCTGTTTATTTTGATTCTATTTGTCAGACGACCTGTTGCCTGTTATAATTTTCTGATCTAAGCGGGCATAGCTCAGTGGTAGAGCGACAGCTTCCCATGCTGTAAGTCGCGGGTTCGAATCCCGTTGCCCGCTCCATTTTTACCCTTTCGGCGGGCAGGGAATGCAAGGACTTCGTAACCCAGAAAGCTGTCATCCCTGCAAGGTAAATTTGGATTTTCTCGAACGAGCTACCTGCCATAGTAATTTTTGTAAAATCCAGGTCTAGATGTAATTAAGTACGGAAACAATTTTTTTACTTGGGAGCTACTCGACGGAGGGACGGACTCAATGTATTAGGTGGCTAAATAGTGGAAAATCCATCAGAAGAGGGATTGTTCCGATTGGAACTAAAGGAAATTTCGGAACGGGTATTAACGTGCACGAAGTGCAGGTTATCCGAGAACAGGACGAACGCGGTTCCCGGAGAAGGCGATAGTGACGCCGATTTACTTTTCGTAGGAGAAGGTCCGGGACGACAGGAGGACGAACAGGGCAGGCCCTTCGTGGGAAGAGCCGGGAACAAACTTACGGAGATTCTCAACTCGGTATCTCTGGAAAGATCCCAGGTTTACATAACCAATATCGTCAAGTGTCGACCTCCCGAAAATAGAACGCCTAAATCCGACGAAATTGAGTCCTGCCTGCCTTACCTAGAGGCACAAATAGCTGAACTAAATCCGTCTATAATTGTCACTCTCGGTAATGCCGCTACTAAAACGCTTCTCGATACCGATAGGGGGATAACGTCGGCGAGAGGCCAATTTTATACCTGGCGGGGTTCTATAGAGGTATTCCCCATGTTTCATCCGAGTTACCTCCTGAGGAATCCCTCCAAGAAAAAAGGGAGCCCAAAACATCAAACATGGAAGGACATAAAGAAAGTCAAGAAGGCCTTAACCTCGAACTAGAGAATAGAACGGAACTTTCACTTGCCGAGAGGGAAGAGAAGGTCACTGAAGCTCTGGAAAAAGCCCAGGAGCTACGAAAGCAGGAAAACTACAACCAGGGTATAGAGAAACTGACGAGTGCCCTCGAACTGGACGTAAAAAAAGACAGGGTTTACTACCGTCTGGGAAATATCTATTTCGACTCGGGGGATCTCGACAGGGCGGAGTACGCTTACAAAAGAGCAATAGAAGTGAACGACGAACACGTAAATGCCCAGCATAACCTTGCCGTGGTCTATAGAAAACAGGGGAAGATCAGCAAATCCGTCAAACAGAGGAAAAAGGCAAATAAAATAGAGCTTGAAAATCCCAAGGATCCCGATTTAACCGATGAGGAAAGGAGCTACGCAAAGTGGTTTGCCGTTAAATTGATCCTGCTTATAACCGGGGGTATCCTGGGATTGGGATTAATCGTCTATTTGGTCGCGGTATTCGTTTTTTAACAACTACCGGGTTTTTCAGCTCGGAAGCTCTCAGTTCAGGCCTTTCAGCTACTCAATAGCTCCTCGTAGACGAGGTAATTTCTGTAAACCGCCTTGACGTAATTTCTCGTACTTCCGGCCGGGACCTTCTCCAGAAATAGGTCAAGGTCGGTCGAATCGTACTGAGACCTCCAGTCTCCCAGGTTTCCCGGTCCTCCGTGGTAAGCCGTCAAACCTAGCCTGACGTCGCCCCAGCTGGAAGCCTGTTTTGATATGTAGTAGCTCCCCATCCTGATATTGGTCTCCGGCTGGAATGAATCGCCGGGAGAGTAGTCATCCATTTTCAGGTCAACGGCAATTCCCTTCGCCGTAGCCGGCATTACCTGCATCAAGCCCTGAGCGCCGGAGGTGGAGTAAGCTCTGGCATCAAAAGCGCTCTCCTGCCTGATTACCGCGAAAACAAGAGACGGAGGAACCCCGAACTGCCCGGCTATCCTTTTTACCTCGTCTCCGTAATAAGTGGGAAAAGCGGTCTTAACAACGGCGAGTGGAGGAATTCTGTTCCGTTCGTAAAACCAATCCAGTAGCCTGTTAGAAGTTTTAATCGAATCCATGTATTCGCCAGCCAGACTCTCCCACTGACTTTTCAGGAACAGAAAATCCTGGCGGGGGAGTTCCGGTTTAATTCTCTCCAGCCTGGCGAGCCCGGCCCGGTAAAGGTCGTGGTTCTTCAGACGTATCGCCGTTCTAAGTTTTTCTTCCGTCGCGGCCGAAATATCTTTATTCAGTATTTCCGCCTCCCGCTCGGTCAGATCTATTTCCGTCGCGTCCCAAGTTTCCTCGAGGTCAAACCCTCCTCTGGACCAGCCCTTTTCCGCGGCAAGCAGAGAGTAGTAGTTGATGGGATGTTGTTTCTGGGACCCGACCAGCTTGAGATAACTACCCGAATCCTCCTCCGAACTGGCTTTGGTCTTGTAGCGCCAGAAGACTATTTCAGGGGGGACCTCTTCGTAGAAAGATTCCAGCTTGCTCAAATAGTGGAGCGCCAGCGAGTAATTGTCCGCGGCGTAGCTCTGATAGAATAGCTCCCAGGTAGCTTCTCGAACCGTGGACCGGGATAGATAGCTCTTAAATATTTCTAGCTGATTGTCCAGCTTCGACAGACCGGCACCTTTTGTCCGCTCCTGGAAAGCGCGCCTGGCGGCGAGTTTTCCGTAGGTCGTCCCCGGAAACCTCCTGTAGGCGTCCAGCAGGCCCTCGACTAGATCGTAATTCTCGTCGTTCCTGCCCTTAAACAGAGCCAGATAATAGCGCCCCTTTGCTTCGGCCCAGCTATTCTGGTTCGTTCTAAACAGCCTGGAAAAAGTCCACCGGGCTTCTTCGGGAAAATCCAGCTTAAACCCGTCGAGCCAGGCGAGGGTAAAGTAAGCTTTGCTCCGAAGCGAACCCTCCCAGTTCCCCATGTTGCGAAGCAGGTGACTTCTCGCCCGTCTGTACTCTCCGTAATCGATAAGTATTTCTATGTAACTGTAGAGGTATTCTAAACCCTGGCCGTCGGAGAAATCGGCCCGACCTACTAAATCTTCAATTTTTTCGAAGAGACGGTCCCGCTCTTTTCCTATAAACCTCAACCTGGTCGCTTCACAGTATTCGATGCCTTCTCTCAATGCCCGCTGGGGGCTACTCGCTTCGGAAGCGATGGCAAATTCCAGCTGGGCCAGTTCTTCTTTTTCCCTGGCGGTCAGAGCGTAACCGTGTGCCTCTCCCGTTAACCTCAACGCACGTTCACCTCGCCCCATCCCGTTCAGAATCCGGGCCTGGAGGAAATACTTTTCGTATCTCAGCGGCGCGTCACCGTTCCCGGCCGGAATCGGATCCAGAACGTCCATTGCCCTTTCGTAATTTCCGGCTTCCATAAGTGCCTTTGATAAAAGGTATCTTGCGTACGTCGAGAGGGTGTTGTCGTCGGGGTAGTTTTCTAGAAGTTCGATCGCTTCCCCGTAATTCGCGTTCTCCATTGCGGAGACCGCTCGAACCAGTCGCCCCGATACATCGGTCAGTTCGGAAGACCGAGGTGCCTTTCCGGAAAAGGTCTGGAGCAACAGTAACGATACCGCCAGCAAGAGAGCCGCTACAGCAACTTTATTGAGACTAATTCTCATAACTTATCGTTAAGATATTAAAGTAAAGTACTTTGGGTCTAACACGACCAGTATTCACAATCTTATCTCCAGGTGACAATTTAGTCAAATACCCGCTTAAACACATTTAGGCTACTCGTCCTCCTGGAACAATATTTACTTCAAGGCGCAGCCCTGCCCGATTTCAGATTAAAGCCTGAACAGGATATCCTCTCTTTTAAACAAGCCTATAGCCAGATAAACCAGTAAACCCGCCAGAGGAACAGTAGTTAGGAACGTAGCACCTATGTGAAACAGGTTCACATTCCCGACGATCAGTTCTTTAAAGGTTTCCAGCGAGTTCAGAAGTGGGATAAAGTAAGCAAAGTTTCCCAGATCGATCCCTCCGGTCATGGACAGAATTCCGGTGAGAACGACGAGCATAAGAACCGGTGTCTGGTAGACGTTTGCCTCTTTCTGTGTCCGGGCGAACGATCCAATGCTGATGACGAGTGCGGACAGTACCGCTACCAGGGGTAACATGGTAAGCAAAATAGAGCCAAATACTCCTGGGGTTAAATTGCTCAGTGGAAGTGCTATCCCAAACAGTCCGAGACCGTAAACCAGGCCGACGACGCTGAACACTGCCGCGACGGTAGCGACCATAAATACGGTCAGAAATTTGCCGAGAACTATTTCTTCCCGGGAGAGACGTGATACCAGTAAAGTCGAAATGGTCTTTTTCTCCTTCTCGCCCGCCGTAATTTCCGCACCAAGTCCCATCGCCGCCGTTATTATAGACAGTATGACGAAGTATGGGAGCATCATCTTCAGCACTTCCTCTCCAATTGCCGTCGCCGCGCTGCCGGTTTCGTTGACGTTTATCTCCATAGGAGGAGTGATTTCTTCGTAACTTATCCCCATGCTCCCCAGCTTTTGCTCCAATGTCTTTTGAAGGTAGTCTTCAAGGACGCCCCTCGTTCGACTGAGGGCTATTTCCGAGTCCTGGTCGAATTGATGGTACGATATATCCACCTTTACCCCGGAAGGTTGCTTCTTTTCGACCAAAATCAGTACGTCGCCCCCGCCTTCCTCAAACGCGGCGGTCGCTTCGGCTTCGTCCTCGTAAAACGTAGTTGCGATATCCTCGTTCCTCGTGAAGAACTCCGCAAGAACCTCTGAGTCCTCTCTGTTCTGGTAGACAACGCGAGAAACGGAGGTCCCGCCGTCAGAAACGTTCTGGCTCGTGAAGTGAAATATCAGCCCTAACATTGTGGGGTAAAATATTAACGGAAAGACAAGTACCAGGATGGCTGTTCTCCTGTCCCTCAACCCGGCAAGGATTTCCTTTTTGAACAACAACCAGATATTTCTCAATTTTCCTCCTCCTCGGCTACTTTGAAGAACAGCGACTCGAGACTATCCTGGGCGTTCCTCTCCAGGAGACTGCTTATTTCGCCAAATGCCTTTATCTCTCCGTCGAATAATATCGCTATCCTGTCACAGAGCTTTTCCGCGACGTGCATGATATGAGTCGACAGGATAATCGTTTTCCCTTCTCTTTTGAATTCCTCTATATAGTCCATGACCGTCTTTGAAGTCATGAGGTCCAGACCCTGAGTCGGTTCGTCGAACAGGAGAATATCCGGGTCGTGAATTATACTACGCGCGAGCGAGAGCTTCTGCTTCATCCCCGTCGAAAGATTCGTTACCCTCCTCCCCTCGAATTCGTTCATGTCCAGGATATCGAAGACCTCTTCCATCCTGGGTTCGATCAGGTCTTCGTCAAGGCCGTTTATCCTGGCGAAGAAAGTCAAAGTTTCCCTGGGCGTAAGCCTTCCGTAAAGCCCCATTTCAGTGGCCAGATAGCCTATCGACTGGCGAACTTTGAGAGGGTCTTCTCTGACGTCCTGACCGTCCACTATCGCCGTGCCCGAAGACGGTTTTAGGATAGTAGAGATCATCCTCAACGCCGTCGTCTTACCGGCTCCGTTCGGACCGAGTATTCCGAGAACCTCACCGGACGCCGCCTCGAGGTTCATCTTTCTGACGGCAGTTATGGTTTCCTTTCGGTTGAGTTTGAACTTCTTCGTAAGATCAACCGTCCTGACCTTTATCTTTTTTGAGTTCACCTTAATCTATCCTTATTTACGTAACCAGCGAGTTTTTCGGGTATATCAACCGAACCATCCGGCTTTTGATTGTTCTCCAGCAACGCCACGAGTAGCCTGGAAGTTGCCAGACCGGACCCGTTGAGCGTGTGGAGAAATTCCGGCTTATTTTTCGAGCCTCCACCTTCCGACGAATCCGGGCGATACCTGATATTGCCCCGCCTCGCCTGGAACTCCTCGCAGTTGCTTATCGAGGAGACTTCCTGGTACGTCTCCTGGGAAGGTATCCAGACTTCCAGATCTATGGTCTTGCTGGACTGCTGAGCTAAATCGCACGTAGGTAATAGCACCTTCCTGTAGTGAAGGCCCAGCTCCTGTAGCACGCTCTCCGCGTCCAGGACAAGCTCATCGAAATGCCGGTAGGAACTATCCGGTTTTACGAACCTGAACAACTCGACCTTGTTGAACTGATGGGTCCGAATCAATCCTCTCTCTTCTTCGCCGTAACTACCGGCTTCTCTCCTGAAACAGGTCGTAAAGGCAACCAGCTTCTCGGGTAGTTCCTCCTCGGCGACTATCTCGTTCCTGTGATAGTTTACCAGTATGCTTTCCGCCGTCGGGTTCAGGTAAAGACTTTCTTCTTTGGTCCTACCCTGTTCCGGTTGGTCCTCCCTGTCGTCTATCCTGTAGAGGTCGTCCTCAAACTTCGGCAACTGACCGGAGGTAAAATAGCTTTTTCCCTTTGCGAGATAAGGCGGAAAGACAGGGGTGTATTCGTTTTCCTCGACCTGATAGAAATACATGAAGTGAATCAGGCCCATCTCCAGGAGCGCCCCGTCCCCGTAATAAAAAGGAAATCTTGCTCCGGCAATTTTTGAGGCCTTGTCGAATTTAAACAGCTCCAGGTCTTCCCCCAGTTCCAGGTGGTTTCTCGGCTCGAAATCGAACGATGGCTTCTCCCCGTATTCGGAAATTACTTCCTTCTCGTCCTCGTCCTCGCTTACCGGAACGGATTCGTGCGGAAGGTTTGGCAAAACAGCCAGCCTGTCCGAAAGTTCCGTCTCGACTTCGTCAAGCTGCTCCTCCAGTTCGTCTATTCTGGAAGAGACTTCTCCCATTCGTTCTATTAACTCCTCGGCTCGGTCGTCCTTGCCCTCCGACTTCAGTTTTCCAATTTTATCGGAGCTCTCGTTCCTCTCGTGTCTGAGGTCCTCTACTTCCTTTATCAGTTCCCGTCGTTCCTCGTCGAGGCCGATTATTGCTTCTACGTCGACCTGCTCGCCCCTCGACCTGAGTTTGGTTTCGATTTCTTTCGGGTTTTCCCGTATTTTATCGATATCTAACATGAAGAATTATCACCATCAACCAAAGCCTTTCCGTAATGCAGCACTTAAGCCAGGTAATCCAGTATTGCCCGGAGGAAGTCCGGAAGATCGCCGGGATGTCTTGAACTAATTAAGTTTCCGTCAACAACCACGGATTCGTCCTTATAGTCCACTCCGGCGTTAATCAGATCGTCCTTTATCGCTTCGTATCCCGTAGCTACCTTTCCCTCCAGCACTCCAGCCGATATCGGGACCCAGCCGGCGTGACAGATCATAGCAAGAAGTTTGCCGTCTTCGTCCATTTCCCTGACGAATTCCTTTACTTCCCGGGAGCGCCGCAATTTATCGGGAGAGCCAGTACCTCCGGGAATTACCACGGCGTCAAAGGAGTCCGGATCGAGACCATCGGCCGGATATTCCGCTTCTATTGGATAGCCGTGCTTGCTCTCTACTACCTTCGCTTCCCTGGAAGCCACGACTGTTTCCGCTCCTGCTTCTTCCAGCCTTATCTTCGGATACCAACACTCGAGGTCCTCGTAGCCGTCTTCGACCAAAAACGCCACTTTAATCCCTGATAGATCGTTCATCGTAATCACCTCGGTAATTCGGAATCAATAGACTATAACTGTAAGATAGAAGTAATGCAAAGCATTCCGGACTAAACCCACTCATCCACTCCAATTTTACACCTCTGGGCGGTTGCCAGGTAAGGGGCGGGGAGCTTGTAGATAATTATCCTTTATGAATTAAATTCTGCTTTCATACGATGGTGAAAGATTTGACTTTCCAATTGAACGGACACCGAATTTCGATTGTCAGATAAAGGTAGAAGCGTTACAGTACTTGATAATCTCATAGTACGTTGAAGGCTTTTCTCATTGAACCCACTCCAGTCCGGATATACCGATACGGGTCCCACATTTGGAACATTCACCGTCCGATAAGTCGAGTTCCAGCACTCTCCCCGCGGACCGCCTTACCACCCTGTTACCGCAGGAGGGACACGTTGTGTGGTTTTCCTTCCTTACGTTTCCTAGATATACGTAGTCCAACCCCGCCGACTCGGCAATATCTCTTGCCGTTTCAAGCTTACTCACGTCGGTTGGTGGGAGGTCCTGGACTTCGTGAGCCGGATAGAACCTCAAAAAATGTACCGGCGTCTCTTGCCCCAGATTTTCGACTATCCAGTCGACCAGTTGCTTTATCTTGGCTTCTGAATCCCCGACCTTTGGCACTATAAGGTCGGTAATTTCCACGTGCACTCCCTGATCTCTATACTCCTTTATCGCCTTATAAATGGGTTCGACGGATTTTACGCCGGCAAAATCCTTCAGGAACTTCTCGTCTCCCGATCCCTTAAAGTCCACTGTAACCGCGTCGAGATAGGGTCCGATCTCCCTGATCGGTTCGGGATTTATATATCCGTTCGTCACGAACGTATTATACAGCCCCTCTTCCTTCGCTATCCTGGCCGTATCGTAGGCCAGTTCGTAGAATATCGTCGGTTCCGTGTAGGTGTAACTAATCCCCCTGGCTCCCGACTCCTTTGCCGCCTCCACTATCTCTCGAGGCTCAACCGATCTCCCTCTAATCGATCCCTGGCTCAGCTGCCAGTTCTGACAGTATTTGCACTTCCAGTTGCATCCGGGCGTACAGATAGAATACGTCTTTGTGCCCGGGGCAAAATTGAACAGAGGTTTCTTTTCTATCGGATCCAGCGAACTCGAACTCAGGTTATAGTAACTGAGGCTATAGAGTTTTCCATCATTGTTTTCCCTGACCCCGCAAACCCCCCTTTCTCCTTCCGATATACGACAGTTCCAGGGGCACAGGTGGCAATTTACGGCTCCTCCTTCGGTTTTCTCGTAAAACCTGGCTTCTTTCTTTCCTTTCATATCTCTCACCTCGGATATACATCCCCTCGTAGTTAAATCGTGACCGAAAGAGGAATTACTTTCAATTATACGTTTACTCTTCAGTTTTGGTTGAACTCAGATGATATAAAACCCGTCAACCTTTATGATTACCCTATCGTGCATAAACCCGTTAAATATATCATCGAGGAGGAAAGTCGTGAAAATCAATTTTGATTGTCTTCCATGTTACGTAAACCAGACTTTGGAGGCCTCAAGCTACGCGGAGATGAACGAAGAAACCAGGTGGAAGGTCGTCAAGTCGGTTTGTGAGGAGCTATCGAACCTGGATCGAGAAAACCCCTCGGCAAAAGTCGGCCAGAGAGTTCATAAAATCGTCCGCGATCACTCGGAATCCGGTGACCCTTACAGGGAAAAGAAAGAAACAAGCAACGAGCAGGCGAACCGGTTCTTTGACTACTTCGAGGAAAAGGTCGAGAATAACCCCAACCCGCTCAAGACAGGTGCCAAATTAGCTGCGGCGGGGAATATAGTCGATTTTGGACCCAGGGGAGATTTTGATATTGAGACCGCGCTCGAAGATAGCTTAACCGAACAGTTTGAAATAGATCACTGGACTTACTTCTTTGAGATGTTGGAGAACTCCTCTGAAATTTTATACTTCGCCGATAACTCGGGGGAAATTATTTACGATAAACTGTTCATCCAAACGCTGCTCCGAGGTTCTCCCATAGAAAAGGTGGTGCTCGTCGTGAAAGACGGGCCATTTCTTAACGATGTGACGCTAAATGATGCAAAAGAACTCGAACTGGACAGGATGAACGGTTTGGAGCTGAGGACCGTCGACAACGGCGATAACGGAGGTTCGCCCGAACTTTGGTCTACCGAAGTGGAAAGATGGATTGACGAATACGACCTCGCGATTTCCAAGGGCCAGGCAAACTACGAGGGGCTGAGCGAATACGACAAGCCGAACCTGTTTTTCCTTCTTGTTGTTAAATGTCAGCTCGTCGAGCGCTCCGTCGGTGCAAAAGTCGGGAGCAAGGTGTTGATAAACGCCCGGAGGCAAAGAAGCAGCAAGGTGTAAACGGGCTTCCCTGAAGAACGGGATCTCTTTTCTAAGCCTATATTCACCCAAATATCCCAGACCAACGGTTAAACGCAGCTTTTTCTCTAAATAGCCTTTATTTAATATTTAACCAATAAATGCTGAGAATGCCCCAGGGGCAAGCTGTTAGTATATCAGCCGATTCATACAGACAGTGCAGAGACAACTGTGTAAAAAACGTTGATTTGGAAACAATTCAGGAAAATCGTTCCAGTCGAAGCCGAAGGTCGGATAAACGGGCACGGTTCACCGTTAACCAATATCAAGCAGGCCAGCCCCCCGCGCCCGGCCGATGTG
>Ga0207797_1003070_pt1 | contig 11296 bp, 9 predicted proteins | sample PRCRCaboRojoPR_6_FD_187275 | JGI IMG/M metagenome (GOLD analysis project Ga0207797, IMG submission 187275) | Marine sediment microbial community from Cabo Rojo, Puerto Rico - PR CR 10% Liquid 1 (SPAdes) | ecosystem: Environmental > Aquatic > Marine > Coastal > Sediment | place: Cabo Rojo, Puerto... | reverse complement strand
GGTCGTCACCGAAGGCTACGAACGGATCGACGTGGAGGCGCGCGAGGACGGCGAAGCGGTCGGACGGGTCGTGGCAGCAGCGGACAAGGAGTCGATCCGGACCGTGAAGTGGGACGACTGAGACCGGACGAACACCGCCCCGTACTAGTAAATATGCGACGTGGGTCCGGATCCTGCCATCGTGCTGGGGCACACCGGGGAGGGGGTGGGCCGGATCAGACGAACTCGAACTACGGCACCAGTACCGGCGTAATCGGGTTCCGCGACCGGAGCCGGCTCAATTGAAATCCACGACCGGGGCCGCCGAAATCCGAGTCCACGACCGGGGCCGCCGAAATCCGAGTCCATGACCGGATCCGCCGAACTCCGAGTCCACAACTGGAACCGCCGAACGGGTGTTCCACCAGTGGACCCGGCGAAATGGAATTAAGGACCGGGGCGTAATGCACGGCGTGCTCTTTCCCACCCACCTTCTCGCGGCGTGGCTGATCGGTGGGCAGGTCCGCCTGTCGCGCACCTGGCTCGTGGTGGGGGCCGCCCTCCCGGACCTCGTCGACAAGCCACTGGCCATGCTTGGGGTGGTGGAGCTGTTCCATACGGTCGGGCACAGTGCGCTCCTCGCGGCGCTCCTCATCCCGCTGGCGAGCAGGTCGCCGGGCGTCCTCGCGGCCGCTGTGGGGTGGAGTTCGCACCTGCTTCTGGACGCTGGTCACGTCGTCGTCAACGGACGACCGCTCGACGCGCTGTTTCTCGGATGGCCACTCGTTGTGCCGCCTGACCCGCTCGCGCTGGGACCGGTGCCGTTCCTGCTCCAGTACCTGTTCACGCCCTCCTTCTGGCTCGAGTTGCTCATCTGGGCAGCGGCGGGCTGGACGCTGCTGCGGTATCGAGGCAACCCTGATCCGGTGGGACCCGACCTGGATGGCGCGTGACTCAGTCGTGCAGATGACAGGCGACGCGACGTCCGTCCTCTATCGGGGCTAACTCCGGCTCCTGCTCGATGCACACGCTGTCGAAGGCCCGGTCGAGCCGCTGGCGAGCCGTCTCGACGTCATCCTCTTCGAGTGCGGCGACGACGTCGTCGATGGCCGATTCGGCTGCCTGGTCGTCGAACTGGCCGGGAAGCGAGTACTCCTCGCGGACGTCGGACTCGAGGTCGATGCGCCCGGTGACCAGGTCGCGACGGAGCGAGACGATCGACCGCCACGCCTCCGCCGAGAGGGACGATTCCGGGGGCTGTATGACGGCGGGACATCTGGTGTGGAAGCGGCACCCGGCGGGTGGATCGGCAGGGTCGGGGACGTCGCCCTCGAGTGTTCCACCTGCGGGCGGCCGGGACGGGTCCGGTCTGGGGATGGAGTCCACGAGCGCTCGCGTATAGGGATGGGCGGGATCGTCGAGCAAGGCCGCCGTCGGTCCCCGCTCGACGATGCGCCCGAGGTACATCACCGCGGTTCGATGCGCCACGGCCCGGACCACCGCCAGGTCGTGGCTGATGAACAGGACCGCCAGCCCGAAATCCGCGGTCAGATCGGCGAGGAGATCCAGGAACGAGGCCTGGACTGACGCGTCCAATGCGTTGACCGGTTCGTCGGCGACCAGAAGGTCGGGCTGGAGAATGAGGGCTCGGGCGAGTGCTGCCCGCTGCTTCTGGCCCCCGGAAAGTTCGGCGGGATACCGGCTCCGAATCTGGGGGGAGAGGCCGACGCGCCCGAGCACCGATTCGACTCGCTCCCGGCGCCGCTCGCGATCGGTCAGACCGTGGACCAGGAGGGGTTCACCGACGGACTCGCCGACCGTCATCCGGGGGTCGAGACTCGAGTTCGGGTCCTGGAAGACCATTCCGACGCGTCGCCTGAACTGGCTGCGGTCGGTCGTGTCGAACTCCTGTAGGGGGGTCCCGTCGAAGGTGACCGTGCCAGCGGTGGGTTCTTCGAGACCCAACACGGTGCGGGCCGTGGTCGACTTCCCGCAGCCGGTCTCGCCGACCAATGCGAGGGTCTCGCCGCGGCGCATGTCGAAGTCGATTCCGTCGACGGCTCGAACCCGGCCGACCACGTCGGTCGAGACGACCCCGGTCGTCCTCGTGTAGTGCTTTTCGAGGTTCCGGACCGAGAGCAGCGGCACCTCGCTCATCGGTGCGCTCCTTCCCCCGGGGTCGAGCCGTCGACTGGGGGGTCAGCTTGCCGCACCACGCTCGATTCGCGATCGGGGCCGTAGAACACGCACGCGGCCTCTGATTCGACACCGGCGGGAAGCAGTTCGGGCGACTCGCCAGTTCTGCAGTCTCCGACCGCGTGGGGGCAGCGCGGATGGAACCGACACCCGTCGGGGTAGACACTGGGCTCCGGGTGTCGCCCCTCGATGGGCTTCAACTCTCCGGCCCCTGGCAGCGAACGGAGCAGCGCTTGCGTGTACGGGTGCGCGGGCGACTTAAATAATTGCGCGACGGGCGCCCGCTCGACCACCGTGCCCGCGTACATGACGACCACCCGATCGGCGATCCCGGCGACGATGCCGAGGTCGTGGGTGACATAGAGGATGGCCAGGTCGCGCTCGGCCTGGAGTTCGGCGAAGAGCTCCAGCAGCTGGGCCTGGATGGTCACGTCGAGATCGGCAGTCGGCTCGTCGGCCACCAGCAGGTCCGGATCGCCGGCGAGGGCCATGGCCACCGCGACACGCTGGCCCATACCTCCGGAGAGCTCGTGTGGGTAGTCCGAGAGGCGTTCGGCCGGATTCGCGATGTCGACCCGATCGAGGAGGTCGATCGCGCGCTCGCGTCTGCGCTCCTCGGGGAACTCCTGATGGTACCCGATCACCTCCATGAGTTGCTCGCCGACGGTGTAGACCGGATCGAGCGAGTTCTGCGAGTGCTGGAAGACGTAGGCGATCCGGTCGCCCCGGAGCTCCTGGAGGCGTCTCGAGCCGGCCGATTGGAGTTCGATTCCGTCGAAGCGCACCGAACCGGCCGTCTGCGAGCCGTCGGGGCCAAGGCCAGCGAGCGCCTCGCAGGTGACCGTCTTCCCGGCACCGCTTTCCCCGACGATGCAGACGGTTTCGCCCGGGTGCACGTCGAAGGTCACTCCATCGACTGCCCGGATTGTCCCCTCGTAGCTATCGAACCCGACCGAGAGATCCGAAACTGAGAGCATCGGATCCGATTGCCGGGACGCGGTCATCCGGTACCCTCCATCTGGGGATCGACGATGTCGCGAAGCGCGTCGCCCAGCACGTGAAACGCCACGGCCGTCAGGAACAGCGCGACGGCCGGAACGACGGCGGTCCACCAGGTCTCGGGAAACCCGGACAGGCCGCCGTCGATCGTCGTGCCCCAGGATTTCGTGAGCGGACTCCCGTATCCGAGAAAGGATATCGTGGCCTCCGCCAGGATCAGCGTGGGCATCTGCAGGGTCACCGCCGTCACAAGGGTGTCCGAGACGTTCGGCACCAGGTGACGGTAGATCACCCAGGGCGAGGACGCTCCCACGCTTTCCGCCGCCGTGACGTACCCCTCCTCGATCCGCTGGAGGGCGTCCGCCCGCACGACACGGGCAGTCGACCCCCAGTTCAGGAGCCCGAAGACGAGGACGATGTGGAGCAGCGACCGGCCGAACAGCGACTGGATGACGATGATCAGGAAGACGGCGGGGATCACCAGCTGGACGTCGACGTACCGCATCAGGATCTCGTCGACCCAGCCGCCGTAGTAGGCCGCGACCGTGCCGACGACGGTCGCGATGGGGACGATGAGAGCAGCGGTCACCAGCGAGAGCTGGAGGGCGACCACGAATCCGTCGGCGACCAGGTCGATCAGGTCAGCTCCCCACGCGGTCGTGCCCAGCGGGAAGTGCCAGGTTCCGTGGCAGAAGCCCGCTTCGACGCGTCCGAGACAGATGTTCGCCGGGGTGCCCGCACCCTGGTTGTACCACATCCGAGCGAATACGGGGGGTTGTGCCATCGGAGCGCCGTACGGTGAATCGATGTAGCCGATCTTGAGCCGGTCGACGACCCACGGACCGCCGGTGCCCGCGAACACGAAGAAGACGAGGTACGCGCTCGCGCCGAGTGCCAGCAGGCGTGACCTGAGCTGCCACCAGTACCGACGGACGAGTCCGGGTCGCCTGACCAGGGGGGCCACGACGTAGAAGCCGAAGACGAAGAGCGACGCGTAGAAGAGATAGTCCATCGCCGTCCTGGCGCCACCCCACGGCGGCACGGTATGCGGGATGACGAAGATGTCATAGATGCCTGCAGCCCCCAGGACCCCCAGGATCGTAAGGAACACGCTGGTCTGGCGCCGGAGCGGCAACCGACGGCTGTCGAGGGACTCGAAATCGATCGGCTCGAGCGCGGGCTCCGACCCGGATCCCGTGCGGTCAGCCATCTCCCGGCTCCCTGCGTCGAAGCCCTCGTTCGCGGGGGTTTTCTGGAGGGGATTGCCCCGGAACGCCTGGGCTGCTGGACGCCATCCCGAGGGTCCACGTTTCAGCAGCCCCTCGGGGCGATGGGCCGCGCGGAGACCTGGACGACCGAACCATGTCAACCCGGTAAACCGAAGGAATGGAAAAAACCGGGGAAGGCTAAAACGGGCGCTTGTGCCTACCGAACTGTTAACGTGGCACCCATTGGAGTGGCCGGCATGTTCGGATGGCGGTCTGTGGCTGAGTCCCCGCAGCCCGGCGACGAAGCCCGGCGGCGTCCGGCCTTGCGGCTCGATGGCTCCTGTCTCCCGCGGGCCGCGTGTACCTGGAGGTGGTCGTCGTGATCTCGCGATCGTATCTGTTGGGACGACTCGGGTGGACGATCTTCGTCGCGTGGGTACTCCTGTCGGTGACCTTCCTGTTGTTCGACATCGTCCCGGATCCGAACAAGCCCTGGGTCCCGCCCCAGCCCGGGAACAACGCCGAAGAGAAGGCCTTGCGGCTGACCGACCAGTACTTCACCCAGATGCACTACGACGAGCCGTTGCTCCAGCGGTATCTCCACTGGATGGAGGCCTACGTCACTCTCGATTGGGGTCGGTCCTACGTCCAGAACCGAGCCGTCACAGCAATCGTCGCCGACGCTGCGCCCGTCACGCTGGGATACCTCGTTCCCTCGGTCCTTCTCGCGACGCTCTTCGGGACCGTGCAAGGCCTCTCGGACTCGCTGACCCGGTATGGGCCGGCAAAGCGGCTCGGCAATGCCCTGGTCTACTCGGGACTCGGGTTGCCGGCCTTCTGGGTGGGGGCGATGGCGTTCTACCTCGCCCACGAGCGGTTCGGGCCCGGCATCGCCTACGATTCGAGCCTCTCGGTGTTCTCGACGCACAATCTCGGTGCACTGGTCCTCCCGACGCTCGTGATGACGCTCACCGTCGGCGCCGTGTACGCGAGATACACCCGGGCCGAGACCGCCGGCTACCGGTCCCGGGCGTTCGTCAAGATGATCCGGGCGAGCGGCGGTCGGGGGCGGGACGTCGCGCGCCACACGCTCAAGAACGCCTTGCCGCCTCTCGTGTCGCTGTTCGTGACGCGGGTCCTGACGATCCTGCTGATCAGCGTCTACGCAGTCGAGGTGGTCTTCGGGCTGCCCGGGCTCGGTCAAGTCACCCTGAACGCCATCGAAAACCGGGACGTCGCGTTGATACTCGCGATGACGTTCATCACGATTCTGGTGGGCCTGCTCGGCACGGTCGTGCAGGACGTGGCCTACGCGGCCTTCGACCCACGGATTGGGGACGGGCGGGAGTAGGCGAACTTCCAAAACCCTATGAATGGGGTTGGCGAAGTTGACGGCGATGGGCGATGACCGCGATGTCACACATACCCGCGCGTGGGTCATCGCCATCTTGCTCTGGCTGATCACCACGGGGATCACCGCTTTCGAGATCGCCCCCGCGAGCGTGCTCACACTCGTCACCGCGGATCTCGGCGTGTCGCCGACGGCGGTGAGTTGGCTCGTCAGCGTCTTCATCCTCGGGATGGCGGTCGCGTCCTTGCCGGCCGGGCTGTTGCTGGACCGTCGGGACAATCGCCTCGTCATCCTGATTACGGCCGTTCTCTTCCTGGTCACGACGGTCTGGTCCGCGTGGGCCAGCCAGACCGGAGCGTTCTACTCGCTCGTCGTCGCCCGGTTCTTCTCGGGGGCGGTCAACGTGATCCTGTGGACGGCGAGTATCAACATCGTCGGCACTGCCTTCGTGCGGTCCCGTCAGGGCACCAGCATCGGCTTCCTGCTCACGGCCATCCCGGGCGGGTTCGCGATCTCCCACACGATTACCCCGACGATGGCGGCGGCCATCGGGTGGCAGCAGAGCTTCGCCGTCTTCGGCCTCTGGACGGCCGCGTGGACGGTCGCCTTTGCCCTCTACACGCGGGGGTTGGACGTCCGTACCCACACCTCGATCCCGACCCGATCGGACTTCGCTACGGTCCTTTCGAATCGGTGGGTCTGGGCGCTTGGCGGGCTCGCCTTCGCGGCCTTCTCGCTCAACCTGTTTTTCAACAACTGGCTCCCGACCTACCTGCTGGACGAGTTCGGGTTCACCCTGGCCCAGGGCGGACTGTTCGCGGCGGTATTTCCCGCCATCGGAGCGGTCGCCAGGTTCGCGAGCGGGACCATCTCGGACCGGCTCATGGGCGGCCGCCGGAACCCGATCGTGTTCGGCTCCTTCGTCGTGATCGCCCCGCTGATCCTCGTCATCACGGCCGTCCGCTCCGTCGTCCTCCTGGTGATCGTGCTGGTGGTCGCGGGCTTCGTGACCCAGATGGGCGTGGCGCTCCTGTTGCCGTACGTCCGCGAGATCGTCGACGACAACGTCGCGGGGACCGCGCTCTCGGTCCTGAACCTGGTCGGCTTCGGCGGCGCGTTTCTCACACCGATCCTGACCGGCTACATCATCGAGTACACCGGTGGGTACACGATGGCGTTCGTCTACGCCACGGGACTCGCGGTGTTCGGAATCGTGCTGGCCTGGATCGTCCCCGAGTGATCCGCCTGGCCCGGGGGAATCATCGGAACTGACGAGGAGACGGAGAGATCAGTTAACTGGCAACAAGCGTATCAGACATTATATAAGACGCGCGCGAGATGCGGCGACGACTCACAGCGTTGCGGCCGTTGTCTTCCGGTCCAGGAGCCCGGGCTCCGGACGCGGCACGTGCCCGGCCCTGGGTCACTTCACCGCGGGACGCTGACTCTCGGGCGCTCTCGGTGACTGTGTTCCGGCTCCGGAACGGTTCGAATCGTCGGTTCGACCTCACGCGGCCCAGACGAACCGGTACATAGATTCCCGCTCGCAACCAGATCGGGGAGGGAAGAGGAAGCGTCGCTCCGCGAACCGTGAACCGTCGTCCGCATCGAGTCGTTCGGCTCGAGTGCGTCGCCTCCCGAAATGGAGCGGCGCGAAGGGGCCCGTAGCACTCGGGTGGCGCATCCTGCGAGAGTAACTAAGTATGTGATAATTAAAGGGTAATGTAACTGATAATACTGCCCTCGGTGTGGTTGGCCAGGGCTCACAAGAACCGCTCTCACCGTCTTCCCGCTTTTCTTCTCGTTTCTCCTCTCTCGCTCTCTCTTTTTCTCTCTCGTTCCGTGGAGGCCCCACCGACGGCCGTCCGAAACCCTATGGCCGTCGGCTGCGAGCCTTTGGTCGACATGGCCGAGGACCTGTCCACTTTGCGGGCCGATGTCTGGGAGTTCATCGAGGCCCGGGACTGGGCCGCGTATCACACTCCAAAGAGCGTCGCGATGGCGATCGCGATCGAGGCCAGCGAGATTCTCGAACTCTTCCAGTGGCATGACAACCTCGAGGCGAGTGCCTACGAGGAGTCCGTGAGAAACGAGGTGCGGGACGAACTCGCGGACGTGTTGATCTACTCGCTGAGCCTGGCCGAGCAGTTCGACATCGACCTCGGGGCCGCCGTCGCCGACAAACTGGAGGCGAACGAACGGCGCTTCGACGCGGACCGCGTCGCGTCGATGAACGAACACCTCGACCGCTGGCAGTCGGAGTAGCGTCGCGACGGCGATCGGGTTCGGGCCAGCCCAGCCGCGCATAGAATTGTACTACATTAATAACCCTATATATTTACCAAATCGTATCTTCAGACTGCCAGCCCTCCAACCAGTCGTAGCCGGATCTGCCGGTGAACCTCCAACCATGGATATCCAGGTGACGATAAATGGGGACGCAGAGACGCTGGAAGCCAAGCGAGCGGACAAATTGCTCGACGCCCTCCGCCGGAACGGGTACACGGGAGTAAAGCGGGGGTGTGACACGGGCGACTGCGGCTTTTGCACCGTCATCGTCGACGGCGAGGCCCGACAGTCGTGTACGATTCCTGCACGGGAAGTGGAGGGGGCCGGGATCGAGACCATCGAAGGACTCGGCACGCAGGACGACCTCCACCCGGTCCAGGAGGCGTTCGTGGACAATCACGCCCTGCAGTGTGGGTTCTGTACCCCGGGAATGGTCATGGCGTCGACGGCCTACCTCCGGAACACGGACGAGCCAACGGAGGAAGGCGCTCGGGAGGCCATCGACGACGTGCTCTGTCGGTGTACCGGATTCGAGAAACCAGTCGCGGCGATCATGGACGCCGCAGAACGGATGGATCGAGGGGGCGAAGTGGCGGCCGACGGCGGTACCGCGCCGGCGGAGCCGACCCGGTCCGGGGGTGATTCGAATGAGTGAACAGTCCGCCCCGGAACGGGAGCCCGAGGACGAGACTCTCGATTCCGATCCGGGCTACCCCACCGATGCGGAGCCCTACCCGATGGCGTGGCCCGAACCGGAGAACAACCGCACCGAGCCCGAGGACCGGCGGCATATCTCCCGGTCCGTCGAAAAGAACGACGCGAAGAAACTCGTCACGGGCGAGGGCAAGTTCACCGCCGACTTCAAACGCCAGTTCCCCGAGATCGCGGAAGCCCGCGTGCTGCGGAGCGAGATCGCGAACGGCCGGGTGACCCACATCGACACGAGTCGCGCCGAGGAGATGGAGGGGGTCTACGCCGTCATCACCCCCGACAGCGACGTGGTTCCCGACAAGAAGTACACGAGCACGGGCCAGGCGTTCGTCGAACCCTCGCCCTGGGACATGACCGTCCTCGGCCGCCGGGTGCGACACGTCGGGGACCCGATCGCCGCGGTCGCCGCCGAGGACCGCCACGTCGCCGACCGCGCTGCCCGCGCGATCGAGGTCGAGTACGAGGAGTACGAGCCGGTCGTGGACTTCGAGCGGGCGATGGACGATGACGCCCCTCAGCTGTTCGAACCCGTTGAGGTCGAGAACGCCCAGCCCGGCCACGATTACGAGCGCAACCGACATTCGCACTTCGACGGGGAGATCGGCGACGTCGACGCGGGCCTCGAGACCGCCGATCACACCTTCGAGACCTCCGTCTACCTGCCTTACCAGAGCCACCTGGTTCCCGAGCCGCACACGACCATCGCTTACACCGACGAGGACGGCCGGTACAACTGCATCTCGAGCACCCAAGTGCCCAATCACACCCGGCGGCAACTCGCGCGGCTCTTCGACGTGCCGGTCCGGGACGTCCGCGTGCGCAAACCGCGGCTGGGGTCGACGTTCGGCTCCAAGCAGGGCATGATCGTCGAACCGATCGCGATGGCACTCTCGATCGCGGCCGACCGGCCGGTCAAACTCGAAGCCACCCGCGCGGAGGAGTTCTACGCGCTCCGGAACCGACACCCGATGCGGGTCGACCTGGAGATGGGCGTCGACGAGGACGGGAGCTTCCAGGCGGCGAACCTCTACGCCCTCTCCAACACGGGCGCCTACGGCCCCCATGGGATGACCGTCGCGGGGAACGTCGGCACCAAGACCCTGCCGCTGTACCCGCGGATGCCTAACGCCCGGTTCTCGGCCGACATCGTGCATACCAACTTGCCGGTCGCCGGCGCGTATCGGGGCTACGGGGCCCCGCAGGGAACCCTGGCGCTGGAGACGCTGGTCGACGACGTCGCCGACGCCCTCGACGTGGACCCCGTCGAACTCCGACGGCAGAACCACGTCCGCGAGGGCGACCTGGACGAGATGTCGGGCATCCTCGGTGGGGCCGCCGAGGGGGCGAACCGCCGGATCCGCTCGTGCGGGCTCGAAGAGGTACTCGACCGCGGTCTCGAGGCCATCGGCTGGGACGACGTCGAGCAGCCCGAGGAGGACCATCTCCACCGCGGGAGGGGAATGGCGCTCGTCGCCCAGGGCAGCGGCGTGGCCGGTGACGAGCTCGGCGCCGCGCAGATCAAGATGAACGAGGACGGTTCGTTCGTCCTGCAGATCGGCGGTCTCGACATCGGCACCGGGGTCGAGACGGGCTTCACCCAGATCGTCGCCGAAGTCCTGGGCTGTCGGCCCGAGGACGTGCTGGTCCAGTCGGCAGACACCGACGTGAGTCCGTTCGACTACGGGACCTATGCGTCCTCGACCACGTTCATCAGCGGCCAGGCCGCGAAGAAGGCCGCCGAGGACGCGAAGGAGTCGCTGTTGGCGTGGGCCGCCAGGCTCCTGGACGAGCCGGTCGAGAACCTCGAGACGGGCGATCGCGAGATCTGCAGCGCCGAGACCGGCGAGTGCCTGTCCCTCGAGGAGATCGGCCACGAGACCATCTACGGCGAGGACGTCCGCGACCAGATCCTCGGCCAGGCCACCCACTCGACGGACGAGAGCCCGCCGCCGTTCGGCGCGCAATTCGTCGACGTGACGGTCGACGAGCGGACCGGCGACTTCGAGATCAACAAGCTCGTCTTCGCCGCGGATGTCGGCGTCGCGCTGAACCCGGCACTCGTCGAGGGTCAGATGGAGGGCGGGCAGGTGCACAGCCTGGAGTACGCCATCGGGGGCGGCCTCGAATTCGAGGATGACGGCAGCCCCCTGACGACCTCCTTCAAGCAATACGACACGCCGACCGCCACGGAGGTTCCGCCGATGGAGTCGATCATCGTGGAAACCCACGAGCCGACCGGGCCGTTCGGCGCGAAGTCCATCGCGGAACTGCCCATGAACGGTGTCCCGCCCGCACTGAGCAACGCGATCAAGGACGCCATCGGCGTGCGGCTCCGGAAACTCCCGATCACCCCCGAGAAGGTGAAGGCGGCCCTCGACGACGTCGCCTGAGCGGGCCGTCGGCCGATCTCCCTCCGGCTGTCTCGGTCCACTGGCAACCCGTTTCGATACACCTTCGCCCATCCTGCTCCACCGCCGACCGTCCTGGTCTACCACCACCCATCCGCTCCACTTCCGGCGGTCCCGACTACCACCACCCATCCGCTCCATTTCCGGCCGTCCCG
>Ga0207797_1003069_pt1 | contig 11299 bp, 10 predicted proteins | sample PRCRCaboRojoPR_6_FD_187275 | JGI IMG/M metagenome (GOLD analysis project Ga0207797, IMG submission 187275) | Marine sediment microbial community from Cabo Rojo, Puerto Rico - PR CR 10% Liquid 1 (SPAdes) | ecosystem: Environmental > Aquatic > Marine > Coastal > Sediment | place: Cabo Rojo, Puerto... | reverse complement strand
CCGTTGGGGGCGTCGAACCGGATCGCGTCGCCCTGCCCGGGTTCCGTCCCCCCGTCGATCCGGGTCACGTCCATCCCCCGCGATTCGAACCGCTCGGCGAACGCATCGACGTGCTCGGGCTCCGCGGTCTGCCAGCCGACGTGGTCGATGCCGGCCGTCTCGGCCCCGGTGAGACTCAACGAGTGGTGATCCAGCTCGTCGACCGCGCGGAGGTACACCGTCCCGTCGCTCCGTTCGACCTCCTCGAGCCCCACGGCCTCCCGGAAGAAGTACAGCGACTCCGCCAGGTCGGGCGTCTCGAGCGCTACGTGACCTAGTCGTGCGACTGCTGGCGTCATCACGCTACTGGCTATCGCCATCGGTAATAAAGGTGTGCTCGAACGGCGGGGAACGACGCGGGAACGGCGCGGGATCGGGTGGCGATCAGTCCCGGACCCGGGCCAATCGGTCGCGCAGCGTCTGCCGGATCGACCCGAGGTCCCCGCCCATCCGGATGATCTGGTACCCCTGCTGTTTGGCGTCTTCGATGGCGGCGGGGTCGTTTGCGATGCCCCCGAGCGGGACGCCCGCGTCGAGCGCCGCCGCTCTGATTTCGGCGATCCGGTCCTGCACTGCTGGGTGGTGCTTGTTCGTCGGATGACCCATCTGGGCGGAGAGGTCGGACGGACCGACGAACACGAACCCGAGCTCCGGGACGGCCAGGATCTCGTCGAGTTCGTCGACGGCGGTGGTCTTCTCGATCATCACGCCGAGACAGACCTCCCGGTCCTCGGTGACGACGTAGTCGGGTGCGGTCCCCCAGGCGCTGGAGCGACCGCTCGCCTTGCCCCGCTCGCCTGGCTCGCCGTCGTAGACGAACCTGGTCGCTTCGACGGCCCTGCGGACCTCCGCGGCGGAATCGACGCGCGGGATCAGGAGGTTGCGCACGCCCGCGTCGAGCACCTTCCTGACGAGCGGCGGATCGCCCGACGGGATCCGAACGAACAGTTCGGTCCCGCCGGCTTCGGCGGCACGGGTCAGGTTTTCGAAGACGGTACTGTCGTACGGACTGGGCCCCATGTGCTCGAAGTCCAGCCAGACGAAGTCGATTCCGAGCTCGCCGAAGACCTCGATGACGGTCGGCGAGAAGGTCGACGCACGCGCACCGTAGACGACACCGCCGTCTTCGATGGTCCGGCGAAAGCCGTTGTACTGCTCCATGTACGCCAGCCTCTGTTCTGCCCAGGGTCTTACCTATTGTGGTCGTGGCAGCGGCTCCGGGGCGGGAGTCGGCTCCGAGGAGGGACAACTGTGGGAGACCGGACGCCGGTCCGGCCGTCGCGCCGTCGTTACTCGCCTTCGTCCGAGACGACCTGGAAGCGGTTGCCGTCGGGGTCGCGGAAGTTCGTGATCGTCCGCCCGGTCTTGTCGACGTCGTACGGGCCGACGATGGAGTCGACGCCCTCCTCCTCGAGCTGTTCGGTGGTGTCCTCGATGTCGTCGACGGCGAAGGCGATGTGGTTGATCCCCGGGGTCTCCTCGCCGGAGACGGTGTGGATCTCGAACAGCGGGCCGTCGCCGTCGGCGGGGACGTACTCGTAGGACGTTCCGTGGTGCTCCGTCTTCCGGTGTCGCTCGTAGCCGAGCTTCTCCATGAACGCCGCCATCTCGTCTGCGTCGCTTACCTCTATCTCGACGTGGTCGATCTGCCCAATCACACCTACCCGGTGCACTGTCCACCTACATAAACGTTGCTCGTCCGGGCCCCGGTGCGGAACGCGGCGACTACGGGCTGGGCGGGGCCAGGAACTGCTCGGGGATCGCACGTCCCTCGAGTAACCGGACGGCGTTGGTCGTGAGCTGTCGAATGCTCTCGACTCTGCTCTCGCAGGTCATCGCCGCGGTGTGGGGCGTGGCGACCACGTTGTCGAACTCCAGTAGCGGGCTGTCGGCGTCGAGGGGTTCGCTCGCGAACACGTCGAGGCCGGCGCCGGCGAGCGATCCCGACTCGAGCGCCCGCACGAGCGCGTCCTGGTCGACGACCGGCCCGCGAGCGGTGTTGACCAGGATCGCCGACGGCTTCATCCGCGCCAGTTCGGCTTCGCCGACGAGTCCGCGCGTCGCCTCCGTCAGCTCCGTGTTGAGCACGACCACGTCGCTCCGTTCCAGGAGCGTCCCCAGCGACGTCGTCGACCCGCCGACGAGTTCGGCGTCTGTCCCGGGAACGTACGGGTCGTGGGTCAGGATCTCGACGTCGAACCCGGTCAGGAGTCGACCGACTCGCTTCCCGACGTTTCCGAGACCGACGATGCCGACTGTCGACCCCGACAGCCGAGTCGCCAGCGTGAACTCGTCTCGCCAGCCGCCCGATTCGAGCAGTGTGCGTGCTTCGGTGAGTCGACGAGCGGTCGCGAGGACGAGACAGAGCGTGTGTTCCGCCACGGAGAGCGCGTTGTACCCGGGAGTGTGCGTCACCGGGATCCCGTGTTCCGCAGCCGCTTCGCGGTCGACGTTGTCGACGCCGGTGCCGAGCTTGGCGACGACTTCCAGCTCCGACGCGCTCTCGATGACGTCGCGAGGGAGCGGTATTCGCGAGGTAACGAACGCCACGTCCGCGCCGGCCAGCTCCTCGCGAACGGCTTCGACCGTGCCCCGGATGCCGACGCTCACCGCCCACGACTCGGGAGTCCCGTCGAGAACCTGCTGTGTCGGCGTGATGTCCTGGTCGACGATCGCTCGTCTCATGCCCCCACGCTCCCCGTGCGCCTACTTGAGCCTACCGCCTCTCCGAGTGGCAGCGTTCCGGTACGAGGGCGGTGGAGCGCGAACGAGTGCGCGTGTTCCCACCAGTGCTCGAGGAACCGGACAGCGCGAGTGCGAAACGCTCGCGCAGCAGGCGGCGAGCGACGCCGGCAGCCGGCGAGGGGCTCGTGAGGGGAGCGAACGAGGGCTCGTCCGTGTGTGCTCGGACGTCGTGCGAGGCCGGCAGTCGCGGTGCGGCCGACTGCGGGCCAGTCGGGGTCCTCGACTCCTGCGTGCACACCCGTCAGTCCGGTCCTCGTGGGGGTGACCGATCCCATCGTAGTTCCGCATCGCCGTCCCTCCCCGGTCCGTACCGTAACGCAGCCCTCCGAGTCGACAGCACCCTCTCGAGCGACTCGTCGCGAGCGGGTAACGAGTGATTGAAGTGACGGTACTCGACACGTACGATACGGTAATCGACACGCTACCGGGAGTTACGAGATCCGCAATGTCACTGGATATTCGATCGAAACCTGCGACGAACGGGGTACAGCAGCTGCTCGGCGATCCGCGCTTCGAACTGATGCCGTTCGACAGCATCGACGATCAGCTGGACCGGCTACCGGACGGTGCGCGAGTCGCGGTCACGACGTCGCCGAAACTGGGGCTCGACGCGACGGTCGAGTGGACGGAGCAGGCGGCCGCACGGGGGTTCGAGGTGATCCCCCACGTCGCCGCCCGGTACGTGGAAGACGAGGCGGAGCTCGCGGAGGTCGCTCGTCGACTCACTGCGGTGGGGGTGACCGACGTCTTCGTCCCCGGCGGCGACCGCGAGGAACCCGAAGGCGAGTTCGAGTCCGCCTACGAACTGCTCGTGGCCCTCGAGGACCTCGAGTACTCGTTCGACGAGGTCGGAATCACCGGCTATCCCGAGGGGCACGACTTCCTCGACGATCGGACGCTCGCCGACGCCATGGTCAAGAAAGCACCCTACGCCACGTACGTCGTCACGCAGCTCTGTTACGACCCCGAAGCGGTCGTCGACTGGGTCGAGGAGGTTCGCGCCCGTGGGATCGAACTCCCGGTCGAAGTCGGTGTACCCGGCGTGATGAAGTACGACAGACTCCTCGACATCTCGCAGAAGGTCGGCGTCGGCGATTCGGTGCGCTTCCTCCGGAAGACGACCGGGATCCTCGGCTTCGTCCGGCAACTGGTCGGGTCTCGGGGCAACTACGCGCCGGACGCGCTCGTCGACGGGCTGGCGCCGTACGTCAGCGACCCGGACTACGGCCTTCGGGGCGTCCACCTGTACACGTTCAACCAGGTGGCCGACCTCGAATCGTGGCGAGAGACGAAACTGGACGGAGCGGACGACTGACAGTGATTACTGCGATTCGGTACCGTCGTGACGATCCGTCTCGGTGACGGGAGGCTCTGCACCGGCGTTTTTCGACGCCGTCCACGAAAACAGTCGCAGTAATCACTTCGAGCGTCGAACCGGGACGGGAGCGGGCTGCCCGGCTCCGTCGGGCGCGCTCTACGTCGATCGGATACTCGCGCGTCGGGGCGTCGGTCCGCGAGTCGATGTCGTCGACGTATCGATCGACGACCCGTAGCCGACGCCTCCCTTGAGCGGGTGGACGTCGACCGCTACGTATCAGTTCGGCGTCTGCCCCGCGCGGTTCGGACGAACCGATCCGTTGCAAGTGTTCCTCCTTCGGCCGGCGCGGGGCTCACGTATCGTAGTCACGTGACCGATATTTCTGCCGTAATTTCAGATCAAATATAGATCGACCGACGGATCTATCTCGGAACCGTGATCATCTCACGGCAGGACACTCCTCGCTGATCGGTAGACGGGACCGGATATGTACCGCCGAATCGAACGACTGTCGCCCCTCTATATATACATGGGTGTAGAGAGCGGGGACAGTCGAACACTGCCAGTACTCGGCGACGTATCGAACCTCTTCTACGCTCGAGGGACTCCAGTCGTATATCGACTCGAATCGTATATATAATATTTGATAGTATCGGCGAACCGTCCGGGTGATCCGCGCGACAGCGGCGGCTCGCGTAGTGGTGGACGAGTAGCCCACGTGCTCACGGTACGAACTGGGCAGCCGGGACCCGTCGACGACACCCTCACAGGGACGGAGCTCCCGGTAGCAGGGGCTCGCACTCGCACCGGCGTGCGATCGTATCTACAGGCCCCCCGACTGCGACGACCAGGTCCCCCGACTGCGGCCGGCAGTTCGGTCGGATCCCACCCGGCTGGTCACGCTACCGCCGTCCGGGATGTAACACAATGTTTATCGTTCTGATTGCCGTTGCAGTTTCATGCGTTCTGATAACGACACCCACAGAACCGGGCGGAGAACGTTCCTCCGACTGGCCGGCGCCGGTGCAGCCGCGACGCTGCTCGCCGGGTGTAGCGGTGGCGAAGGCGGCAGTGCCGACGGTGGTGAGACCGAGCAGACTGAGGCGAGCGACGGTGGCGGCGACGGTGGTGGGACCGAGCGGACGGAGACGAGCGACGGTGGCGACGACGGGTCGTCGACGGAGGTTCCCGAGTTCGTGTGGCTGCTGGTCGGGGCGGTCAGGACGCTCGACCCGGGTGGCGCCAACGACTGGCCGACGACCGTGGTCGCCGTCAACTACTACGACAACCTGATCACCGTCGACAGCGAGGAGAACCGGCCCGTCGCCAACCTCGCGACGGACTGGTCGGTCGAGGGCGACGGCAACACGTGGGTGTTCACCCTGCGGGACGACGTCACCTTCCACAACGGCGACCCGCTGACGGCCGAGGACGTGGCCTACTCGATGAACCGGATCATGGACGCGAAGCTCGCCCGATCGAGCCTCTGGCAGGGCTTCGTCGAGTCCGGGAACGCGACCGCGCGCGACGAGACCACCGTCGAGATCGAGACGACGCGACCGTACGGCCCGCTGCTCGCGACGATGTCGCAGCTGTTCGTCGTCAACAGCGCGGTCGCGGCGGAAAACGAGGTCGACGGGGACTGGGGCGCCGCCTACCTCGGCAAGACCGTGGCCGGGTCGGGACCGTACACGCTCCCGGAACCGCTACAGACCGGCGACCCCGAGGAGCTCGAGTTCGTCGCCTACGAGGACTACTGGGCGGGCTGGGAGGACGACCAGTTCACCAGGGCCCGGATGAAGAAGGTCAAGGAACCGTCGACGAACAAGAGCCTGATGCGCAACGGCGACGCGCACATGACCTCGCCGTTCCTCAGTAGGGAGACGTACGAGGAGCTGGACACCTACGAGGACGTGACGTCGCTCGCGCTGCCGCGCCCCGCGACCTGGCACATCTCGATGCACACGCGGAAGGCGCCGACCGACGACATCCACGTCCGCAAGGCGATCGCGTCGGCGTTCGACTACCGGGCCGCGATCGACAACATCTTCGGCGGCGAGCACGCCGCCGGACCGGTTCCGGTCCACATGTTCGGCCACAACGAGGAGCTCGAACCGTACACTCAGGACTTGGAGCGGGCCAGAGAGGAGATCGAACGGTCGGCGTACACGGTCGAGGAGATCAACGAGATCGGCCTCGAACACGTCTACGTCTCGGGTATCGAGCGCCAGCGGAAGCTCTCGCTGCTGTTGAAGAACAGCCTCGCGGGGATCGGCCTCGAGGTCGAACTCAGCCCGCTCCCGTGGCCGCAGATGGTCGACCGGGCCGCGAACGAGGAGTCGACGCCGCACACGATGAACCTCTGGTTCGGCGCGGAGTTCCCGTCGCCCGACGCGTTCCTGACGCTGCTGTACCACCCGTCGAACTTCGGGTCGTTCATGACCATCTCGTGGTTCACGACCGACGAACTGACCACGGTGCTGGGAGACGCACGCGGGACGCTCGACCTGAACGACCGCATCGAGCAGTACAAGACCGCACAACGGATCGTCTGGGAGCACTACCCCGGGATCTACATCGCGAACCCGCCGCTCCGCATCGCGCTCAACAGGAACGTCGGCGGGTTCACCAACTACGGCGTGACGGGCTTCGAGGGCCAGGTCCACAACATGTTCTGGGAGGGGTGATCGCTCTGCGGTCGCCCGGCTCGGCGGCCTCACGGCGGCCGGTGGGATACAGAACAGAGGTCAGCTGACACTACACCGGTGCTGTCGAGGACCGCTGGAGTCGGTGAACCGCCCCGGGGTCAAGTGGTCCGAGACGCCGGAGGCGTCCCGTCGTCACGGAAGATCGAAGCTCTTCCGAACGATCCCGAGGCAGTCGCCTCGCTCGTGTGTAGCACGGGCTGTCGGGCGGCTTCCCGATCCATCTCCCGGTTCTCGACACGATCCTCCCGCGAGCGACTCATGGGGTCGGTTCTAACTGTTTCCCGGTGATTCGACGACCGTTCCGTCGAACACCGGAAACGAACTACAACCGACCCTATCACGCTCCGACAATACGTCGTTCGCCGCCCTTCGACCGTTCGCTCTTCGAGGAGAGCGCTCTCCGGGGCGGGAGCGGAGCCGACGACGCTCGGGACTGGTACTCCGCGCGTGTGCACACGGCGTGCCGAAACGCCTCCCCGTGTTGGGTCGCCCGCCAGTCCGAGCTACTGACGGTGGTCGCGGCGAGCGATCCCGGGGGACTCGCCCACAGGGGTGTGTTCGGTGTCGTGTACTCTCGATCCGTGGTCGACTCCCAGCTACTCCCAGGCGTCGGGTGCGTAACCCAGACGCCTGACGACGAAGGGATACAAGAAGACGACGCCAACCACGACGACGAACTCGATCGCCAGGTTCACTTCGGAGAGGACGGTCCGCAGGACGCCGACGACGACGAACACCAGCACCAGCATGACGACGTAGTGCGGGGCGAGGCTTACGATCTTCTGGGTGTCGACCATTGACGCTCGTTCGGAGTACTGCAGCGGAGTAAATGACGGTACCGACTGCGTACGTGGGTGGCGCCGACGAGCGAACGGCCCGTGGATGCGTCCACCCGGACGTCCTCGCCCCGTGCTCGTCGATCACACTCGCCTCGATCGGGAGCCCGGCGTACCGTGACACGATTGTCGGGCCTGTCGTCGACGGCTCGTCGGCCGCACCCACCCCGAGAGCTCCTGCTTCCCTGCTCCCAGCGCCCCTTCGGCCGAAGATCGACCCCGGACGGATCTTCCCGGTCGCCGGCCTCGCCGCGGGATGACGCAGCACTCGACGAGGCGGGGACCCTGGACCGGTGGAGCGTTCCCGACGCGAACCGACAGGAGTGGCACTGTGAACAGTTCGGCGTCACGCTCCGGGCGGTGCGGACCGACAGGTCCCAGCAGTTCGTTCCATCACCGCCTAAGGGCGGGTGTATTCGCCTTGCAGTCGCGATAGTCGACTCCCATCTTGATGTGGCCCCTGAACGAATTCAGGCGCGTGTTCGACAACATCCTCGTCCCGACCGACGGAAGTGACTGTGCGCAGGCAGCCGTCGGTTACGCCGCGGACCTGGCGACACGCTATAATGCGAGAGTACACGCGCTCTGCGTGGCCGATTCCAGAACACTCGAAAACGCGCCAAAGTACGATCAGATCAAGAAAGAACGTGAGGAGGCTGCTGCAAGAACCTGCAACGACCTTTCTGTGAGTGGCGTCCCGGTCGAACAAGCCGTCCGTGCCGACATCCCTCACAGAGCGATTCGTAGATACGCAACCGAACAGGACATCGACCTCATCGTCATGGGGACGCACGGCCGGACCGGCGTCGAACGGTATCTCCTCGGGAGTGTCACCGAGAAGGTTGTCCGGCTTTCAGATGTGCCAGTGTTGACGGTCAAAACAGAGGATGACGGTACCGTCACGTACCCCTACACCGACATCCTGGTGCCGACCGACGGGAGTGAGGGAGCCGAGGCCGCTATTGGCCCCGCTGTCGACGTGGCGAGCAGTTACGATGCTCGCCTCCACGCACTCTCTGTGATCGATACGATGGCGATGGGAGTCGATGTCCGTTCAGGGGCAATCGTCGACGCGCTCGAAGAATCGGCACGACTGGCGGTCGAATTCGTCGAAGAGCGAGCTACCGAAGCATCCGTGTCGGCGGTCGAAACCGCGATCGAATACGGGAGTCCGTATCGAGGGATTCGTTCCTATGTCGAGGAGCACGATATTGACCTCGTCGTGATGGGGACCCACGGACGCAGTGGTATCGAGCGATACCTCCTCGGGAGCGTCACTGAGAAAACCGTGCGCACGTCCCCAGCACCCGTGATGACGGTCCGGCAGCCGGAGTAGTTCCGGAAGTCGAGTGGTCAGTTTCTCCGCGTAGTAATCTCAGACCTGCCGAGTCCGGAGACGAGGTCACCACCGAGGGCGAGTCGATCGGCGTCTCGCAAGAGAAGCTCACAGAAATCCTCGAAACCGCTCGGGGGCTCTGGCATTACAGAACTTCGAGGAGAACGCCCCCGACTGAACTCCCGTCTCTCACCCACAACTCTCCGGCGTTCCAGCGAGGCGTTCGGGACGCTCTCGGCGGCGATCTGGGACGAGAGGTGGTCGGTCGAGAGACGAGACGAGAGCCGATCCCGGCCACGGGGGCTGCTCGAATCGGCCTGTTCTCTCGACGGGGATCGCTCCCTGCTCCGGGTGTCACCGCCGAGTTTCGATGGCTGCGGCTACCTCCACCGACGAGTACCTCGCTGGTGCCGGCGCAAGTGTGTCCAAGAGACAGGAGTTCAGTCGTGGGAGAAGTCACAACGCGGTCGAGACCCGTCCGTCCGTGGGTTCCCACGACGACCATGTCGAGGTAGATGCCGTCGGATGACCGATCGAGCTGTAGGCTTTGGCCGTCCAGATCGCACTCCCGGGGAATCCGGTCGAGGAACCGGCGGCTCTCGGGAAGACCACTCAGGTCGTCTCTTCTTTCGGTGTCTGATAGCCGCGGCGGGAGAGCCGAAAGATGTTGACCGTTCGAAGGATTCCGTGGATACCCAGGGACGAGCCGAAAGCGATCGTTCCCAACTTCCCGCCTGATCCCCCGACAAACGGCGTCGTGTACACGACGACCAGTCCGACACCGATTCCAGTCGTTCCGATCCACCACTCGTTCGGGATCCGTCTGGGGTCCGTCATCCCAGCGAACGAAGCGGAGTAAACGGCCGCCGCGAGGAGTTCTCCCGAGACGTCGAAGAATACCGGGAGCAGGAGCCCGCCGACCCCACCCACGCATCCGGAGGCCAAGACCGGACTCGGGGCCGAGCGGGTATGGATGGTGAAGGTGATGATGGCACCAACTGCCGCGAACCCGACCACTGGGAGGAGTACCGGCTGGTCGGGGACGGATCCGCTCTGAAAGGAACTGGCGGTCGGCACCACGACCAGCGATACCCCAACGAACGCGGTCGTTCCCAACTTTCCACCCAGGCCGTGAAACACGGGATGAGCGACGGTGAACAGCAGGCCGGCCAGCATCGCGGCGAGGGTGGCATACCAGTACGACCCAACCAGCTCCGGAGACGTCATTCCGACGAACGCTCCGCAGTATACTGGAACGGCCACTTTCGGGACGAGGCCCGCTGCGATGATGCCGACCAAGCTAGCTGCGACAATCGGAGATATCCCCAGTTCCGCGACACCAGCGAAGGTGAGCAGCATCCCGCCAACGAGGGCTAACAGGTTCCAGTGGGCCTCACTCGTAGTAACTGTCCCGTCACTGATAACACGACGCAGTTCCCACCACTCGTATCTAATTCCGACCCCGATTCCGAGGGTGCCAGCAATGAGGACCGGACTCAGCACCACGACCCCCCGTGGGAGGAGGGTCCCCCACACGCCGAAGCCGAAGAGAACGAGCGGTGCCACCGCCAGGAGGAGGAAGCCCACGACCACTGGCGGCCAGGGCAGTGACCATTCAGGACCGTTCCAGTGTATCATGGTCGGCTAGTGAGACCGGAAACTCGGTTCAGTCGATAAACCGCCACCGACGGTGTCCGAACTAACTCTCTTCGAGGCAGAAGCTCTGATTCTCCGAGTAGGTGTTCTCGCTGTGGCCCCGTACATCTACTACTGTGAAAACGGCGGTGAGCAGTTATCCGATTTCGAGTTCGCCGCCGTCGTCTCCGTCTTCGGGCCATTCGAGTTCGAACTCGATACTCAACTCTTTCGGCCCACTGGTCGGTCCTTCGCGTTCGGCTTTCACCTCGAACGTCGGTCGGGCAGGAGGATCGAGCGTCACGGAGTCGCCGCCTGCCTGAAGTGTGACCGCCTCACCGGCGTTGAGCTTATCGACGACCGTCTGGAGGTACGACGCGATCTGTTCCCGGCTCATGCGCTGCTCCGATTCGAAGAGAACTTCTTCTGGCATACAGCGAGTGAGTACGTGCCGAGGGTAGTTAAGAGGAGATGACGACTCGACTTCTTCGAGCTACTCGCAGGGATGATCGTAGTCGTTCATCGATCCCGTCCGTACGATCGACGTCCTCGGACTGGTCGGCCGGCTCGATTCGTCCGACCGGCTACGATACACCCTGTCGTAGTGATAGGGATTATCGTAGTTGTTCATAGATTTCCCGTCGAGAATCGCACGAGAGCGCGTCCGTCGTTTGGTCGAACG
>Ga0207797_1003068_pt1 | contig 11299 bp, 6 predicted proteins | sample PRCRCaboRojoPR_6_FD_187275 | JGI IMG/M metagenome (GOLD analysis project Ga0207797, IMG submission 187275) | Marine sediment microbial community from Cabo Rojo, Puerto Rico - PR CR 10% Liquid 1 (SPAdes) | ecosystem: Environmental > Aquatic > Marine > Coastal > Sediment | place: Cabo Rojo, Puerto... | reverse complement strand
CCTTTCGCCGAAAGCGACGTCAAATCCCACCGCTTCAGACGCCCCGCTTTCGATAGCCGCTCCCCGCACCGCCTCAGAGAAGCAGCCACACGATCGCCGGAAGACCACCTCGGTCGGCAGCCGCACCGGGGCGGAGACGTCCTCACCATCCAACAAGGCCAGCAGCATCTCGGCGGCCTTCCGCCCCTGCTGGTAAAGAGGTTGACGGACTGTGGTCAGTGGTGGGGTGGCATACCGGCTTTCCTCCACATCGTCGAACCCGGCCACGGCGACGTCACCGGGCACACGGATTCCACGGGTCTGCAGAGCTTCCAGGGCGCCCAGCGCCATATCGTCGTTCGCCGCTATGATGGCATCGAATTCAGCGTCTCTTTCGTCGAGCAACAACCGGATCGCCTCACCGCCGGAGGGCGCGACGAAATTGCCCACCGCCACCAGATCGGGGTCAAGCACGATGTCGTTCTCGGCCAACACGTCCACGTAGGCCTGGTACCGCAGATTGGCCTCTTCGTGGCTCTCCGGCCCGCGGATGAAGGCGATTCGACGGTAACCGTGAGCCTCGATCAGGTGCGTCACCAGAGCGCGCATGCCGTGCTCGTTATCGACCAACACGCTCGGTGTATCCTCCAGCTCCAGCGCAATGCTGACCAATGGGAAGGAGGTATATCGTTCGCAAAAGCGCTCGAAGTCCTCGCGATCGATGAAGTTGCCGAGCGTGCCAGACATCAACAACAGCCCATCGACTCTCTCGCCATCCACCAAGTCATAGATCACGTTGGACTGAGCGTCGAATCCTATGGGCGAGTCTGGCGATCGACCCGCAAAACAGATCAGGTTGACGTCTCGCTCGGCGGCCAGATCGGCCACCCCCGGCCACACCTGAGACTGGTACGGTTCTCCGGCTCGGCCCAGCAACAGGCCAATCGTCCGCCGGCTATCGCTCGCCTCGACGTGTTCCGCTACACCGCTCTTGCTCATATCCCCCACTCCGTCATTCCACCTAGCAGAAGCATATCTCCGGTTGGACGACCTATTCCCGGCCATCCGACGACGAGTCGGTGCCCAGGTGGACGAAGGCCCGCGTTCCATCCAGCACTTGCTTCAGTTCCTCGGCCGTGACGCGCATCAGCGTCTCCATATCAACCGCCCGCTCCATCCGGTTGAATATATCGCTGAGCACCCGCTCGCGGGCCGCGCGACGCTGAGTCTCATGCATCAGGCGCAGATTCTCAATGGTCAGCATCAACTGCTCCGCCACCGTCTCCGCGAAGTTGACGGCCTGAGCATCCCAAGGCCGCTTCTCCTCCGTATCGTGAAGCGTCATCGTCCCGATCACCTGACCGCGCAGCTTCAGCGGCACCACCAGGGCCGATTCCCCCACCCCATCTCCGTCCGACGAGGGGCTCTCTCCCGTGGCGATCGAGCGCTCGTGGACCATGGCGGCGCTGCGCGCCTCTCGCAGAAACTCCGCATCCTCAGGCTCAACGTCGGATTGATAGAAATCGACCCGATTGACCTTCCTGGAGGCCAGGAAATCGGACCACGCCTCGGCCAGATACCGCCGGTGCGTCGCGCGAACCTCCTGGAGCGCCCGCTCCGTCCGGCTGAGCAACTGCGCGTTGTCCAGTGCAATGGCCACCTGGTCGGCCATAATCTGGAATGCAGCGATATCCTCATCCTCGAAGGCGCTCTCCTTAGAGCTATGGAGACTCATGGCCCCCAGGACATCTCCGCGGGAGCGAAGTGGCAGCGCAACCCGCGAGCGCGTGTGCGGCATGGGGACGCTATCCAACTGGACCGATCCGCCCACTAGATGCGTCTCGCTGCTGGCCTCCTGATCCTGGATGCTCTGGCCGATGATCGTCGACTCATCCACCCCCACGCTGTATCCCAGGTCCTCCAGCAACTGGCCCACCTCGCCTGTGGCGCAGGCCAACTCGGCCACCTCGCCTTCTTCGTCGAGCAAAAAGAGGCCCACGTAGTAGACGCCCAGCGACGAGGCGCCCTGGCGGATGAGGCTCGTCGTCTCCTCCATCAACTTCCGCGGAGAGAGGATGGATGAGCTGACCCGTGCTACGTCCGTGGCGGCCTTCAGCTGAGAAGCCTGCCGGTGAAGGCGCCCGCTGGTCTGCTCCAAGTCCTCGGTGCGGAGCTCCAATTCCGTCGCCAGATCGCTCGCTCCCTCCAAGGCGACAAACCAGCCGTGATTGAAGGCACGCAGCGTAAAGAGGAGCGCCAGACTGATCAGCAGGAAGTCGGCGCCCACGTTGATCCAGCGTGAAAGCCCCGTCCCCCCGATCGCCGAACCTGGCAACCACCCCCAATAGGCCGCCAAGGCAAAGAAAATGTAGGTCAGAAGGCTGACGAGGGTGACGCCCAGTCCGGCACGTGGACCAACGATCAGGAAGGTCATTGAGGGCAAAAAGAGGAGCCACATGTGCCCAGCCCCCTCCAATCCACCCCGGTAGAGCATACGCAGGGCCAGGCCGTAGATGACGATCAAAAGGACCGTCGCTCGAACCTGCCGGGATGGCCCCTTCCATACCCAGACAATCGCCGTCACCAGCCAACTGGCGATGAAGAGCGCCATGTCGGCCAGCCGCTCTGCAGGCGCCATGCTCCGCGGCAGCGAGAAGTAGTTCAGGATGAGCGCCGCCAAGCCACCAACCGTCGCCGCCAACAGAAGATTATTCAGAATGCCCGCTCGGCTCCTATCGACTTGAGCCTCCCAATGGGCTGAGGAAATATGATCTCTCATTGGTCCGCCCCCGTATCCTCCGGCGTATGCTCCGCCACTGTCTCCAGACCCAGTTCGATCGCCACGTGAGGCACCTCCATGGCGTGTGAGATCTGCCGAGCCGCCGATTCCAGCGCCTGATCGATGTCCGCCGCACGGTGGATCTGATCGATCATCTCACGGGCTCGTTGCTCCTGGCGAGCGACCCCCTGGGCCTCTTCCAACAACTGGGCACGCTCGAGCGCCACCGCGGCCTGACCGCTCAACGCCTCATAGAGCTGTAGATCCGACTCCTTGAACGGCCCGGCGTCCGACCGCAGGACGACGACCTGCCCAATCACCTCTTCTCCTGAGCGCAAGGGGATGTTGACCAGGGCATGCACGTCCGTCCTCACAAACGCCCGACGGGCGCTCTCTGGAATCTTCTCATCCGCTTCCACATCCGCCGAAGCCCAGAACGAGCTGACCATCTCCAATGGGAAGGGGCTCTCTTCGATGGGCAGCCGGAGCCCGGCCCGGAAACGGGGCTCTCGATCTCGTCGCCAGACCCCGCGGTAGAGCAGGGCCTCCGGTTGGTCGTTGGGCGCGAACTCGAACTCGACCACCAAGCAACCGTCGGCGTCGGTCTCGCCGACGGACTCGATGATCGCATCCGCCACGTCGCCGGGCGTTCGAGCGGTAGTCAGTAGGCGGCTGGCCCGGTAGACGGGACTGTACGTCTCCAACATCGCGGCCTCATCGGCCACCCGCCGGGCGTTCTCCAGGGCAACGGCGACCTGATCTGCCACACTCTGCAGGGTTCGGATGTCATCCTCGTCGAAGGCGGCCTCATCAGTAGACTGGACGTTCAACACGCCTAACAGTTTACCACCCACTGCCAGCGGCAGCGTCATCTCCGATCGCGTATGCGGCAAGAGCGGGTGGGTGAAGCGCACCGCATCTTCATCGGCATCCAAGGCAATGCGAGCCTGCTGATGATTGGCCGTCCAGCCAACCATGCTGCTATCATCGACCGCCAGACGGTGCCCGTCGGCCTTCATCTCCTCGCCGGCCTTCCCCGTCGCCTCCTCCAAGACCGCCCACTCACCGCTCTCGTCGATCAGGAAGACGCCGACGTGATAGAACCCAAATCGGTCGCGGATCAGATCCACCGTTCGACGCAGGAGTTCGTCCCGCTCGAAAATCGTGGTGATCGTGCGCCCTACGTCGGCGCTGGCCTCCAAGAGAATAGCTCGCCGCTGGAGCGCGTAGTTGGCCTCCTGGAGCGCCTTACTGCGCTCTTCGAGCTGCTGGAGCAACAACGCCCCGTTGAGCGCCACACTCACCTGCGCGCGAAGGAGTTCAGAGGTCTCCTCCTCTCCGGGATCGACCTCCAGGACCGAGAAGCCAAGTTGCCGATCGTGGAAGAAGAGCGCGTCCACCAGGAGGCTATAGGGCTTCTCAGCCGGCAGCATGCCATCTGGCACAATCTTGGAAGCGAGGAAGACGTTTCCTTCATCGTCCACAGGGAGCCGGCCTTGGTCGTAGGCCAGCATCAGCCGCGCTTGGTCGATCGATTCGTCGCCCTCGTGGTAAAGCGAGATGTAACATCCATCAAGCCCCAGCCGGGGTAGCTGCTCGACGACGATGTCCATCAGCTCGGACATATCGAAGGTGGCGGTCAAACGCTGGCTCACATCTCGGAGGACGACGTTTTCCGATTCCAACTCCAGACGCCTATGAAAATCGCGGCGCTCGGCCATCTCGGCAACGAACATGCCAGCCTCATCCAACAGTTGGATCGCCGAGGAGAGGGACGAGGTACCATCTCGCAGCGACGTGGTGTAGGTTCGCAGGACAGTGATCGCCTTCTGCCATGCTAGAACGTCGCCCTCCTGGTCGATCACGCGCCGCATCACTCGATCCAGGGTCTCGAAGAATTCGACGGGCTCGCGGCTCTCAGCGACTACCCCGATGTACGTGTCCAACACGCGGGCCGCCCATTCGGTGACGGCCAATCGGTCGCTCTCAGGAGGCCGAAGATACCCTACCATGTCCGCCAATATCCGATCTCGACGAGCACCGAACACCTTTCCCACGCCCTCTGCCTCCGGCGCTTCCGACTCAACATCGATCGAGACGGAGGCCTGCGTTCGACAACCGCAGGACTGTCGCACAATCAACTCGGTGGGCAGCACGACCTGCTCGGTCGTCTCTCGACCCGCTATCAGATCCAAGAGAAGCAGAGCGGCCCGCCGCCCCTGTTCGTAGGCTGGCTGCCGGACGGTCGTAAGCGGCGGGGTGACGCCCCTGGCCTCACTGATGTCGTCGAAGCCCAGCAGGGCGACGTCGTAAGGCACAGTGAGACCTCGTGCCGTGAGCGCATCGAGCGCCCCCAGAGCCATATTGTCGTTGGCCGCCACGATCGCATCCGGCTCAACCTGGCGCTGATCGATGAAGAGCTCCACCGCAGCAATACCACCGTTCGCTGTGAAGCTGCCGGGCGCGACCAGATCGGGATCCAGCGGCAATCCCTGCTCAGACAGGGCATCCCGATAGGCCTGATACCGCTGCTCGGCCTCTCGGCTCCCCTCAATGCCCTGAATAAACCCAATCCGCCGGTACCCATGCTCAACGATCAGGTGTCTCAGCCCATCGCGCAGGCCGTTCTGATTATCGACCAACACGCCGGGCACCCCCTCGACCTCCTGCCCAATGCTAACTCTCGGCAGGGGCGCGTACTGATCGTAGAAGCCTTGCAAGCGCTCGTCCGAGACGAAGTTGCCGATCGTGTTACCGAGCACGAGCAGGCCATCCAACCGATCCTCGCCGGCCAAGTCGTAGACGGGGTTCCGCCGGGTGACGTAGTCCAGCGGTCCGCCCACGAAAGTAGCCAGGTTCACGTCGTTTTTCTTGGCCACAGCAGATACGCCCCGCCATACCAGCTTCTGATATCGCCCCGGGCTGATCACGGTATCCACCAGCATGCCAATAGTCGGACGAGATGCCATCTCTCCTCTTTGCTCGTTTCGGTTCGTCATAGGTCCTTATGTCCTCTTCCTCAACCGATCAATTGGGCGAATTGAGCGGCAATGAGAATGTAAAGGTCGATCCTTGGCCCGGCTCACTCTCCACCCAGATCTCGCCGCCGTGCATCTCCACAAATTCCTTGCTCAGCGCCAACCCCAACCCGGCCCCCTCTGGCCGACGGTCGTCGGCGATCGTTCCCTGCTCGAACTGAGCGAATATCCGCTCATGATCCTCGGGCCGGATGCCAACGCCCGTGTCGCTGACACTGACGCGGACCTCGTCCTCGGCCCGCCAGGCCTCCACCGTAATCGTCCCTGCCTCGGTGAACTTGGTCGCGTTCGCCAAGAGCTGAACCAGCACCTGGCGAAGACGGGCCACGTCGGCCCGAACCACCGGTAGGTCGCCCTCCACGTCTTGACGGAGGGTGACCTCTTTGTCGCTCACCAGCGCGCTGGCCGTGGCCATCACGCTGTGGATCAACTCGGCCAAATCGACGTCCTGGAACTCCAGCTCCATCAACCCTGCCTCGATCTGCGAAATGTCCAGCAGGTCGTTGATCAACCCTAGGAGGTGTTGGCTATCCTGGTAGATGATCTCCAGGTCCCCCTCCTGCTGATCCGTCAGTGGCCCCTCGACGCCCTTGAGCATCAACCGCGAGAAGCCGATGATATTCGTCAGTGGCGTCCGCAACTCGTGGGACATGCTGGCCAGGAAACGGCGCTTGGATCGATCCAGCTCCTTCAAGCGCTCCACAGCCTCGCGCTCGACGGCATAAGCGCGGGCGTTCTCCAGCGCGATGGTGATCTGATGGGCCACGTTCTTCAGTACAGAAACGTCGTCCTGGTCTAACTCTTCTTCCCCGCTCTGCACGTCCAGGACACCCAGCGTGCGCTCACCCAAACAGAGCGGAAGTGCCACCTCGTAGTAGGTCTGCGACCTCGGCGGGCCCACCTTGATCGGGACGGAATGGCTTTCCACCATCGCCTCGCGCTTTCGCAGAGCCTCGCCCACCGGCCCAGGCACATCCACCGAAATCTGATCGCCGTTGGCGGCATACGTGGGTTCGCCGGCGGCGGCGCGCAGTTGAAGCGTCTCTTCGTCGTGGTTGGTGGTATAGACCGCGGCGTAGGAATAGACGAAACGACTCTTAACCACCTGCACCACCTGATCCAACAACTGATCAGGGTCCAGGATGGAGGTCACCGCCTGCCCCACCTCCAGGCTGGCCTGCATCTGCAACGCTCGGCGCTGGATCTGATAGTTGGCTTTCTGAAGCATCGTCGTGCGCTGCTGCACTTTCTCCTCCAGGTCGTCGTACAGCGCCTTCAGCTCTGCCGTCATGTGATTGAAGACGTAGGCCAAGATACCAATCTCATCTCGAGATCTCACCGGCACCTGTTGGGTCAGATCCCCCTTGGCGATACTCAGCGCCGATTCGGTCAACTGAACCACCGGGCGGGTGATCTGCCGCGTCACCACCGCGGCGATGATGGCCGTGATCAGAGCGACAATCAGCGTCGCGCCGATGACCGTCGCCGTCAGGGTATCCGTCGAAGCGAAGGCCGTCTCCTGTGGCTGCTCGGCCACCAGAACCAGCCCGAGCCGGGGCAACCACCGGTACGCACCGATCACGGGCGTCCCTTCGTAGTCCACATCCAGGCGCTCCATGCGTTGGCCGATGCGAGCGCCTTCGATCCCGGTACTGCTCGCCACGACGCCTTGAGGGAAGGCCACACCGTCGTCGTTCACCAGGTAGACGCGTCCCTGGCCCTCCAGCCCGCTCGCCTCTTGGAGACCGTCGATCAAATCAGCCAGAGATATCCAACCGACCAATCGACCGATGAGCTCCTGCTCGGAATCCACAATAGGCTCGACCACGACAAGCCCGGCCTCTGTGCCAGAGCCCAGGGCGACGAACCTAAGCATCTCGTGTTGAGCTCGGCTAAGCGCGCCCAGCTCGTCGATCGTGGGGCTGATCCCGCCACCGACGGCGAGCAACACATTGCCGGCAGCATCGAGGAGAACCAAGCGGCGGAATGCCGGTGCTCCGGTCCGAACGCTCTCCAGCTGATAGCGTAGGGTTTCGCGAGCCTCATGTTCCGAGTACGTCTCCGGATAGGGCTCGTCACCTGCACCATCTCCAGAGATATATCGGACCCCCCACTCAACTGACGGAAGATCGACGAGGAACGCCAGAGTGGCGACGTGGTCATCAGTCCACTGTTGGACCTGTACGTCCATCATCGCCGCCACGGCTGAGAGCTTGGCGGTCACCTCATCCTGAATGTCATGCCGCGCCCGTCGGGTGGAAAACCAACTCATCGCGCTCAACGGAACGATGGCCAAGATAAGGAAAGCGGTAAGCAGGCTCCTGCCGAGCCCTCCTCGCATACCGGTTGTTGGAATTGAGGAATTCTCAGCCGAGCCTGAAGCCATCATTTACCGGTTGTCCATCCCTATGGGAGAGTTATCCTGGCTCCCAGATAGCTTCTCCCTTCAGGATGCTGCGGATCTGGTTCGGAAAGCGATCTGGGTCAAGCGGTTTACCGATGAACCCATCAAAGCCATGCTCTCGAGCGCGCTCCATGTTCTCAAGGGACGCATCCGCCGTCACTGCGACGACGAGCGTATCCTTGAAGCGAGGATGGGCACGTAAGCGCTCCAGCACCTGGTAACCGTCTTCTTCGGGGAGAAAGATATCCATCAAGATCAGATCAATGTGAGGAAGCGATTCGGCGAACTCCAACACCTGCCAGCCCGAGGCCTTCCACTCGCACTTCTTCACACCCAGATAGGCCAGGAGGCGCGTGATGAGCACGAAGTTTTGGAAGTTGTCTTCGACAACGAGAATGGTGGCGTCCTTGGGGTTTACAGTCATAACTGCCTTCTAAGCTCCGCGACCCTTTTCCAGCGCTTCTTTGACTTGGTCGGGCAATCGATCGACGTCGATTGGCTTCTGGATGTAACCATCACAACCGGCTTCCAGCGTGCGCTCGCGGTCGCCCTTCATCACGTTGGCCGTAACAGCCAGGATCGGCACCCCGTCCATGGTGGAGCTCTGTCGCAGGCGCTGCGCGAGATCGTATCCGTCAATCTCAGGGAGGTTTATGTCAAGAAGAATCAGGTCCGGTGGTTTCTGGGCCGCCATGTCTAGCCCCGTGGGACCGTCCTCTGCGATTCTCACGGTGTACCCCTCCACCTCCAAGATCCGCTTGACCAACATCTGATTGCCAAGATTATCTTCGATGTAGAGGATGTCAGCATCACTCATAGCGGCACTTCTCCCGTCACCTGGTTCTACATAACCGACTTTATTATATCAGATTGTAATTTCAGTGACAATTCCCAAGAGTTACAGAACTGTTACGGTTTCGGTTTTACCTTTCTTTAGGGGATGATTGACCGTCCGATATCGGCTCAGAGAAGAGACGCCCCACGCTCTCCCCGGCCGCCCAATGGACTTGGTCTTGGAGGGCAAATGTGTTAAAATGAGGGCTGTATGCAATGTGGGAGTAAGGTTTGGGAGAGTAGCGGTCCTTTCTGTGAGTGAGCAGATATGGTATCTCTACGCCCTGCGCTGTGCCGATGACTCAGTCTATACCGGCATCACCACCGATCTCCACCGCCGGGTGGACGAGCACAACGCCGGACGAGGGGCACGTTATACCGCCGGACGTAGCCCAGTCCGCCTGATCGGCGCCTGGCAGTTCACAGGACAAAGCGCGGCCGCTAAAGCTGAGGCGCGGTTCAAGCGTCTTTCCCGAGCGCGGAAGCTCCGGCTGATCGTCCGCCAGCAGCCCTTCCGCGGCGCTCCCTTCGAGGGCAACTCTCTGGATGACGGGCCAGCCGCCCAGCCACCGGGAGACTCCACCCAACCATCCCACACGATATGAGACCTGGGCCATCGCCTGGGCGCTAAAATGTAACGAGCCGACGCCGGCCGATCGATGCTAGCCGGGCACGGCTCCCACATAGAACTCGCCATCACACTGATACGATAGGCGAGAGCATAAAATGACACATCAACTAGCCAGCGCTGTCAGTTGACAGGCTGGATCATGGAGTAAGACAAATGGCAGAAAAACCTATTATCACACCGTTAGGCGGCCTTGGCGAGGTCGGCAAGAACATGATGTGCATCGAGTACGGGAATAACATCCTGGTCATCGATGCGGGCATCATGTTCCCAGAATCCGACATGCTAGGGATCGACTACATACTGCCCGATTGGCAGTATCTGAACGACAAGAAAGACTTGGTGCGCGCCGTCGTCGTCACGCACGGACATGAGGACCACATCGGCGCCCTACCCTACTTTCTGGAAGAATTCAACGTGCCCGTCTACGCCACCCGGCTGACGCGGGGCCTGATCGAGGTGAAGCTGAAACGGAAACACCTCCTGGATCAGGTCGACCTACATACCTATGCCCCGGGGGATGAGATCAAAATCGGGCCGTTCACCGTTGAGCCCTATCACGTCTGTCACTCGATCCCCGACGTGGTGGGGCTGGGGATCACGACGCCGGCCGGCTTGATCGTCCATAGCGGCGACTTCAAGTTCGACCACACGCCCGTCGATGGTTGGCCCAGCGACTACGCCAAGCTGGCCGAGTTCAGCGGGCGCGGCGTCCTGGCCCTGCTATCCGATAGCACCAATGCGGACCAGCCAGGCAACACGCTTTCTGAGGCGGCGCTGTACGACGCTTTCCATCAGGTGATGCGCGAGTCTTCCGGCCGCGTCATCGTGGCCACCTTCGCCTCGCTGATCTCTCGCATCCAGCAGGTGGTGGACGTGGCGGCTCAACACGATCGCAAGATCGCCGTAGCCGGCCGCTCAATGGTGGAGAACACAAGAATGGCTCGCGAGTTGGGCTATCTCGATATCCCAGACGATATGTTGATGACGCTGGATGAAATCAGCCACATTCCACCCAACAAGACAGTCATCATGGCCACTGGGTCGCAGGGCGAGCCGATGGCCGTACTGGGACGACTCTCGGTCGGGCGTCATCGCTCGCTCCGGATCCAGCAAGGCGACACGGTCGTCTTCTCCTCGCACACGATCCCCGGAAACGAGGAGCTGACTCACCGGGTGATCAATCGACTCTTCCAGCGAGGGGCCGACGTCTACTACGATCCACTCGTCTCGGTCCACGTCTCTGGCCACGCCAGCCAAGAAGAGCAGAAGATGCTGATCAACATGCTTCGTCCGCGCTACTTCATCCCGATCCACGGCGAGCTGCGACACCTGAAGCAACACGGGAAGCTAGCCCATCAGATCGGCATTCCGGAGGAGAACATCGCTGCCGTGGAGAACGGCTACCGGCTCACGCTGGGCGAGGATCGGCTGAAGATCGGCCAGCGCGTGCCGGGGGAGTACATCTTCGTCGACGGCGCGCGGGTCGGCGAGGTCGGCCCGGCGGTGATGCACGAGCGCGAGGATCTGGCCCAAAGCGGTTTCGTATCTGCCTCTGTGGCCTACCGGCGCGATACCGGTGAGCCGGTTGGCCGGCCCAAGATCGTCACCCGCGGCTTCATCTTCACGCCGCTTTC
>Ga0207797_1003067_pt1 | contig 11300 bp, 11 predicted proteins | sample PRCRCaboRojoPR_6_FD_187275 | JGI IMG/M metagenome (GOLD analysis project Ga0207797, IMG submission 187275) | Marine sediment microbial community from Cabo Rojo, Puerto Rico - PR CR 10% Liquid 1 (SPAdes) | ecosystem: Environmental > Aquatic > Marine > Coastal > Sediment | place: Cabo Rojo, Puerto... | reverse complement strand
GGTCTTGGCCTCGTAGGTCTCCGGGTCGAGCACCTGCACCGAGCGGTCGTCCTCGACGGTCACCACCGTGGTCTCGACGGCCTCCTCGCGGGTGCCGAGCACCCGGGCGTCGGGGTCGAGCCCCTCCTCGTGGCTCGCCTCGTAGCGCCCGCCCGTCTCCAGCCTGACCCCCTTGAGGTTGCCGTGGGCGGAGGTGACCAGCACCGGCCCGTCCCCGTCGTCGAGGTCGATGACGTCCCCGGGCGTGTACGGCGGCAGGCGGACGAGAAACGTCACGCGGTAGACCTCGTTGCCGTCGCTGTCCTCGGTGACGAGGGTCTCCGCCGAGGAGACCGACCCGCCGAGCTCCCGGGTGATGCGGTGGGCGATGGCCTCGCCCATCTGGTTGGCGCTGATCTTCATGTCCACCCCGTCTGCCGTGTGGTCGATCTCGGTGACGAACGCGTTGCGGTCGCCCTTGGCCTCGCGGTCGGCGACGTATGCCTCGGCGATCTCGACCGCCCGCTCGTCCTCCGCGTCGGTCGGGGTGCGTCCGGTCCCGCGGACCTGGACCAGCGCGGCGTAGTAGTCCCCCGCGATCCGGCCACACCGGGTACAGGTCTCCCGGGCGATGTAGACCGGGACCGTCACGGACTCCTCGACCGGCGTCTCGCGGATCGTGCCGGTGAACGTCGCGTGCATCCGGACGGTGTTGCGGTCGACCTGCTCGGGATCGACGCTCCACCGGACGTCCTCGACGTCGCGGTGGACGCCGAGCGCCCGGGTCACCTCCTCGATCGCGACGTCCGTGTAGTCCCTCGCGCCGACGTCGACCCACCGGCTCCCCCGGTGGACCGCGCCACACTGCCCGCAGACCCGGATCTCCAGCCGCTCGGGCGCGTCGACGAGTTCGAACCCCTCGAAGTAGCAGTCGTCACAGAGCACCCGGTCGGGGTCCCGCGGCTCGCCCGGGCGCGGCTCGGCCGGTGTCTCCATCGGGTCGCCACACCGCGGACAGAACGCCCGTGGCTCCTCCTCGCCGGACTCGCTCATTACCGGCTCTAGGTTCGTCTTGCCGTTTAAACGTCGCGTCACCGCTCCGCCGTAGCGTGCCCGCCCGCGACGCTCAGTCGTTCGCCCGCGCCTGCTCGAACGGACGGGGCGGTAGTCGGAGTTCGTCGAGGTACGGCAGGTGCTTGACGTTGAACACGACCCGCATCTCGTCGGTGGTCGGCGCGCCGACACAGGAGAGCCGGATGCCCCGGTCGGTCATCTCCTGTGGGAGGATGTGATCGACGGGCATCGACAGCTCCCCCTCCGTGACCGCGACCGCACAGTTCGCACACGCCCCGCCGCGACAGGCGTACGGCCACGCGAAGCCGTGCTTCTCGGCGGCCTCGAGCAGCGACTCCCGCGGCCCGACGGCGATCCGGCCGTAGTCGGTCGGGTCCAGGCCCGCCTCGGCCGCCTTCTCGAACAGGTCGTCGTCGTCCAGCGACCAGCCGTGGTCCTCGAGCACGTCGTGGTTCAGGTACTCGACCTGTGGGTCCGAGGCCTCCGGCTCGGTCCCCTCGTCCGTGCTTTCGTCGGCCCCGTCGTCGGTCGATTCGGCGGCCTCCGGGCGTTCGTCCCCGTCCGTCACCGACTCCCCGTCCCCGGCGGGGGTCGCCAGTTCGGCGCTCCCGGCCTCGCCGTCCCTGATCGCCTCGTAGGCCGCCCGCACGGCCTGGAACTCGGCCGCGGAGCCGCCGTGGTCCGGGTGGGCCTCCATCACCCGCCGGCGGTACGCCTGCTCGATCTCCTCGGCGTCCGCCTCCGGGTCGACCCGGAGCGTCTCGAACGGGGACTCCACACGGACCGGTAGCCCTGTCGCGCTCAAAACGTTTCTCCCCGCGGCAGTTTCACCCCGTCGGGAGCGAGGCCGGCCCCTCTCCCGTCACCGTCACCGGACCCGGCCGGTTTTTGCCCCTCGACGCCCTCGGTGCGGGCATGGGCTACGAGTGTCCCGTCTGTGCCACCCCCCAGGCCGACGCGCGTCACCTCGCCAACCACGTGGCGTTCACGGCCGTCCTCGGGGACGCCGAGCACGAGGCGTGGCTGGACGAACACGCCCCGGGGTGGGCCGAGGCCGGCGAGGCCGAGCTCGCCCCGCGGGTCGCCGAGCACGCCCCGGAGGGGGAGTTCCCGCAGGTCTTCGAGGACACCGCTGGCGGCCTCGAGGAGGAAGAGGACCCGACCGATCCGCCCGAAGAGCGCTCGGGGGCGCTGTTCGACGACGAGGGGGTGGAGCACGTTGGCGACCACCGGCGTGGACACGACCATGCGCACGACCACGACCACCGGCACGGTCACGGCGTCCCGCTCGACCCGGACCACGCGGGGGAGTCCGCTCACGGCGACCGGACGACGCACCTCGCCGGACCGGGCGCCGATCCGGACGAACTCGACGATGAGACCCGCGAGGTGCTGGCGGAGGCCCGCGAGATGACCCGGGAGATGCTCGCCGACGAGGAGGACGACCCCCGTGGCGACCCGGATGCGAGCGAGGACGAGGATACGGACTGATAGGGGTACCCGGAGTAGTTCGTAGCTCCCCGCGAATTAGTATACAACGATCGCCAGTTTTACCGGCCGAAATACACCGCGCGTATCGATCTGCGGCTACGTCGACGAACACCCGTTCGACTACCTCCGGGGTGAATGATAGCTGAAAAACATATAATCGAGGTGTCTATAGGCCAGTTCAGCGAGGGCTTATGAACCTTCGTGTGGTGTGTTATCATGGCTCCTCGGAACTGATCGGCGTCCACCGATGCCGCCAGAGAGGAGTACGGAGAACCCAGCCATGGCGACAACGACGACGGACGAGAACGAGGAACTGGTTCACGAGTACATGGCCGCGTGGGACGACGGTGACCCGGAGGCGACGGTGGCGCTGCTGGCCGACGACTTCTCGACGACGCACATCACGATGAGCGGTGAAGAGATGCCGCTCGACGTCGAGGGGTTCCGCGAGTTGATAACTGGCTATTTCGCGGTGTTCTCGGATTTCGGCCACGAGGTCCACGAGATGGTGGCCGAAGACGACCGGGTGATGGCCCGGATCACCTACAGCGGCACCCACGACGGGGCGTTCCTCGGTATCGAGCCGACCGGCACCCGCGTCGAGGTCGAGGAGTTCCTCTCGTTCCGCATCGCGGACGGCGAGATCGTGGAACTGCACTGGCTCGGCGACGATCTGGACCTCCTGCGACAGGTCGGCGTCGACCTCCCCATCGACGCCTGACACCGGAGGTGTCTCCGATGACATCATCGGCCCACCTCGACGGCGCGGCGCTCGAATCGCTCACAGACCGGATGCGTGGAGACGTGCTGCGCTCCGGCGACGACGGCTTCGACGAGGCAGGTACGCTGTGGAACGCGGCGGCGGAGACCGACCCCGCGGCGATCGCCCGGTGCGCCGGGCCAGCAGACGTCATGCAGGCCGTGACGTTCGCCCGCGAGACCGGAACGCCGATGTCGGTCAAGGCTGGCGGTCACATGACGACGGGTCAAGCCCTCGTCGAGGACGGACTCGTCCTCGATCTCTCGCCCATGAACGGGATCAGGGTCGACCCGGACGCGGGGTCCATCCGCGTCGAGGGCGGGGCGATCTGGGAGGACGTCAACCACGAGGCGCTTCGCCACGGGCTCGTTCCCCCGGGAATTCCGGAGTCCGTCGGCGTCGGCGGCTTCACCACCGGCGGCGGCATGGGTGTGGTCTGTCGGGAGCACGGATTGGCGATCGATAACCTGCGGGAGGTCGATGTCGTCACCGCCGACGGCGACCTCGTCGTCGCCAGCGAGGAGCGGAACGAGGACCTCTTCTGGGCGATCCGGGGTGGCGGTGGGAACTTCGGTGTCGTCACCTCCTTCGAGTTCGACTGCGCCGAGGCCCCTCGCGAGGTTCTCGTGGCCAATCTGCTATACCCGATCGAGGAGATGGACGCGTACCTCCGGTACTTCCGCGAGACCGTACCCGAGACGCCGAACGACCTATGGCCGATCGCCTCCCTCCTCACGGTCCCGGAGCTGCCCGACCTCCCGGAGGAACTTCACGGGAAGCCGGCGGTCAACGGCTACGTCATGGGGATCGGCGATCCGGACGAGATCGAGGAACCGATGGAGGAGTTCACCGACTTCGGGGACCCGGAGGTGAAGGCGATCTATCCAGCCGATTATACCGAGCTGTACGACCCGTTCTCGGTCCCGACGGGGCACCGTCACAAGTGGGAGTCGGTCTACCTCGACACCGTCTCCGACGGCCTCATCGAGACGCTCCAAGAGGATGCGCTCCCGATGCCGACGCCGCAGTCGGTCGTCAGCATCTACGCCCTCGGAGGCGCCATCAACGAGGTTGCCGCCGACGCGACCGCATATCCCCACCGCGACGCCTCGTACCTCGCCCACATCCAGGCACACTGGACAGAGCCCGGCGAGGACACGACGAACCGGCAGTGGGCGCGGGAGCTTCACGGAGCGGCCGCCGAACACGGGACCGGCGGCGAGTACGTGAACAACCAGACCGACGACGCCGCCGAACGGGTGAGAGCGGCCTACGGTGCCAATTACGATCGACTGGTCGAGATCAAGAACGAATGGGACCCCGAGAACCTGTTCGGCGTGAACCAGAACATCGAGCCGAGTGTCTGAGGCGCTGAATACGTCCTCCATATCTCGCACGCCGATTCGAATTTGACAGGAAGATATCACGTCGGCGCGTACGAGGACCCATATCCATCCCGACCGGTGCGGGCGGCGACGGGGTCGGACGGGGGACCGATCGTATCGGACGCACCGCCGCGGGACCGGACGCGGGTGGCGACGAACGCGCCGGATAACAACGCGTAACTGCCGTCCCCCGCTAGTCGCGGTATGCACACCGAGGGGACGTTCGCCCCGGAGACCGTCGAGGCGGCGCGGGAGCGCTACGTGTCGCTCGGGCCGACCGCGCAGGTCGTGGTCCGCGAGGTGGCCCGGGCGATGGGGTTCGACCGCGAGGAGTACCGAGACCGGGTGACCGAGGACGTCGTCCTCACGGCCCGCGACGCGCTGTTCGCCGGCACGCTCGCGGTCAGCGTCGGGAGCTACGAGGAGTTCGAGGCGTGGCGCGAGGGGTACGACGGCGAGGTCCACGTGGCCGGGAGCGAGAACGTCGACCACGTCGCCTGGCACGCGCCGGCGTTCGCCGACGCTGCGGTCGCGGCAACCTTCCAGAACGAGGAGTCGGCCGCCGTCGGCACCCTCCGCCGACAGGCGTTCGGCCGCCTCTACCGGGACGAACTCCACGCATGAGACCGATCACGCGCAACGTCGTCATCGCGATCGTCGTCGTGGTCGCCGGCCTGCTCGCGCTCGGGGCGGTCCCGTCCTACCTCCGGAGCGGCGCGCCCTACTACGTGGTCGCCGAACCGACAGATCCGGGGCCGTCGGTGAACGCGACGGACCTCTCCGAGCGGCGCTACCCCTACCTGACCGGCGCGGTCGCGGCCGCGGAGCGGAACGGGGGGGCGGGCGAGGGGCGCTCCGAGCCGTACTGGGAGGGACCGTTCGGCGTGAAGGAGTCGTTCGCCCACTCGCCGTTCGACGAGTTCGACGCCGTCGGCCAGCGCTCCCCCGAGGCGACGGCCGACGGGGCGGTGTTCGTCTCGCGCAACGGGACGCGCTACCGTGCCGAGATCGTCCGGGAGGGCGGCGCATGAGCGGGGACGGGAGAGGCGACGGCTCCGGCGGCGACCCCCATCCCGACCCCGACCCGGAGGAGGTCGACCGGCCGGACGGGACCGATCACGACTGGCCGGTGCTCGAGTCGGCAGTCGAGTACGAGACCGGCTGGTACACGGGCGGCTACGACGAGGTCGAACAGCCGGACGGGTCGAGCAAGCGCTACTACTGGGCCGAACTGCCCGACGCCGCGGTCGTCGTCGCGGCGCTCGACGGCGACCTGCTGATGGTCGAGCAGTTCCGCCCGACCATCCGCGAGCACTGTCTGGAACTCCCCGCCGGCATCGTCGAGTCCGGCGAGTCGTTCGCCCAGGCCGGGGGGCGCGAGCTCCGCGAGGAGACCGGCTTCGCGGCCGAGGAGTGTACGCTCCTCGAGACGGTCAACTGCACGACGGGCGTGCTCCGCCACCGCCGCGGCATCGTCTGGGCCGAGGGCCTCGACCCCGCCCGCCGCAAACTCGACGGCAACGAGTTCCTGGCGGTCACCACGGTTCCGGTCGAGGAGGCGCTGGCGACGGTCCGGGACCCGCCGACCAACGACGCCACGCTCGAGGGGATCCTGATCGCCCGCGAGGAGGGGCTGCTGTGAGCGACGAGGAGGGGACGGACGGATCGGACGGGGAAGATAGCGAGGCACGGGGGGATCCGCCCCGGGACGCGTCGCCGGGCGTCCCCGACGTCGACGTCGCCGCCCGTGGCGAGCTCCCGCGTCCGCCGGGGATGGCCGCCGAGTGGCCCGTCATCGAGGAGGTGACCGAGTACGGGACGCCTTTCTTCGACGCGGGTTACGACCGCGTCGAGCGGCCCGACGGCTCCAGGGGGGACTACTACTGGATCGACCCGGTCGACGGCGTGACCGTCGTCGCCCTCACCGAGGGGGAGGTGGTGCTCGTCGAGGAGTACCGCCCGCGCCAGCGTCGGACGTTCCTCACGGTCCCCGGCGGCGCGGTGGACGCCGGCGAGGACCTCCGTGCGGCCGCCCGCCGGGAGCTCCGCGAGGAGTCCGGCTACGTGGCCGACTCCGTCGAGTACGTCCGGTCGTACTACCCCGACGGGTGGGTGCGCCACCGCCGGCACGTGGCCGTCGCCACGGACCTGTCCGCCGGCCCCCAGGAGCTCGACGAGACGGAGTTCATCGGGGTCCGGACCCTCCCGGTCGAGGAGGCGTTCGAGGCGGTGCTGGATTCGGGAGCCGGGTGGGGGCTCGGCCCGCTGCTGGTCGCCCGCGAGGCCGGCTACGTCTAGCCTTCTCGCGGTCCCGTCGCAGCCCCATCGCGGTCCCGTCGCGACCCCGGGACGGAGCCGACGAGCCGGGACGTGTCCCCGGACGGTCCCCCCGGACCGGCGACAGCGAGCAAAGGTTTAGTAACTGACGCTGAGATTGGGTGATATGTTCAAGCCTGACAGGGAGATACTCCAGGACGTCTGTCGGGGGATCGCCCTGGAGAACTACGGGTTCGTCTACCTCAGCGACGACAAGGAGGAGATACGGGCCCGCTACGAGTCCCAGGGGGGCGGCGACGGTATCGTCGGGAGCATCAAGAACGCGGTCGGGGGGCGGTCGATCGGCGTCGAGGAGCTCCAGGAGACGCTCGAGGAGATCGCCAGCGACGACCTCAACGAGTTCGAGCGGCTCCGGACGGGCGTCTACTTCTACGACCCGGCGAACGCACCGGGGGAGAGCGACGTCGCGAAAACCCTCGAACAGCTGTTCAAGTACGACATTGTCGTCTCCGAGCGGGAGCTCAAGTCCCGGTTCAACCTGGCGAAGAAGGACATCGACTTCTTCACCGGCCGGCTCGAGCAGGAGGAGTACCTGAAACGCATCACCACCAGCGAGCACGGGGACTACTTCACCATCGGCCCGCAGCTCAAGGACGAGAGCGGGGACGCGGGCGTCGACGCCCGGCTCAAGAAGAAGGCCAAGCACGGCCTGCTCACCCACGCGGACCTGGAGTCGGTCATCGACGCCGCCGCGACGAGCGACGTCATCCGCTACCTCGAACACGAGGAATTCATCATCCAGCTCGAGGGGAAGTACCTGGTCCGAAGCGGCGTCGACGAGTTCGCCGAACACGTCGCCCGCGGCATCTCCGACCGGGTCGACGAGGCGTTCGAGGGGACCGCGTACGTGCTCCCGAAGGCGGAGCTCTCGCGCATCGTCGAGAACGAGGTCAGCGCGGAGTTCGACGTCCTTGAGCACCTGAACGCGAGCGACCGGGACTGGGTGCTCGAGCACGTCCACGAGGCGGTCGTCGACGAGCTGGAGCTGGACGACGACCCGCGGTCGGTCGTGGTCCGGACCGAGCCGTTCGAGGAGTACGTCGACCGCCGGGCCGCCGAGGTGCTCGGCGAGGTGGACGACCCGTCGCTCGGCACCGCCGACGCGCTGCGGGAGGCGGGCCACGAGCGGATCGAGGAGCTGAACCTGAGCAACACGGAGGCGGCCGACGAGTACATCCACGAGCGGATGGAGGCGGCCTACGACGAACGGGTCGACGAGATGTTCAACATCGCCAGCGGAGGGAGCGAGTGATGCCCGCGAAGTACCGGAGCTTCGAGGAGACCGAACAGAACGGGACCAGATACGTCATCGCACAGCCGAGCAACGAGCGGGACAGCCCGGTCCGGCTCGAGGGCTCGCTGTTCGAGGGGGAGGAGCTCGACGACGGCACCTGGACGGAGGTGGTCGGCCGGCTCATCCAGGTCGACATCGCGGGCGCGCTCAACCTCGAGGCCGGCAAGGGGAAGCTGAGCCGCGACGAGGCCGTCGAGAGCATCCTCGAGGCCGACGAGGAGGGGCTTCCGATCCACGTCAGCGAGCGGGCCCAGGCCGAGGCGCTCATCGACTACTTCGTCGACGAGGGCGTCTTCGAGGTCGAGAGCGGCGACCTCGTGCTGCTGCGGAGCCCGACCGACGAGGCCACCGACATCAACCTCCGGATGCTGATGAACTGGGTGTCGGCCATCGACAGCTGCATCGACAAGATCGAGGAGACGACCGCCACCATCGAGCAGGCCCGGTCGGAGCTGGAGTCGGAGATGACCGACACGAACCCCTCGGAGGTCATCCAGGACTTCGAGCGCCAGCAGCGGGAGGTCGCCCAGAAGCTCAACAACCTCACCGGCGGGCGGAACGTCAGCCGCGTCGAGGACCTCCCGGAGGAGGAGCGCCCGGAGTTCCGGCGGCTCAAGGAGCAGTTCTACCACCTCCAGACGATGAAGGAGGCGGCCAGCCCGGACGAGATGGCCACCCAGATAGAGAAGTCCTCGGCGGAGCTCGCCACCAAGCGCGACCGGCTCGAGAACATCGCACGGAACCTCGAACTCAAGCGCGACGAGCTCCGGACCGCCATCGTCCACGAGAAGATCTTTCCGCAGGACGCCGTGGACATGGTGCAGAACCTGGAGGGGCTGGTCACCTCCCTGACGGGGGTCGAGAGCTCCGACGACCGGGCCGAGCAGAAGAGCGCCGGCGACGTCCTCTCCGACGCCAACGCGCTCCTCGGCGACGCCGAGGCCGCCGAGGAGCAGGCCGAGCAGATGGGGGTCGGCCCCGACGAGGAGCCGGAGACGCTCGGCAACACCTGACCGATGCAGGCCCGCTCGCTCGTCGGCACCGCCGCCCGGCTGGAGGCGTACGCCGACGCCACGCTCGCGCTCCCGGTCGTCACCTCGAGGGCCGCCGAGGAGCACGGGTGGGCGTTCGTGTTCGCCCTCCGCGAGCTGGGCGAACAGCTCCGGGCGAGCGCCCCGGTGCCGTACGAGCCGGGGCAGGACCGGGCGGTCGACGAGTCGGTCGCCGCCCTGCTGGGTGAGCTGGACGCCGACTCGATGCTGACTGCCGAGGCGCTCGAGGAGCACGCGGCCGCGCGACGGCGGCGGCGCGTCGTCCCCGTGGGCGATCGGGCAGTCGTGCCGCTCTCGCGGACGAGCCCCGGCGTCCACAACTGGCCGGTCGTGCTCGACGCGCTCGACCGCCGGCTGGAGACCGTCGACGAGAAGCTCCAGCGCGTGGAGTCGCGGCTCCACCGCGCCCAGGACGCGGCGCCCTACGAGGGGGTCTGGACGACGGCGCTAGAGATGCTGGCGGCGACGCGGACGGCGACCGGACACCTGTGGCGACGACAGCGAACGATCGCCCACCGCCTCGACGGCTTCGACGGTGCCGAGGACGGGCCGCGCCGGTTCGGCCGGTGGGCGCTCGAACACATGGAGGACACCGATGGCGCTTAACCTGTATCCACTCACGAACGTCGAACAGCCGACCTCACACGTGCGGATCGGACGGAGCAAGGTGGGGACCGCCGACGTCGTGCGCGTCAAGCACAACAACGTCCCGGCGTTCTTCTACGTGGATCCGGTCGACGACCGCGTGATCAACGAGATCCGGAACAACGTCAAGCTCCACGACAACGTCACCGACCTGTTCGGGGGCATCGAGCGCGGGGAGCCGTTCCAGATCGACATGGACGTCTCGCTGCGGAACGTGGCCCCCTGCGAGTCGGCCGAACTGTTCACCACCGACATCGACGAGGACCGCCTCGAGGCGCACCTCCGCGCGAACGACTACCTCCTCCACCCCATCGACGAGGTGACGACGGTGGACGGCTCGAACGTGGAATTCACCGTCGCGGGCATGCGCCCGGAGCGACACACGACCCTGCGGGTGACCGACGACACGGAGATCGAGTTCGTCGACGCCGCGCCCGACGCCGGTGCCGGTGCGGTCGGTGGCCCGGCCGGCGCGGCCGGCGGTCCCGCGTCCGGTGGGGGCGCCGGGAGTGGCGGGGGTGGCGGCGCGCCCGGTGCCGAGGAGGACGAGGTCGACATCGACCTGACCCCGGAGACCCCGACGGTCAGCTTCGAGGAGGACGTCGCGGGGCTGGCGGACGTGAAACGGACCGCACGGATGCTGCTGGCGCTGTTCAACCCTGGCGTCCGCGAGGAGGTCGAGCGACGGTACGGCAGCGAGTTCGTCGGGCGTGGCGGCTCGATGCTGCTCTACGGGCCGCCGGGCTGTGGCAAGACGCTGGTCTCGGAGGCCATCGCCTACGAGGCCAAGCACAACACGAACATCGAGGAGGAGTACGGCACCGTGCAGTTCCTCTCTGTCAAGGGCGGGGACATCCTCTCGCGGTACCCGGGTGAGGCCGAGCGCCGCGTCGAGGCGGTGTTCGACCAGGCCCACGGCATCGCACAGGAGGGGTTCGCGGTGCTGTTCTTCGACGAGGTGGAGACGCTCATCCCCGACCGGAGCGACGACGGCCTCCAGCGCCACGAGCGGTCGCTGACGAACGCGTTCCTGCAGGCGATGAACGACGTCGAGGACAACCTGCTCGTCATCGGGGCGACGAACATGCCGTTCACCATCGACCCGGCGGCGACGCGCCGGTTCCCCATCCAGCAGTTCATCCCCCAGCCGGACGAGGCGGTCATGGCCGACGTCTGGCGCAAGCAGCTCGCCCCGCTCGAGGCCGCCGACGGGATCGGCGCGTCCATCGACTACGACCGGCTCGCCGCCGAGTCCATCGGCTACACCCCCGCGGAGATCGCCG
>Ga0207797_1003066_pt1 | contig 11301 bp, 9 predicted proteins | sample PRCRCaboRojoPR_6_FD_187275 | JGI IMG/M metagenome (GOLD analysis project Ga0207797, IMG submission 187275) | Marine sediment microbial community from Cabo Rojo, Puerto Rico - PR CR 10% Liquid 1 (SPAdes) | ecosystem: Environmental > Aquatic > Marine > Coastal > Sediment | place: Cabo Rojo, Puerto... | reverse complement strand
CCCGACGAGCTACCAGACTGCTCCACCCCGCATCAATATTTTCTCAATCTAAGGGTTCGTCACAGTGGTGTCAAGGATTTATTTCGCACCGACAGGAAGGAAGTCGGCCCGGTGCTCACGCCGCACCGGTTTCGGAGCGTAGGAAATGTGCCATCAGTCGATATCCTTCGGATATTTCGAGAGAGCGCTCCCGGGCCGATTCTTCACTGAAGCCGGAGGCGTGTCCACTCGAAGGTTTCGGAATCCCGGTCCCGTAAATGGCAAAAGGTACGGGCTCTCGGGTGTGGGTCCGAACGGAAAGGGGGGTGTTGTGATCGGTGGTGACCAGCACGCGATACGCAGGGAGCGCCTCTAGTCCTTTCAATACATTTCCCACCACCTTGGCGTCGAACGACTCGATGGCTTGAATCTTTTCGTCCAACAACCCGGCGTGGCCGGCTTCATCGGGCGCCTCTACGTGGACGTAGACGAGATCCACGTCCTTTACGGCCTCCAGGGCATATCTCGCCTTGGCTGCATAATCGGTGTCGAAATACCCGGTGGCGCCGGGCACGCGGATGACCTCGAGTCCCGCATAGACGCCGATGCCCCGGAGAAGATCGACGGCGGATATGATCGCCCCGCGAAGACCCGTTTTCTCCTTGAAGGACGTGATCTCCGGGGGACAACCTTGTCCCCACAACCAAATGGCGTTGGCCGGAGACAGACCGTTTTCTCTCCTCTGTCGGTTCACCGGATGGTTTTCCAGGATCGGCCCGGCGGCGTTCATTACGTCCAACAACGGCCCCTTGGAGTTCATCTTCTCCAGGTACGGACGGACGGGTTCACCGGTAATGTCGTGCGGAGGGGTCGTCTCTACCGCCGCATCGCCGCCCTTCCAGACCATAAGATGCCGGTATCCCACACCCGGATAAAAGCGAAAGGTATCGTTGCCGAGCGCCTCATCGATGTCCCGCATGATCCGGCCGGACTCCGCATCGGAAATGTGGCCGGCACTGTAGTCCCCCATCCGGCGCTCTGAATTCTTTCCAATCAGCGTAACCAGGTTGCAGCGAAAAGCCACGTCATTCGGTTCGAGCGAAACACCGAGGCTGGCCGCTTCCAAGGGCCCCCGCCGGGTCCGCACCTCACGGGGATCATAGCCCATCAGACTCAAATTGGCCGTGTCGCTGCCGGTCTCGCATCCTTCCGGGAGGGTCCGGACCGTTCCCATCTCCCCGTTGTCCGCCACCCGGTCCATGTGGGGGGTTCGAGCGACCGCCAGGGGAGTCCTCCCCTCCAGTTCTGCCATGGGATAGTCTCCCATCCCGTCACCGACCAATACCACGTATTTCATGACCAGTCCTCGATGCGGATCATGACGGTCTTGTCCCTCACCACATCCAGTTCGTCGATTCTGGAAAGGGCTGCACAAACCGCTGCCTCGTGGGCCTCATGGGTGATCATAACGATGGGAACCGCCCCCACCAGGTCCCGTCCCTTCTGGTGAACCGATTCGATACTGATGTCGTTGTCCCCCAGGATACCCGAGATCTTGGAGAGGACACCGGGGCGGTCATGGGCGGACACGCGAAAGTAATACTTGGCATACAACTCGCTCGGCGGCTTGATCGGCCTGGGACGAACATCCGCCGTCTGATATCCGAAATAGGGCACCCTTCCCGTGGCGCCGCTCAAAATATTTCGTGCCACGTCCACCAGGTCACTGACCACAGCGCTTCCCGTCGGCATCATCCCCGCTCCCGGGCCGTAAAACATCACACTTCCCACGGCGTCTCCCATAATGTACAGGGCATTGTACGCCGCATTGACGTTTGCCAACAGACTTCCTTCCGGAATCAAGGTGGGATGAACCCTGGCCTCGATCGAGTCGCCGTCGTCTTTTGAAATCGCCAGGAGCTTGATCCGATACCCAAACTCCTTCATAAATGTGATGTCCAGCGGCGTGATCTTGGATATCCCTTCCGTGTAGACACTGTTGAAGTCTATGGGCACACCGTAGGCGATGGAAAGGAGGATGGTCAGTTTGTGCGCCGCATCCACCCCCTCTACGTCGAATGTGGGATCCGCTTCCGCATAGCCGAGGTCCTGGGCTTCCTTTAAAACCTCGGAAAAGGGTTTCCCCTCGTCGGTCATCTTGGTGAGAATATAATTCGACGTACCGTTCAAGATGCCGAAAAGTCCCTGGATCCGATTGGAAACCAGGCCTTCCTTTATGGAACGAAGAAGGGGAATGCCTCCCCCCACACTCGCCTCGAACCCGATCTCGACACCCCGCTTGGTCGCGGCGGAAAAGATTTCCTCTCCATAAGCCGCCAAGAGGGCCTTGTTGGCCGTTACCACGTGCTTGCCGTTTTCAATGGCCGACAGGATGAATCCTTTGGCGGGCTCGTATCCACCGACGAGTTCCACGATGATGTCGACTTCGGGGTCGGTGAGGATCCGGTTGGCATCGGTCGTCAACAGGCCTTTGTCTACCGCTACGCCCCGGTCGGTTTCGATGTCCAGGTCACCAATCCACTTCAGTTCCAGCTCGGCACCCAGCCGGGCCATGAGAATGTCTTTGTTTTCCAGAAGGATTTTGGCGGTACCGGAACCGACGGTTCCGAAGCCAAGTAACCCCACGCGTACCTTTCTCATCTGTCTACCTCGCAGAACGTTTGCCTCTTGAGAACCTTGGACCCCGGTGATCTCTTTTCCCGGGGCGGCCATACGGAGGCCGTGGTCGGTAGGCGGTCCAAACCCGAGGCCTATTCGCAGTCACCGCGCCGTTCGATTTACTGAAGAATCTTTCGAAGCCCTCGTACGGCCTGATTGGTCCGCATCTCGTTTTCAATCAATGCGAACCGCACATACTCGTCTCCGTACCGGCCGAAACCGAGCCCGGGAGAAACAGCAACCCCCGCTTTTCGGATCAACATCTTGGAAAACTCCACCGAACCCATATGAACGAACTGATCGGGAATGCGGGCCCAAACGAACATGGTCGCCTTGGGACTTTCCACCGGCCAGCCGGCACGGTTGAGCCCCTTGATCAAGGTGTCCCGGCGCTTCTTGTAGGTGTTTACGATTTCCCCGACGCAGTCCTGGGGTCCGTTCAGAGCGATAATCGAGGCAATCTGTATGGGTTGAAACACCCCGTAGTCCAGATAGCTCTTGATACGACGGAGAGCGGCAACGATCTCCGGGTTTCCCACGCAGAAACCGACGCGCCAACCGGGCATGTTGTAACTCTTGGAAAGGGAAAAGAACTCCACCCCCACTTCTTTGGCGCCGGGGACCTGGAGCAAGCTCGGCGGAGAATATCCGTCAAAAACGAGGTCCGCATAGGCCAGGTCATGAATGACCATGATCTCGTGCTCTCTGGCATAGTCCACAATCTTTTCAAAGAAGCCGATGTCCACCACTTCCGTGGTCGGGTTGTGAGGAAACGAGATGATCAGCATCTTCGGTTTGGGCCAGGTCTGTCGGGTTGCGGCGATCAGATTTTCAAAGAAGTCCTGATTCGGGCCCAACGGGATCCCTCGAACGTCCCCGCCGGCGATGATCGCCGAATACGGGTGAATGGGATACGTGGGATCGGGCGAAAAGATCACGTCTCCAGGTCGTACCGTGACCAACACCAGATGGGAAATCCCCTCCTTGGCACCGATGGTGACGATGGCCTCCTCATCCGGATCGATGTCGACGTCGAATCGGCGCTTGTACCAGTCGCAAATCGCCATGCGGAGCTTGGTAATCCCCATGGACGCAGAATACCTGTGATTTCGACCTTTTCGTGCCGCTTCCACCAACTTGTCCACGATGTGCTTCGGCGTTGCCATGTCCGGGTTGCCCATGCCCAAATCGACGATGTCTTCGCCTGCACGACGGGCATCCATCTTTATCTTGTTCACCATGGTAAACACATACGGAGGAAGACGATCCAATCTGGCAAATTCTTTCATAACAGGGGCCTTTCCAAATATCCGAATTTGAAAATTATACACGCCTTATGGCATACCCGCGTGGAATTTGTCAAAAATATTTCTTTGACTTTTCCCCCTGCTTACTCTACAAGCATTGCAAATCTGGGGGAAATCATATGGCGGAATCGCTCACCTACCAAGACGCCGGTGTGGACGTGGAAAAGGCCAACCGGTTCATTGAACGGATCAAACGACTCACGGAACAGACACCACGTTCCGGCGTGATCGCCGGGATCGGCGGGTTCAGCGGGCTGTACTCTCTGGATATCTACAAATACAAGAATCCGGTTCTGGCCACCTCCACCGACGGCGTGGGTACCAAGCTGAAGATCGCCTCCATGGCGGATAAACACGACACGGTGGGCATCGACCTGGTCGCCATGTGTGTAAACGACATCATCGTCCAAGGGGCCCGGCCGCTCTTTTTTCTCGACTACCTTTCCATGGGTACCTTGGTTCCGGAAACGGCGGAGGCGATTGTCAAAGGCATTGTCTCCGGATGCAACACTGCCAAATGTGCCCTCATCGGGGGAGAAACAGCGGAAATGCCCGGCGTGTACGAACCGGGAGAATATGACTTGGCCGGTTTCGTAGTGGGTATCGTTGACAACGCCGACATCGTAGACGGCTCGGAAATCGGGGTAGGACACCAACTGATCGGTCTTGCATCCAATGGACTCCACAGCAACGGATATTCCCTGGTTCGCAAGATCTGCTTCGACAAGCAGCATCTCAAGCTGGAAGACAAGGTGGATGTCCTGGACGCACCCCTTGCAGAGGAGTTGCTCAAACCGACCAAGATCTACTCGGAAATCGTCCGCCACCTCTTGAAGGATTTTCCCATTCACGGTATTGCCCACATCACCGGCGGCGGTATTGTGGACAACCTGCCCCGGATCTTACATTCTTCGTGCAAGGCAATCATCCGAGAGGGAAGTTGGGAGACCCCGCCGATATTTCATTTCCTTAAGGAAGCCGGCAAGTTGTCGGCAAAAGAAATGAGGCGCACTTTCAACAACGGCATCGGCATGGTGCTGGCCGTTCCCGCAGACGCGGCACAGGACGTGCTGTCATTTCTGGGGGCCATGCAGGAAAACGCCTACCTGATCGGAGAGATCGAGAAACGGAAAAAGGGAGAAGCCCAGATCTCCTGGGGGTAGGGATCGGAAGAAAACCGGCAATCTCGTGCGCCCGTGTCCTCGGCGGACAGGAACCACGCCACAGGCTGTTTATTCCCGAGCAACAATGTCATAAACGGCTTCCAGAGCCTCGGGAAGTCGCTCCGGCCGGCTGCCTCCGGCCTGGGCCATGTCTGGTCGCCCCCCACCGCCTCCGCCCACGATGGCGGCCACTTCTTTCACCAGATTCCCGGCGTGATGTTTTTTCAACTGATCCGAGGTGACGACCGCCACCAGTTGGACTTTATCCGGTGTGCGGCTGCCCAGGACAATGACACCGGAACCCATCTTCGCCTTCAACTGGTCCGCCAGGTCTCTCAGGGCCCCGGGACCGTCCGCCGATACTTCCTGGACCAAGACCGGCGTGCCGTCTACCTCCCGCACACCGGACAACGCCCCGTCCACCGAAGCCTCTGCCAGTGCCTTCGATTTCAATGAAGAAAGCTCTTTCTCCATGGCCTTCAGGTCGGACATCAGTTTTTCGACCCGTTCCACCACGCCCTCAGGACTGACTTTCAGCACTCCCGCCACCTGGTGGAGGCTGTCGGACACGTCCTGAACATATTGCAGGGCACCCACGCCCGTAAGTGCCTCGATCCGCCGCACGCCGGCGGCAACGCTGGTCTCCAGTACGATCTTGAAGAGACCGATGTCTCCCGTCCGGCTGGTGTGCGTGCCGCCACAAAGCTCTTTGCTGAAATCTCCAACGGCAACCACGCGAACCCGTTCTCCGTACTTTTCCTCAAACAGTGCGGTGGCACCCGCCTCCAGGGCCTCGTCGGCCTCCATCTCTTCCACCTGGACGGGAGTGTTTTCGAAAATCTTTTCGTTCACCAGGGTCTCCACCGACTTCAGCGTCTCCGAATCGAGGGCGGAGAAATGGGTGAAGTCGAACCGGAGACGTTCCGGAGACACCAGTGACCCCGATTGCTTTACATGTTCTCCCAGTACCTGCCGAAGCGCCGCGTGCAGAAGGTGGGTGGCCGTGTGATTCCGAGCAATCGACGTCCTGCGGGTGCAATCGACCTGGGCCGAAACCGTCTCCCCTGCGGAAAGGCTTCCCCTGGTGACCTCTCCCGTAAGGATAATCAGATTATTCGGATCCTTCCGGGCATCAGAGACCGTCATCTGAAAGTCCTTTCCCTCGACGACCCCCTGGTCTCCGACCTGGCCCCCCGCCTCCCCATAAAACGGCGTCTTGTCGACGACCAGCTCAACAGACTCCCCTTCGGTAACCCGCTCCACCGCCTGGCCGTCCTTCACCAGGGCGAGAACCTTTGCCTCTGCGCTCAGCCTGTCATATCCCACAAAATCGGTGGCCACACCTTCCGAAGCAAGCTTCTTGTAGGCTTCTGCGGTGTCTACATCCCCGGAACCCTTCCAGGCACTCCGTGAACGGCTTCGTTGCCGGGCCATGGCCTCTTGGAATCCCTCCATGTCGAGAGAGATGCCCTCGCCCCGAACCACGTCCTGTATAATGTCCACGGGGAACCCATACGTGTCGTACATCTTGAAAATCAGATCGCCGGGAATTTGCTGCTTTCCAGAGCTTCGCAAGTCCTCCAAGGCGTCTTCCAAAACTTTCATGCCGCTTTCCAGCGTTCCCAGAAACCGCTCTTCCTCCACCTGGATGATATTTTCTATGTAGGCCTTGGATGCCGGAAGCTCGGGATAGGCCGAAGCCATGACCTCGAAGACCGTTCGGGCCGTATCGACCAGAAACGGCCTGGTAAGGCCCAGTGATCGCCCGTATCGCATGGCCCGCCTCAGGATACGGCGAAGGACGTATCCCCGGCCTTCATTGGACGGTAACACGCCGTCACCCACCAGAAAGGCGATCGCCCGACTGTGATCCGCCACCACCTTCATGGCAACGTCCATGTCTCGCGTTTCCTTGAAGGCCTTGCCCGACAATTCTTCTACCTTTTTGATGATGGGCATGAAGAGATCCGTCTCGAAATTACTCCCCACGCCCTGAACCACGGCAGCGATCCGTTCCAAGCCCATCCCCGTGTCGATACTCGGCTTGGGCAACCGCTCCATCTCGCCCGACGCATTCCGATTGAATTCCATGAAGACCAGGTTCCAGAGCTCGAGATAGCGATCGCAGTCGCACCCCGCCCGGCAATCCGCCTGGCCGCAACTCATCTCCGGGCCCTGATCGATCAGAATTTCGGAGCAGGGTCCGCAGGGACCGGTCTCTCCCATGGACCAGAAATTGTCCTTTTCTCCGAGACGAACGATTCGCTCTTCAGGAACGTCCGAGTTTTCCAACCACAACCGGTGGGCTTCGTCGTCTTCCAGGTAGACGGAGACCCAAAGCTTTTCCGCCGGCAAGGCATAGACCCGTGTCATCAGATCCCAGGCCGCTTCTATGGCCGTCGCCTTGAAATAATCCCCGAAAGAAAAGTTCCCCAGCATCTCAAAGAAGGTGTGATGCCGACGGGTGTACCCGACGTTTTCCAAGTCGTTGTGCTTTCCTCCCGCTCGTACGCATTTCTGGGAGGAACAGGCGCGCACGTAGGTCCGCTTTTCCTCTCCCAGGAAGGTCCGCTTGAACTGCACCATCCCCGCGTTGGTAAACAGAAGGGTGGGGTCGTCCTGGGGAACCAGAGAAGAACTCTTTACGATGGTGTGTCCCCGTTTTTCGAAGTATTCCAAAAATGCCGTTCGCAGCTCGTCCGATGTTTTCATTTCAGTTTGGTTGTCAGTTGTCGCTTATCGGTTATTCCGGAAGCCGGCAAAGCGTGTACTACTTCTTGCCGGCCTTCTGCTTCTCTTCCTGCTCCGCTTCCGCCTTCTCCGTGGTTCCCACAACGGTCATGCCCAGGGCTGCCTTGGTCTTTTCCATGATTTGATCAAAGATGTCCGGATTCTCCTTCAAAAAGACCTTCACATTTTCCCTCCCCTGCCCGATCCGCTCTTTTTCGAAGGAATACCAGGCGCCGCTTTTTTCCACCACCCCCATCTGTACGGCCACGTCCAGGAGATCTCCCGTCGTGGAAATCCCCTCCCCGTACATGATGTCAAATTGGGCCTCCTTAAACGGCGGCGCCACCTTGTTCTTGACCACCCGTACTCTCGTTCGGTTCCCGGTAACTTCCTGGCCGTCCTTTATGGCCCCGGTCCTTCGAATGTCGAGGCGAACGGAGGAGTAGAATTTGAGCGCGTTTCCGCCGGGCGTGGTTTCCGGATTTCCGAACATCACCCCGATCTTCATTCGAATCTGGTTGATGAACACCAAGGCCGTTTTGGACCGGTTGATGCTCGCCGTCAGTTTTCGCAGCGCCTGAGACATCAATCGGGCCTGTAGCCCCACATGGGCGTCCCCCATCTCTCCTTCAATCTCCGCCCGGGGCACCAAAGCCGCTACGGAGTCCACGACTACCAGATCCAGGGCACCGCTCCGAACCAGAACTTCGGCGATTTCGAGCGCCTGCTCTCCCGTATCCGGTTGCGAGACCAGCAGGTCATCACAGTTCACCCCGAGCTTTCTGGCATAGACGGTGTCCAGTGCGTGCTCGGCGTCTACAAAGGCGGCGATGCCTCCCTTCTTTTGCGCCTCCGCCACCAGATGCAACGCCAAAGTGGTCTTTCCCGAAGACTCCGGGCCGAACAACTCAACCACCCGCCCGCGAGGGATGCCGCCCACGCCCAGGGCATGGTCCAGGGCCAGAGATCCGGTGGGAATGGCCGGGACATCGGCCACCACCTGACTTCCCAGTTTCATGATGGAGCCTTTGCCGAACTGTCGTTCGATCTGCGAAATGGCCAGTTCGACCGCTTTTTCCTTATCTGCCGATGCTGTCTGTGTCTGCATAGATTCCCCCTGTAAAGAAAATGGAGAGGGTGCTTCACCCTCTCATTTCGGCTTCAACCAATTTCGTATAAACGGCGCCCTGAGGCCGCAACGTACTTTGGTACAAAATTACTCTGGCCACATCGAACGGATCGGTCGCGAAACCTTCCCCCTCTTCGATGGCAGCCCGCAGCGCTGGTTTGTTGATACGCCCCTTGATGCGCCCTATGGTGAGGTGTGCCCGAAAGGGTCTCTTTTCTTTCGGAAACCCAATGCCTTCCAGGGCCTGCTCAATTCTTTCATAAAGACGCTGCACGGCGTCCAGCTGCCCGGAAACTCCCGCCCATACCACTCGGGGTCGCCGGAAGTCGGGAAACACCCCCATGCCTTTCCCTTCCAGGACAAAGGGACCGGCCCCTTTCACCGCCTCTTTCAATGCGGCACCAATGGCTTCAATACGCTCCGCCGGAACATCGCCGAGAAACTTCAACGTCAGATGCACCGACTCTTTGCGTACCCACTTGATGTTCAAGTCGCGCCGCTTCAGACCGCTCTGAACACTGCCAATACCATGAAGTACATGGTCTGGCAAATCGATTGCGATAAACGCCCGGATTTTGTCTCCCATGCTATACACCCTCTCCACGGGGCTCGCGGGAGTTCTCTTCAAGGTGAAGGCTCACCATCCTCAGGGCTTCGGTGGCGCTTTGTTTCTTGATCTGCCAACGGTCTCCCGCGAACAAAAAACGACGAGATGTATCCTCGTCTTCCCAGGCCAGGGCGGCAAAGACCGTGCCCACCGGTTTGTCCGGCGTCCCACCCGTGGGTCCGGCGATACCGCTCACCGCCAAACCGAAGTGAGTTCCCGCCAAACGGCGAACCCCGGATGCCATGGCCCGTACACACGCCTCGCTCACCGCGCCATATTCTGTAATGACCGCTTCCGGAACCCCCAGTAGCTTCATTTTCGTCTGGTTGCTGTAGGCCACGATGCCCATCTCCAAGTATTCGGAACTCCCGGAGATATTGGTTAATCGGTTACAGATCAATCCGCCGGTACACGATTCCGCGACGGCGATGGTCCGGTGACCCTCAGTAAGCAAACGGGCCACCTTGTCTTCGATACGATCATCCATCATCGTCCCACCTACTTGTTTTTTTGACTCAGCCCATCATCGAAGCCTTGATGACCAAAAGGATCCGCAATGTGACATTGGCATACAGACCTGCCAAGACGTCGTCTCCCACCACCCCCCAACCGCCGGGCAGTCGCCGTTCCAGAAGCCGAATGGGAAACGGCTTGACAATGTCCATGAACCGAAACACCAGGAAACCGCCGACCACCGTTTCCGCTCGCCACGGAACAAACCACATGGTCACCAGAAAACCGGCGATCTCGTCAATGACGATGCGGCCGCTGTCTTTCTGACCGAAAAGGCCTTCCGCCACCCCGGCGGACCAGACGGCCAATATCAGCACCAGCCCCAGAACCAACGCCGTGCCGGGCAGGCTGAGGCGTGACAGGAGATAGCTCAACGGAATGGAGACCAAGGTTCCGAAAGTGCCGGGGGCCACGGGCGCATACCCGGAAAACAACCCCGTGGCCAACACGATGACCGCTTTTTGCCCGAACGCCGTCAATCCTTTTTCTCTCCAGATATCTCTCTGGATACCCTGTCATAAACCTGTTTCAGGGGAAGCCCTTTGTCCCGGGCAATCCGCCGACATTCCTCAAATTCGGGGACCGAGACCGCGCCGTTGGGCGTGGACACCACCTTTACCCGGACTTCACCCCAATGCGTGTGAACCGTCTCGCTCCTTCGATTCAGCTTTCTGCGCTCCACTTCGTGGAACCGAACCCCTGTCGCCGTGGTCTCCGTCAGGATCCGGTCCACCATCCGTTCCCGGGCTTCCCTTTCACACAACACCTGGACCAAAACCCCGGGCCGGTTCTTTTTCATGTAGACGGGGATCCAGGCCACGTCAAGGGCCCCGTCTTCAAAAAGTCGCTCCATGAGAAATCCGAATATTTCTGGGTTCATGTCGTCGATGTTCGTCTCTACGACCTGAATCCGATCGCTCTCCAAAGCTGGTTCACGGCGCCCGATCATGACCCGCAGCAAGTTGGGACGATCCTCCAGGCTGGCCTGCCCCACGCCGTAACCGATCTTCTCGACCGTCATCCGCGGCATGGGCCCGAATTCTCTAGCCAGTGACGTCAAAACGGCCGCTCCCGTGGGTGTCACCAACTCGGAGATCACCCCGGTGCCGCGAACGGGAACCCCCTTTAGAAGCGCCACGGTGGCCGGCGCCGGCACCGGTATCGTTCCGTGGGCACACTCGACGAACCCGGTTC
>Ga0207797_1003065_pt1 | contig 11305 bp, 12 predicted proteins | sample PRCRCaboRojoPR_6_FD_187275 | JGI IMG/M metagenome (GOLD analysis project Ga0207797, IMG submission 187275) | Marine sediment microbial community from Cabo Rojo, Puerto Rico - PR CR 10% Liquid 1 (SPAdes) | ecosystem: Environmental > Aquatic > Marine > Coastal > Sediment | place: Cabo Rojo, Puerto... | reverse complement strand
CATGAAGCTCGAGCGGAGGGGACGGGGCCTCTTCACCGGCGGGGTCCGGTGCGTCGACGTCCAGCGGCGCGACCCGGTCTTCGCCCACGCCCAGCGCTTCGCAGAGAAGATCGGTTTCCATCACCGTGGCGAAGAGATAGGCGGAGCGGCCGGTTTCGGGATCGGGACCGCTTCGGCCGAGGCATTGCCCGTATTCTGCCATCCGGGCTTCCAGCCCGGAAAGGAGTCCGGCCGCGTCGTCATCGGGCGGTTGGACGGCGTAGACATAGAACCCTTCGGCGAGGGCCTCGAGGACGGGCCGCTCCAGCGGTTCGTCGAGAGGGGCGCTCCCTGCCGGGGTGCGGTCGACCGGCCCGAGATCCGGGGGCGATTTCCGGCCCGCGGCCTCGGCTTCCTCATCGGCGGTGATCGAGGAGGGCGCGGCCTCGTGGCGCTCCAGAATGGCGTTGAGCCGGTCGAGCTCCTCCCGGCAGGTGACCCGGTCGCTCTTCTCGACGTCGGCGAACATGATTCGCAGCTTGTCCACGCCGGCGAGAAGGGCGTCGATGCCGGACGAGTCGGGAGAGAGCTTTCCCTCGCGAAAGCGCATGAGCACGTTTTCCATGACGTGGCTGAGCTCCTTGATCGACGTGAACCGAAAGAAGCCCGAGGAGCCCTTGATGCTGTGGATGGCGCGGAACACGCGGTTGACGATCTCGGGATCGACCTCGCTGCCGCCCTGCTCCATGGCGAGCAGGTCCGGTTCGATCTCTTCGAGATGGTCCCGGTTCTCCGCGACGAACTCCTTGATCGTGCTTTCGTCGTAAGGCGTGCTCATGCGTCCCCGCGTGGTTCGTGGCGCTTCTGCACGTCCTCGGGCTGCGCTCGTTCCGAGGGCGCGTGACGTCGGTTCTCCAGGGGGCTGAAAAGCAAGATACATGCCACCTTGTCCGTTCCTTCGCGTCCCGTCCGCCGGGCTCCGAGGTCGCGGGGAGGGCCCCGCAACGGACTCGGGACCGGGCTTCCGGGGAGCGACATCGTCAAAATGGTGACGACCGGCGAGAGGACCGGGCGAAACGCCCGGGGAAGCGAGGCGGGCGGTGCGGGGTTGCACAGCGACTGCAAAGGAGTAGACTGGAGAGAGATGACAAGAAACGCGGTCCGCCCGGAAAACGCTCGATGCCTCGAGATCCGCGATGGGCTTTCAGCCGCTCGAGGCGTCTCCAGCAACGGGTGAGCGGGATCCCGCGGACCCGTGGAAAAGGGGCCGGGAGGGAGGTCGTGCCTGTGGGAGGGGAGCATTTCGAAACAGTCGTCCCGGTCGAAGCGTACAGCGGGTACCGGGAAAACGAACGTCCCCTGGCCTTCTGGGCCGGGGGGAAACGGGTGCCCGTTCGTCGAATCCTGGAGCGGCGCCGCTCGCCCGATTTCGACGAGTTCCGCGTCGAGGCCGGCGACGGGGGAGTCTACCGGATTGCGTGGGACCGCCGGCGGGACCTGTGGTTGCTCCGGTGAGGGCGCCCGGGGGACGCCTACTCGCTGGCGTACACCCAGCTGTAGTTGATCGGTGGTGCGTTCGGGGAATCGGGCCGGGGGTGGAGAAACTCGTCCGCGAGCTTCAGCCAGTTGTAGGCCGGCCTGAGCTTTCTGAGCTTGCCGTCCTCGGGGGGTCTGGAGTAGACGGTGTAGTCGTAGACCGCCTCCGAGATGCCCACGTGGGTGCCGTCCGCCGTGTAGAGGTAGGTGTCCGTGAAGGCGTCGGGGACCATCCCCTCCTTTTTCGCGAGGGCCTGGATCTCCTTCCCGGTGAGCCGGATCAGGAAGAACCTCGACACCCCGCGCTCGGAGTACTTGGTCATGGATCGGCTCTCGGAGCTGGAGACGTACACCGTGCCGAGGAAGTCCGTCTTTCGCAGGAGCTGGGCTGCGATCAGGGCGGCCGTGCGGCGGCCGCCCACGCTGTGGTGGGTGCCGTAGTACTCGAAGAGCTTGTTCTGGAGGATGTGGGCGGTTCGGTCCCCGTTCTCGTAGAGGTTGGCCTGGATGTACCGGAGCCATCGGGCCAGGTCTTCCGCCGCGTCTGCGATGGGCCAGTCGATTTTCACGTGAAAATGGGTCAGGGCGTAGCGGTTTTTCTTCCGCACGGCGGGGTCCTGCTGGATCAGAAGGGCGTAGTCCACGTCGAGGAGCCGCTCCGTGAAGTCGAAGAAGGCCGGTTTCTCGAAGTGACGGAGGTTCAGGTGGAACTTCTTCTGGGTCCGGAAGGCGGCCAGGTGCTCCAGGTTTTTCTTGACGACCCGGTTCTCGGGAAAGAACCGGATGTGGTTCTTGAGCTCGGACGGCAGGGTGCCTTCGCAGTAGAGCACGATGAAGGTGTTGAACAGCTCGGATTCCTGCTCCATGCGCTTCGATTTGGGCTTGAGCTCGCTCTTGTCCGGGAACCGGTACGCCACGCCGTTCCGGACGTGCTTGTAGAAGGAGTCGATCAACGAGATCTTCATGAGCCTCACTTCGAGCGCGTCGCGAAGCACCTCGTACAACGATCTTCTCAGTTTTTCCGTATAACTCAGCCTTTCCCGGTATCGCCACATGGAAGCAACACTCCGATTCTCGACACGCCGCACACAGGACCGGTCCCGATGATGGACCGGGGAGGGGGTTTCTGTCAAGAAAAAAGAAATATCAAGGGGTTGAGGGCTCCGGGCGGATGGTTGCCGTCCCGTTCCCTGCCCGTGAACGCAGCAAAAACCATGCCCGGCCGCCGGCAGCGCTGTGTCCCACCGGTGACGCCGCTCCCCTGTCCGCCGGGGCCGCAAATTTCCTTGACAAACAGTCCGCGTGATATATAGTTGTGCATTTACTTTATGCTTGGAAAGGCTTGAATTCGTTGCATTTTGATGGGCGTGCCCATGAAGCGGATCGACCTGAGAGCCATACCCGACACGGGTGAACATCATCGGGTCCGCATCGACCCCGGGGATTGGAGATCCGCCGTCGAAGGGGGGGACGCCGTCACCCCGGTCGGCCCCGTGGATCTCGAAGCCGATATCCAGAGGGCGGGCCGCAAGATCATCCTGGACGGGCACCTCCAGGGACGAATCCAGGTTCGATGTGATCGGTGCCTGAAGCCGTTCGAGCGGGAGGTGGACTCCCGGTTTCGAGCGTTCCTGGCCCTGCCGAAGGAGGTGGGCACGGAAGCCGAGGTCGAGCTCGAGGACGAGGACCTGGAGGTGGAGTTCACACCCGAGGAGGAAATCGATCTCCTGGACCTCGCGCGCGAACAGCTGCTCCTGGAGCAGCCCATGAAGAACCTGTGCAGAGAGGACTGCAAGGGGCTCTGTGCCGGGTGCGGGGCCGATCTGAACGAAGGGGCGTGCGGTTGCGCCTCCGACCGGGGGCATCCGGCCTTTCAAAAGCTCCGGGCATTGAAACCCAAAGGAGAACAGGACTAGCCATGGCCGTACCCAAGAGAAGGAAATCCAAGTCGAAGAGAGACACGAGGCGGTCGCACCATCACGCCGACCTGCCGGGCGTAACGGAGTGTCCGCAGTGCCACGAACCCGTACCGCCTCATCGGGTCTGTCCCCACTGCGGTGTCTACAAGGGGAAGACGATCGTTCAGGTCGAAGAGTCCTGAGGTGAGCATCGCGGTGGACGCCATGGGCGGCGATCAGGGCCCCGACGTGGTGGTGCGGGGCGCTTTGCTGGCCGCCGCGGAGACCGGCACGCCGGTCGCCCTCGTGGGGGACGAGCGCGCCGTACGAACGGCGCTGAAGGGCTGCGGCGAGGCCGGCCCATACGAGATCGTCCCCTGTGACCAGGTCGTGCGCATGGACGAACCGCCTTTGAAGGCGATCCGCCGCAAGCCCAACGCCTCGATCCGCGTGGCCTTCGACCTGGTCAAGGAGGGAAGGGCCGACGCGGTCGTGAGCGCCGGAAACTCGGGGGCGACCTTCGCCGCGGGCCTTCTGGCCCTGGGCAAGGTCGGCGGCGTGGACCGGCCGGCCCTTGCCAGCATCTTTCCCTCCCGATCGGGGGAAGTCGTTCTCATCGACGTGGGCGCCAACGTGGACTGCCGGCCTGCGCACCTGGTGCAGTTCGGCGTGATGGCTCAAGCCTTTGCCACGGCGTGCCTCGGAATGGAGAACCCGGCGGTGGGTCTCTTGAGCATCGGCGAGGAAGGCGACAAGGGCAACGAGCAGGTGAGAAAGGCCCATGCCCTGCTCGAGCAGAGCCCTCTCAACTTCGTGGGAAACGTGGAAGGACGCGACCTCTTTACCGGGGAGGTCCAGATCATCGTGTGCGACGGCTTTGTGGGCAATGTGGCGCTCAAGGTGGCGGAGGGAATGTCCGGGATCATGGCCGAGACGGTGGAGCACGAGATCACTCGCATCCTTCCCGAGAACCCGGACCGTCAGATGGACAGGGCCGAGCTCCGAAGGCTGTTCAAGGCCCTGGACCACGAATCCTACGGGGGTGCGCCCATCCTGGGCATCAACGGGGTCGGCATCGTCTGTCACGGAAACGCGTCCCCCCGGGCCGTCAAGAACGGGGTGAAGCGCGCGGCCGAGTATGTGCGGGACGGGTTCCGGGAAAAGCTGGCGCTTCGAATGGCGGAATTCGACCGAAGCCCGGCCGGGTGTCCCGAGGCTGTCGGCCATTGAGGGACCACCGCCGTGCGGGGCGATAATCGGGAGACAGGACGGATGGAAAAGGTCGAACGCGTTGCAGTGATCACAGGAGGATCCAAGGGGATCGGAAGGGCGGTGGCCCTGAAGTTCGCACGCGAGAAAGCAAGGCTCGTCCTCGTCCACTACGATCCGGACGACGTTGCGTTGGAGGAGACCGCCGGACTGGCGGCCGAGCTGGGAGCGGAGACCGAAGGGCGGCGGGTCGATGTCTCCTCGAGGGACGACGCGGGGGCTCTTTTCGAGGATGTGATGAAGCGGCACGGCCGCGTGGACGTCCTGGTGAACAACGCCGGGATCACCCGGGACTCGCTGCTCATGAGAATGTCCGAGGAGGACTGGGACGCCGTGCTTGCCGTGAACCTCAAGAGCGTCTTCAACTGCACGCGCGCCGTCGTACAACCCATGGTGAAGCAGCGGCGGGGGAGGATCGTCAACATCTCGTCCGTCGTGGGGCAGATCGGGAATGCCGGACAGTCGAACTACGCCGCGTCCAAGGCCGGCATCCTCGGGTTCACCAAGTCGGTGGCCCGCGAGGTTGCGCCGCGCGGGATCACGGTGAACGCCGTGGCTCCCGGATTCGTGGCCACGGAGATGACCGAGGTGCTCCCACAGAAGGTCAAGGACGCTTTCATGCAGCAGATTCCCCTGGGGAGGATCGGTGAACCGGACGACGTCGCTGAAGCGGTGTACTGGCTCTGTTCGGACGCGGCCTCCTACGTCACGGGCCAGACGATTCACGTGAACGGCGGAATGTTCATGTGAGCCGAGAGGGCGATCGTCGGCGGACGCGGGGCTTACCCAAACGTTTGGTACAAAGGCACAAGGAGGAAGGGATTCATGGCGGATATCGAGGCGAAGGTCAAGAGCATCATCTGCGAGCAGCTGAACGTGGCCGAGGAAGACGTGGTTCCCGAGGCTTCCTTCGTGGACGATCTGGGTGCGGACTCTCTCGATCAGGTGGAGCTGATCATGGCCATGGAGGAGGAGTTCGACCTCTCGATCCCTGACGAGGATGCGGAAAAGATCGCAACGGTCCAGGACGTGATCGACTACATCAACAAGGCCAAGGGGTAGGAGGCGGAGGCAAAGGGCATCGACGCGGGAAATCCCAGGCAACCCCGCCGAGGCGGGTCGATGGAAGGAGCTGCTTGACATGAGAAGGCGTGTCGTCGTGACGGGCCTGGGAATGGTGACGCCCCTGGGTACCGGGGTGGAGAAGAACTGGGAGGCGGTCTGTTCCGGTCGGGGCGGGATCCGGCGCATCGAAAAGTTCGACCCCTCCCCGTTCCCAAGCCGGATCGCCGGAGAGGTCCCGGATTTCCGTTCCGAAGACTTCATGGACAAGCAACAGGTTCGGCGGTTCGACATCTTCGTGCACTACGCCGTGGCCTCGGCTCGCATGGCCATGGAGGACTCCGGCTTCTCGATCACTGAGGACAACGCCCTCCGGGTGGGCTGTCTGACCGGATCGGGCCTGGGGGGGCTCAGCATGCTGGAGCGCTACCATCAGGTGCTCCTCGAGAAGGGCCCCAAGCGGATCAGCCCGTTCTTCATCCCGGGCATGATCGCGAACATGGCCCCCGGACAGATCGCCATCGAGTTCGGGGCGAGAGGTCCGAACCTGTCCATTGAGACCGCCTGTGCGGCCAGCACCCACGCCGTCGGGGAGTCCTTCCGCCTGATTCGGGAGGGTATCGCCGACGCCATGATCACCGGAGGCTCGGAGGCCGTGGTGACCCCGCTGGCCCTGGGGGGGTTCTGCTCCATGAAGGCGCTCTCCACCCGGAACGACGAGCCCGAACGTGCGAGCCGCCCGTTCGACCTGGACCGGGACGGGTTCATCATGGGGGAGGGCGCGGGAATTCTCCTCCTGGAAAGCCTGGACTCGGCCCTGGAGCGGGGTGCGGGGATCTACGCGGAGGTGACCGGCTACGGTCTGACCGGCGACGCATACCACGTGAGCGCACCGGACCCCGAGGGCGTGGGGGCGATCAACTGCATGAGGATGGCCCTGGAGGACGCCGGTCTCCAACCCCGGGAGATCGACTACATCAACGCCCACGGAACGTCCACCAAGCTGAACGACGATTCCGAGACCAGGGCCATCAAGGTGGTGTTCGGGGATCACGCCTACCGTCTTCCCATCAGCTCCACCAAGTCCATGACCGGACACTTGCTGGGAGGGGCAGGCGGGGTGGAGGCGATCTTCACAGCACTGACCATCAAGAACGGCGTCATCCCTCCCACGATCAACTACGAGACCCCCGATCCGGACTGCGACCTGGACTACGTACCCAACACGGCAAGGCATGTGAAGGTCGGAAGCGCCCTGTCCAACTCCTTCGGCTTCGGGGGAACGAACGGGACGCTCCTTCTCCAGTCCTACGAAGGATAGGGTCCGACCGGGGAGGTGGTTCCGGGGTCCGCCGGGCAGGCTGCAAGCCCTTTCCTCAACCGGCATCGGTCTTCCCGATGGAACCCGCACGCAGGTTCCGATGTCCACCCGGTCCCGTGCGGCCCCCCTTCCGCTCGAGAACGCCGACCCCGGCCCGAACCGAAAGGAGGAACGCGGTGAACCTCGTGATTGGATGCGATCATGCCGGCTTCGACCTGAAGGAGATCTGCCGGGACCACCTGGACCGCTCGGGCCTCCACCGGGTCGCCGACCTCGGGGTGCACAGCGCCGAGTCCTGCGACTATCCGCTGATCGCGCATCAGGTGGCGGGAGCGGTCTCGGCGGGGGAGTACCCCTTCGGCATCCTGGTCTGCGGGTCGGGCATGGGGATGTCCATCACGGCCAACCGGCACCGGGGGGTGCGGGCCGCGCTCTGCCACAATCTGTTTTCGGCCCGCATGTGCCGGCGTCACAACGACGCCAACGTCCTGGCCCTCGGCGGAAGGGTCACCGGGGTGGATCTCGCCCTGGAGATCCTGGACACGTTTCTCGACACGGAGTTCGAAGGGGGGCGCCACCAGCGGCGCGTGGATCTGATCGAGATGTGAGCCTTCAGAAGGGCCGGGCGGCCGGCTCTCACGGAACCCTGCGGACGGCGGGGACACCGGACCGGAAAGGGGCCGACATGGGGCTGGAAACAGAGGACAGGGAGCTGCTCGGGGCGATCGAGGCGGAGCTTCAGCGGGAGAGACGAAACCTCGTGATGATCGCCTCGGAGAACTATGCCTCCCTGCCCGTGATGGAGGCCCAGGCCTCCGTTCTCACGAACAAGTACGCGGAAGGGTACCCGGCCGCCAGGTACTACGGAGGCTGCGAGCACGTGGACCGGGTCGAGATGCTCGCTGTGGAACGGGCCAGACGGCTGTTCCGCGCCTCCTACGCCAACGTCCAGCCCCACTCCGGTTCCCAGGCGAACATGGCGGCCTACCTCGCCTTTCTCCAGCCCGGCGACACCATCCTGGGCATGGACCTCGCCCACGGCGGGCATTTGACCCACGGCAGCCCGGTCAGCTTTTCAGGGCGGGTGTACCGGGCCGTGGCCTACGGCGTGGACCCGGACACCCACCTCATCGACTACGAGCAGGTCCGGGCGCTGGCCTTGAAGAACCGGCCCCGCATGATCATCGCCGGGGCCAGCGCCTACCCCCGGATCATCGACTTTCGGAGATTTTACGAGATTGCACGGGAAGCCGGTGCCGTCCTTCTCGCGGACATGGCGCACATCGCCGGCCTCGTGGCCGCCGACCTCCACCCCTCCCCCGTGGGATGGGCCGACGTGGTCACATCCACCACGCACAAGACCTTGCGGGGACCCCGCGGGGGCCTCATCCTGAGCGGGGAGGAGAACGCGCGCGCGCTGGACAAGGGGGTGTTCCCGGGGACCCAGGGCGGCCCCCTGATGCACGTGATCGCCGCCAAGGCGGTCTGCTTCCGGGAGGCCCTGGATCCGGCCTTCGAGGCATACCAGCGTCAGGTGGTGGTCAACGCCCGCACCCTGGCCGGCGCCCTGGTGGACCGGGGGTACCGGCTGGTCAGCGGCGGCACGGACAACCACCTGCTCCTGGTGGACCTGGGTCCTGACGGCATGAGCGGGGCCGAGGCGGAGCGGGTTCTCGGACGTGCCGGCATCGTGGCCAACAAGAACGCGGTCCCCTTCGACCGGAAGGGGCCCCGCGTGACCAGCGGCCTGCGGCTCGGGACCCCCGCCCTCACCACCAGGGGCATGAAGGAGCCGGAGATGGAGACCATTGCATCCCTCGTCGCGGAAGGGCTGGCCCGCCCCGAGGACGAGAGCGTCCTGGACGGCATCCGGCGCGAGGTGGTCCTCCTCTGCGAGCGATTCCCGGTCTACGAAGGTCTTTCGGCGGGAACGGCCTGAGATCCGATGGGTTCGCCAAAAGCCGGGGGCTTCGAGGTCCGCCCGCGGAACATCGACGGGTCATGGCCTTTCCGGGTGCGGCCGACCGGCTTTTTGTGAACTCGGCGGACGGTGGAAGGCACGCTTTACCGTGAAAACTCCCCTCGGTGGACCGGCGTAGGGCGGCATTTCACGTGCCGCCGCAAGGCTTGGGACACGCACGGCGGGGTGTAGAACCGCGCCCTGCGAAAACACGGGTTTTCATCAGCGGGGGTGACCGAGAGCCGGATGCCGGTCATGGACGTTTGAGGGAGAGGGGGATAGACCTTGCCGAGACCCAGCTGGCCCGACTACTTCATGGCCATCGCCCGCATGGTGGCCATGCGCTCCACGTGCCTCCGGCGGTCCGTGGGGGCGATCCTGGTCAAGGACAAACGCATCCTCTCGACCGGCTACAACGGGGCGCCCTCCGGTCTCAAGCACTGCGAGGAGGTGGGTTGCGTGCGGCAGGATTCCTCCATTCGCTCGGGCACCCGCCACGAGCTGTGCCGGGGGCTCCACGCCGAGCAGAACGCCATCATTCAGGCGGCCTATCACGGGTTCTCCATCCGCGGGGCCGACCTGTATTGTACCAATATGCCGTGTGTGATATGTTCCAAGATGCTCATCAATGCGGGCATTCAAAAGATCTACTACGCCGAGGGCTATGACGACGCGCTGTCCGAACAGCTCTTCGAGGAGGCTGGAATTCAAGTGGAGAGGTTGGACTCGTGAGGTGCCCCTACTGTACTGAGATCGACAACAAGGTGATCGACTCCAGGCTGAGCAAGGACGGTCGGACCATTCGCCGCCGGCGTGAGTGCCTCGGGTGCTCCAGGCGCTTCACGACCTACGAGAAGCTCGAGGAGGTCCTTCCGATGGTGATCAAGAAGGACGGGCGGCGGGAGCCTTTCAGCCGCGAGAAGATCATCTCCGGCATTCGCAAGGCCTGCCAGAAGCGACCGGTCAGCATTCCGCGCATGGAGGAGTTCGTGGATCAGCTCGAGGTCTACTTTCAGGAGCTGGGCAAGAAGGAGGTCGACAGCGCCGAGATCGGGGAGCGGGTCATCACCAACCTCAAGGAGTGGGACGAGGTCGCCTACGTCCGGTTCGCCTCGGTGTACCGGCAGTTCAGGGACATCAACGAGTTCATGTCCGAGCTGGAAGGCATCCTGAAGGCCCGCAAGGAAGACGCGGCGGAGTAGATGAACGGGCCGGAGGACGAGCGGTTCATGCGGGAGGCCCTTCGCCACGCGCGCAAGGGGCTGGGGCGCACGTCGCCGAACCCCGCCGTGGGCGCGGTGATCGTGCGGGACGGCCGGGTCGTCGCGGCGGGGTACCACAGAAAAGCGGGGGGCCCCCACGCCGAGGTGGAAGCCGTCCGCGCGCTGGGGGAACGGGCGCGTCCGGGCGACACCTTGTACGTGACCCTGGAGCCGTGCAACCATGTCGGTCGGACCCCGCCCTGCACGCGGGCCTTGCTGGAGTGCGGTCTCCGGCGGGTGGTGGTGGGGATGTTGGACCCCAACCCGAACGTGGCGGGCGGGGGGTGCGCCCACCTCCGGGAGAAGGGCGTCGAGGTCCGGACCGGTGTCCTCGAGGAGGCCTGTCGGACCCTGAATGAGGCGTTCGTCAAGCACGCCGCCACGGGACGGCCTTTCGTGATCGCCAAGACGGCCTCCACCCTGGACGGGTGGACCGCCACGGCCACCGGCCACTCCCGCTGGGTGACGAACGAGCGGTCCAGGCGTTTCGTCCACCGGCTGAGGGACCGGTGCGACGCCGTTCTGGTGGGCGTGGGTACGGTGCTCGCGGACGATCCGTCGCTGACGGCTCGGCCGGCCGGACGCCGGGGACGGGATCCGGTCCGGGTGATCGTGGACACGCGGTTGAGAACGCCCGGGGAGGCCGCGGTTTTTCACCCGGGCTCCCCGTCCGAGACCCTCTTGGCGGTGGGGGAGGGCGTGGAGGAAGCCAGGCTGGCGTCTCTTTCCGCACAGGCGGGCGTGTCCGCCCTTCGCTGCCCCGTGGTTTCGGAGGGTCTGGATCTCGGTGTCCTGCTGGACCGACTGGGCGAGCGGGGGATCCTCTCCGTGCTGGTGGAGGGCGGAGCCGGGATCATGGGGTCCATGATCCGGTCCCGGTTGATCGACAAGGCGTACGTGTTCAAGGCGCCCAAGCTGCTCGGTGGGGACGACGGGGTTCCCGTGGCGTCCGGACCGGGTGCCGGGCGAATGGAGGACTGCCTGGTCCTCGAGAGGATCCGGGTCAGGCGGTTCGGGG
>Ga0207797_1003064_pt1 | contig 11306 bp, 13 predicted proteins | sample PRCRCaboRojoPR_6_FD_187275 | JGI IMG/M metagenome (GOLD analysis project Ga0207797, IMG submission 187275) | Marine sediment microbial community from Cabo Rojo, Puerto Rico - PR CR 10% Liquid 1 (SPAdes) | ecosystem: Environmental > Aquatic > Marine > Coastal > Sediment | place: Cabo Rojo, Puerto... | reverse complement strand
ACCGAGCGGTGGGAGTTCGTCACCGACCGCCAGTGCTCGTACTGGCTGGCCACCGGGAGGATGATGACGCCGTCGTCGCGCTCGGGGAGGACGCCCGCCACGGACGGGAACATGTCGACGACGACCAGGAGATCGAGCGCCTCCATGGCCTGCTTGGCTTTGGCCATCTCGCTGATGGAGTTCACCGAGTGGCCCCAGAAGAAGGCGACTTTCACCTTCTCGGGCTGGTACAGCGGCGTCTGCTGGAGGCGGTCCCCCTGGTCGAGTGCGGCCTCGAACCAGCGTGCGACCGTCAGCCCGTTCTGGAACATCATCGACCGCTCGGTCTCGGAGGCGTCCGGACTCCCGCCCTGTCGCTCCCAGAGGTCCTGGGGCATGACGTCGAACCGGCCGAGGAAGTCGTCGTAGCTCACCGAACCGGTCGTGTACGGCGACTCGGTCCACACGTCGGCCCACCACTGCCAGCCCCCGGGTGTCAGCCCGTAGTACCCAGGCAGGATGTGGCTCGCGACGGCTAGGTCGGTCGCGCCCTGGACGTTCGAGTGGCCGCGCATCACCTGCAGGCCGCCCCCGCTCTGGGCGGCGCTCCCCGACCCGAGACTCGTCAGCGCGTACGACCGGATGTTCTGGGTCCCGTTGTTGTGCTGGGTGCCGCCCATCGCCCACTCGATCTGGACCTTCGGCTTGTTCTCGATGATCAGGTCGCCGAGTTCCCGCAGGTCCTCGACGGAGATCCAGGTGATGTCAGAGACCGTCTCCAGGTCGTACTGGTCGAGTTCGGCGTCGACGTCGGGCCATCCCATGACCCGACCCTCGATCATCTCGTCGTCGAGTTCGCCCTGGTCCCGGAGATACTTGATCAGTCCCATCATCAGGGCGACGTCGGTCCCCGGTCGCAGTCGATAGAAGTAGTCCGCGTGCGCGGCGGTCTTGGTGTACCGCGGCTCGACGACGACCAGCGTCCCGCCGCGCTTCTGCCCTTCGAGGATGTGCTGCATCGCGATCGGGTGGGCCTCGGCGGGGTTCTGGCCGATGACGAGGTCCATGTTGTAGTTGCGGTAGTCGTTGATGGTGTTCGTCATCGCGCCGTAGCCCCAGGTGTTGGCCAGCCCCGCCACGGTCGTCGAGTGACAGATGCGCGCCTGGTGGTCGATGTTGTTGGTGCCCATGAACGCGGCCAGCTTGCGCATCGCGTACGCCTCCTCGTTGGCGTGGTGGGCACTCCCGAGCAACATGACGCTCTCGCGGCTGTACTCCTCCCAGACGCGCTTTACCTCCTGCTCTATCTCGTCGTACGCCCGCTCCCAGGAGACCTTTCGCCACTCCCCGTCCTGCTTCATGAGCGGGTGTTTCAGCCGTTTCGGCGTGTGTTCGCTGTCGTAAATCGCGGCTCCCTTCGAACAGAGAGCGCCGTTGTTGATCGGGTTCTCGAACCACGGTTCCTGTCCGACGAACGCGTTACCGACGCGCTCCCCGCGGAAGCCACACCCCACCGCGCAGAAGTTACAGACCGTCTTCGTGAGGTGACCTTCCGTGTCCGTTCCGTCGGCGTCGCCCGACGACTCGCTGCTCTGTGCCAGTGTCTGCCCCGTAGCACCGCCCCCGAGTGCCACCGCACCGGCGAGTGCGCTGGCTTTCAGGAACGAGCGCCGATCGAGGTCGAGTGAGACGGGTTCGGTGCTCATTGTTGGAGTATCGGCGTTACCGTGTGGGTTGTTAACTAATTTCGTCCACACCGAATATTGCATCTAATCATCATTAATGTTCGGGTTGATTTCTGCCCGACATTTCTGAAGATGAGGAGGCTGTTACCGAAGATCCCCGTCGGATCGGTGTTGGGTACTTAAACCAACCACACTAATTATTTAGTGCCTTGTTACCAATAAGCACGAAGTATGAACGTCGGGGCCTTCGTCTGCTCGTGCGACGACACCTGCGAGCTCGACCTCGAAACCGTCCGCGAGGGCGTCAGAGACGTCGACGTCGTGGCGAGTTCGAGCCTGCTCTGCGAGGACGCGCTCCCCGCCGTCGCGGGGCTGATAGACGAGTACGACCTCGACCAGCTCCTGGTCACGGCGAGCGAGAGACGGTGTCGGGAGCGGTTCCGGGCGCTCGCCGACGAGAAGGGCCTGCACCCGGAGGCGACGAGCTTCGTCGAGCACCGCGAACTCGCGGGGTGGGTCCACGACGAACCCGAGGCCACCGACAAGACGGCTCGGCTCCTCAACGCCCGACACGCCGGCCTGACCGAGGAGGCCGTCTCCCGCACCGTCTCGCGTGAGGCCGGCGACCGCGTCGTCGTCGTGGGCGACGCCGAGACCGCCGCGGCGCTTTCCCACACCGCGGACGTCTCTCTCGTCGCGGACGGTCGCGAGTTCGCCGAGAGCGACGCCTCACTCGACGACGTGGCCGTCGAACGCGGCCACGTCGTCGAGGTCGACGGCTCGCTCGGCGAGTTCGAGGTCCGCCTCCGGTCGCGCGTGACCGAGGACTGCGTGGGCTGCATGAAGTGCGTCCGAGACGGCCCCGACGGCGACGTGACGCGCTACCCGGTCGACGTCGCCCCGGACGCCGACGGCGGCGAGTGGGTCGAGGTCTGCCCGACCGACGCCATCGAGATGGACGGCGTGACCCGCACGCTCGACGCCGACCAGGTCGTCTACCCCGGAGCGACCGACGATGCCCGCGGCGGGCGGGTCGGCTTCTACACCGGCCCGGTCGACGCGGCCACCGTCGCCGCGGTCGAGCACCTGCTGGGCGGCGTCGAGAAACCGAAACACCTCGACCTGGAGATGGACGTCTGCGCGGCCGGCGCGTCGAGCCAGCGGGGCTGTACCGCCTGCGTCGACGCCTGCCCCCACGGAGCCGTCGACCGCCCGGCGATCGACGAAGTGGCGTTCGACGAGGTGGCCTGCCAGAACTGCGGCGCGTGCACGAGCGCCTGTCCGACCGGCGCTGTCACGCTTCGCGAACCCTCGAACGAGCGAATCGCCCGCGAGGTGGAGGCGCTCCTCGATTCCGACCCCGAGGAGTCCGGGGGGCTGTGGCCGTTCGGGCGCGGCGAGGACGGTATCGACACCGAGATCGTCGCCTTCGTCTGTGACGAACGCGCCCGCGACGCCCTCCGGTCGTACGGACGGCGAGCCGCGAGCGGCGACGGGGATCGGTACCCGCCGATCCTCCCGGTTCGCGTCAACTGCGCCGACACGGTGGGCGAGGCACACGTGATGCACGCGCTCGCGTGTGGCGCGGACGGCGTCGCCGTGGTCGGCTGCGGGGAGGCGTGTCTCCACGGCGGCGTCGACCCGAAGGCGGCGCTCGTCGACCGGCTCAACCGCGCCACGCGCGACCTGGGGCTGGGCGAGCGGGTGGCCTTCGTCGCCCCGACCGCGGACGACCCGGACGGGTTCGTCGACGACCTCGTCGCGTTCGAGGCGTCGCTCCCGGCGTCGCCGGTCCCGTCGGGCGACCACGAGGCGTCCGGCGTCGTGCGATCGGACCGCCCGGCCCTCAACAGCCACGACTGGACCCTCGAGAGCGTCCGGGCCGTCCTCGAACACGTCGACCCCGAACGCGAGGTCGTGCGAGGGCTGAAGGACTTCGGCCGGATGACGGTCAGCGACGCCTGTAACCTCACGCCGACCTGTTCGAACCTCTGTCCGACCGACGCGGTCCGCCGGACCGACGCCGGCGACCTGCAGTTCAGCCACGAGGACTGCGTCAACTGCGGCCTCTGCGAGGAGGGCTGTCCGGAGACGGCGATCGAGATGCGGGACGGTCTCGACCTGTCGCTGCTCCCGGAGAGCCGGGACGGCGAGCGGTGGCGAACGGTCTACGAGGGCGAGATGGTCGCGTGCGCCCGGTGTGGCGAACCGTTCACGAGCGCCGGCTCCGTCGAGACGGTCCGGGAGGAGGTCGGCGACCTCGTCGAGGGGGTCGCGCCGGACGCCGACCGGAGCATCTTCGAGTACTGCAACGAGTGCCGCGCCAAACTCCTCTTCGAGCAGCGGGGTGGGTCCCGATGAACGACGTCGCCGTCTACGAGGCCCGACTCGAACTGATCGACTTCCTCGTCGAGGTGTTCCACGACACGCCCACCGAGGCGTTTCTCGACCGACTCCTCGGCGGTGCGATCCAGACGCCGGAGGGAACGGTGAACGAGGCGCTTGCCGACGGCTTCGACGAACTGGACGCGTTCGTCCGGACACACCGCGACCGGCCCGTCGAGGAGGTGCGGGAGGCGCTGGCGTCCGAGTACACCCGGGTCTTCGTCGGCCCGCGACCGCCGGTTCTCGCCCACGAGACCTACTACCGGGAGGACACCGAGTTCATCGGCGAGGGGCTGGCGAACGTCGAGGCGAGTTACGGCGCGGCGGGGTGGTCGCCGCCGGAGGAGTACGGCGAGGAGAACGACTTCGTCGCCGTCGAACTCGCCTTCCTGCGGTATCTGGTCGACCTCCAGCGCCGCGGCCACGAGGAGGCGTTCGGTTACGAGCGCGTGTTCCTCGACGAGCACCTCGACCACTGGGTGTCGGCGTTCGTGGCGGACCTGCTCGACACCACGGACGTCGGTCTCTACCGGGCCGGCGGGCTGGTGTTCGAGGGACTGGTCGAGTTCGAAGACGAGATCGTAGCGCAGATGGTCTCCGGCTAGTCCACGGACTCGTCGTCGCTCCCCGCCGTGACGGTCGCGACGAGGCCGAATCCGCTCGCGAACGCGAGCGCGAGCAGGGCCAGCGCCACCGGCGTCGCGAAAGTGATCACCCGCTCCATCCGGAAGTACCACGTCCACGTGGCGACCGCCTCGGCGGCGATGGCGACGACCGCGACCCCGATCAGGACCGCGAGCAGACCCAGGACTGACGCGCCGGCGACGACCCGGACGGCTCGCCGGAGGAGCGGATCAGACATCCAGTAGCCACCGTCCCGCGAACGTGAGGCCGGCCAGCGGGACGAGCACGACCAGCACCAGTCCGACGAACACGCCCATGTAGCTGATCGTCGACTCGAGGTGGATCATCCAGTGCCACGTCCCTTTGACCTCCGCGATGAGCGCGACCGTCCCGACGACCAGAAGCGAGAGCGCGAGGACGCCGGCCAGCGAGTACGTCGCCACGTGGAGATACGAGAGCAGCGTCTCCGCCCGCGGCCACTGGAACGGACGGGGCGACTCTCGGGTCGTCATCGGTCGCCCCTCCTCCCGGTGGCCTCCCAGTCGTAGGTCCGATACGCGTCGTAGGCGACGACGAGCAAAACGAGCGTCCCGACACCGATGATGGCGAGTGCGACGTCCAGCGAGAGGGGGAGTCGCGCCGCCGTAGATTGGTGCATGAGAACACTCACCATACTCCGTCTATCACGAGCGATGGCAAAACTGTGGTGGTACGTCTACGAGTTCTGAAACCTCGGGACGGCTGAGAGTTCGAACAACGCTTTTCTCTCCACGGCGATTGTCTATTGGTAGCAACGCACATGGTCTCCCGACGCGGAACGCTCGAGCGACTCGCCGGCGTCGCGGGCGCGGTCGGTCTCTCCGGTTGTAGTCGGATGCTCTCCGCTCGAACCGAGCGAGGCGTGTCGGGGCTCCCGCCGAACCCGCGGGCCGACTCGCTCCCCGACCGCCAGCACGCCTTCGACGCGCATCTCTCCACCGACCGGTACGGGAACCCGCTCGCCCCCCGTCACCACCTCGTGCTCTTGCTCACTCTCGACGCGGAACTCGACGAGGAGGCTGCCCGGACCGTCGAGCGAGCGATGCGGACGCTCGAGGCGGCCTACGACTGGTCCTCCTCGGGGCTGTTGCACGTGCTGGCGTGGGGGACGGACTACTTCGAGCGACTCGGTCGACTCGGCTCTGTCCCCCTCTCGCACCCGCAGGTCCTCTCGCGGACCGACGAGCCGGACCTGCTCTCGTTCGACGCCGCGCTCGTTCTCTCGACGGACGTCCCGTCGCACCTGAGTGCGGTCCGGGGCGCGATGTTCGGGGACCGAGACCACCTGAACGGGGAGCCGGTCTCGGACCGCCTCGGCGACGCCTTCTCGGTCGCCGGCACCCGGTCGGGGTTCATGGGCGAGGGACTCCCGGCCGAACACGCGTCCGCCGAGGGTATCCCGTCTCCGGACGCGATTCCCGAGGACGCCCCCATGTTCACGGGGTTTTTCTCCGGTCGCAGGAAGACCCAGGCCAGCGAGGACCGGGTCACGGTCGCGGACGGACCGTTCGCCGGCGGGACGACCATGCACCTGAGCCACCTCCAGCTGTCGCTGGATCGCTGGTGGACGGGTCTCGACGACGCCGACCGCGTCGCGAGGATGTTCTCGCCGTCGTTCTCGCCCGAGGACGTCGACTCGTTCACGACCGAGGTTCCCTCGCCGGACGACGTGGTCGCACAGGCCCGCCAGCACGACGTCGTCGGGCACCACGAGAAGGTCAAGCAGGTGCGTCAGGACGGCGAGCCCATCGTCCTCCGGCGGGACTTCGACACGGTCGACGGCGGACGCGCGGGACTGCACTTCCTCTCGCTGCAGCGACGGCTCGCGCACTTCCGAAAGACGAGGAAGGCGATGAACGGCTGGTACCTGCGCGACGACTCCCCGGCTATCACCGACAGGCGGAACAACGGCATCCTCGAGTTCGTGACGGTCGTCTCCCGGGCAAACTTCTACGTGCCTCCCCGGTACGACCGGGCGTTCCCACTCTGGTCGGGGTGACCGACGACGGGGCCGGGCTACTCGTCCTCGGCGTCGGAGACGTCGTCGTCCCCGGAGATGGTGACGTCGCCGTCGACCTCGCCGACGTTCACCTCGTGGGGGCCGATCTCGTACTCCCAGACCTCGCGCCCCTTGTACGGGTGAATCGCACCCTTCGGCCGCCATCCCGTGTCTTTGTTTGCCATATGTACACAATTGTCACGATTCGTGTTGAATCTTCCCCACGGTCAGGTCGGCGGCGCGTTGGGGGGTCGTGAGGAGTCGTCGTCGAGAAACACCCGCGCGAAGAGGTCGACGTGCAGGCCGAGCACGGTCGCCTCGTCCAGCCCGGTGCTCTCGGACTGCGCCGCGAGAAACGCCTCGAGCCGGTCGCTGGGCTCGAACCGGATCGCGCCGTCCTCGATCTCGAACTCCACCTCGGTCGCGCCCGAGACCAGATGTTCCACTTCGAGCAGGGCCTGCTCGGCTTTCGTCTCGACGGCGCGCTCTTCGTCCATCATCCGGACCTCCGCCCACTCGTCGGCGGCCTCGCGGAAGCGCTCCGAGAGTTCGACGGTCAGCGTCACGGCTCTCCCCCGTTCACGTCCGCGTCCGATCCCCCGACCGGGTCGGCCGAGAACGCGACGCGCCACCGGGTCACCGTCTCGCAGACGGGACAGGGGGCCTCGAAGGCGTCGCGCTCGAACCTGACGAAGCGGTCGAGTCGACCGCAGTTCGCACACTCGTAACGGGTCATCTCCTCAGCTCTCTGTCCACGGCTCCGGTGCCGGCGACGTCTGGCCGAGTTCGCTGTAGAGGACGACCCCGAGCGCCACCACTGCGGCGATGACCAGAAGCCCGACGAGGCCGCTCAGACCGCTCTGTCCCACGAACCCCTCCGTCCAGAGCGGCCCGAGCTGCGAGAGGATCCGCACGGCGCTCAGCAGGAGCCACCCGACGCCGAGCAGGAGACCGAACGTGACGAGTAACGATTGACCGAGTGCGTCTCTGAGAGCCATTCGTGTCACTCCGTACCACGATACGTGTTGGCGCAGAAACAAAAAGCTATCTCACGACAGTTCCCAATCGGCGTTCTCGGCCGCCTCGGGGAGCGGGACGAACTCCCAGCCGCTCTCGTCGGCGATCCACTCCTCGTCTTCGAGCCCGACGACGACCATCCGGTCGGCGTAGAACATCGAGTGTCCGTCCACGGACGCGAGTCGCTCCGCCGGGCCGGTGCCGGAGCCGTTGAAGAAGTCGACGTCGACGCGCTCCTCGCGCTGGAACGTCTGGAGGACGTGCGACTCGACGTCTCCGACGAGTCCGACGTAGTCCGTCCAGCTCTCGGCGTCCGCGAGCGCGGCCGGGAGGTTCGCCAGTCGCCGCGCGGCGCGGTAGGTGAGCGCCATCGTCATCTCGGCCGGGCCGCCGCCGTGTGGTCCGGTGGGCGCCTCGGTCCCCTCGTCGGACCGGTCGTTCGACTCTGATCGTCCGCTCCCGGCACCGCCGCGCTCCACGGGGATGCCGACCGGCGCGTCGTCGTTCGACCGGGGGACTCGCGGCGTCGCTCGGTGGGTCCCGCCCTCGCGGTCGGTCGCCGTCGCCTCCGGTAGCGGGGGCTCGTCCGCGGGGTCCCCGTCTCCGCGCCAGAACCAGTCTCCGGGGTTCGCGTCGTCGGACTCGTCGTCCGGCTCCTCGTCGAACTCGTCGAGGTCGATCCTGTCTGTCATCCGTTCTCCACCTCCGTGGGCTCCGAATCGATCGGCGTCTCCCCGTCGACCGTCGCGGTCAGGTCGAGCCGCGCCACCGTCTCCGCGGTCGGCAGTCCGTTCGGTCCCCAGCCGCGGGCGGCGTAGTACAGGTCGAGCAGACGCTCGAACCGCTCGGGGTCGACGGCGCTGCCGGCCTGGGGCCCGTTCGCGACCGGCTCTCGCAGGAGCGGCGGGAGTTCGTCGTCGTCGCGAGTGAACCCCTCGCGGGCGTTGAACAGCCGCACGAGCGTCCAGATCCGCTCCCCGACTTCGGCGAGGGAGCCGGTGTCGACGGGGTGGTCGACCGTCTCCAGCCACTCCGCGCCGAGGTCACCCCGGAACGTCTCGCCCGCGAAGTCGTCGACGACGAGACTCCAGAGCACCGACCGGGCGTTCTGGGCCGCTATCACCTCGCAAACCCGCCGTGCGTCCGACCAGTCGTCGCCGTCGAACGCTTCCTGCTCGATGGGCCGCGCCCGCCGGTGGCAGCCCCCGCGGTCGCTCGTCGCGTAGGCGAGCGCCATGCCGAGCGCGGCGCGCGGGTCGTACGACGGGAGCGCCATCGACTTGACCGTCGGGATCAGCGCAGTCGCGCGCTCGCCGTCGAGTTCCTCCGCGGCGCTGTCGACGCCGTCTGCCAGCGCGTCCGCGAGCACCGTCTCCCGCGTCGCTATCTCGCCGATGAGTTCGCGAGCGGCGTCTACGTCGCCGAAGGCGACGTCCCTGTCGACGACGCCGGCCTCGGCGGCCCGAATCGTCCACGCGACCGCGTTGCCGGCGCTGATGACGTCCATCCCGAGTCGGTCGCAGGTGGCCCCGAGCGCCGCCACGGCGTCGAACTCGTCGACGCCGAGGCCGGCACCAAGCGTCATGGGGGCGCCGCCGCGCACGACGCTCTCCTCGTCGTCGGCCTCCACTCTGAAGTCGCCGGGGACCGCCTCCTCCGCCCGTTCGCGCCCCGCGGCGGCGGTCCGCGCCGACTCGACGCCGATGTCGTCCGCCCCGTCGAATTGACTCTCGCGCCAGCCCCGCGTCGCGAGCGCGCCGACCTCGTTGGCGAAGTCGAGGCTCTCGACCGTCGCACCCGCCGTCAGCCAGCGGCCCGTGGCGTCGTCTCGAAACTCCGTCTCGTAAGCGTCGCGCAGTTCCGACAGTTCGGCGGGCGGGTCGCCGCGGGCGACGACCGCCTTCAGTCGCTTTGCGCCCATGACCGCTCCCGCTCCGCCGCGACCGGCGTGGTGGTCGGCCGCGTCCGAGGCGATCGTCGCGTAGGCGACCCGGTGCTCGCCGGCGGGACCGATGCACGCGACGGCGGCCTCCGGGAAGGCCTCGTCGGTCTCGACCGCGTCTGCGCCCCACAGGTCGCCCGCCGGTTCGACGGTCCCCGTCCCGTCGGCGATCTCCACGAAGACCGGTCGGTCGGCGCGGCCGGTGACGAGCACGCCGAGACCGCCGTCGAGCGCGCCGGTGAGAACGTCCGGGAACGGGCCCCCGCTGTAGGAATCGAGGAACGTCCCCGTGAGCGGCGACTTGGTGACGGCGGCGTAGCGGGGCTCTCCGGGGAGTCGCCCGGAGAGCGGACCCAGCAGGAACGCGAGCACGTTCTCGGGGCCGAGCGGGTCCACACCCGCGTCGAGTTCCTCGTAGAGGTATCTCGCCCCGAGCCCCTTCCCGCCGAGATACCGGCGGACCCACCGGTCGGGAACTCGCTCCCGGGTGACCGCCTCCTCGGTCAGGTCGACGCGGAGGACGTGACGCGGGGTCGAGTACGTCATTCGTTTACACGTAACGCATTCTGGCGGTTAAACGTTCGCGTCGGCGGTCGGACAGAGCAGAGAGAGAGAACGGGGCGCTAGTGTTCGGGCTCTTCGGCCGGCGCTTCCATCGACTCGATGTAGAGAATGAGGATGTTGTCGGTGTCGGCCTTCCCGTCGATGGTGCCCCGGACGACGAGTTTCGAGAGCGGCGTGGGACCGACGACGACCTCGTCGCCCTCGTGGAACTCGCTGACCGACCCCTGTAGCTGGATCTCGGCGCGGCAGAGTTCGGGGTGGTGGACCGAACTCAGGTTGATCCCGCTGACGATGGCGTTCTCGACGGGGTCGCCCTCGTGAAAGAGCGGCACGTGCGCCGGGTTGTCCATCTGGTCGACGTCGAGGGCCTCGTAGGCCTGTGCGGTCGGTTTGTACCCGCCCTTCGGCCCCGGTACGCCCTCGACCAGCTGGAGGGCTTTCAGGCTCTGCATCTGGTTGCGGATGGTGCCCGGGTTCCGGTCGACCTTCTCCGCGATGGCCTCGCCCTTGACCGCGTCTTCCTCCTGCCGGTAGAGATTTATCAACGCGTTGAGGATATCTTTCTGACTGGACGTTAGCTCGATCGATGACATGGCTTGCAGTTAGCCATCTGCGTCCTTAAATGCGATGGATGGACGTAGCGCGGCGCTGCTGTCGATTTCGCGATCGTCGACCGCCGCCACCGGATCGTCGCGTGAACGACACAGTTTTGGGGTCGCCCCGTCGGGAATGAGGTATGCAGGGCAAGCGCGTCCTCGTCACCGGTGGTGCCGGGTTCATCGGCTCGAATCTCGCGAACCACCTCGCCGAAGAGAACGACGTCACCGCAGTCGACGACCTGTATCTCGGGACGCCGGAGAACCTCTCGGAGGACGTCGAGTTCGTCGAGGCGAGCGTCCTCGACGACGACCTCCCCACCGACGTCGACGTCCTCTTTCACCTCGCGGCGCTCTCCTCGTACAAGATGCACGAAGAGAACCCCCGGAAGGGCGCTCGGGTGAACGTCGAGGGGTTCGTCAACGCCGTCGAGCAGGCCCGCGAGGACGGCTGTGAGACCGTCGTCTACGCCAGC
>Ga0207797_1003063_pt1 | contig 11311 bp, 7 predicted proteins | sample PRCRCaboRojoPR_6_FD_187275 | JGI IMG/M metagenome (GOLD analysis project Ga0207797, IMG submission 187275) | Marine sediment microbial community from Cabo Rojo, Puerto Rico - PR CR 10% Liquid 1 (SPAdes) | ecosystem: Environmental > Aquatic > Marine > Coastal > Sediment | place: Cabo Rojo, Puerto... | reverse complement strand
CGTCAGTCATTACGACCGGCGTGATCGAACCTAAACTGGCACTGAAAGAAACCTCCGCATTGGCTATAGCCATACCCTCGTCATCGGATTTCAGGGTGACATTGACTTTGGCGGTCGTTGAACCGTCCGCGGTAATAGAGTCCGGTACGGCATCAACCTGCATGCGAACACCAAACAACCGAATCGGCCATGTTTTTGAATTGGATCCTGACGTTACATAAATTGTTTCATCCACACTGACAGAGTCAGCATCTGGCGTATACTCGACGGTAGTCATACCGGAGCCATCTGTGGTGGCAACGCTGTCAATTTTACCATACAACGCACTGAATCGAACCTTGGTATCTGTGATAGCATTGCCGTAATTATCTTTCAGCGTGACAGTAATTTCACCGCGTGACACACCATTTCTTATCAGTTGCTTCGGCCCGTCAATTGACATTTCCTGACTGACAGCTTCGTCTACAAATTCAACTTTGGTTGTGTCACGGACATCATTAAACGAGGCAATAACTTTGACTGTATTATTCACTTTATCATTACTTGTCAAGGTCGCGGCGGCAACACCCATATCATTCGTCGTTGATGTTTCTGTAACGATTCCGTCGGTGGTGGTAAAACTTATTTCTGCACCCGTTACAGGATTATTCGTGTGGGATATCAAATGCGCGGAGAGCTGTAACTGGCTCATACCATCAGCGTTTACCTGTGCCTGGTCGGGCTTTAGGTCCAGAGACGGAAGAATATATTTTACATGAAAGGTATCAGGTTCAAAGCCACCATATTGAAGAACAAGTGTGTCCGTCACAGCTTTTGTGATCGAGGGTATTTTAATTTCTGCTGTTCCGGATGGATCTGTTCGAAACTCGCCTGGCAAGGTATTATAAACGCTGCTCAGGGAAAAACCGGCACCGTTTACAGCTGTTCTGCTCGCTGTTTTTTTCACAATAACTTTTAAGGAGGCAGAGGATTTTCCGCCATCAGCCGTAAGCGTACTGTCCTCGAGCTCTATCTTTTTTGTCACACCATAAAAAGCAACTGTGATTTCAGCTTCATTCGGTTTCAGATCGTCTTTATTATCCAGTTTCTCATCTGTATTCAAGGCGAGAAAATTTTTAACACCGGTACTCTTTTGCACAGATCCGCTATCCAAAACTGTGGCATGCACAACAGCCTGAATATCCATTTTGCTGGCTTTACTTGTGAGTATTGCTGTGGCTGTTCCGCTTCCATCTGTGATAGCATATGGCGTTATCGTCCCGTAAGTTGTTGAAAAGTTAACCCGTTGTCCGTCTGCCGGAACACCGGAAGTATCATAAACTGAAGCGAAAATAGTGATGGTAGATACTCCGTCCGCCAGTACACCGGTCTCATCTGCCCGCAAGTCTTCCATTCTGTTTGCACCGGCTATTTCTTCCTCTTGTTCACATGTTGTCAGGAAAAAGGCAAACACGAGGATAACTGAAACAAATATTGTTCTATGTAATATGCTTTTCATCATAGTCAAACTGCTTTAATTTTTAAGTAAAATGCCTGCCAAATCACCGGATTGAACAAGGTCGGCTTTTTGTGAAGTACTTCCTGCCGCTGTACTGCTGCCTTTCGAACGGACGATCGACATTTTGGCGATAGGCACAATTTCCTGATTACCATTCTTTCTGAAAATCGTTACCTTTTCTCCGTGCAGTTTATCAGGATCAACGTTCTTGTTCCAGTGAATTAACACAAGTCCGTTTTTGGCATATTTGACTTTGCCAAAATAGAACCTTTCGTCCAAATCCGAATTTTCATTATCCGGGTTCTTGTCCACAATTCGATAAATTCTGTTGTACCCTTGCTCATCGTCAGCATTGGCAACGCTTTCCCGGGCCGGGGTCGCTTCTTCTGATATTGTTCTTGCATCAAGTGTGTTACTGGTTTCATGATTCGTATTATCGGTCTCACTCTGTTCACTTGACTCATTCATCGCCGCCGGTTCGTTACTATCAATTGACGCAGAGGCCAGTTCGGGTTCAATTCCCGGCTCGGATTTGGGTTGGATTTCAGGTTCATGTTCCTGTTTTTCTTTATTGACTGGCTCGGCAGCAGGTGAATTTTCCGGTTCTGATGAAATGGGCTGTTCAAGATTATCAGCATCAGCTTTCTTATTATCTTTCATCTTGAAATAGGCGCGCGCCTGCGGTCCATAATTTTTTTGTGAATATTTGCGGAGTGTCCGAACCGGATTTCTCTTACTGGGGGCGTTAACAAAATCTGATTCCGCTCTGGCGTACACTTTGGGCAGCAGAGAGGCTTTGATAATAATGATCAATTCTTTTTGTGACTCACTGCTGCGATTGTAACCGAACAAATACCGCAAGCCGAAAAACCACCACGGTAAATCTTTTAAAATCGGGATACCTTTACGTAATGTACTCGTTTCTGTTGAATATAAACCGGCAATAATTGTTTCTTCACCATCATACAATTGAATAAGTGAATTCGCTTCTGACTTGTTAATAATGGTGCTGACGACGTCTGGCTTTGCATTACTGCGCTCCACATGAGCTTGCAGAACAATCGCCAGACGGCCCTGATCATCTTCCAGAATATAAGGCGTCACTTCCAGAATTGTACCCGTGCTGTAAAACCGATCCATGATATTACCGGCATAATCCCGTGTTTTGATAGAGAAATCCTGACCGACCTGAATTTTACCAGCATGTCCTTCGGTCACAGTCACTTGGGGTTGAGCGAGAACCGTTCCGATATCATTGGAATCAAAAGTTCGAATTAGCGCTCGTACATCGATACCAAAAAGTTTGCCCGGGACTTTAACTGTTAAATCAAATAATTCTTCAGTAACCTGTAGAGAACCTAATTGATTAGCGGTTATATCCACCTGGCCGTTATGAAAGGTGCTCCAGTCGACCCCGATTTCAGATAATTTCTTACGATCACCTTCAAAAAAGATCGTCTCGATTTTAATTTCACGCTGCCCGGGCCGAATCTGCAATTCCTTGAAAAGACGATCCTCATCTGTCTCTTCCATCTCGGCCCGTTCCACAACTTGTATAAAGTGGGGCTGTTCCTTGTACCACAAGCCTCTCCGGCTGAGAATAGTTTCTAGTGCCTTGCGCCAAGGCAATTGCTTGACATCAATTCCTATGGTGCCGTTTTGATCTGTCGGATCATAAATCGGTTTGCCGGAATATTCTATCGCATAGTCACTCAATAATTCGAATGCCATTCCTATATCGAGATCGCTGTTCATCGAAAGGATTTCACCTTCGGGGACATATTCCCGCGGCAATTCATCCTGTGCTGTTCCGGGTACCATGCTTAGACACAGTACTGTGAGCATGGTCAAAATATGTAATATTCGATACCTCATTTAATTTCTCGTTGTCGATAATACAATCGTTTTAGCTCGTCCATTCATTTGAAAAATGGCTTGTCCTTCATAAATATTAACTTTTTTGAGAAAAGCGCCGTAAAAATCCTCGCCTTTTCTCACTTTGATATTGTTCTTCCCGTTTCGAAGCACAACAGCATCTGTTGTTAATGCCAGCAATTCTATCTCGTCAGTCATTTCCGGTAGTAATCTGTTTTTTTCGGGTGATCCCGAACCTGATCCGCCGCCATTACCGCCGCCTGATTTGTCATCTGAGGTTCTTTCTTTGAAATTCTGTGTCTGGTCAATAACGGTTCTGACTTTATTTGACACCAGACTCTCAATAGTTTCAGGGCTTCCTTCAGTGCGTTCGATGTCTTCAATACCAGGTCCTTCATCCCGAATAAAACTTCGAACCGTCAGATTAAACTGTGTGTCTGTTTCCTTGGTCACATCTTCTTCTTCACCCGTTTCGAGTCTCGATAGGCCCAAACTAGTGATATTATAGAAAACCGGACCACTTTCGAGGAACCAGATAAAATCGTACACATCCTTAAACGGGGCGATGCCTGAAATATCATATTGTCTGGCTTTGAGTGAAGCAAAAGGCATTTCTTCTTCAAAAACAAGGTCAATATCCACATCCAGAGCGCTGCTGTTTATTTCCCGCAAAATATAATCAAAGGTCTCGCCGGGTGTTTCATTGCTGACTATGGTGCCAATTTTACCCAGACTCAGTTCTTTTAAATGGTCCAGATAATTCAACAACTCTGATTTGTCCTTATCGAGTTTTTCCAACTCTTCAAGACGTTGTTTTTTTTGCTCGTTTATTGCCAATTGTTTTTCCAGTTTTTTTCCTTGCCGGACAAAAACATAGAAATATCCAAAAATACTCACCACAATGGTGATAATTGCAAGAAGTATGGCATTTCTAGTCGCGTAACTCATTTCTATACTCTTTATTTATGCCCGGTTCTACATTACACTGTATTTGCACATTATAATAATCGGCTATGGGATTTTCCCGCACAACCTTGTAAATCATGCTGTTTCTTATTTTCCGTTCCAATTGAACCACCTGTTCCCGTTCCAAAAGATTCAGATCAATAATGACAGATCCAGAACCAGAGTTTCTCATACTTTCGATGGAAAATGGGCCAATGTCTTTGAACGCTTCGGAAAAAGCTTCGACAATTGGAGACCATTTCACAGTGACTTTGGTCAACGAATCAATAATAGCCGTATTTTTCTCAAGGTTTTCGATTTCAGCCCGCAAGCTGTCCACTTCTGCGGCCGTCGTTTTGAGTCCTGATAACTTGCTCTCTATTAATTGCTCCTTGGAGCGCGCTGTCTTGATTTCAGCGCCGATCTGCAATCCTTTAAATGTCAAAAATACTGTACTCATCGCAAGCAGAAACAATGCGACCATACCATACATATTGATTTTATAAACAGCCTGCTTGTCGTTGATCAGATCCGGTAAAAAATTGATATTGTAAAGAGGATACGGTTTGTCTTCCAGAACTTTTGCCGCCATTGCAATGGCAACGGCGTAACTGGCGACGGTTCCATGCCGAATTGTTATGGCCTGACTGACTTTTTCCCGGCGCGGTTTGAAATGAATGACATTAATGTCTTCAAGCCGTTCATCAAAATATTCATAAGCATTATGACGATCAGCTTCTCCGCATAAAATAACTGTATCGATTTCGTCAACCTGCCCGGAATCGATAGTAAACATCATTTTGGAATAGGCAGTTTCAGAGGCCGTCTGGATATCCACACCTTCATGGATGGTGCTCTGGATACCATCGATTTCACCTTCTCGCAAGAAAAATATTTTTATAAATGAAGTCGAAAAGAATACCACACACGCTTTTTCAACTTCTTCCGGATTGAAAGATTGAACGATTTCGTTAGCAAGCGCCAGTTCGATTGTATCGACCAATGAGATACGCGGAATAAAACTGCGGATCGTTCGTAGTGAATCGATGAGCAAGCTGGTTAAGATTAGCGGATCATCATGAGCAAATGTCAGATAACTGCCATTTCTGCGCTTGAGGTATTCGATTTTTTCTTCAGAGATATCAATTTCTTCTTCTTCATTGCTGAAATCAGCCCACATAGCCCGGCGAATTTTTTGCGGCCGTCTTTCAGATATTGAATCAAAAACTTTATTATACACGTTACTGTCATTTAAATTAAAAGCAACATGAGTTCCTTTTGGGCACATTTTATTCATCACTTCGAGGAGGACATCGACATTCGTATGGCTTTCACCGCCGGATTCCTTCGACTCTTCAACTTCGGACAAATCAACACCAAACGGATTTTCATCCGATTGTTCGGCATTTTCCACAGCCTCGTCAATGGGTGTCTCATGAGCTTCCAAAGGCTGAGCCAGGTCAAAATCATCCAGTTGCTCAATAAGAAATTCGTCCTTCTCGCGGCTCACCAGAGCTGCTTTTAGTTTTGTACCGTCTATGTAAAGGCCTAACGCTCTTTTCATCTCTAAACCAACTTTGACATTAATTCTTTTATCCGTGGCTTGTTATTGGAATAATCGATCGCCACATCCTCATCAATTTCTCCGCGGCGGAACAATCGAAATAAATCCTGTTCCATAGTAACAAGTCCTTTTTTGCCGCCTTCACTGATCATCTGATATACTTCATGAGTATTTCTGTTTCGAATAGCCGCTTTAACTGATGAGTTGACAAGCAAGACTTCTTTAGCCAGGGTTCGTTTTCCCTTTTTATTGGGCACCAGCTTTTGAGAAACGACGACTCGTAATTGATCGGCCAACCGGACACGCACGCGTTCTTGTTCTTCCGGCGGACATTCTGCTACGATTCGATCGATGGTTTCAACTGATGATCCGGTATGTAATGTTGAAAAGACTTTATGACCGGTATCCGAGATTTCCAGACAGGCCATTATCGTTTCCGGGTCGCGCATTTCGCCAACGACGATAATATCCGGATCCTGACGCAACGCCTGAACCGCACCGTCTTTGAAGCTCTTCACGTCCTTGCCTACTTCCCGGTGGCGTACAATGCAGCGATGAGATTTGTGGATATATTCAATCGGATCACCGATAATGACAATGTGACCGTCCACGCTCTGATTATTTGCATCTACAATACTGTCCATGGTTGTGCTCTTTCCACTGCCTGTGATACCTGTGATGAGAATGAGTCCCTGCTTTTCATGTGAAAGAGACAAAGACCGTGCCACGTTCTGGTGAAAACCAAGTTGCGTAAATGGATAAACTTCAGCATTTATTGCGCGCATGTTCAGCGCGACATGGCCCAAATCAAAATAAAGTGTTGCACGCCACCGCAACAGGTGACCATTTTGGGGGACAGTATAGGAAAAATCAACAGCACCTCTGTCAAAGAGCCGTTCGGTTTGTGAAGGATTTATGAGGCTGTGGCAGAGGATATCGCTGTAGGTGATCGGCCATTTCCCGAGTTTCGATTGCGGTCGCTTGATACCCTGAATTCGAAACCAGATTGATTCCTGGTTGGCAAGTCCGCCGACCTCTATATCCGAGGCGTCCTGCTTGCGCATAAAAAGTGCAATCTTTTTAAAATATTGATGAAGAGTCTGCCGTTCTTCGAGCGGCAACTTTTCGACAACAGAACTGATGTGCTCTTGCCGGTCTTTTCCATCAAGGTGATCCGGTATCTGTTCCTGGACTTTTTGGAGTATGCTTTCTATCATTTTTTATACATTCAATTTCTTTTGTTTTAAGGAACCATTATCACCATTTTCAGGGAGCGTTACCTCGTATTCGTAGTCCTCCTGCTCAAAATCATCTTTTTCTTTGTACATATTTTCAATGTGCGCCATAATCACTTTGAGCCGCATGAGCGTTTCCATGAGTGTGTCACTTCGTTTTGCCATGGATCGGCCCTTGTCTTTGACGAGCATTTCGATATTAAATGACAAGATAGCCAAAGGATTATTCATCTCATGACGAAAGGTCCGCGCCAGTTTGTCAATAATTGTTTGTTTTTCTTTTTTAATCTGTGTTTGCACAGATTCGGCAAATTCTCTGTTTTTCTTCTCCAGCTTGTGCGAAAGGACCTGAAAATCTTTGCCCTGCTCTCTTAAAGTTTTCGCCAAAGAAGATGAGACAAAATAGACAAGAAAAAACAAACATGTAAAGGATAGCACCGTTTGTAAATTATCCTGCAAAAACACACCAACATTCTGCCAAAAATTTGGCTCCAGGTGTACACCCGGTCCATATTCTGCAAAGAACATGATAAAAAATAATCCTACAACGCTAAATGTTGTGGCAAAAAAGCCGATTCTCTGATCGATGGTAATGCTGGATGTGAGAATTGGTATTGTATACAACCAAATAAGAGGACTATTAATCCCCCCAGTCATATAAATGGCAAGAGAGAATATGGCTATGTCCAAAAGATTATGGATCATAGGGTAAAACTTTTTCTGGGCAAAATTCTGGATCCAAAAACTGTAGCAAAAGTTCAGAAAAACAATGCTCATTAGAATAAGCACAAAACTGAATTTTGGAAACGGTATTTCTTCCATAGCCATTTGCAGTATTCCAATAGCCAGGAAACTGATGGTTGAGAGCCAACGGACATAGTTCCACCATTGCAAATTGGCATGAAACCGGCTCTCGATTTCGCGTTCGACTTCAGATGGTATCATTGTCTTCTCTTGGTTCATATTCGCATCCTCCCCCGCATGGTTTAATTAAAGTTTGATAGATTACTGTCAAGCATCTCAATGATACTTGTGCATGAATTTGAAAATTTGCGGGTCATACTCTTGGCAATGTTGTAAAAATAGATTGCTTTTAATTCTTTATTCTGCTTTAAGAATTCGATGATATCTTCGCGTTCAAAAACAAAAACCATTGTCGGCTCAGTTGCTTCAAGATGGAATTTCATTTTTCGCGGTTGCTGCTGAAGAACGCAACTTTCACCTAACGACTGACCTTTGCCAAGGTGACCGATTACAGCCGGGCCAAATAACATTTGCAGCCCTCCAGTGTAAACAACTGCCATTTGCTTGGCATCGTCGAGGCGAAGATATTCGGCAGGGCTCAGCTCTTTCTTTGATGCCTTGCTAAAAAGCGATTTCACTTTTTCAATCGGCATGTTGGAAAACACATTCGGAACCATCATTTTCGAGGTTTGTTTTGTTTTCTTGCCGTTATCAGCCGATTTCTCGCCAAAGATGTCATACACTTTTTCTAACAGTTTGCTCGCCAGTATGGGTTTGTTCATAAAATCATCTGCGCCGGCCGCCATAGCTTTTTTGCGAAGATGCTGACCATTGAATCCTGTAAAAGCAACAATGTGAGATTCATTCAAAAGCTCTCGGAGCTTGGCAATGGTATCAAATCCATTAAATGCACCAGGCAAAACCAGATCGATAAAGGCCAGTTTGTAGGCCTTTTCGTTTGCCTTGGCCAATGCTTCGGTACCGTCTGCCGACGTATCCACAACGTATCCTTCCCCCCGTAACAATTCCGCAGAACTACTGCGAATTTCTTTTTCATCATCAACAATTAGAATCTGACTCATAATAGTACCTCTCTCTCTATTCTATTGTTACGGCGGCTACTTCTTGCAAGGATGTGGTTCCCTGAATTGCGCGGACCAGAGCCGCCTCTCGCAGGGTTTTCATCCCTTTCTTTCGTGCAGATTCACGTATTGCATTTTCATCCAGCTCACCGGAGGATTCCAGAATAATCGAACGAATTTCCGAGGTAAAAGGCAATACCTCATGAATACCCATCCGTCCTTTATATCCGTTCATGCAACGGTCACAACCCACCGGCCGGTAGAATGTTGCCTGCCTGAATGTCGCCTCGTCCATATCCAACGAATAAGAAATGGCCGGGTCCAGCTCTGTTGCCTTTTGTTTACAATGTGGACACAGTTTGCGAACAAGTCGCTGTGCCACGACAAGGTTGATCGCATAGGCAATGAGAAACGGCTCGATGCCCATCTTGTAAAGACGGGAAACTACGCCAACGGCATCATTTGTATGCAGGGTGGAGAAAGTCAAGTGACCGGTATTGGCCAGTTTGATAGCGATTTCAGCCGTTTCCTGATCGCGAATCTCTCCCACCATCACGATATCCGGATCGTGACGCAGAATGGATCGAATAGCGCGTTCAAAATTCATTTTATGACCGATCTTTAACTGTCTTGCTCCGACAATGTTATATTCAACCGGATCTTCAACAGTAAGGATATTAACCTCCGGCGACATGACCGCATGCAGCGCGGCAACCAATGTCGTACTTTTTCCACTGCCGGTAGGACCAGTTAATATAACCATGCCCTGGGGCCGGCCTATGGCTTTGGTAAATTCTTTCTTGGCATATTCATCAAGACCAAGTTTATCCAGATCCGTGATCACTTTGCGGTCATCCAGAACACGGATAACAACGCTTTCAAACTTGCGTGTCAACGCTCCCGAAACAACCGGAAGGATAGAAACACGGAAACGGATAATCGTCCCGTCAACTTCGCGCTGAATAAAACCATCCTGAGCAGAATCCCACTCAAAGCGGTCGACGTTTTTTGAACGGTCTTTAACGACAGCAAAAAAAGCTTCGGGGCGATATTTGGTTTGCATTTTCCAAAGGCTCAGTTTACCGTCTTTACGAAAATGAATAGTGATATTATTATCAGCATCCGGCACAATATGGATATCACTCGATCCCTGTCGCACGGCTTCAATCAAACAGCCTTCAAATAAATTGACAAGCACGCTCTGATTGATGGCGGCTTCGAGCTCATCCTCATCAACATCTTGTTCTTCTTCCTCAATTTGCTCAGTGAAAATCTCCTCTTCTGCATTTTCCAGATTTTCAAGAAACTCGTTGCCATTCGAAGATACTGCTTTGGACAAGATTTCATCAACGTCATCGAGCTTGGAATAAGCAATTTCAAATTTTTTGATACCACCTGAAAGAAACACTTTGGTTAAATTTTGATCTAACGGAAATGGTGTGATGAAAAGCATGATATCATCACTTTTATCGCTGGTACCAAAGGGAATCAGCTTTCTCTCCCGAAAAGCATTTTTCGCTTTTGAAGGTAGATTATCGTAGAATTCCTGAATAAATTTGATAAAATACTCGGAAACTTCCTTTGGATCTAACTTTATCTCACGAAACGAATAAATCCGGCAAAACTTTTTATACAGTTCGTGCCGGTCATAACCCAAATCATTGATCAAAACATCTTCAAGTGACCGTGGTTTTGGAGATTTCTGCACAATCTTTTGTGCCTTTTCCAACTCACCCGAGCCTATAGCACCGTTCTTGGCAAGCTTTTGTATAATCGTATTTGGTAGTGTACTCACAGCCATAATTACATTCCTGGAAGTTCCGGTTGAACAACTGCTGTTTCACTGGAAACAATCGTCAAAGCAGTCATCACAATCATGATGATCATACCAATGGCGACCTGAATCCATTCGGTGATACTTTTCATTCGATAGCTCAATTCGCGTTCGTAATAACTGGCAATCTGGATAGAGACTTTTTTCAATGTCCCGGATTCCGCACCGGTATTAAAACGGGTAATGGCATTTTCGGTAAAAACATCTGCTTCTTTCAGACTTTCAACAAAGCTTTTACCTCTGCGAACCATTGATGGTATGGTGATCTCTTTGATCTGTTTTTCCATGTGCTTGTTCCGGCACGCTTCTGCGGCAGTTCGGATCACTTCGATATTTTCACCAGAACCGGTGTACATGGAATAAAAAACCCGGCAAAATATTTCTATCGAACTCTTGTGCATGATCGGTCCCATTATGGGCATTTTTATACCGTATTTACCAACAACGACTTGCCCTTTTTCCGTTCGAGCCAATCGCCATAACACAATTGGTGGCACAAACATAACAAGAAGGATCCACGTAATATGAGAGGTG
>Ga0207797_1003062_pt1 | contig 11312 bp, 8 predicted proteins | sample PRCRCaboRojoPR_6_FD_187275 | JGI IMG/M metagenome (GOLD analysis project Ga0207797, IMG submission 187275) | Marine sediment microbial community from Cabo Rojo, Puerto Rico - PR CR 10% Liquid 1 (SPAdes) | ecosystem: Environmental > Aquatic > Marine > Coastal > Sediment | place: Cabo Rojo, Puerto... | reverse complement strand
ATCCTACAAGAAGGCCAAGCCCTCGTCTGGGCCACCGAGGCGCTGGAGGTCGTCGAGCCGACAGGACCCGTCGAAGGGGGCCAGGTGTGGTTCCTTCTCCAGGCTTACCAGCTTCGAATGGAGGGCGATTCCTGGGGGTGAATGCTAACCCCCCAACGTGCGAAAAGGAGACGAAGAATAAAGAAGGTAACGAAGACTATCACTATAGACGCCCCAATTGATGAAGTCTTCAACTACGTCCACGGTGCCCCGTCTAACCTACCGGACATCTGGCCTAGCTTGGTGAACGTCAAGGACGTGGAACGGCTGCCGAATGGTGGAACCCGCTTTCGATGTGTTTACAGCCTTCGGGGTATGCGTTTTGAAGGGACTATTGAGGATATCGAGTACGTTCCCAATCAGCGCTGCGTCAGTGAGGCTAGGGGAGGCATACAAATACGAGCTACCTACACGTGGACTTACGAACTTGAGAATAGCGGCACAAACTTGAACGTCCAGGCTGAGTATGCTGTCCCTATCCCAGTGCTAGGCAGACTCGCCGAGGCTCCGGTTGTCAAGGTCAACGAACGTGAGATGGATTGGCTTCTGGCTAACTTGAAGGCCAGGATGGAGGCCTAGGCCGGGGCAGAGAGCCACGCGAACTCACCCCACGAGCAATAGAGGGTGCACAGATACTCTGACCGAGAAGCGGCGGAAAAAGCTGTACGAAGCGCAGAAGGCCAGGTTGATTGGCCAGATGGGTAGCGACGAGGGAGAAGTGGCGAAGGGCCGATCCTTAAAGGAGACGATGAGACATGAATCCAGCAAGATCCGCAGCCGGTCTCGTTGTAGCGCTAGCTCTCACCTTCAGCGCGGCTTACGTCGGGAGCAAGTTCCCGCCTGATGAACGGTACGCGGCGCTTTCGAAGCCTCCCTGGAATCCTCCCGGCTGGTTATTCGGCCCGGTCTGGGCGATCCTGTACCTGCTTATGGCCGTCGCAGCCTGGCTGGTCTGGAGAGAGAGCGGATTTGCCGGGGCAGCGATCCCACTGGGTCTGTTTGTGGTGCAGCTCGTTTTGAACGCGGCCTGGTCGTGGATTTTCTTTGGGCGGCACCAATTGGGCCTCGCCTTGATCGAGATACTGGTCCTGTGGGTCGCGATTCTCGGGACAAGCATAACATTCTGGAGGGTGAGACCCATCAGCGGGATTCTCCTGGTGCCGTATCTCCTGTGGGTGACGTTTGCAGCCGCTCTCAATGCCACCCTCTGGCGACTCAACGTGTAGTGGAGCGACGATTATGGGAAACACCCTCTGGAGCAGGGGGGAGGGGGAGATTCCTTGGTTCGACGATGCTCACCACAAACCGCTGCCCTTCGCTGTGCTTAGTTCCGGTCGGAACGACAGGGGCGGGGAGTGGGGTGGGCTCGCTGCCTTGATCAGCTCCTCAGTGGTCTCAGCCGTTTTCAGTGATTCAGTGGTCCGAGGGTCAAGTGAGGGACGACGCCGGGTCGCGGACTCGGCTGGAGCAGAGTACCTTGTACGAGACCGAGTGGTAACATGGACTCGAGCAGTGGATGGAACATAACTCGACAACGAATCGATCGGCTCTTGGCCGCGTGTTCAGATCACTTCGTCGTCACTCAAACCCCATCGATCGCGGTGGGGTTCCGTTCATGAAGTGATTCTGTAGCACAGTGCCAATAATGGCCTCCATCCTCCCCGCGCGATCGTTGGGACGGCCGAGACCGGTCGTGCTTCCGCCTTAGCTCGTCCCGCTTGAAGACCGCGTAGAAGTCCCTATCTGAGGCGCCGTTTGCCTCAGCCGACGTCTGCACGCTCTCCTGCTCCATCAGATTCGAAAGCGCGGTGGATCGCCTTGGGCAGATCGCCACCGTACATCAGATACTTCCCAGGCCGGAGGCTCCGAACCTTTGTCGAAGGGCGTGCGGATTGGGGCGATCTTCAATGCTGTCGCGTCTTTTGACGAGTTTGAATCAGTGAGACACTGAAACGGCGTGAAGCCACTGAGGGGCCGTTCGTTTCAGCCCGTGCTATCATAAGGCATCGGTCTTCTGAAAGCCGAGAAGGGGAGGTGGTAGGTTCCGCGTGGCTTGTTGTTTCCCGCTTGTTCTCGTCCTTTGGAGCGAGTATACTGTTTGGGGGGGGATGGGGAGGAGGGATCGGGGCTGATGATAGTGTGGTTTGGGTGCTGGAAGAAGCTGAGATTCCTCCACTTCACTTCGCTGCGCTTCGTTCCGGTCGGAATGACAGGGAGGCGCTGCGGGCCGGGCGGAATGACAGGGTTGGGGGTGCGGCGTGAGGTTGGGGAGGGTGGGATTCGGCGGTCCGGCTTTGGGGGCCGGGGACGAGGGGGGATTTGATCTATGGGCATAAGACGCTGGCTCCAGCACCGCTGGCGCCGCATCAAACGATTGCCATGGGCGGTCCTCGGCGTTCTGGTCGGGGCCGCCGTGGTCTCCTCTCTGGTCGGGCTGCGGGGCGATGAGGAGGGCCTGAGAGGGGTATGGCTCAACCTGGGGACGGAGCTAGCCGGGGCTGCGGTGACGTTCGTGCTGATCGATCTCTTTCTGGGGACGAGGGAGCGAAAAGCGTCGCTGATGGCGAAGGTCGGCAGCAACGTGCGCGGCGTGGCGGTCGCGGCTGCCGACGAGATGAGACGAGAAGGGTGGCTGTCCGATGGGTCTCTGAAGGGGCAGCGGCTGGACGGAGCGAACCTGGAGGGGGCCTGGCTGAGGGCGGCGAGCCTGGAATGGGCGAATCTGAGCGAGGCGGTCCTGACGGGCGCCAGTCTGGAGGGGGCGAGTCTCCGCGGGGCTGTGATGAAGCGTGCGACCCTGGATGGGGCGACCTTGACCGCGGCCACGCTGGAGGGGTGCAGCCTCGAGTGGGCCACACTGCGCGGCGCGGTGCTGACGGGGGCTAACCTCCAGGGGGCCGGGTTGACGCGCGCCGATCTGGAAGGGGCCGTGCTGACCGGGGCGAACCTGGAGGGGGCGTGGCTGAGGACGGCCAATCTGGCGCGGTGCGACCTCCGAGACGCCACGCTGCGCGGGGCCAGCCTGCGTGGCGCGAATCTGGAAGGGGCTAGCGTGCCGGCCGACGCGCTTGACCGGACCAAGATTCTGGCGGGGGCCACCCTGCCGAACGGTCGGGAGCTGAGCAAGGAGAACTGGGAGGCCGAGCTCGAAGCGTGGCGGAAGCGGGGGGAATCAGGCGCCTGTTATGCTGACACATAGACAGCGCGAGCCGTTTGCGCTTGCGGCTACGTGGCGGGAGGGGGACGGAAACCGACTGCTCCTTGCGGCTCTCGCAGTCGCCATCCTCGTTCTGGTCGGCCTCCTGGTCTATGGGCCCGTGCTCGATTTTACGTTCTTCTGGGAGGACCCTCTCGACATCGGTCAGGTAGACGAACACTCCTTCGGGGACCTATACCGCGTTGCCACAAGTAACCTCTACTACCGTCCCCTGTTTCTGAGTATCGTCAAGCTCTTTGGAGGGCCAGACCCGGCGTATGAGGCGCTTCCCTTCTACGTCCTCAACGTGGTGACGCGCATTGGAGCGGCGGTGTTGCTCTATGGCGCCGTCACTCGATGGTTTCAGGTTCGCCTGGCCGGTTTCCTGTCAGCCCTTCTCTTTCTGCTGTGTCCCGTCTCATTCGAGTCGACAGCCAGGGCGGTGTCCGCCCACCAACCTTTGCTCCTGTTGGTCCTGGGCTCGCTGTGGATCTACACGGTCGGTCGCGAGAACGAGCAGCAGAGGATCAGTGCTCTGGCGATGGTGCCGGCTGTTCTGGCTCTGCTGATTCATGAGAATGGGGTCCTCTTACCGCTGCTCATCCTGGCTCTGGAGGCTTATCTGTGGTTAGAAGGACGCGTTTCCAGTTTCAGCCCGCTCGCGTTTTCCTTTCTGTTGCCCGCCCTGATCTATAGCGCTATCTGGCTCTCGATTCCGAAGGCAGATGGGAGTATGTTCCGGTGGGGATCGCTTGTGGACAAAGTCCTGTACGTCTCCCAAAGTTTCACGTTTCCGGTCGCCCGTCTGATTGCCCAAACTGGCGGATGGGGCCTCACCCCGCGCGCCCAGGCGTCCCTGGCAATCGCGTTCTCGTTGACCGTCTTCATGAGTTGTTACGGGAGGAAGCGATGGTCAAGGCTCTTGCTGCTGCTGGCGTGGTGGCTCATCGCTTCCAGTCTGCTCTGGATCGGTTTGTCAATGAGCTACCTGGAGACAGGGTCACGGCTCCTGTACTTCCCCTCTTTTGTGGGGGCAGTGGCCTGGGGTTCCATTGTCGCTGTGGACGAACCCCGATGGACGGTGGTGCTCAAAGTATTGGTTGTCATTGCGGTGCTCGGTCAGAGCTGGATGACGGTCGCGGGATTGGTCCAGCTCTATGACGCCGGGTCTGACCTGATGTCCCAGATCGAATCAGCGGCGGGCTCCAACAGGCGCACGCTATTCGTCAACGTGCCCGACAGATTTCAGTATCGCGCCCATACGTATCCGATAGGCTTCTGGGGAATGATGCTCGCACCCGTTTCCCAAGACTTGAGTGATTTTGTGCGGTTAAGATCTGGTGCGGAGGTGGAGACGGTCTCTCTTAGCGACTTCATCCTGCTGGCCGGTTCCGTCCCGCAGACGCCGTATGAGGTGAACACACGGGGATCCGACGCTCACGCTACCGAGCGGTTGTATGAAGCGGCTTTGTGGGCGGACGAAACGTATCTGACCCGTTATCACCCGGATGGCTCGCTGGAGTTGCGTGCGGTGGGCAACGTACAGCCTGAGCGAACGACGACTGGCTCCCTCGGCCGCTATGGCACGGTGGCGCAGCTTCTCTCGGCCGGTGTACAGGTCCGAGAGAGACGCATACTCGTCGACTTGCGCTGGTTGCCGCTCGAATCCGCGCAGCCTACTGACACGGTCTTCGTGCACCTGGTGGACTCTACCGGTGCAATCGTGGCGCAGGCGGATGGAGATAGCCTGGGCCATCTGCTGGCACCAAGTGCCTGGCGCCCCGGTGAGGAGATCCTTGACCGTCGCTATGTTCTTCTAGCGGAGGCCGTCCCTCCCGGTGTCTATCACGTCCGAGTGGGAATGTACAATCTCGCCGACGGGAGCCGCTACACGGCCCATGCGAGCGCGGGGGGATTGGTAGATGAGACGGCACTCGACGTGTGGCGTGGTCCTCTCTCGCCTTAGTGTTCTCGTGAATTGATGCCCGAGCGCGGTGACAGGCCGGGCGGCAGGCGCCAGGGGAGGGGTGTGGTGGGGGGCGCTGAAGGGAGGTGAGATTCCCTGGTTCGACGATGCTCAGCACAGGCCGCTACACTTCGTTCCGGTCGGAATGACAGGGTTGGGGGCGCTTCGGGCCGGGCGGCACGCCCGGCAGGAGCGGTGTGTTGGGGGCGGTGTAGTGGGGGCCGTGTGGCGCGTCCTTGGGGTGCGGAGTCCCGGCGGAGAGCCCAGATGCGGATGGGGGCCGGCTCTGTCGACTATTGTCAACAAACGAACGCCAGGTCGTGCCTCATCTTGGGGCACCGACGCCACGGGGAAGCATATGCGGCTCGTGCTATGAAGCGTTCCAGGCTTCTCCCGCTGAGAAGCGGCCGGGATTGTGTTGTACCGTTGTACCATGGTAGAGGCCGTGTCGTCCTTCTTTGGGAGGATTGCAGAAAAGAGCGATCTATTGCATACTCAACTACTTGAAGCGGGCGGTGCCCGTGATATTCTGTGGGTGGTCCGAAGTGGCGGCGACAGGCCGGTTGTTTCACCGTGGGGGCAAAGGGCCACGTTCGCGTCTACCGACTGGTCTGGGACGAGGGGGTGGAGGCTCAAGGGGAGGCGATCCTCCTGGTAGAAGCCAGCGCGAGGCTCAGCGGATTGGAGGAGCAGGAGACGGCGTCGACGTGGTCGTCCCGGACGTGGTAGTGGCTCGGATGAGCGGGCGCGGCCGGGGCGCTGGCGGGTACTTCCGGGGTGGGGCGGCACGAGGCGTTTCGCAATGTGAGGTGAGACTATGGGCAAACGACATCGCATCGCGGCCGGCGGCATCACGTTCAAGGATGACGCGGTCCTGCTGGTCAGATACAGGGATAACCGCGGCGGCACGTATCTCGCTGGGGCCGGCGGCGGGCTACAGGACGACGAGACGGTGGTCCAGGCGATTGTCAGGGAGACGCTGGAGGAGACGAGCGTCTCCGTGAAGCCGGAGCGCGTGGTGATCATCGAGGATCTGATCTCCTCGCGCGTCAAGATGTGCAAGATTTGGATGGTTTGTGAATACGCTGGGGGCAGGGTGCGCAGGACGGAGGAGGCCGAGAAGGAGGGGATTGTCGAGGTGGGCTGGTTCACCAGGGATCAGCTGGTCGGTGAAATCGTGTTTCCTACGCCCCTCATCGACGACGATTGGGATCAGCTGCGATCCGGGGATGGGCAGGTCCGGTGCCTCTCCTCTCGGAAGATGAGGTTCTGACGCGCGATTGGCTTCGTTCGCTATCCCGCTCTCGAGTGATTCCGTCGTCGTGGGGGTTGCCAGCTTCGTGCTCCTGGTCATGGCGGCGGGGCTCGGGCTGCGGATCCTGTCTATTCTCATCGGACGCCTTTTCACCCGGCATACGCTGACGTCGAGACATCTGGTGGTCAAGCGCGGCATCTCTTCGCGGTCCCGGAAGACGATCCCGATCGACCGGATTCAGGACGTGGCGGTGAGCCAGTCTTCCATCGAGCGTCCGTTTGGGATTGGGGACGGGGTTGTGGAGTCGGCGGGGGAACGGGGAGGGGCGGTGTTGTACGGTCTGCCTTCAGTGCTTTCAGCCGTCTCAGTGGTTCAGTGGTTCTAGATGCCGTACTCTCCCGCTCCACTGGTCATCCCCCGCCTGCGTGGTACCATATGTGGCGGTGCGAGACACTATCCGGCGAGACACTATCCGATCCGAGCAGCTGCGCATTTACGCCCGTCTCTACAGCTACCTGCGACCCTACTGGAAGCAGCTCGGTCTCGGTTACCTCGCTATGCTCGCCGATACCGCCCTCGGCCTCTTCGTCCCCCAGGTCATCAAGAACGCCATCGACCAGGGGTTGGCCGCTGGGCGGCCGGCCGCTCGGCGGCCAGCCGCCCTCTTCTCCGCGGCGGCCATCGTCCTCGCCATCGGCGCTGGACGCGCCGTCGCCGGCTTTGGGCAGCGCTACTTCGGCGAGTGGCTCTCCCGCCGGGCCGCCTACGACCTGCGGAACCGCTTCTACCACAGCGTCCAGTATCTGCCCTTCGCCTTTCACGACCGCACCCAGACCGGCGATCTGATGAGTCGCGCCACCAGCGACATCTCCGAGGTGCAGCGCTTCGTGGGCACCGGGACCATGGACCTGACCGGCATCCTCCTGGTGCTGGTGGGCATCGTCGTTGCCATGGTCCTGGAGGATGCGCGCCTGGCCATGCTCGCCCTGCTCCCCATCCCCGTCCTCGTGGCTGCCACCATCCGCTTCGGGAGCGTCATCCGGCCCATGTTCAAGCGCATCCAGGAGCAGATGTCGTCCCTCTCGTCCGTCATGCAGGAGAGCCTGACCGGCATCCGCGTGACGAAGGCGTTTGCCCGGGAGGGCTTCGAGTTGGAGCGGTTCGACCGGGAGAACGACGAGTGGTTCCGGCGGCGTCGTGACCTGATCCGGGTGTGGGCCAACAACTGGCCCCTGTTCACCTTCGTCCTCGCCTTCGCCATCTTCCTCCTCCTCTGGTTCGGCGGGCCGCGGGCGCTCGACGGGCAGATCACCGTGGGCGTGCTCTACGCGATGATCTCCTACCTGCTAATGCTGAACGGGCCGGTGCAGCAGCTCGGCTTCCTCGTCAACCTGGGGGCCACGGCGAACGCCAGCGCCAGCCGCGTGTTCGAGATCATCGACGCGCCGGCGGAGATCGAGGACAATCCGGATGCGATCGAGTTAGAGGGCGTGGAGGGGGCGGTCGCGTTCGAAAACGTCTCCTTCTCCTACGCCGACGGTCGGCCCGTCCTCCGTGAGGTCAGCTTCCACGCGGAACCGGGGCAGCGGATCGCGCTCATGGGGCCGACGGGCTCCGGCAAGTCGACCGTGACCAAGCTCATCCCCCGTTTCTACGATCCCGTGGAGGGGCGCGTCCTGGTCGACGGCATCGACGTCCGCGACGTCCGGGTCGCCTCCCTGCGCCGCCACGTGGGCAGCGTCCTCCAGGACCCTTTCCTCTTCGGCCTCACCATCGCCGAGAACATCGCCTACGGGCAGACGGACGCCTCTCAGGAGGAGGTCGTCGCCGCGGCCCGGGCCGCCCGGGCCCACGACTTCATCACCGGTTTCCCGGATGGGTACGAGACCCGCGTCGGCGAGCGGGGAGTCACCCTCAGCGGCGGCCAGCGCCAGCGGATCGCCATCGCCCGCGCGCTCCTCTACGACCCGCGCGTCCTCATCCTCGACGATTCCACCAGCAGCGTCGACACCGAGACCGAGCACCTGATCCAACAGGCGCTCCAGGAGCTGATGGAGGGGCGCACCACCTTCATCATCGCCCAGCGGCTGCTCACGCTGAAGCACGCCGACACCATCCTGGTGCTGGATCAGGGGCGCATCGTGCAGCGGGGCACGCACGACGAGCTGCTGGCCGCAGGCGGCCTCTACCAGGAGGTCTACGACTCGCAGCTCAGGGACCAGGAGGCGTTCGCCCACCTGGAGAGGACGCTCGACCCCGAGCGGCTCGACCCCGAGCGGCTCGATCTCGAGCCAGAGGGCGGCGCGACGAGATGACGGAGAAGCCGGGGGCCAGGCGCAGGAAGGATGACGATCGGGTCCGCTCTCCGCGGTGGGACGTCAGCCCGGACTTGAGCTACGAGGAGCAGGAGCGGGAGCTCCGCGAGGAGAAGATCCGCCGGCTTCTGTCCGATCGGGAGGACACCCAGCTCGGCAAAGCCTACGACGCCCGGCTGGTGCGCCGTCTGGCCAGGTACGTGCGCCCCTACTGGCGGCAGATGGCCATGGCCGTGGCGCTCATGGCCGTCAGCTCCCTGGCTAGCGTGGCGGCCCCCTGGATCATCGGGCGGGCCATCGACGATGGCATCCGCGCCGGGAGCTTCCGGACCCTGCGCCTCTGGACCGGCGTCTTCGTCGCCGCCGCCGTGACCGAGTGGCTCACCAACCGGAGCCGCGTCGCCATCCTGGCCTACGTCGGCACGCGGATCGTCGCCGACATCCGGAGCGCCCTCTTCCGCCACCTCCTCCGTCTCTCCCTCGGCTTCTACAACCGCTACTCCGTCGGCCGGCTCATGAGCCGGCTCACCGGCGACGTCGGCGTTCTTCAGAACTTCATCACCTGGTCGATCACGGGGCTGGCCCGGGGGATCCTGATGCTCGCGGGGATCATCGTCGCCATGGTCTCCCTCAACTGGCGCCTCGCCCTGGTGACCTTCGTCGTCCTGCCGCCGATGGCCTTCGTGACCACCCGCTGGCGGGACGCGGTCCGCCACGCCTACCGCGCCACGCGCCGGCGCCTCTCCCTCATCAATGGCTATCTCAACGAGTCGATCTCCGGGATTCGGGTCACCAAGAGCTTCGTCCGGGAGGCGGAGAACATGCGCCACTTCGTCGATCTCAACCTCTCCCACTTCGACGCCGAGGTCGATGCCACGCGCCTGTCCGCCCTCTTCTTCCCCGGCGTGGGCCTGATGAGCGCCGTGGCGAGCGCTCTGGTAATCGGCGTGGGCGGCTGGCTCGTCTCCGATGACGCGCTGACCGCCGGCACCCTCGTCGCCTTCGTCCTCTACGTCGACCGCTTCTTCCGGCCGATCCAGGACCTGGCCCGCCGCTACAGCAACTTCCAGGCCACCATGGCCGCCAGCGAGCGCCTCTTCAACCTGCTCGACGTGGAGCCGGAACTCGAGGATTCCCCGGACGCCATCGAGCTACCGCCCGTGCGGGGCCACGTGGTCTTCGACCGCGTCAGCTTCGAGTACGAGGATGGTGACGCGGTGCTGAAGGACGTCAGCCTGGAGGCGGAGCCGGGCGAGCGCATCGCCCTCGTCGGCGAGACCGGAGCCGGGAAGACGACCGTCATCCGTCTGATGGCCCGCTTCTTCGAGACGGACCGGGGGCGCGTCACCATCGACGGGTACGACGTGCGGCGGGTGACGAAGGAGAGTCTCCGCTCGCAGCTGGGGGTGGTGCTTCAGGACACGTTCCTCTTCAGCGGGTCGATTATGGAGAACATCCGCTACGGCCGGCTCGACGCCACAGACGAGGACGTGATGGCGGCGGCGAAGGCCGTCGGCGCCCACGGATTCATCTCCGCCCTGCCGGATGGGTACGGGACGGAGGTGGGGGAGGAGGGGGTCAATCTCAGTGTGGGCCAGCGCCAGATCGTCTCCTTCGCCCGCACCCTGCTGGAGGACCCGCGGGTGCTGATCATGGACGAGGCGACCAGCAGCGTCGACACCACCACGGAGAACCAGATCCAGCGCGCGGTGGACCGCCTGTTGAAGGGCCGCACCAGCGTCATCATCGCCCACCGCCTGAACACCGTCGTCAGCGCCGACAAGATCATCGTCATGGACGCGGGCGAGATCGTCGAGCGGGGCACCCACGAGGCGCTCCTCGCCCGCCGCGGCCGCTACTACGAGCTGTACGCCATGCAGTGGGCCGACTCCGACACCTAACTGTGTGGGGCAGGAATGGAATCCTGCCCAGCTAGCGGGTCAGTCCCCGACATATCGCAATTCGAAGGACCGGTAGACCGTGCAGGTCACCCCCTCGGACGTGAACGACGACGTGAGATACCCCACCACGTACTCGTCGGTCACCACCTGCCAGAAGTAGTCGAGCGTGACCGGGACTCCCTGCTCCGTCCCGTCCACGCTGCCCGTATAGCGCCCTCTGACCTCTGGATCCGCGGACATCGTGACCGGGGCCTCACCTTCCTGCAGGCTCCTACCGACCACCGTCCGGCCGCCGTCCAACACCTCGAGGGTGCCCCTCTCCGGCGGACTGGCCGGGATGTCGAGCGCTAGGGCGCCGCAGTCCAATTGACCTGCGAAGTTCGTCACCTCCCACGACGACGCCCCGGCGAGTCGCAACAGGAGTTCGAACTCGCGTTTCGTCACCGACTTCACGCGGTAGGTCCCCGAGGCGACCACCTCCTCGTCGGCGTCGAACAACACCTTCTCGCCGCGGACGACGCCCTCGACGCCGTCTTCGACGTCGGCGCGGTGGAGGACGCGATAGCGACGCCCGTCTATCTCGACCCGCTCGGTCTCTTCGACGCCGTAGTTCTCCACGACGAAGTCGCAGTCCGGCGCG
>Ga0207797_1003061_pt1 | contig 11312 bp, 14 predicted proteins | sample PRCRCaboRojoPR_6_FD_187275 | JGI IMG/M metagenome (GOLD analysis project Ga0207797, IMG submission 187275) | Marine sediment microbial community from Cabo Rojo, Puerto Rico - PR CR 10% Liquid 1 (SPAdes) | ecosystem: Environmental > Aquatic > Marine > Coastal > Sediment | place: Cabo Rojo, Puerto... | reverse complement strand
CCAGCGAATCGAGCAGTCGAGAGACGACCGTCAAGACCATCCCGACCTTCGGTATCAGGACTAGCCTGTCGTGGCCTGCCAGCGTCTTCAGAGAGACCGAATGGAGTGAGAAAAACAGGAAGAAGCCTGCGACGATGAAGATGTAATCGAGAACTGAGAGAAGCATGACGGCGTCCATGACCGGTTCGAAGGCCTGCAGTATCGTGTCCACTTCCGCCCGGCTCGTTGCGGCCTGCAGGTCTGCGGTGGAATAGCCCGACGTCTCGATCCGGCGGGTCACCGGAACGAACCCCAGCGCAATCACCCCGACGAAGGTGGAAAACGAGACGACGGCGACGATACCGTGGGTTTTCGCGGAGAGAGCATCCGCATATCGTTCGACGGGGCGAAAGAGCGCATCCAGCTGTTGCATACAGGAACTAGACTGTACTCACGTTTCCGTTAGGCGATGTGATACTCACTCCGACGGCCTCGACAGACTCCCAGCGCCTGTAGATGTCAACAGAACCGAAATCGACTCACACATCGACCAGCGCGGCGTCCTCGGTCTGGGCCAGACGCGAGAGGGGGAACGAGTACGTCCGCGGGTCGGTGCTGTCGAGCGCGTCCGAGAGGTACGCGACCTCGACGACGACGTCGTCGGCGGGATAGCCCTCGTTGGTCGGGTAGTCGGCGACGGTCGTGTCGGCGCTCGGAATCTCGACCTCGTCGGCGCGCTGGTCGGTCACGGCAGTGACGAGCAGGCGGTCGCCGGTCTCTCTGTCCTGGACGATGTCGCCCGGTTCGAGTTCGCAGTTGCCACACAGCGGCGGCTGTGCGGTCTCGGCGACGAAGGTTTCGGTGCCACAGGCCGCACACGTCGCGCGGCGCTTGCCCGGCGGCGGGACGCGGTGCGTCGTGATCTCGATGGCGACGCGGCGGCGGTGCTTGCAGGTCTCGCCGCGGATGGTCGCGTCGGGACAGGTGCAGGTGCCCTCGACGGCGTCGACGACGTAGGTCGCGCCGCTCTGGCTGTCGACGGCGTACCGCGACCCGCCGAGATGGCGAACGGCCATCCGCTCGACCCACGCGCGGGCGGCGCGGTCCGGCATCGACCGCAGGTCGGGGGCGAGCGCGGTTCGACGGTCGGTAACTGGATGCGTGAAATCGCTCATGTCGCTCACGGACACTGGCGGTTTTGCTGGTCGTGTCCAGTAGAAACGTAGGTGCTGGACGTGCGTAAGTCGTTCGGTGGTTCGGGGGCGCTGTCGGGCGGATTCCGGCGAAAGAGGGTTCGACACCCTTTTGCCCTTGCCTCTGAAAGCCGCGGGCATGGAACTCGACGGGGAGACGGTCAAGCAGGTGCTCATCGCCACCGGCGCCGTCATTTTCTTCATCGTCGCCGCGATGGGCATCAGCGCGGCCTTCGGCAGCCATCCCGACCTCCAGAACGAATCGGTGCAAGGCAGTATCGAGGGGACGGTCGCAGAGGGTGCCGTCTCGGGGAACACCATCGACGGCCAGTTCAACGGGACGCTCGACGCCGACCTCAGCGCCAGCATCGAGACGGTCAACGGCACGCTCACCGGCACCGTCGAGAACGGCAACGTGACTGCTGAGTTCGCCGGGGAGGCGACCGGCACGGTCGACGGCACCGTCAACGGCACCGTCACCGGCACCTACAACGCGACCAGCCGCTCGCTCTCGGGCGATTTCGACGGCGTGATCAACGGTACCGACGCCGGCACGCGGATCACCGAGACCGGCGGTCTCGCGCTCGTCGGCATCCTCGCTGGCTTCATCATCCTGATGGCGGTCGCCGGCCTCTACCTCGAACGTCAGGACTTCGATTCCTGACGCTCGCGCCAGTCCACGATGTCGTCCTCGTCGGAGTCGTCCAGTTTCGCCTCGTAGTACGCCATCGGGTGGCTGATCTGCTCACAGAGGTCGTCCATGTTCACGCAGTCGCCGTAGGACTGCATCGTCGCACACGACGGCGCCGAGTACTCGGTGGGACTGGTCTCACCCCGGATGTGGTCGACCTGGTACCGCGTCGCCTCCTCGCCAAAGCCCGGGTTCACCTGGAACAGGTCGACGATCTCGTCGGTGTCCATCCCGATGCTCGTCAGAAAGGAAGCGATGGCAAAGCGGGAATGGTGTTCCAGGTGTTCGCCTTTCTGTACCTGGTCGAGGAGGTACTTCATACACGGCGGGAACAGTTCGGGGACGACGGTGTCGATCTCCCGCGTCAGGTCGAGGTCGGCCAACTGCTCGCTGATGTGCTCGCGCTCCGCGTCGAGTTCGGCGGCGATGGCGTCGGGCACGTCGAAGGGCAGGCCGTCCTCGATGCGGTGCTGGACGGCCTGGCGCAGCAGGACGAACAGTTCGCCCTCGCTGATGGGCACCTCGCCGTCTGCCAGGTCGCGGTTGACCAGTCGCCAGGCGTCCTCGCGCTGGTCGGCAGCGTGTTCGAGGTAGGTGCCCACCTCGACGCGGTAGCCGTCTGCCGTCTCCCGGAGCGCACTCGCCAGGTCGAACTCCCGGAGCAAGGCATCGAGTGACAGCGACTCGGTCTGCGTGCTCTTGAGTTCCGTGTCCTCGTGCACCGCGTCGGTGAACCGCTCGTGGGCCGTCGCGGCCTCCGCGCGGGCGTACTTGCGCGTCAGCACGTGTTCGTCCACGAGCGAGACGAGCACGCGCGCGACCGGGTACGAGAGCAGTTCGACGCGCGGGCGGCGGTGGGGGTCACCGACCGTGCCCGCCTGCAGCGCGCCCTCGATGCGGGCGAGCGCGCGCTGGACGACCTGCTGCTCGTCGGCGACGACGGCAGCCAGATCGACGCCCGCGTCCTGGACGGCCTCTCTGGCCGACGCCAGGAACGGGTAGCGCGCGTGCAGCGGCTTCATCGCCACCCGATTACAGGCCGGCGAGCAAAAACCCCGTGGTCACTCGTCGAGTTCTTCGAGCACCTGACTCGCGTCGCCGCCGTCGCTGACAAGTTCCTGGTAGCGGTGCCGGCTGACCTCGACGGTCTTGGTCTCGCCCTGGCGGACGACTTCGAGTTCGACGGTACCCTGCGGCGTGTTGCGCCGGCGGAAGGTCGCCAGCGCGGCGAAGACGAACCACAGTGCCACGCCGGCACCGACCGCGTACAGCATGACCGTCTCGAAGGCCATCGAGTTCGCGGTGCGCGTCCACTGCGTCGGGTAGGCCTGCCAGAACAGCCAGACGCCGACGACGGTCAGCGCGGATCCCGCGACCACGCCGGCACGCCGACGCGTGCTCGCGGGCAATACGAAGACGACAGACAGCAAGAGCGCGGGGACGCCAAGCCCGGCCAGCACGCCCGCCTGTGCCTTGGCGGCCGTCGCGTCCCCACCGATGGCGACGAGAACGATTGCCGCGAGGACGGCGAGTGCGCCCGCCGTACCGAGGGCCAGCCCGCCGGCGACCCGGCGCGGGTTCCGCTCGGTGAACGTCCCTCGGTCGTAGGCCTCGTCGAGACTCGGCATATCCCCGTGTTATCGGCCCTGCTACAAAACGATGCGTCAGACGGACGCAAGACAGCCTCAGTTGCTCTGGATGCGCGGCGCGAGCATGTAGGTGACCTGCCCCTGCCCCTCGGCGATGTCGAAGTGGAGTTTGACGGGGAACTCCTCGCCCAGTTCCATCGAGACCTCGGCGTCGGAGGGGATGGCCTTGTTCATGTCCTTGAGGTAATCGAGCGAGAACAGCGAGGAGGCCTGGCCGGGGACGAGGTCGATGAGGTCCTCCGTATCGAGTTCGAGGTGAACGTCGTCGGTGTCGCCCTCGGCTTTGACGTAGAAGACTTCGTCGGCCTCGCTGACGCCGAGTTCGATGTGGTCGGAGACCATGTCGGCGGCGGTGACCGCGCGGTCGATGTCCCGGCCCTCGATGACGATGTTCGCAGGGAGGTCGAGATCCGGCAGATCCGGCTCCTCGCGGATCGATTCGGGGTCGATGAGCGCGAGCGTGTACTCCAGGCCGTCGATAGAGATGTGGAGTTTGCGCGTCTCCTCGTCGAGTTCGAGGTGGACGAGCTGATCCTTGTCGGCCATGCCCGCGATGTCCTGCAGTCGGACGAGATTGACGCCGATGAGACCGCCGTCGGCCTCGTAGGATTCGAACGCCTCGGCAGACAGCGACAGGTCGACCATGCCGACGTTGGCTGGGTCGACCGCCCGGATTTCGAGACCGCCCTCTTCGAGGTGGATCTTGCACTCGTCCACCAGTACGCCCACAGAGTCGAGTGTCGCCTGGAGCGTGTCCGCGCTCACGATGGCGTTGAACATCTTGCAAAGCGGTACGACCCCATCCCCTAAAAAGGCACGCCATGTGCGCTCGCGCGCGCGGACGGCGATCCGTCAGAGCCCTTCGTCCAGCGCCCTCGCGACCAGGCGACGCTCAGCCCGCCGTAGCAGGTCTGAGGCCGTCGACGTCGCACAGCCCAGGTGGTCGGCCACCGCCGCCAGGCCGGCCTCGCTGGGCGTCTCGTAGTAACCACAGTCCCACGCGGCTGTCAGGGCCTCGCGCTGGCGGTCGCTCAGCCGCCGGGTCGCGTCCCTGCGGTACCGCCCCGTCCACAGCACGTCCACCGCGACGTCGTCGGGCAGGGCGGCCAGGGCGGCGGTGAGTTCGTCGCTGTGGCCGACCATCGTCTGGCGAACTGTGCGGTCGGCGCGCAACTCGACGGGTGGGACGACGAGGACGGACTCGCGGTCGAGCGCGTCGCGATACCCGGCCTCGCGCTCGCGCAGTGCCGTGCGGACGTACACGTAGAACCCGTCGTCGGCCGCGGTGGTCGTCCACTCGACGACCTGCGGCACCTGGTCGATTGCCGCCTCGTAGCCCTCGCGGTCGCCGTCGACCTGGAGGAGGAGCGTCGTCACGTCGCCCCGGGCGTCCCGTTCCAGGATCGTCTCGCGGTCGACGTCGGGCGAGTCACAGACGAAGGCGTGCATCGGGTGCAGCGCGTCCGGCGGCACCCGCAGCGCGACGCGAGCGGCGTGCATACCCGTGTCAGGGCCGCGAGGATATTCAATGCTCAGCCCCGGTTCGGGTCGACGGCGTGGACGAGCACCTCGTAATCGCTTTCCAGCGGCGGGTCGAGCATGACCTCGGGGCGGGCGAGCATCCGCGGCAGCACCCACCTTCCGACCCGAGCCGTCCAATCGTCCGAGGCCTCGAACCCTTCGTACAGCTGAGCCATCGACTCGGTCTCCATGTAGTAATGCAGCACCTGGCGACCGTCACGCGGTTCCAGCAGCAGCGACTCGCTGTACATCCGCTCCTCGGCGAGCACTGCCGTCTGGTCGCGCAGCGCCGGCCCCAGCGGCGTCGCCCGCTTGAGCCAGTTGCCGACGCGAGTCAGCCGGGCAGTGAGCCAGCTGACCAGTCCCGGCCGGAGCGGGACGGCGACCATCGCCACCTCGATTGGCAGGTCGTCGCCGGCGACGGGCGCGACGAGCGGTCGGTCACAGACCGCGTCGTACCACGACTGGCGCTGTGGGTGGGAGGCGTTGACCACGAGCTGGTGGCCGTCGACGCCGTCGGCGTGCACAGTTGCGTCGTCGGCCACGAGGCCGGCGAGGCCGGCGTCAAATAAGTGAGACTCCCGGACGGCAGCGAGCGGGTCGGCCCACGCCGGTGCGTCGTCGTCGACCATCTCGACGTACCACACGAGCGCGTCGCGCTCGCCGCGGCCGTCCAGAAACAGCGTGCAGAGATTGACGCCCGCGACGGGGAGCACTGTCCGTGCGTCGCCGTCGCGGTTCGCCGCAACCCACTCGCGGATCACCGTCCGGACGGCAGCCGTCTCGCCGCCGCGGATCGGGAGCCGAACGAACAGCGCGTCGAAGGCGTCTATCCCACCGCCGGGGCGACCGTCGGGCGCGTCCCCGCGTGGCTCCTGCGTGACCATACGCCGGGTACGGATGGCGGCCTACAGAACCTTCGGGCGGCACACGCCGTTCATTCAAGAGGGTTACAGCGACGCGCTTGCGGGTTTGTGAGCACCGGAGCCGAGACCACGGCCGGGAAGCTGTGTGAAAAGGGCTCTGTTGCAACCCTCCATCGCTGACAGAACGTCGGTGCTGCATACAGAGCGTGTGTTCATCACTCCACTCGTGCTGGTTTGCAGAGTATTCCAACAGTGCGACCGATAGAGAGGGTTCACGTTCGGGAAGCGGCCGGAGTCACTGTTCGTAGATGCAGACGAACCCCTCCTCGGAATGTCTGCCTGCGACGACCGTCGTTCCGTTCGTGGTCGCTATCACGTCGCCGAACTGCTCGGACGTCTCGGGTGCTGTGAAATATACACCTCGCGAGTCGTTTGTACCGGACGGCTGATCCAGTTCGTATACCGCACCGACCGAGTCGCCGAACGGGACGTGCGGTGCGCCGACCAGCAAGGTACTGCCGTCCATCGCAACTGTGTCACCGAAGTACTGAGACGACTCACCACTGGTCGCGGTGTACATCTGCTCGCGAGACCATCCTCCGTCCGAGAGCCCGAACACGAACGCTGTATCGTTGCTGTAATCGCCAATCAATGCCTTCCGCTCGGCCACCGCAACTGACCAGCCGAAGTGATCTTTCCCCGTCGCTCCGGAGAGGGACGTCCGATGATTCCAGGTACCGTTCGATCGCCCGAAGACGTGAACGACGCCCGAGCTGGCGCGTCGACGCTTCGGCCCTGCCTTCGGTGGCGCGCCGACCAGTATCGTCTCGCCATCAGTCGCAACTGATCTGACGATCCGTCCGTCGTCGCGATTGTCAGCGGACAGCGCCTGTCGGCGTCCCCACTCTCCGCGTTCACGCTCGAAGACATCGACGAGTCCGTCGCTGTTTGCAGTCCGCAGGACGGCTGTATCACTGTCTAGTGCCATCGATTCGACGTAGACGCCCTCGGTTAGCTCCGTCGTCAGGTCCCAGCCGTCACCGTTCGCTCGCTCGAACACCGACACGGGGATTCGCGACGTCCCCGAGTAGTTGTACTCGTTCCCGACCAGCAGTGTCGACCCGCTGGCTGCGATCTGTCCGCCGAAATAGTCGCGTTCGTGCTTCCGACCAGTCAGTGTCGCTGTCTGCTCCCACCCCTTCCCCAGTTGTTCAAATACGGCCACGACTCCGGCTTTTGTGACGCCATCGGGAGCCGCTTGGGGCACGCCGACGAAGACAGTATCACCCGTCGTCGCGACTGCCCGCCCGAAAGATTCCGATCGAGCGGAACCGCCGAGTGTGGCTACCGGAGAACGGGGTTTGGCTACCGCGGTGAACGGGGTTGGCGAGACGGTCTTCCAGCTTTTATTTTCGGAGTTGGGATCGCTTGCGTCCCCCGAGAACAGCTGCAGACAGCCACCCATACCGGCGAGCGTTCCACCTGCGAGGGATCCCAGGACTGCCCGCCTCGTTGGTTGGTTCATACCAGAGCGAAAGCTCCAAATTGATAAAGGAGTGGTTGATGCTCAAACACATACTTGTGTGTCGCTCGGTCTCACGGAAAGTTATCATGAATAGATGTTGTACGACCGACGCTGAGCGAAACTGTAGCTCCCCCTCGTTCGAAGCAGGGTGAATACGCGCCCTGTCTGCAGCACGGCCGTCTGAACCTCTCACCGAGAGAGGATTTCAACGAGGCCGCAACGACCACGTCCGTGACTCGCTGTCGGGAGCGACGCTCCCCTGAAAAGTATCTCGCAATCCGCTGCTCACGACGTCGTGACGGTCGTCTGGGCGTGTACCATCGTCGCGCGGTGTGTGCCAGTGCCGACCTGGAAGTGGATCGTGTGCTCGCCGGACTCGTAGTCGTCACCCAACTGCTCGGCGAGGTCGATGGTACCGCTGGTCGAACCGTCGCCGTAGTGAACGTGGCGGGCGTCACTGGGGATCACGTCCCCGAGGGAGACGGGTTCCGTGTCGATGACGGCGTGGAGGTGGCCGGCGTTGGAGTTGCTGCCGCTGCTCGACGGTTCGATGGTGTAGTTCGCGGCGGTGACCGTCCAGTCGACGACGCTGCCGTCGACGCTCGTCTCCACGGACAGACTGGCCTCGTCGACGACGGTCACGTCGACGGTGTCGGTCAGTCCCATCGCTCTGTGCTCGCCGTCGGCAACCTGCAGGTGAAGCGTGTGCTCGCCGGGTTCGAGTGCGAGAACCCCGTCTGTCTGGCCCGACCCGTAGTGGATGTGGGCGTCGTCGCTGGGGATGACCTCGCCGGGGGTCACGGGGTCGGTGTCGACCATGACGTGATAGTGACCGGCGCCTTCGGTGACCTCGCCGGCCGGCTCGATGGTGACGCCCTCGGCGGTCGCGGCCCACTGCACTGACGTGCTCGTCAGCTCTGCCCCGTCCGTCGGCACCGCAAACGAGACGCTGGCGTCGGGGCCGACGCCGTTCATGTACGCGGCCGTCTCCGTGCCCGTCGGCGTGCTGGTCGCGGTCTGGGTGCTCGTCTCGGTCGCATCGGTCGGGGATCCGCCACCGCCGGTCGGCGTCCCGCCGGACGGGCTGCCACATCCCGCTAGCGCCGCGACGCCGGCCGCGCCGAGTGCGAGCATCCCTCTCCGGTCGTACCTGGTGGGTCGAGTGTCTGTCATACACCCTCTTGTCTCTCCAGCAACAATTATAGCTGTCACTCAGACCACTACCCAGGAAGTGAATTCGGAGTATCCGGGGAAATCAGCTGTCTATTTTTATATAATAACGATCCAGAATTCGTTACGTACTACCTTCGCCGACGCTCGGACGAGTAGAACCACAGCGCGACAGCGACACGCCTAACCGCGTCGGTGAGCTATCGGAGGCAAGACTATGAGCGGGAAGGACATGTACTACAACAAGGCCAAGCAGGAGGGCTATCGCGCCCGCTCGGCCTACAAGCTGAAGCAACTCGACGAGACAGCCGGCCTGCTGGGCGACGGCCGCACTGTCGTCGATCTGGGTGCCGCGCCGGGCGGGTGGCTCCAGGTCGCCGCCGAGCGCGTCGGCTCCCGCGGGACGGTCGTCGGCGTCGACCGCCAGCGGATCGAGGAACTGGACGACCCCGTCGCGACCGTCCGCTACGTCCGGGGCGACATCACCGAGGACAGCACGAACGACCAGATCCGGGAGACCGTCGCCGAGGCGACCGGCCAGAACCCCGAAGACCGACCCGTCGACGCCGTCGTTTCGGACATGGCGCCGAACATGAGCGGCGACTACGACCTGGATCACGCCCGCTCGGTACATCTCGCCCGGCAGGCCTTCGAGGTGGCGACCGACCTGCTGGACACCGGCGGCGACCTCGCCGTGAAGGTCTTCGACGGCCGCGACCTGGCCGACCTGCAGGACGACATGGAAGCGGAGTTCGAGTACGTCCGGCAAGTCCGCCCCGACGCGTCGCGGGACTCCTCCTCGGAGCTGTATCTCGTCGCGAAGAACTACCTGACTGCGCCCGTCCGCGAGGGCGACCAGGTCGACGTCGAGATCGTCGACATCGGCGACGAGGGCGACGGCATCGCAAAGGTCGAGGAGTTCACGCTGTTCGTCTCGGGCGTCGAGGAAGGCGCGGAACTGACCGTCGAGGTGACCGACGTGAAACCGCGCTACGGCTTCGCCGAGCCGGTCGCGTGATCAGTCCGTCCGGCTCGTCGCAGGGGCGCCGTCCCGCGTGCGCGACCGGACGGCGCCGACGACGGCGTAGACGAACGGCGTGTCGCCGACGGCGATAGCCAGTTTGAGGATATACTGCCCGACGATGAGGCCGAGGATGGCCGACACTGAGCGCGGGTCGCCGCCGACGAGCGCCGGCACGACGCCGAAGGCGAGCGTGATGAAGATGACCGTATCCAGCAGTTGACTGCTGGCCGTCGACCCGAGGTTGCGCAGCCACAGCGCCTCGCCGTCGGTGTACTGCTTCAGGCGGTGGAAGACGACCACGTCCCAGTTCTGGCTGACGAGGTAGGCGGCGAGGCTCCCGACGACGATGGGGAGACTCGCCCCGAGGACGCTGGCGAACTCCGCCTGGCCGACCGGCGAGAAGGGCGCGATGGGCGCTCGGATAGTCAGGAAGGCCAGCGCGAGGAAGACGAAGTTCATGAAGAAGGCAACGTTGACCATCACCTGTGCCGCGCGGCGGCCGTACAGTTCGGCGTAGCAGTCCGACGCGAAGAAGGTGACCGCGTAGGCGAGCGCCGCACCCGGCAAGAAGAGGGTCGAGCCGGCCAGTGGTACCCCAAACGGCAGGTCGATTGCGAGCAGTTTCGACGCCGTGACCTGCGAGGTGATGAGCGCGGTCACGAACAGCGAGAGCAACCCGACCTGCGCTGCCTGTTCGACGGCCGTCTCACCCAGCCCGACGGAACGCTGTCGGTTGCTCACGCGTCATCCCCCGACGGGTCGTCCTCGTCGAGTCGTCCGTGGCGCTCGTCGATCTCGTCCAGCATGTCCAGCGTCTTGCGAACCGAGGCCCGGATCGCCTCGCTGCGGTTGACGAACTTTCCGTCCTCGCCGACGTGTCTGTCGAGGTCGTCGAGGAGTTCCCGTGGCACCTCGACGCTAATCTTCGGCATATATGCTCAAGAGATGACCTAGATAATATATGGGTGGCGGTACGTGGTAGGGGTATCGGAGAATCCAGGCGTGAATTTATTATCGTGTCCTCTGAAACCGACACTATCAATGGGAGACAACGACCCCGGAGGCGCCGCGGCCGCGACAGAGCGATGGGATCAGGTGCTGGAGGCACTGAGCGCACGTCCCCGACGGTCGGTGCTCGCGGCGCTCTCGGACGTCCCGGGCGAACGCCGCGTCCCGCTGCCGGATGCGGTCACTGTAGCGGAGCCAACTGCCGACGCGACACACCTCGAAATGGCGCTGCGTCACCACCATCTGCCGCTGCTGGCGTCGGCAGGCTACGTCCGGTGGAGCGACGACCCGTTCGTCGTCCAGCGCGGGCCGAACTACGAGGAGGTCGGATCCCTCATCGAGGTGTTGCTGTCGGCCGGGGAGGATCTGCCCGACGAACTCACCGCGGGCTGGGGCGAACCCGAGCTAGGAGGCAAATACGTATGACGAAGACGGATATTATCTACGAGGTCGTCGCCGCGCTGGCTGCCGCAGAGGGCGTCGACCCGCAGGAACTGGATTACAGACTTTCCGAGTACGTCGATACGGACGCCCTGACGACGCTCGCAACGAGCGACGGCAGCGTCTGGGAGTTCAAGTTCCACGTCAAGAACCACACGGTCACGCTCACGCACGACGGCCGCATCTACGTCGACGGGGTCGCCTACCGCGGCGGCGTCCGGATCGAAGAGCCGTCACATCACTGA
>Ga0207797_1003060_pt1 | contig 11312 bp, 12 predicted proteins | sample PRCRCaboRojoPR_6_FD_187275 | JGI IMG/M metagenome (GOLD analysis project Ga0207797, IMG submission 187275) | Marine sediment microbial community from Cabo Rojo, Puerto Rico - PR CR 10% Liquid 1 (SPAdes) | ecosystem: Environmental > Aquatic > Marine > Coastal > Sediment | place: Cabo Rojo, Puerto... | reverse complement strand
CCGCCATCGCCGCTGCCGCTGTCACCGCCGCCGAGCAGGTCGCCGTCGGAGCCGCCGTCGGAGCGGCCGTCGGAGCCGCCGCCGGAATCGTCCCCGGAACCCTCGCCGCCCAGCAGGCTGTCATCGGATCCGGAATCGCCGGAGCCGCTGCCCTCGAGCAGCGAGTCCTCGTCGGCCAGGCGCGTACCGTCGAGCTCTGCAGCGGGATCCGCTCCCCAGGACAAGCCGGACAGAATCACCAGGAAGCCGGCCGCGACCACGCCTGCGCCCCCGAGCCGGCTGTTCACGGAGTACCTGCGCAAGACCGCCTCCCATTCCCGGTGGTTTCCTTTGGGCCAGCACCTTGAATGCCGGGGCCAGGGAAAATGGATTTCGCACCAATCAGACAGCGGGAACAAACCGCCGGGAATAAGTATCAGACTCGGGACGTCATTATCAATCTTTTTGTTGTAACACTCTCCCCATTAGCGTATTTGTTATTTAACCAACCCCTAACATTGCCAGGAACCGGCACGAAATGCGCCAAAAAAGTTTAAAAATTTTTAAAAAATACTACTAGTCGCGATTTTATAAATAATTCATGTAAAGACTTTTTACAATCAACATTCCCGATCGCCGGATCGCCGTGTGTAGGACCGGCTGATCGGCCGGCTCGTGGCCCGAGGATTCCCGGGGGCCGTTGCCCCCCCGCGGCTCCGGGCTGCCGACCGCACCTTGGAGCCCCTGTCCCGGGATTCCCCGGACAAACAGGACAAAACCGCCACTTTTCCCGACCGCCGGCCCTTGCGCGCGGGTCACGCCGCCCCCTTTCCGGAAGGCGGTGAGAGCGCCCCTCCCCCGGGCGCCCCCCGCCACCACGGGGGGTCCGACCGGCGCCTGCCGCCCGGCCCCGCGCCCTTGCCATGGCCATCAATCTCTGCAAGCGTTGCCCTATAAGTCCGGGCGAGACAAACGGAATTCAGCGGCGGGCGGGGGCGCGGCAATGAGCCATTTCGAGGCGACCAATCGCTACATCAAGAAGGCGGCCGGGGTGCTGGAGCTGAGCCAGCGCATCGAGGACCACCTGATCGCCCCGGAGCGGGAGGTGGCGGTGCAGGTCTCCACCACGCTGGACAACGGCCAGGTGGCCACCTACCGCGGCTTCCGCGTCCAGCACAAGAATGTCCGCGGGCCCTTCAAGGGGGGCCTCCGTTATCACCCCACGGTGGACATGGACGACGCCCGCACCCTGGCCAGCCTGATGACCTGGAAGACCGCCGTTCTGGATGTGCCCTACGGCGGCGGCAAGGGCGGCATCGACTGCGATCCGGGCGACCTCTCCGAGGGCGAGCAGGAGCGCCTGACCCGCAAGTTCATCCAGAAGATCCACGAGATCATCGGGCCGCAGACGGACATCCCGGCCCCGGACGTGAACACCGGCCCGCAGGTGATGGCCTGGATCATGGACGAGTACGCCAAGTTCCACGGCTTCGCCCCGGCGGTGGTCACCGGCAAGCCCGTCCACCTCTCCGGCAGTCTGGGGCGCGACGCCGCCACCGGCCGCGGCGTGAGCATCGCCACCCGGGAGTACTTCCGGCGGCTGGGCGAGGAGCTGGCCGGCAAGCGCTTCGTGGTGCAGGGATTCGGCAACGTCGGCGCCCACCTGGCGCGGCTGTTCCACGAGGCGGGCGCCAGGGTGGTGGGGGTGGCCGACGGCTCGGGGGCCCTCCGGGACGACCGCGGCCTGGACGTCCCCGCGCTCATCGCCCACCGCGCCGAGCACGGCACCGTCAAGGGCTTCGCGGCCGACGAGCTGGCCCGGGACGAGATCCTCTACCTGCCCTGCGACGTCCTGGTGCCGGCCGCCCTGGGCAATGTCATCACGGCGGACAATGCCGGCGATATCCGCGCCGGGCTGATCGTGGAGGCGGCCAACGCCCCCGTCACCCCCGAGGCCCACGACCACCTGGAAGGGCGCGGCGTCCACGTCCTCCCCGACATCCTGGCCAACGCCGGCGGGGTGACCGTCTCCTACTTCGAGTGGGTGCAGAACATCCAGCAGTTCCGCTGGACGGAGGAGCAGGTAAACGCCCAGCTGGAGGACATGATGCAGCGCGCCTGCGGCAAGGTCTTCGACATCGCCAAGGAGCGCGATGTGGACTTCCGCACCGCCGCCTTCATCGTCGGTCTGGGACGCGTGGCCCAGGCCATGGTCACGAGGGGGATCCAGTGATGCCGACCGGGAAAACGCTGAGCGCCGAGGGGCTGGGCGAGCTGACCCTGTTTGCGGCGCTGACCGACGCCCATCGCCGCGAGCTTGCCGACCTGTGCTCGGCGATGCCGCTCGGAGAGGGCGAGCCCGTGGTCAGGGAGGGCGAGGCCTCGCGCGACCTCTTCCTGCTGACCGAGGGGTCGGTGCGGGTGAGCACGGGCAGCGGCGCGCAGGCGCAAGAGCTGGCGGTCATCCAGCCGGAGGCCGTCATCGGCGAGCTGAGCCTGATCCTCGGCGAGCCCCGTTCGGCCACCGTGAGCGCCATCGGCCCGGCTTCGCTGGTGCGGGTGGACGGCGAGGGCCTGCGGGCCCGGCAGGCGGCGGGTGATCCCGCCGCCCTGCAGCTGGCCTGGCAGATCCTGGCCAAGCTCGCGGCGCGCCAGGCCGCGATGAACCGCGAGCTCCTCAGTCTGAGTCAGCCGACCACCACCGCTGGCGACGAGGTCTCGCGCCTACGCGACAAGCTGTTCGCGGAGTGGTCGTTCTAGCCCCCACGGCGCCCCGGCGGCGATGGGACGCCCCGATCCCCCACCTGCCCCGAGCAAGCCCCCCGACTTTCCGGGGGGCCTGTTGTAAGGCTTCGCCGGCTTGGATCACGGCCGGCAGCGGGTAAGGGGCCCGCCTCAAGCCGGTTGCCGGCGGGAGCGCGCGGCTGTCGCCCCGAGGGCGAGCAGCCCCACGGCGAACAGCATGGCCATGGGCGGCTCCGGCACCTGCGAGGGCTCGCCGTTGCCCGGATCGGGCTGGAAGCTGCCGGCCTGAAGGAACACCCCCGAATCCAGGGCGGAATCGCCGGTGTCGGCGATGGCGAGCTTGATGGTGTGGGTGCCCGGGCCGAGGCCGAGCGCCTGCGCCACCAGGGAATCGGTGAAACCGTCGTACTCGAAGCTGAAGAAAGGCCCGCCGTCCTGCAGGTCGTTGTTGTTGAACACCGAGCAGTTCGGCCCGGAACCGGCGAAGGGGTTGCCGCAGTTGACGTTGTTGATGCTCACCGGGTTGCCGTCGGGGGCGATGGCGACGTTGGTGCCGTCCACGAAGAAGGCGAACACGTCGTTGAACGGGCTGTCCACGTACTCGTTGTACTCCTCCGAGGCGAACACGTAGTTGAAGAACAGATCGCCGGTGGTGGTGGTGAAGTCGAACTCCAGCACGGTGGCGTCATCGGTGCTGCTGGGGGCGACGATGGCATTCAGGTCGGCGTCGCCGGCGCCGTTGAAGGAACCCGTCTGCGCGTCACCGCTGTTGGTGTTGTCCACCAGGGTCGCGTCACCGGATGTCAGCACCACGCCGTTGTCGAAGCCCAGGCCCGACGCGGTGCCGCCGGTAAAGGTCCCGGCCGACACCACCCCGAGAGAGGTAACGGGGTCGCCGTCGCCCCCGGTGAAGGTGGGGCTGCCCACCAGCGAGACCCCGGGACTGAGCAGGGAATTGGCCAGGTCGGTGGCATTGGTGTTGGGAGTTACGGAGATGGCCGCGGCCTGGCCGGTGCCCAGCGCCAGGGCGACGGCCAGCGCGCCGGAGAGAACTTGCCGGGTCATGGCACGCCTCCAAGGGAAAAGGGTTGGGCCCAGACCCCTCCGGCTAACGCCAGCAACCCCCATGCCATGAAACCGGCCCGTTTGAATTCAAAGGCTTGGAGCCGCCCCGGGCGCGGGGGCCGCCCGTCCCCGCCGATTCTGTCAAAGGCGCTGACGGGAGCGGACAGGCCCCCTCCGGGCCATGCCAAGCAAGGGCCGCCCCCGGCCTCGTCGGTGCCAGCGAGGCTCAAGCGCCGCCGGGCCGCCGGGGGGAGACGGGCTGACCAAGGTCCGACCGGCTCGGGGCCGTTGACCCGTCAAGCCTGCTTGACACCAAGGGCTCGGCGGCGGCGCCTGGGCCCCTACCCGGCCGCGTAATCCACCACCCAGCGCGCCTCGGTCACCTCGCCGATGAAGGCCTTCACCGCCTCATGGTCGGGATGGTCCTGGTAGGCGGCCAGCGCCGCGCGGTCCTCCAGCTCCGAGTACAGCACCACGTCCGCCGAGGCCTCCGTGGCGCTGAAATCCAACCCCACCTCCACCGACAGCAGGCCCGGGATGCGTCCCCGCAGGGCCTCCAGCTTGTCCTTCACCAGCTCGGCGTTGGCCGATTTGCTGTTGCCGCGGGCCTGGTCCTTCAGGCGCCACATGACGATGTGCTTGATCACGGGACACCGCTCCTTGGGTCGCATGCGAGGGAGGCGGCCGTGGCGACGCTACGGGATGCGGACACCGGGCCGACCAGCGAGTGAGGCGCCAGGGTAGTTGATGGGGCCAGGCGGCACCACCGTCCCGCAATTGGGACCGTGGCCAACGCCCGCGCTTTTCCCGGGTCGCAACCGTGGCCGGTCGGCAGCCTCCCGGCGAAAGGGCGTCGCCCACCGGCTAAGCCCCGGATCCCTAGGGGGTTTCCCTAACAGACAATCCCGGGCGGCGGGTTACAGATTGAAAGTCGGGGGCCGATAAAACGACAGCCCCTGCCGCCGACAGGCTTGGGGGACCCTGTTAGCCCCCCGGTGGCCCTCCCGGATCGACCCAGAAGGAGGCAACCATGATTCCCATCCCCAAGGGGCTCGGCATGGCCGCCCAATGGCTCCTGGTGCCGCTGACGGCGCTTGTGCTATCGGGAACCGCTGCAGCCCAGTGCGACCTATGCACCAACGAGGATCCTCAGCAGATCCTGTTCCAGCTGATCGATCAGGTGGATTCCGACTATCTGACCCAGAGCGACCAGAACATCCAGATGATGCCCCGGAATCCCGCTTATTTCGTGGCCGAGACCGGCAAGGACCTGTTCCACGAAAAGCGCGGCCCCAACAACGCCTCGCTGGCGCAGTGCGATTTCGGCCTGGGACCGGGGGTGGTCGAGGGCGCCTACGCCAAGATGCCGCGGTATTTCGAGGACACCGGGCGGGTCATGGATCTGGAGAGCCGCCTGGTCCACTGCATGAAGACCATCCAGGGCTTCGCTGCGGACGCCGAGGCCATCCAGGACCGGGGCGAGCTGCGCCAGCTGCTCACCTACATCGGCAGCCAGTCCAACGGCTACAAGTGGGCCCCCTCCATGGACCATCCCATGGAGAAGGCCATGCGCGATGCCGGGGAGGTCATGTTCTACCGCCGGGCCGGCAAGATGGACTTCAGCTGCAACTCCTGCCACGGCCAGACCGGCAAACGCATCCGGGCCTCGGTGCTGCCCAACATGAACGTCCCGCAGGAGTGGACCAAGGCCGTCTCCTGGCCGGCGCACCGGGTGGGCAAGCACTCCGAGCGCAGCAGCTATCAGCGCATCCGGGGCTGCTACTGGCAGATGCGCAAGGGCAAGATCAAGCCGCGCTCCGACGCCGCCATCGCGATGAAGGCCTTCTGGAAGGACGCCGCGCGCGGCCAGCCGGCCATCCTGCCCGACCTCAAGCGCTGACCACGGAGGGAATCCCCATGGCTACCATCACCACGCCAAGGGCATGCCTTGCGGCCCTCGCCGCCGGCCTCCTGGTCACCGCCGGCCAGGCCTGGGCGGGATCCGACGAGGACGCCGGCAAGGTGGACCGCAGCCAGTACACCGAGATGAGCCCCAAGGAGCTAGCCGAGCACCTGATCTTCGAGCGGGAAGGCTTCGCCATCCACGACAAGACCCAGGAAGGCGGCACGGTCGCCGACCGCCTGCGCCAGGACAAGCTGCAGGAGACCTGCTCCGGGGTGGACGCCGGCGACATGGACAAGGCCACCGCCAAGCAGGTGAAACGCATGGCGCGCAATAGCCTGGAGTACCCGGACGGCGGCATCGAGCTGGGCGACTGGCAGGAAGGCCAGAAGGTCGCCGAGAACGCTTTCGGCTACCGCATCGGCCACAAGGTGGACGACCACAGCCAGCGCGAACCCGGCGGCCTGTGCATCAACTGCCACACCCTGGAGGCAGACAAGGCCCACCGCTCCGGCACCGTGGGCCCGAACCTGGTGGACTACGGCGACCAGCGCGGCCGCACGGAGGCCATGATCAAATACACCTACGAGGTGGTCTACAACGTCCACACCGCCTTTCCCTGCGCGCAGATGCCGCGCCTGGGCGCCAACGGCATCCTGACCAAGGAGCAGATCAGCGACGTCCTGGCCTATCTGCTGGACCCGGAATCGCCGGTGAACAAGGAGTAGCCCGAGCCGGGATGACCGCCCAATGCGCCCGGCCCCTGACAGCCAACCAGGGGCCGGGCGGACGGCGACCGCGTCCCGGCCTTACCGCTCCGACTTGGTAGCCACCGGGCAGGTCTTGATGCCGAACAGCGCGTAAGCCGGGCAGAATCCGGCCAGGCCGGTCACCAGCGGTAGCAGGCCGATCCAGGCCAGAGCGGTGTAGCCGGTCTCGGGGCCGAAGGCGGCGAATGCCACCAGCCCCAGGCCGACGACAATGCGCAGAATGCGGTCGGTAACGCCCTCGTTCTTGGGCATGGCCTAACCTCCTCGTTGGACGCGATGCGAAGGAAGGCCCAGGGTGCCCGGCCCGCAGGCCGGCGTCTGTGACCAAGTCACACCCGCGGTGCCGGCGCAATCTCAATCCGCCCCCGATCCGCCCTCGCGCGCCAGTGCGGCCAGCGCCTCGGGCCGGACCACGGCCACCCGGCCCCGCCCCAGACGGACCCACCCGCGACGTTCGAACTCCTTCAGCTGGCGGCTGATCACCTCGCGAGCGGTGCCCAGCTCCACCGCCAGGCCCTGGTGGGTGACCGCCATGCCCCCGGTCTCTGACCTGGCGAGCAACAAGGCGGCCAAGCGGGCATCCACGCGCCGGAAGGCGACCTCCTCCACCAGCAGCAGCAGGTCGCTCAGCCGGGTGCCGTAGGCCGAGAAGACGAACTCCCGAAAACCCGCCGATTCCGCCACCAGATCGCGGAAGGCGGCCACCGGCAGCATCAGGGCAGTCACCTCCGATTCCACCACGCCCTGGGCGTTGTAGGCCTGGCCGCCCATCAGGCAGGCCGTGGTGAGGACGCAGGTCTGCCCCTCGCCGACGCGGTACAGCACGATCTCCCGGCCCTGCTCGGAAACCATCTGCACCCGCACGGCGCCCGCCAGGACCATGAGGTAGTGGCTGCAGGCATCCCCCTCCCGGAACACCACCTCGCCGGCGGGCAAGGTGGCCCGCTGGGCCGCGGCCAGACGTCGGCGCGCCGCCCGGTCCAGTCCGGCCAGCGCGGGAAAGGCATCGGTCCAAGGTTCCGGCATGGCAGGCTCCTGGAGGGCGCGGGGGCCGCAAATCGGGGACCGGGTACGGCTGCCTGGGGCCAGCCCGGCCGGCGGCTGCGGGCGGCCGCCGGGGCGGGGAGGGCATGGGCGTCCGCCGGTTGCGCGCGGTGGCGGCGGCTTCCGGCGGCGGTGCGCAGTGGCCATTCTAAGGGATGCACGCCCCCAATGGCCCGGAGGGACCGGCGACGGCAACCTCAGCCCCGCCGACGGATCGACCGGACCCGCCCGCCGCCGCCCCGGGCCATCTCCCGCGTCAGCCAGAAGCCGGCGGCGAGCAGCATCGCACCCCCCAGGATCATGGTGGGCGCCGGCACCTCGCCGAAGATCAGATACCCCAGCAGGGCCGCCACCACCGGCGAGACGATGATGTCCACCAGGGCGTAGGCGTTGGCCCGCAGGCGCCTGAGCACGATGGAAATGCCGAAGTAGGCGAACCCCGTGGATACCACCCCCAGACACACCGCCCACAGCATCACCGGCAGGGCCATCCCCAGCGCCGGATAGGCAATGGTGGCCGTGACCGCCCCCGGTCCCGCCAGCAGCGCCGCCGGCGACAACGCGAGGGCCCCGGCCAGCATGGACCAGGCGATGGCGTTGCCCGCCTCGGTCTTACCCTCGTAGCGCATGTAGGTGACCATGGCCGCGTAGACGGCGCCGTCGCCCAGGGCCACCAGGTTGCCCGCCATGTACCCGCCCTCCAACGGCTTGGCCACCACGATCCCGGCCAGGGCCAGGGCGAAGATCCAGAGGTAGCTTTTGCGGGCCCGCTCGCCCAGGAACAGCCACGAGAACAGGAAGGTGAAAAACGGCGCCACCGACCAGAAGATCACCACGTTGGCGATGGGCGCCAGGGTCATGGCGAAGTTGAACACGCTGATCTGGGCGGCGATGAGAACGCCGATAACGATCGTGTCGGTGAGGTTGCCCCGGGGAAAGCGCAGGCGCTGGCCCGTGGCCAACGGCATGGCCGCCATCAGAAAGACCGTGGCGAAGGCCAGGGCGTAGAAGTTCAGGGTCTGGATGGGGATGCGGCCGTCGGTGAGCTTGACGAAGACACCGATGGTGGCCTCCGAGACGGTGATCAGACCCAGCAGCAGAACGGTCTTCCCCATGCGGGCGGGCCTCCGATGTCTGGCGCATGCCGGCCTGATGGTGGGCATCGTGGGCGCGGGCCGCAAAGGGGGCGGCCGCGGCCGCGTGGGGCCCGGCCATCAGCCGCCACGCAGGGGTTGCTTGCGGCGCCGGAATCCCCACCTAATAGGGAGAGGCCTCCGGCCTATCGGCGCCGGAGTCCGCGTCGTTTGCGCAACCCGACCATGCCAGCCGCGAAGGGAGTGCCGTATGACACTGCATATTGGGGACACCGCCCCCGACTTCGAGATCGCAACCACCAAGGGCACCATCCGGTTCCACGACTGGATCGGCGACTCCTGGTGCTTCTTCTTCAGCCACCCCGCCGACTTCACCCCGGTGTGCACCACCGAGATGGGCCGCACCGCCCAGCTGGCCAAGGAGTTCGAGGCGCGCAACACCAAGCCGCTGGGGCTGTCCACGGACACCGTGGAGGAGCACGTCAAGTGGATCGAGGACGTCAACGACACCCAGCACACCACCCTCGAGTTCCCCATCGTCGCCGACGCCGACCTCAAGGTGGCCAAGCTCTACGAGATGATCCATCCCGATGAGAGCGCCACCGCCGCGGTGCGCTCGGTCTACATCATCGACCCCGACAAGAAAATCCGCCTGATGATGACCTATCCCATGTCGGTGGGCCGCAACTTCGACGAGATCCTGCGGGTGATCGACGCCCTGCAGACCGGCGATGCCAACGGCGTGGCCACCCCGGCCGACTGGCAGAAGGGTGACCGGGTCATCATCCCGCCCACCGTCAGCAACGAAGAGGCGCAGAAGAAGTTCCCGCAGGGCTTCGAGGAGCTGCGTCCCTACCTGCGCTACACCCAGGTCGGCTGACCCGCCCCCAGCCGCAAAACGCCCCGCCTCCGGACCGGAAGGCGGGGCGTTGTCGTTCGCGGCCGGCGATGCCGGGACCGGCCTCAGGCGGTCTCGCCGGCCCGGGCGGGCGGCATGGCCCGCTTGAGCTGACTGTCCACCACCAGGAAGCCGAAGGGCACCGCGCCCAGCAGGAAGGTGACCAGCCAGCGCAGGATGGACCACTCGCGCTGGTGGCTGATGACCAGGGCCAGGGCGCCGTAGGTGAGGAACAGCAGGCCGTGGGTCCAGCCCACGTACCACACCGGCTCGTGCAGGCCGGCGTAGACCCGCAGCGGCACGGCGACGAGCAACAGGGCGAGCAGCGAGAGGCCTTCGATCAGGCTGATGAGGCGGAAGAGTTTCATTGGGCCATCCTATCCATCCGGTGCCCGGCAAGGTTACCACGCGGCAAGCCGGCTCACTCCAGCCAGTGTGTCGGATCCATGAGGGGGTCGGCGCACACCACGCGGCCGCTGGCCTGGCCACCCGCGGCCGGCGGCAGCGCCTGGACCATCCAGGCGTCGGCGTGCTCGGTCGGGACAGGGTACGGGGCCGTCAGGCCCTGCTCCCCGGCAGGGGCGAAACCGAACCGGGTATAGAAGACCGGGTCGCCGAGCACGAACACCAACCCCACGCCGTCGACCCTCAGCCGCTCCAGCCCCTCATGAATGAGGCGGCGTCCGATGCCCCGTTGCTGGCAGGCCGGATGGACGGCCATGGGCGCCAGAATGGCCGCGGCGGGGTTGCCCCGAGCCGGCTCGATGCGGGCGGTGGTGAACAGGATGTAACCGACGACCCGATCGTCGGAGGTCGCCACCAGCGACCACAGCGGCCGGGCCGTGGGGTCGGCAAGCAGCGCCGCTACCAGGTCCACGATCGGCCGCCCCTCCGTCTCGCCGAAAGCGGCCAGGAGAACCTCGGAGATGGCCGGCCAATCGGTTCCGGCGGCGGCGCGAATGGTATGGTGGTCCATGCAAACCCTTGTGGTAAGGGGCTGCCGGGCAGCGAGGGGGCGCCAGCAGGCCTGGTATCCGGCATCGCCTCTGGGCAATGGGCGCCATTCGATTTATCGATTTTTTTCCAATTTTCCCCCTCCGTAGACTCAAGCCCCACCAAACGGGTCCGGATTGGGTCGGACCGTGCGGACCCACCGCGGCGGCAGAACGCGAGCCAGCAATACCATACGGCATGCCTGACAGGGGCTCCAGCCCAACGGAAGTCGCCATGCCGCACAAGGGGGCCTGATCCCGGAAATGGAAGCGCTCATCGCAGTGGTGGCGGCGCTGCCGCTGGTTTCCGCCGGACTGCTCCAATCGCTGTCCGCCCGCCTCGGCCGCGCCAGCGCGCGCGTGAGCGCGGCGTTCGTGGTCGCCACCTTCGTCGTCGCCGCCGTCACCCTCGGGCTCGCCCTGGCCGGTACGGACGCGGCGCAGATCACCCTGGGCGCCGCCTGGGGCACGCTGCTGTTCGACCCCCTGAGCACCCTGATGGCGGTGGTGATCGCCGGCATCAGCCTGATCGTGCACGTCTATTCGGTGCGCTACATGGCCGACGAGGCGGGCTACACCCGCTTCTTCGTGCTGCTGGACCTGATGACCGCCACCCTGATCGTCATGGTGGCCGCCGGCGACCTGGTGACCCTGCTGGTGGCCTGGCACCTGGTGGGCGTGCTGCTCTACTTCCTGCTCGGCCAGGACACCCGCGACCCGGCCGCCTACCGCTACGGCTTCTGGACCCTGATCACCTACCGCATCGGCGACCTGCCCCTGGTGCTGGCGGCGGCGCTGCTGTATCAGGCCTTCGGCAGCTGG
>Ga0207797_1003059_pt1 | contig 11313 bp, 7 predicted proteins | sample PRCRCaboRojoPR_6_FD_187275 | JGI IMG/M metagenome (GOLD analysis project Ga0207797, IMG submission 187275) | Marine sediment microbial community from Cabo Rojo, Puerto Rico - PR CR 10% Liquid 1 (SPAdes) | ecosystem: Environmental > Aquatic > Marine > Coastal > Sediment | place: Cabo Rojo, Puerto... | reverse complement strand
GCCTCCCCCCAACGGGACTACTTCGTCGGCACCGTCGAGGGTAACGAGTTCGCCCCGTTCGAACTCACCGCCGACGTCGACGCCGCCAACGCCTCGGCGATCCCCGTCCGCGTGACCTACCGGACCGGCGACGAGCGAGTCACCGAGAACGTCACCCTCCCCTACGACCCGTCGCTGGCCCCCGGTCGGGGGACGGGCGGGTCGGCGTCGCTGTTCCCGGTCGGGTTCGCGGGTGCCGCCGTCGGTCTCACGGTCGGGATCGCGCTGCTCGTCCCGGCGGTCTACCTCGTCCGGCGGCGTGCGGACCGATGACGGCCCGGACCGGCGAGGCGCTCGGCGAGGCGCCCACCGAAGCCCCGCCGCTCGAGCTCCGGGACGTCGTCAAGGAGTACGACTCCGGTGCGGAGGTCGTCCGGGCGCTGAAGGGCGTGGACTTCCGGGTCGACCGCGGCGAGTTCGTCTCCGTCGTCGGTCCCTCGGGGTCGGGCAAGTCGACGATGCTCAACACCCTCGGACTGCTCGACGCCCCGACGAGCGGGCAGGTGCTGCTCGACGGCACCGACGTCACGACGTTCACCGACCGCGAGCGGACCGACGCCCGCAAGCGGTACGTCGGCTTCGTCTTCCAGCAGTTCTACCTCATCGACTCGCTCACCGCCGTCGAGAACGTCACCCTCCCGACGGTCTACGACCGGGACCGCGACGCCACCGCCCGCGCCGAGCGACTGCTCGAACGCGTCGGACTGGGCGACCGGCTCGACCACACGCCGAGTCAGCTCTCCGGCGGGCAGAAACAGCGCGTCGCCATCGCCCGCTCGCTGATCAACGACCCGGCCGTCCTGCTCGCCGACGAGCCGACGGGGAACCTCGACCGGGAGACGGGCCGGAGCGTGCTCGACGAGTTCCGCCGGATCTGCGACGAGGCGGGCGTCGCGGTGGTGACGGTCACGCACGACCCGCTCGTGGCCGACTACGCCGACCGCGAGGTGGAACTGGTCGACGGGGTGTTGGGCGGTGGGTAGCTCGACCGTTCAGGAGTACTCCTGGTGGACTCGAAGTCCGCCAGGAACGCCCGTCGGTCACCCGTCGTCGGCCACTCACCCCCCAAACCGACTCGGTCGCTCGGCTTCGCCTCGCTCCGCCATCTCTCGCACGGCGCTCGGGCACGCCCGGACGCGCGCCGGTCGCGCGCCTGGCCGACCGACGGTCGGGCCGAGTCCCCCGGCGGGTGATCCACGCGAAACACCGCCACGACACCCGACTCGACACGAAGCGGGGGTGTCCGGGCGGTGATCCTCGAACGGTTCCCGGCGGTGCTGATGGCGCTGCGGAACCTCGACCGCAACCGGCTCCGCTCGGCGCTGGCGGCGCTCGGCATCGTCATCGGCGTCGTCGCCATCGCCACGCTCGGCATCTTCGGGAACGTCCTCTCGCTGTCGGCGACCCAGGAGCTCGGGGGGATCGGTAACCAGGTGATCGTCTCGCCCGCGGAGGCCACGGGCGCCGACACGCTCTCGCCGCGGGACGTCACGGCGGTCGAGCGGATCGCCGAGGGCCGCGGTGAGGCGGTCCCGCTGAAGTCGAGCGGCGCGGTCGTCTCCGGGAACGCGGGCCGGACGTTCGCACAGCTCTACGGCCTCTCGGACCCGGGCGCGCTGTTCGCGGCCCGCGACGGGGAGCTCCCCCGCCGCCACCGCCAGGGGGCCATCGTCGGGAACGAGGTGGCCTCGGCGCTCGATCTCTCGGTGGGCTCGGCGGTGGAGATCGAGGGGAACCGCTACCGCGTCGTCGCGGTGCTGGCGGAGAGCGACGCCATCACGCCGATCCGGCCGGACAGTGCGGTCGTCCTCCCGGAGACGGAGTTCGTCCAGGAGGGGTACAACCAGGTGGTCGTCCAGGCCGATTCGGGCGAGGACGCCCGGTTCGTCGCCGCGACGGTCCGCGACCGGCTGAACGCCCGCGAGGAGCGCGTCTCCGTGTTCGAACTCGGGAGCATCCTCGACCAGATACGCGAGTTCTTCGCCCTGCTCAACGGGTTCCTCGTCGCGCTCGGCGCCGTCTCGCTCGTCGTCGCCGGCGTCGCCATCTTCAACGTGATGCTGATGAGCACGCGCGAGCGCCGCGGGGAGATCGGCGTCCTCCGGGCGGTCGGCGTCCAGCGCGGGGACGTCCTCCGGACGCTGGTCGTGGAGGCGGCGCTGCTCGGGGCGCTCGGCGGGTTCGTCGGGAGCGTCCTGTCCGGACTGGCCGCCGTGGCCCTCGGCTACTTCACCCGCGTCGAGTTCGACGTGGTGTTCGATCCCTCGAACGGGGTCTTTCTCGTGCTCGCGTTCGTCTTCGGGGTGTTCGTGGCGCTCGCCTCCGGCATCTACCCGGCGTGGAAGGCCGCGAACGAACACCCCGTCGACGCGCTGCGGGACTGAGAGCGTGGAGCGCCGCTCCCTGTCGGTGTCGGCGGACCGGCCCTGCTCTATCGCCTCCGCCTAACGCGCCCGCAGTCACTCGGTCGGTCGTCCGAGACGGTCCCCGCGCCGTGGACCCCCTCCAGCCAGTGCCTGCGCGACGGCGACGTAGGTCGCTCCGAGCGTACCGCCGGCGAGGACGAACGCGATCAGGACGGCGGGGTCGCCGGGGGACGTCTCGAGAGCGGCGTCGAACATCCGCATCCTCCAGAGCGGCACGATCAGGACGGTAGTGAGCAGCCAGGCGGGGAGCGCGACCAGCGTTCCGAACGCCGTACCGACGGGCAGCGTGACGGCGTCCCTGGTGACGAGCTCGATACAGACCGCGAAGACGCCGGCCGCGAGCGCGCCGCCGGCACCGATCGCTGCCCATCCCGCGACGGCGGTCTCGTGTCCGACGACGGCCGCGACAGCGTCGATGCGGCCCGTCAGGTGAAAGACACCGCCCAGGAGCGCGCTCGAGACCAGGGCCCCGCCCGCGGCACCGCCGATCATCTCGCGCCTGGGTCCGACCGGTTCGAACTCCCGTCGAGCACCCCACTCGGAGGCGATGGCGAACGCCGCGGTCACCCCGAGGAACACCAGCACCGCCGGGAACTCGGCCTCGCCGGGCCCGTACGCCTCGACCGGCGACAGGTCGAGCGTGTGGTGGAGCGCGAACAGGTCGGCCCACGCGGACTCGTGAAACGCCCGGAAGGGCCCCTCGTCGCCGGGTACGGCGTGGTGGACGTCCGGGAACAGTCCCCAGAGACCGCCGGTCGCAGCGACGGTCACTCCCTGCCGGCGGACGGCTCCGTAGCGGACGGCGAACGGGGCCGCGACCAGAAGCAGGAGGGATACGCCGGCCAGGAAGTGAACGAGCGCGGGAGCCATACGTGTCGGTGCGGTTTCGGGATGCAGTTTTTTAAATATCTCGGCTCGGACGAGCGTCCTCCCGCTTCGACCCCACGCGCCTCCCTCGGTCGGTCCCCTCTCCGACCCTCGGGTCGTGGGCGCCGTGGCGCGCTCGACTACGAAACGTGCGAGTCGGCCCGCGAGGGGTGCTCGTGGGACCCCGGGGACGACGACGCGGCGTACGACCACCTCCGCGAGCAGGAGGGGCCGGGAGCGCTCCCCGAGCAGGGGGACGAAAGGGGAACGTCGCGCCGTTCGGGGCGTGTCCCGAGGACCGGCGGAACCTCCGCGCCTTCCGGGACCCCGATACCCGCTCGATCCGATCCGCTCGCGACCTCCGTGGGTTCGGTCCCGACAGCCATCACGGCTCCGTTTCGAGCAGCGAATCGGGGTGAACGCATATCTTTGTTCTCCCCCGACAGAACCGCATGGAACGCCCGGTACGCGACGGTGACGCCTCCGCCGTGGCGACCGGTGCCTCGAGCGGGCCGGCCACGGTCCTCCACGTCGAGGACGAACGGACGGCCGCCGGGACGGCCGCGGCGGTCATCGAGCGGGCGGACGACCGGCTGGAGGTCCGGACGGCGACGGGCGTCGAGGAGGCCCTCGAACGGCTCGGGGACGAGCCGATCGACTGCGTCGCGAGCGGCCACGACCTCCCCGACGGGGACGGCCTCGAGCTACTCCGGGCCGTCCGGGAGGTACACGGTGATCTCCCGTTCGTCCTGTTCGCCCGGGAGGGCGACGAGATGCTGGCGAGCGAGGCGATCGCCGCCGGCGTCACCCACTACGTCCCGAACGGGGCGGACGCCGACCGGGCCGGACTACTCGCGGACCGGGTCGTCGACGCCGTCGCCGGTCGGGACTCGCGGGGCGGCGACCGGGACGCGACCGGACGGGGGGGTCGCGAACGGGTGCTCGCGTCCCTCCACGACGCGACCAGGGAGCTCGTGACGGCCGAGTCCGAGTCGGAGATCGCCGACCTCGCCGTCCGGACGGCACGCGACATCCTCGGAATGCCGATCACCGGCTGCTGGCTGTACGACGACCGCGACGACGCGCTGGTCCCCGCCGCCGCCACGCCCGAATCCGACGCGCTGATCGGCGATCCGCCGACGTACCACGAGGGCGAGGGGCTCTCCTGGGCGGCCTTCGAGGCGCGCGAACCCCGCGTCTACGCCGACGTCTCGGAACGGTCCGAGCGGTACAACCCCGGCACGGTCGTGCGGAGCGAGATGATCCTCCCGCTCGGCGAGCACGGGGTCCTGAACGTCGGCTCGACCGACGTCGACGCGTTCGACGACGCCGACGTCTCGCTGGCACGGGTGCTCGCGGCCAACACCGAGGCCGCGCTGACCCGTGCGGACCGGGAGGACCAGCTCAGGACGCAGCGGGAACTGGTCGAGGCGTCACTCGACGCCCTCGACGACGTCTTCTGCGTGTTCGACGCCGACGGCGAGCTGGTCCGGTGGAACGACGGGGTCCTCGAGGCCACCGGCTACACCGAAGCGGAGCTCGACGGGCGGCGACTGCCGGAGTGTCTGGCACCCGAGGACCGCGACCGGATCGCCGCCGCCACCCGGGAGCTACGCACGGCCGGCAGGACGCGCCTGGAGGCGGAGCTGCTCACCAGCGACGGCGAGCGGGTGCCCTACGAGTTCACGGCCTCGTCGCTCGCCGGATCGACGGACGAGCCGTCCGGGTTCGTCGCCGTCGGTCGCGACGTCACCGAACGCAGGGAACGGATGCGGGAGCTCGAACGCTACGAGGGTATCGTCGAGGCCTCCGGCGACCCGGTCTACACCCTCGACGCCGACGGACGGTTCACGTTCGTGAACGACGCGCTCGTCGAGATGGTGGGGCACGACGAGGCGACGCTCCTCGGCTCGCACGTCTCGGTCGTCATGTCTCCCGGGGATATCGCCCGGACCGAGGACGTGATCCGGTCGCTGCTCTCCTCCGGCGCCGATCGTGAGACCGTCGAGATGGCGATCGTCACCGCGGAGGGCGAGCGCGTCCCCTGTGAGGCACACATCACGGTGCTCCCCTTCGGGGGGACGTTCCGGGGGACCGTCGGCGTGGTCCGTGACGTCTCCGAACGGATCGAACACGCCCGGAAGCTCGAACGGCTCCAGCGCTGCACACAGGCGCTGATGCACACGCGGACGGAGGCGGAGACCGCACGGCTCGCCGTCGACACCGCCGAGGAGGTCCTCGGGGCTCCGCTCGTCGGGTTCAACCTGCTCGGCGACGACGGGGCGGCCCTCGTGCCGGTCGCGACGGTCGATCGGGTCCGGGAGACGTTCGAGGAGCCGCCGGGGTACGACCGGTCGTCGGGCGCCGAGACCGATCGGATCGTCTGGGAGGTCTTCGAGGCTGGCGAGCCGCTCGTGATCGACGACACGCGCGAGTACGACGGCCTGGCCGAGGAGACGCCCGCCCGGAGCGCCGTCCTGCACCCGCTCGCCGACCACGGCGTCTTCATCGTCTCCTCGACCGACCCCGGCGCGTTCGACGAGACCGACACGGTGCTCGTCGAGATCCTGGCCACCGCGCTCACGGCGGCGCTGGACCGCGTCGAGCGCGAGACGCTCCTCCGCGAGCGCGAGCGACAGCTCGAACGACAGAACGGGCGCCTCGAGGAGTTCGCCAGCGTCGTCAGCCACGACCTCCGGAACCCCCTCAACGTGGCGATGGGATCGCTCGACATCGCACGCGAGGAGTGCGAGGCGGAGCACCTCGACGCCGTGGCGGACGCACACGACCGTATGGAGGGGCTGATCGCCGACCTCCTCGCGCTCGCACGGCAGGACGAGGACGTCCCGACGGACGAGCGGGTCGCCCTCGCCGGGGCGGTCGACCGGTGCTGGCGGAACGTGGGGACGGACGGCACGACGCTCCGCGTCGAGACCGACCGCGTCGTCCTGGCCGACGGGAGCCTCCTCGACCAGCTACTGGAGAACCTCTTTCGGAACGCCGTCGAGCACGGTGCCCGACGAACCTCCGCTCGCGACGCTCGCGGCGACGCCGTCGAACACGGTTCGACGAGCCCTTCCTCGCAGGCTCGCGGCGACGCCGTCGAACACGGCTCCACGAGCGATCGAACTCCGTCCGCCGACGGCCTTGTCGTCACCGTCGGTGACATCGAGGGCGGCTTCTACGTCGAGGACGACGGCCCCGGTATCCCCGAGGCCGACCGCGAGCGGGTGTTCGAGGCGGGCTACTCGACGGGCGAGGACGGGACGGGCTTCGGGCTGAAGATCGTCGCCGACGCCGCCCGGAGACAGGGCTGGGAGATCGCCGTCACCGACGGGACCGACGGCGGGGCGCGGTTCGAGGTGACCGGCGTCGAGTTCGCCGGGGAGTAGCGGGACCGCCCCCCGCCACCCTACCCCCACGATTTTGCCGCCGCCCGACGAACTCGGTGGTATGCCATACCACGTCACGCTCGACTACGACACGTACGAGCGTGCCCGCGAGGAGTTCGAGTGGGACGTCCCCGGTGACTACAACGCGGCGTACGACCTCCTCCGGAAGCACGAGGACCCGAAGGGCCGCGTCGCGCTGTTCCAGGCCTACCCGGACGGCCGGCGCGAGACGTACACGTTCCGGGACCTCGACGTCCGCTCGAACCGGCTCGCGGGCGCGCTCCGGGGGCTGGGCGTCGAACGCGGGGACCGGGTGGGGGTGGTGGTGCCACAGAAGCCCGCGAACGTCCTGACCCACCTCGCGTGCTGGAAGCTCGGGGCGGTGTCGCTCCCGCTCTCCGTGCTCTTCGGCCCGGACGCCCTGGCGTACCGGCTCGGGGACTCGGACGCGAAGGTGGCCGTCGTCGACGCCTCGGTCCGCGAGGCGGTCGACGCGGCCCGGGGGGAGCTCCCCGACCTGGCACACGTCGTCGAGGTCGACGGCGAGGCGGCCGGCGACGCCCACGCGTTCGCGGAGCTCCCGGCGGGCGAGTCACGCGAGTTCGACATCGTCGGGACCGACGCCGACACGCCCGCCGTCGTCCTGTACACCTCGGGCTCGACGGGGCCGCCGAAGGGAGTGCTCCACGGCCACGGCCTCTGGCTCGGGCACTGTCCGGCGTTCCGGATGTACTTCGAGCGGGACCTCGAGGAGTCGGTGCTGTGGACGCCCGCCGACTGGGCGTGGATCGGCGCGCTCGGCGACCTCCTCTTCCCGGCGTGGCACTACGGCCGGCCCGTCGTCGGCTACCCGATGGGGTCGTTCGACGCCGAGCGGGCGTTCGAGGTCGCCGAGGAGTTCGCCGTCACCGACGCGTTCCTCCCGCCGACCGCGATCCGGATGATGATGGAGGTCGAGGACCCGGAGACGCGGTACGACCTCGACCTGAAGGCGATCTGCTCGGGCGGGGAGCCGCTCACGCCGGAGATACTCGACTGGGCCGCGGAGACGCTCGACGGCGTCGCGGTCAACGAGCTCTACGGGCAGACGGAGGCGAACCTCCTGGTCACGAACTGCCGGGACTGGTTCGACGCGCGGGCGGGGAGCATGGGCAAGCCCGTCCCCGGCCACGACGTCGCGATCGTCGACCCGGAGACGGGCGAGGAACGACCGGCGGGGGAGGTCGGCGAGTTCGCCGTCCGCCGGGGCGAGGACGCCGCGTACGGCGACGACCCGGTGATCTTCCGGGAGTACTGGCGGCTCCCCGAGGAGACCGAGGCCGCCAGCGTGGGGCCGTGGCACCTCACCGGCGACCTCGGCTCCCGCGACGAGGAGGGCTACCTCTGGTTCAAGGCCCGCGACGACGACGTGATCCTCACCGCCGGCTACCGGGTGGGGCCGGGCGAGGTCGAGAGCGCGATACTCGAACACCCCGACGTCGAGCAGGTCGGCGTCGTCGGGATCCCCGACGAGACCCGCGGGGAGATCATCAAGGCGTTCGTCCAGCCGGTCGCGGGCACCGTCGGCGACGACGCCCTCCGTGCGGAGATCCGCGACCTGGTCCGGGAGAACCTCGCCAAACACGAGTACCCACGCGAGATCGAGTTCATGGACGAGCTCCCACAGACCACGACCGGGAAGATACAGCGACGGAAGCTCCGGGGACGCGAGGGGTGAGGACGGCGAGCCCCGTCGAGGGGGCGGCGTCAGGACGCGGGAGCACGCGCCCCACGGATCCCGGCCGCCGGCGTCGGCGTTCGGCCGTCGGTAGGCGCCGGCGGGACACCGGTCGCGGGCGTGGCCGTCCCCGGTGCCGTGGGCGCCGTCGTTCCCGTCTCGGCCGTGGCGGCGGTCCCCGCGCCGACGCCGGTCGCGTTCCGCGCGGCCGGGAGCCACCCCGGCGGGGCGACCTCCGTCCCCCCGATCCGCCGGAAGTCGACGTCGACGATCACCCTGATGTCGCTCACGTCGTAGGCCAGCCGGTAGGCGACGACGACCCCGTCCTCGCGGACCGTGGCGTTCATGCTGACGTTCCGGAGCCCGCCGACGGCCCGCGAACCCTCCGCGACGCCCACGTCGTAGACCGCCCGACCGTCGACGGTTCGTCGGTCGATCACCTCGAACCGCATGGCGCCGAACAGCCGGGCGACGCCGAACCGGGCGGTCGCGTTGTCCGGGAAGACCACCGACGGGGCCGTCGGGTCCGCCGGCCCGCCGAGGACCGAGTAGGTCGTCTCGCCGCCGCGGGTGGTCGCGCTGTAGACCACCGAGCCGTCGGCGTATCTGGCGAGCCGCTGTGGCCTGCGCTGGCCGTCGCGGACGTCGGTCTGGTTCAGCGCGTAGCGGAACCGGTCGCCCTCGGCGGACATCCGGACGACGCTCCGGTAGCGCGACCGGAACGACCCGTTCGTGTAGCGGCGCCGTTCCTCGCGGACGGCGGTGAACGAGGTCCGCGAGAGGGTCCGCTCGTGGGCGTCGGCGAGCCGGGCGGCGTCGAACACCCCCTCGGTCGAGAGCCCCGGCGCCAGCACGGGCGGCCCACGCGGTGTCGGGGTGTCCTGTGGGATCGGGACCGCTGTGACCGTCCGGGTGGGGGTCTCGCCGCCGGAGGGGGCGACGCTACCGCATCCGGCGAGGAGGACGAGCACGGCGATCGCGGCCGCGGCCACCCGGGTCATACCGCCGGTTCGACCCGGGGACGCGAATGGTTGACGGTCGGTCGCGTCCGGAGCGAGAAGGGGAGCGGAAACGGAAACGGAAGCGGAAGCGGAAGCGGAAACGGCGTGTCGGGACTCAGTCGGCGGCCAGATCCTCCTCCCCGCCCTCGCCCCGCGCCTCGTACCACGCCCGGAGGCGCCTGACGCCGCCGTAGACGCCGTTGTCGAAGAACAGGACGACGATCAGCAGCAGCACCCCGAAGGAGAACTGCCAGTAGGTCTCCAGCAGGGGGAACTGGCTGATGAACCAGCGGATGTACTCGTAGGCGAACGCGCCCACCAGGGGGCCGAAGAAGGAGTACGGCCCCCCGATGACCGTCATGATGACCGGTTCTGCCGAGAACGACCAGTGGGCGTACTGCGGGTTGACGTTCGTCAGCAGCGGGATGAGCAGCGCCCCGGCGAGCCCGGAGAAGGCCCCGGAGACGATGAACGTCATCCAGCTGTGGTAGGTGACGTCGATCCCGAGCGCCCGTGCCCGGCCGGGGTTCTCCCGGATGGCCTGACAGACCATCCCGAACGGCGAGTTGACGATGCGCCACAGCGCGTACATCGCCGCCGCGAAGACGAACACCGTGAGGACGTAGTACACCATCGGGTCCCGGATGTTCACCAGCGCGAACTCGAGCCCGAACAGGTTCACGTCGCCCATCACGAACGTCAGCCCGTCGGACCCGTTCGAGAACACCCCGTCGCCGATACCGACCCCGGCGAGGACCTTGCCGATGGTGTCCTGGAAGAAGACGACGTAGATGGCCATGCTGAACGAGAGGGTGATCATCGCGAAGTAGATCTCCTCCAGCTGGACCGACAGGTAGCCGATGAACACCGCCAGCAGGGTGGCCATCGCGACGCCCAGCACCACGGCGAGCAGCCAGGTCGCCAGCACGGAGGTCCCGCCGAACAGCTCGGCGAACCCGAGGGCCGGCGCGATCACCGTGACGACCTTCGCGACGGTGTACCCGGAGACGGCGGTGAACATGGCGTGGCCGAACGACAGCAGGCCGGTGTAGCCGTACAGCAGGTTGAACGCCGTCGCGAAGATGGCGAAGATCAGCGTCTCGGCGAGGAGCGTCGTCTGGAAGGGGGGCAGGACGAGCGGAACGAGCAGCAGCAGCACGACACCGCCCGCGATCAGGGTGCCGTTGCTCCGCCCGCCGAGGAACCGTTCCCGTACTCCGTAGCTCATTGTGGTTCGGTGGTCGTGGGGGGTCCTTTAGACTCCCGGTGGGAGGCCGCTCCCCTCGAGCAGGTCGAGGGAGGTCTCCCGGTCGAGCGTGTACGTCTGGGTCTCGGTGAGCGTGGCGCCCTCGTAGGGGAGGTCCATCCCGCTCGTGTCCTGGGTCGTCCGGCCGAGCACCGTCGGGGAGCTGGCCTGGTGGCTGTCGGGGTCGAGCGTGATCTCGCCGAACGGCGAGTCGAGTGTCATCCCCTCCAGTTCGGCGACGATGTCGTCGGAGTTCGTGCTCCCGGCCGACTCGATGGCCTGCTTGTACGCGAACGGCGCCGCGTAGGAGCTCCCGCCCGTGAACGAGGGGAGCGGGACGAGGTCCGAGTCCTGGTAGAGCTCCGCGTAGCGCGAGAGGAACTGGTCGTTGACGTCGTTGTCGAACGCGGTGTGGTAGTACCAGCCGTTCCAGTGGAGCCCGTCGGGCACCGTGTCCCCGAGCGCGGCGAACACGTCCGGCGCGGCGGAGATGGTCGCGAACTGGTCCTCGACCACGTCGTAGAGGCCGGCCTCGGCGGCCTGCTGGACGAACGTGACGACGTCGGCCGCCCAGACGGACGTGAACAGGACGTCCGGCTCGTCGGCGATGACCTGGTTGATCTGC
>Ga0207797_1003058_pt1 | contig 11314 bp, 10 predicted proteins | sample PRCRCaboRojoPR_6_FD_187275 | JGI IMG/M metagenome (GOLD analysis project Ga0207797, IMG submission 187275) | Marine sediment microbial community from Cabo Rojo, Puerto Rico - PR CR 10% Liquid 1 (SPAdes) | ecosystem: Environmental > Aquatic > Marine > Coastal > Sediment | place: Cabo Rojo, Puerto... | reverse complement strand
GACGAATATCAGCAGCTGATCGTGGTCTATGGCGACTGCGGTTCCCGGGGCGCGGTTGACCGGATGCTGGCGGAATACCCGGACATCCAGCGGATTTCAGGCCCCCATTGTTATGCATTCTACGCTGGGGAAGGATTTCAGCAGCTGATGGAAGAAGAACCCGGCTCCTACTTCTTGACCGATTTTATGATCCGCACCTTCGAGGGTTTAATCAAAAAAAGTATGGGGTTGGACCGCTACCCGGAGCTGAAAGAGGACTACTTTCGCAATTACAAGCGGGTGGTTTACCTGGCTCAGCAGCCCGCAGAGGGGGATTTGGATCGGGCCCGGCAAATCGCGGACTATCTGGAGCTTCCCTTGCAGGTCTATCCGACAGGTTTAGGGGGGTTGGAGGAACGCCTGCTGGCCGTGCTGGATCATTCTGGATGATTCCAGCCGAAACTATCAGGTTCAACCCGGAAAGATGTGACACTTGTCATAGTGAAAAGCCCCGGAAAGCTCTATATAATAAAACAACAATCCAGTCAGGGTGTTCTGTGCAGTTTTTCCTGTCAAAAATAGTTTGAAACATGCTTGTCCAGACAACCGATTGACAAAGACCGTCAACACTGATATATTTCAAATATACTAAGCGGAACGATGTCTTCTCCAATCAACAGCCGGAACCATGACCAACTGGATATGACTAACCAACGAACCGGGTATTTACCCGGATGGTATCTCCGACAATCCTAAATCAAACTATTGATCTTGCTCGCACAACCTGCCCGGCAGGGGCGAGCAGCTTTTCAACTCTGATACAATCAATCCATGGCAACTGAATACAAGGAGGTGATATCCCGGAAAAAGAAACGTATCCCAAGTAGGATTTCGATCAATGTGATTCACCACACAAATCTTTCCTAAGGAGGATTTCCATATGTATTCCAAAAGATCGAAGCTTTTCCTGATCCTGGCCGTGCTGATCTCCATCTCTATGGTGCTCTCAGCCTGCCAGCAGACAGCGGAAGAGCCCGTTGAAGAGCCGGCAGAAGAAGAAGTTGTCGAAGAGCCGGCAGAAGAAGAGGAAATGGAAGAAGAGGAGGCCATGGAAGAAGAGGTCTTCAAAGTTGGTTTCCTTGGACCCTTCAGCGGACCGAGCGCCCAGACCGGAAAGCAGTTCCGCGGCGGCGCGACCATTGCCCTGGAATCCAAAGACTACAAGATCGGTCACTACACCATTGAACCGGTGTGGATCGACTCGCAGTCCGACCCCGCCAAAGCCTCTCAGGCTTATGAGCAGGCCGTGGTTCAGGACGGCATCCAGGCTGGCGCCCTCAACTGGCACAGCTCCGTTGCCGTGGCCGTGATGGAAGTCACCGCCAAGCACGAAATTCCGCACATCTTCGGATTCGGCGCCACCGAGAAGGTCAACGAGACCTTCGAGTCCGACACCGAGAAGTACGGTTACTGGTCCACCAAGGGTTGGCCGACCCCGGCCAAGCTGGGCAACAAGTACGTTGATGCCCTTGAATACTACATCGACCAGGGCGTGTACTCCCCCGAGAACAAGACCGTGGCCATCTACGGTGAGGACTCCGACTGGGGCCGCAGCTTTGCTGCCGGCGTTGTCGAGCTTTTTGAGGAAGCCGGTTGGGAAATCATCAAGGAAGACTACTTCCCGCTCGAGCAGACTGAGTACACCGCGTACCTGAATCAGCTCAAAGACCTGGATCCGGCCGTTCTGGCTGGCACCAGCACATCCCCTCCCCAGATCACCTCGTTGATCAAGCAGGCTGACGAAGTTGGCCTGGAAAGCCTGATCATCGCGGACGGCCTGGGCTGGGTGGACTTCTGCGGCCTGACCGGTTCCTCCGCGGACCTGGTCATGGACCAGATCGCTGGTTGGTCCGGTGATGAAGGTTTTGCCTTCGCCGAGGAATTTGAAGAGCGCTATGACCTGGCTCCCAGCACCTCCTCCGCCGGCCTGGCCCACGACGGCACCCTGATGTTCCTGCAGATCGCCCAGGCTGTGTATGATGAGCACGGCGAGCTGACCAGCGAACTGATCCAGGACTTCGTCGAGAACCAGGTTTGGACCGGGCAGTGGACGATGACCGACGGGATCGTCATGGTGGAATACAAGTACACCGAAGAGACCACCCCCGACCCGGTTGTCGGCCCCGGCTTCTACACCTTCCCCGTGCTGCAGTACTCCTATGAAAATGGGAAATGCCTCGGGAAACCGATTTACCCGGTAGAAGGTGCGGTGCAGGACCTGCAGCTTCCCTAGTCGCCAACTGACCCCCTAGTTTACTTATGGGGTGGCGGGAGCACCAACCCGCCACCCCATTTTTTAGAGAGGATCCAAGTATGATACTTGACACCAAAGAAGTCACCAAACGGTTCGGTGGGTTGACAGCGGTTAATCGGGTTTCCATGCAGGTCGAGGAAGGCGAAATTTACGGTTTGATCGGTCCCAACGGGGCCGGCAAAACCACCTTTATCAATTCGATCGCAGGAAAATTTCCCCCAACCAGCGGAAAGGTGTACTTCCGGGGCAGGGAAACCACGGCCAAGTCCGCTGATGTGATGTGTAAAAGGGGATTGGCCCGCACCTTTCAGATCCCCCGGCCTTTTCCGAAACTTACCGTGCTGGAAAATGTCAAAGTCGGCGCAGTCTTCGGCCCGGACGGCAGTCGGAAAAAATCAGCCGAAGAGCGGGCCCGCGAAGCCCTGGATTTTGTCGAGTTCAATCTACCCATCGATACCCCGGCGGAACGGCTCAATGCGGTGCAGTTAAAACGGATCGATTTGGCCAGAGCGCTGGCCTGTGAACCCAAACTGCTGATCCTGGATGAAATGGCCTCCGGACTAACCCCCGGAGAATTAGACTCGATCATGGGCCTGATCCACGCCATCCGGGATGACGGTGTGACCATTATTGCCATTGAGCACATTATGCGCGTGATCAAAGGTATCTGTGATGAAGTCATGGTGATCGAATACGGTACGACCATTGCCGAAGGCACACCGGATGAAGTCCTCAACAACCCCAAGGTGATTGAGGCGTATTTAGGTGAGGAGGAGGTCCCCAGTGCTAGAGCTTAAAGACCTGAATTCTGGATACGATTTCTTGCAGGTGCTGTGGGACGTCTCATTAAAAGTTGATGACGGCGAATTTGTAGCCCTGATTGGGCCTAACGGCGCCGGGAAATCCACCACCCTGCGCACGATCGCCGGCATTGTTCAGGCCAAAAGCGGTGAGGTGATCTTCGACGGAAAACCGATCACCGGAGAACCCGCTCACCTGGTCAGCCGGATGGGCATCAGCTACGTGTCTGAGGCCCTCAACCTGTTTACAGATATGTCTGTCCGGGAGAACCTGCTCTTGGGCGCGTACGCTGTCAAAGAACGGGAAGTCCAGTTAGAAACCCTGGAATATATCTTTGAGTTATTCCCCAGGTTGGAAGAACGCCGGGACCAATTAACGGGGACGATGAGCGGTGGCGAAAGAAAAATGACTGCTATCGCCCGGGGCATGATGTCCAACCCCACCCTGATGCTGGTGGATGAGCCTTCCCTGGGTCTGCAGCCCAACCTGACTTATGACGTGTTTGACGCTCTTCTAAAACTGCGCGACCAGGGTGTAACCATCCTCCTGGTGGAGCAGAACGTGAACGCCACACTGGATATCACCGACCGCGCTTATATCCTTGAGCAGGGCCGGATTGTGATGGAAGGCCCCAGCAAAGAGGTCAAAGCCGATGACCATGTCCGGAATGCGTACCTGGGAATTTAACCGCCCCGGGACATAGAATTTGCTGTCATTCCGTGCTCAAGATAAGGAGAGAACTCTATGGCCAAAGAACAAATAGCGGCACCGAAGACCCAGGAAGGTTTCACCACCTGGTTGAAAGATAATCTTCCCGTGGTCATCGTGTCCGTTTTTTCCCTCGCCCTGTTAATTGCAGTCTACATCAAGGGAGGCCCACCCCAGATTTTTAACATCCTGGTTACCGGCGGGATGTGGTCCCTGCTGGCCACCGGCCTGGCCCTGGTGTTTGGGGTGATGAACATCCCGCATTTCGCCCACGGAGAATCCTTCATGGTGGGTGCTTTTGTCGGATATTTCGTCTTCAACCCGCTCAATCAAATCCTCTTTGAGAACCCCAACCCGCTTCTGAAAGTCACCGCCCCTATCCTGGCCATCCTGGCAGCCGGTGCGGTCGGCGCCGTGCTGGGCGTGATCATTGAGCGGATCATTTTCGCCCCCCTCCGTCATCGCACCAAGCAGGGCTGGGTGATGAATGCCTTCCTGCTCACCGTGGGGATCAGCTTCGTGCTCACCAACGGCACCACCCTGGTCCTGGGACCGAACTTCCGGGGTATTCCCAGGTTTTATGATGTCGACGCCGTTGAGCTCGCCGGCGCGTTTATCGCCGTGGACCGGATCATGGCCACCGCCATCGCTCTGGTGACCATCGCGCTCTTGTGGTTCTTCCTGAGGCAAACCCGGACCGGGCGGGCCATCCGGGCGGTCTCCCAGGATGAAACCGGCGCTCAGCTGGTAGGTATCAACCTTGATTTCATCCACACCCTGACCTTCTCACTGGCGACAGCGACCGCCGCTATTTCCGGCGCTTCCCTGCTGTTCATGTTCCAGGCTTATCCTACAGTGGGTGTCACCCCGCTGTATTTCTCCTGGTATGTGGTCATGCTGGTAGGTTTGGGGAACATCGCCGGGGCGATCGTAGGAGGTTTCATCGTCGCCCTGCTGCAGTCCAGCACCCAGCTTTTCATCGGTCTGTCCTGGCAGTCTGTCGTGCCCACAGTGGTCATGATCCTGGTGCTGGTGATGGCTCCCTCAGGCCTCTTTGGCAGCGAAGTCAAAGGCGTCCAGGAACAATAAGCGGAGGAGACGAACAACAATGACTGTAAAAGAATCTCAACTTGAAGGACAAACCGGGCTGTGGGGCAAATTTGTCAATTTTTTGAACGGGATCGGTTTTTCCCCCTTCGGCCTGGTGCTGCTGATCGTGATCGCCGTGATGCCCAATTTCGAACCTTTTTCACAGGAATATGTGCTGCGCTGGATGATCATGGGCGCCTTCCTGGCAGCCCAATCGGTGGCGTTCGACTTCACCGCCGGGTACATCAACATTGTGAACTTCGGTTTCGCCGCCCTGCTCGGCCTGGGGGCGTACACTTCGGGGATCTTTGCCAACACCACCCCGTTCCTGCTGTTTGCTCCCGGCCTCAACCCCTGGCTGACCATCTGGCTGGGTGCGATCATGGCCGGCCTGGTCGGCTTCCTGCTGGGTGTGCTCACCCTCCGCCTGCGGGGCATTTTTGCCGCGGTGATGGCCTGGTTCGTGGGTATCGCCCTGATGGGGCTGGTCAACAACCTGACCGAGCTGACCCGGGGACCGCTGGGTATGAACCCGCGTAAATTCCTCGACACCCCGGACAACCTGCCCTACTTCTACATCATCCTGATCATGATGGTGGGGATCTACATCACCCTGAAATTGGTGACCCGATCCAACATCGGCCTGGCCTTTAAAGCCATCGGGCAGAACCCGGACGCGGCCAAAGCCTCCGGGATCAATCCCACCAAATACCTGGTCTTCAACTTCACCCTTTCCGCCTTTTTTGCCGGACTGCTGGGTGGATTTTACGCCCATTACTTCGGCTCGCTGACCCCCTCAACCCTGATGCACACATCAAAAACTGTTGAGGTGCTGGCGATCGCCTATATCGGCGGTCGGGGCAGCCTGTGGGGCGGAATCGCCGTGGCTTTCCCGTTCATCTTTTTCATTGAATACCTGCGCTCTAACTTCACCAATCTGCCCGGTCTGCACCTGGTAATTTACGGTGTGCTGATGATCCTGATCATGATTTACTATCCTGATGGACTGTCGGGAGCCTATCATTGGTTGGTCGGCAAGATCAAAGGGCTGCTGGGGTTGAAAAAGGAACAAGCAGAAACATAACCAACCCAACATCTGACCAGGGATCACCAGATGGGTAGAATCTTTGTCCCGAACCAGGGTGAATTTCCCACAACAGCAGATGCTGTGATTATAGGCGGTGGCATTGTAGGAACGGCCACCGCCTTTTGGCTCTCTCAGGCCGGCACAGACACCGTGCTGGTCGAGATGAGAGCCGGGCTCTCTACCCTGACCACACCCAACTCCGTGGAATGCTACCGGAAGCAGTTCACCGAACCAGCCCTGGCTGCGCTCGCCGCCGGCAGCATCGATATTTACGAGCACTTCTCCGAGGTGATCGGCATCCCGGAGATTGACATCAACCTGACCCCCCAGGGCTACCTTTTTTATACCGACCGGGCTTCTTCGATCCCCGAGCTCCGGGCAGCTGTTGAACAGCACCGCTCGCTCGGCATCCCTGATTCTGATTTCCTGGCTGCCGATGATCTTCGATCCCGCTTTCCCTACCTTGGCGCGAACGTCAAGGCTGCCACCTTCCGACAGCGGGACGGCTGGCTGGACTCTCACGCCGCGACCCAGGGGTTTGCCCGCGGCAGCCGAGCCCAGTTCCTGCTCTCCACCAAGGCGGTCGACATCCAGCAGGACAGTCGGGGCATCGCGGCCGTGGTCACCGACCGGGGTACAATTTCCACCCGGACAGTCGTCAACGCAGCCGGTCCTTATGCCGGGGAGATCGGAAATTTGGTCGGGTTGGACCTGCCTGTCACCCCCGTTCGGCGTCAGAAAGCTTATCTCGCACCGCACCCGCTGATCCCTCAAAACGCCCCCATGACTATCGATCTGGAGCGGGAAGTCTATTTCCGTCCGGAAACCGGAGGCGCCTTGATCGGCTGGGTCGACCCCGCCGAACCGCCCTCAGCACCCACAGAAAATCCGCCCACGGACCGGTATTTTGCAGCTGAAACCCTTCAGCTGCTGGGCCAGACCATCCCTTTCTGGAACAAACTGGCGGAGGACCTGAGCAGCCGGGATATCCGCACCAGCGCCGGACAGTATGTTTACACCCCGGACGATCAACCGCTGATCGGAGAAACACCCCAGGTGCCCGGTTTCTTCTTGAACTGCGGGTATTGGGCCGGGGTCATGCTGGCGCCGGCTGCCGGCCAACGGACCGTCCGGCTGATCACAGGTGATCTGCCAGCCCAGGATAACCCACTCCGCCCCACCCGCTTCGAGGAAGGGCTCAGCCTGGAGGGCAGCAGCTTTCTGCGGGGCAGGAAAGAGACCTGAATCACACCCCGGAGGTATCTGTTATGACCGTTAACTATCTGGAAGTGCTCAGCCAGCGGGATCTGGATCAGCTCCACAAAGCCACCCTGGAGATCCTGTCCGGAGTGGGAGTCCGTTTCCCCGTCCCGGAAGCGCAGGACATCTTCCGGCGGCACGGCTTTCAGGTCGAAGGCGACATGGTCTATTTCCAGGAAAATCAGATCCTGGAAGCGGTCGATCAGGTGCCGGACCAGTTCACGATGCATTCCCGGAATCCCGCCCGGCAGGTCACCATCGGAGGAGATAGTTTTGTGCTCGCTCCTGGATACGGAGCTCCCTTCCTCATCGATCCCGAGCACGGCAAACGAACTCCGACCCTGAAGGACTATCAGGATCTGATCCGGCTCAACCAGACCCTGCCCAACCAGGACCTGACCGGTTATTTATTGGTCGAACCCCAGGACCTCCCCGCGGGTCAGGCCCACCTGCACATGCTGAACGCTGCCCTGACCCTGACGGATAAACCCTTCCTCGGCAGCGCAGAAAACCGGCAGGCCGCGGAAGACACCCTGGCGATGGCGGAGATCGTTTACGGTTCACCTCTCCGGGAGCCGGTCTGCCTGGGGGTGATCAGCGCGCTCAGCCCGCTGGCTTACAGCCCGGATATGATCGAAGCCGTGCTGGTGTACGCCCGGCACAACCAGCCGATGATTTTTGCCAACCTGGTGATGGCCGGCTCGACCGGCCCGATCACCCTGGCCGGGATGATTGCCCAGCAGAACGCGGAACTCCTGGCCGGGATCACCCTGGCCCAGCTCGCTCAGCCCGGGGTGCCGCTGCTTTACGGGACCACCTCCACCAATATCGACATGCGGACCGGCGCCCTGGTCCTGGGCAGCCCGGAGCTTTCCCTGGTGGTCACAGCCCATGCTCAGCTGGCCCGCTACTACGGACTGCCCTCCCGGGCCGGCGGCGCCCTGACCGATGCCAGCACCCTGGATGCCCAGGCCGGGTATGAGTCCATGTTCGGCCTGCTGTCCGCTGCCAACAGCGGAATCCACTTCGTACTGCACGCCGGCGGCATCATGAGTTCCTACCTGGCATTCTCCCCTGAAAAGCTGATCATGGATGATGAGCTGTGCGGTATGATCCGCTGCTACCGGAAGGGCATCGAAATCAGCCCGGAAACCCTCGATCTGACCGGCATCCAGGCAGTCGGACCGGGAGGTCATTATCTCAATCAACCTCAGACCCTGCAGCGCTGTCGGACCGAGTTCTGGCAGCCCGACCTGGCCGACCGCAGCGGACTGGAAGCCTGGTGGTCCGGGGACAGAGCAGACACCGCCGCCCGGGCCGGCCTGCGCGCGGAAAACCTGCTGGAAGAGTACACAGAACCCGAGCTGGACCCGACCATCCGCCGGCAGCTGGCGGACTACATCACAGGGCGGGCCGGATAAAAACCTGTCCTGCGAGGAATATCCTAAAACCATGTTACAAAGCTCTTGAAAACCCAAAAAACCTACCCCAGCTGATATATTTGTAATATACTAGAATAGAATCTTGTCTTATCAACTCAGAAAATGAGGAGAAATCATGGCCAAAGATCTGACCACAGTAGTGAGCTCGAAAACCCAGACCGTGGAGATCCACCGCGGCAACTTCACCGTGATCATCGGTGAGCGGATCAACCCCACCGGTCGAAAAAGTCTGCTCAAGGAACTCAAGGAGGGAAAGTTTGATATCGTCAAACAGGACGCGGTAGCTCAGGTGGAAGCCGGAGCGAAAATCATTGATGTCAATGCCGGTGTCCCTGGAGAAGATGAAGAACCGATCCTCCGGGATATGATGCACGCTGTGATGGAAGTCACCGATATGCCCTTGTGCATCGATACGGCGGACAACACCGCCCTGGAATCCGCCCTGTCCATCTATGAGGGCAAAGCCCTGATCAACTCGGTCAACGGCGAGGAAGAACGCCTGGAAAGTGTGCTGCCCCTGGTCAAGGAATACGACGCGTCCGTGATCGGGCTGTGCATGGATGACGACGGGATTCCTCCGACAGCTGATGACCGCTTCCGGGTCGCCGCCAAGATTATCGAACGGGCAGACGAACTGGGCATTTCCGCGGACCGGATCGTGATCGATCCGCTGGCCCTGACCATGGGCTCTGATCACAACGCCGGCCGGATTTCCATTGAAGCCATTCAAAAAATCGTGGCGGAATTCGGCGTGAACATCACCATGGGCTGCAGCAACATTTCCTTCGGGATGCCTGACCGCCCGGTGATCAACTCCACCTTCATCGCCATGTCCATCCTGGCCGGGCTGACCTGCCCGATCACCAACCCGCTCGAAGAAGAGGTCAATTTGGCCATTCAGGCCGCAGATCTGGTGATGGGCCGGGACGACTTTGGCATGAACTGGATCAAATCCTACCGCGCTCGATCGAAAGAAGACTAAGGATACTCTATGCCCAAAACGGATGCTGAGAAGGCCTATCTGGCCATCAAGGACAAGATCGTCAGGACCGAACTGATTCCTGGAGCGGTGATCAATGAAGCCGACCTGATGGAAGACCTCCATTACGGCCGCACCCCGATCCGGGAAGCCCTGAAAAGACTGCAGGTGGAAGATTTGGTCGTGGTGAAACCCCGCCGGGGCATTTTTGTCTCGGAACTGGCGATCACAGACCTCTCCCAGATTTTCGAAGTCCGGGTAGAACTGGAAGCGCTGGCTGCCAGGCTGGCAAGCCAGCGGATTTCCCCGGAAAGGCTGAAACAGCTGGAAGAACTGGCGGAGGAATATCAAAATGCTCCGCCTTCCCAGAAAGATCAGCTGATTTCCCTGGATGGAAAATTTCACGGGGTTATCCGGGAGGCCACTCACAACCGTTTCCTGATCAGCAACCTGGAACATTACTACAACCTGTCCCTCCGGATCTGGTACCTGGCTCTTCCCCAGGCTGCAGCCGAGGACATCGATGTCGGCGCTCACCTGGAAATCTATCAGGCGATCGCCGACGGGGATCCTGATCGGGCAGCCAGCCGAGTTGCTGAACACATCAGAGAGTTCCATAAGACCATCAAAGAATACTTATAAAGAGTAACTTTCACCCCCCACCATTCTTCTTTAGTTCAGGAGGTCTAGCAACATGAGTGAAGTCTTATCCGAAATGTCCACCCTGGTGATTGAGGGCAATTTTTCAGAAATGCCTGATAAAACCAACGAAGCGCTGGAAGAGGGATTCAGCGCGGAAGAGATCCTCAACAAGGGTCTCATGCCCGGCATGGACCACGTTGGCGTGGAATTCAAAGCCGGCAATATGTTCGTCCCCGAAGTCCTGCGGTCCGCCAAGGCCATGCAGGAATCCATGACCATCATCCGGCCGATGCTGGCAGAAACCGACGCAGAAACCTCCGGCAAGGTCCTGCTGGGCACGGTCAAAGGCGACCTGCACGATATCGGCAAAAACCTGGTCGGGATGATGTGTGAAGGGGCCGGCTTCGAGGTCATTGATATCGGCAAAGATGTTGAACCGGAAACTTTCGTGGACGCTGTCAAGGAGCATAAACCCGATGTGCTGGGGATGAGTGCTCTGCTGACCACGACCATGCGGGCTATGGAGCGCACCATCAAGGCCCTGGAAGAAGCCGGCGTGCGCGACACGGTCAAGATTATGATCGGCGGCGCCCCCGTCACCCAGGATTTTGCGGACCAGATCAGCGCGGACGGCTATGCGGCCAACGCAGCCTCTGCCTCTGAAATGGCCAAACGCTTTGTCGCCTAACCTGGAAAACAACCAAAAGGAGCAATAGTATGAGAACGAATTACCGCGTAAATTCCGGAGTGCAGTTCCGGATGCTCTCGGATGATCAGCTGGAGGAGCTGTTTAACGGCGCCCTGCACGTTCTGGAGTACGTGGGCCTGGAAGTCAAACATGAAAAGGCCCGCGAGATTCTCAAAGAAGCTGGCGCCTGGGTAGACGGCGATCGAGTACGACTGTCTTCTCACATGGTCAAGGATGCCCTGGCCAAAGCCCCCCGCAGCTTCACGGTGTATGCCCGGGACGGCAATCCTGAACACGACATCCACATCGGCCCCGGACGAGCTCA
>Ga0207797_1003057_pt1 | contig 11316 bp, 7 predicted proteins | sample PRCRCaboRojoPR_6_FD_187275 | JGI IMG/M metagenome (GOLD analysis project Ga0207797, IMG submission 187275) | Marine sediment microbial community from Cabo Rojo, Puerto Rico - PR CR 10% Liquid 1 (SPAdes) | ecosystem: Environmental > Aquatic > Marine > Coastal > Sediment | place: Cabo Rojo, Puerto... | reverse complement strand
CCCGCCACAGACTCGATGGACCATCACGCACCTGGACGTCGTAGAGCCAGACGCCCGACTGATTATCCTGTGCCGACCACGTGACGGTGAAGGGGCTAGCGGTGGTCACCGCTGGCAGCCCCTCCATCGACGCCGTCGGCGGCGTGCCGGGCATCTCGCTCTCGATCACGATCGTCGGCTCGCCACCGATGATATAGTCCGCCTCGTTGGGCGGAGGCCGATGCGCCGTTGCCCCCGGCAGGTCGATGGCGTAGACGCCATCGCTGGATGTGATCGTCTGTGTGGCGCCTCGCCGATCGACCAGCTCCGCCGACGAGATTGTGGCCGGCAGGTGATAGACCGCATCGGCGGGATCGCGGTTCCACAGGACGCTGACCTTTCCCCGTGGCGTCCCCCAAAGCGTGACGCGCACGTTGGCCCCCGTCTGCACGCGCGTGGTGAACGTGGGCGAGATCAGGTAGCGCGTGGCCACCTGATAGGCCGGATAGGCCGGACGGAGACTGCCGTCGTTGCGCATCAGGCCAAAGTACTGTGCCATGTCCTGATCGTTGGTGCGGAAGAAGAAATATCGCTCTACGCCAGACGCCCAGGCGTTGGCATAGGATTGGATGACGTAGGAGGCAGCCTCCTCTTGTGTGGCGGCGAAGTCGTGGTGGCTGGGATCTGGATCGACGTCACCATCATCCCACACATCGACACCCGTCTCGGTCAGCCAGACTGGGTGATCGCCCACATTGTAGGTCTCCATCCCCTCGCGAATGGTACTGATCTCATCATAGGCGCTAGATGGCCGGGCATAGAGATGGACCGACATGACGTCGAAGAAGTGGTTGTACCGATCAGCCTGAGAATCCTGATCGAGTTGGCGAAGGACCCAGCGGTGATAGGAGGGATTGGCCCAATAGTGTAGCCCGCCAAACAAGACAGTGCAATCCAGACAGGCGTCCTTGGTGGCCCGGTACCCCACCTTGAGCAGACGGGCGTAGTCGGTGGAGGTGCCGCACCAGAAGAGCGACCACTCTGGCTCGTTCCACATCTCCCAGTGTTTGACGCCGCGAGCGCTGAAGTACGAGACGACGTGATAGACGTAGTCGCCCCAATGGTTGGCGGGGTCGTCCCAGGGTTCATACAATCCCTGTGGCGGCGTAGCGGTCCACGCGTCCCCCCACCCATCCTGAGGAGCGAGAAGGCTGAGGCCGCCCAGGCTCGGATTGCCAAAGGAGGTCTTCTGACCTGGCGACAAGGAGGCCCCACCAATGACTTCCTCATTGCACTGGGTACTGGCCCACGATGGGGTCATCTGAAGGATGCCCACCACGCTGACGTCCGCGGCGTGGAGGTCGTCGACCAACTCCGTGTGCGGGCCGAAGTTCCATTCATCGTTCCGCGGCTCGAGGACGGGCCAGTTAAAGTCGAAGCGATCCCACCGCGCGCCGGCATCGTAGGCCAGAGGGAGATAGGGCCGCCCGGAGCCTCCGGATGGATCGCGGTAGAAGGTATAACAAGCCCCGGCCCGCCCATCGACCTGATCGGTCGGCGGCAGGGGAGTGACCGCGGCCTGATCGGCGCCGACCGGCTGGAGCGCGACCGGCAGTCCAATCAGCAGAAGGGCCAGGATCGAGATGAACACCAGATGGTAGATTCTCATGGGATCACAGTATAGTTCGAGCAGACATCCGCTGTCAATGGGAGTTTAGTCCAGTTTTCCCATCCAACTTCTTTCCCATGTCTCCAACTTGCCCTATAATGGGGAGAGAAGCCGATCACTGAGGAGATGGCTATGCCAGAGACGACCAGAGAGAAACCCGGCCTCAGAGCGCTGCCGCGCAACGTCTGGGCCGTCAGCGTGACCAGCTTCTTCATGGATACCTCCAGCGAGATGGTGCTGAATCTACTCCCGCTATTCCTGGCCAACGTACTGGGGATCACGACCGGCGTGATCGGCCTGATCGAAGGGGTCGCCCAAGCGACGGCCAGCTTGCTTAAGGTCTTCTCCGGTTGGCTCTCCGATAGGCTGCAGGCGCGCAAGTGGCTGGCGGTGGCCGGGTACGCGCTTTCGGCAGTGGCCAAGCCCTTCTTCTACATCGCCAACGTCTGGAGCATCGCCGGCGCCCGTTGGGCAGACCGGGTGGGGAAGGGCATTCGCACCGCGCCCCGCGACGCGCTGGTGGCGGATACCATCGCCGAGGAGCAGCGGGGCCTAGCCTTCGGCTTCCACCGCGCGGCCGATACAGGCGGAGCCGTCCTGGGGTTAACGATCGCCCTGGGCGTAGTTCTGAGCGCAGGCCAGGGCGCGGGGATGCTGGATCTATCCACCTTCCAGACGATCACGCTGATCAGCTTGGTGCCGGGGGTCCTGGCCGCGCTATCGCTGGCCATCGGCGCTAGAGAGGTGAAAGCCACCAGCGAGCGGGAACCGCCCCGGTTCGCCTTCCGGCGGCTGGGCAAACGGTTTATGACCTTCTTGGTCATCGTCGGCATCTTCGATCTGGGCAACTCCTCAGACGCCTTCCTGACGCTGCGGGCGGACAGCGTGGGGATGAACGTGGTCGGCATCCTGGGGGTGTTGATCCTCTTCAACCTGGTCTACGCCCTGGTCAGCACGCCGGGTGGCTCGCTTTCAGATCGGATCGGCCGGCGGCGCGTGATCATCGGCGGCTGGCTGATCTACGCGGCGATCTACCTGGGGTTCGCCCTGGCCCAGACCTCCGTCCACATCTGGCTCCTCTACGCGGCCTACGGCGCCTACTACGGCCTGGCCTACGGCACGACCAAGGCGCTGGTGGCGGATCTGGTGCCGGATGCGGTGCGGGGGACGGCCTACGGCTCCTACAACACCCTGATCGGCGTGCTGGACTTCCCCGCCTCGGCGATCGCCGGCGTTCTGTGGGAGGGCATCGGCGGTTGGGGCGGCTTCGGCCCGGGGGCACCGTTTCTCTTCGGCGCGGCGATGGCGCTCACGGCGGCGCTACTGATGGCCTTCGTGATGCCGGACGACTCTTCGGAGCAGTGACCTCTTAATCTAGCGAGTGAACCAAAGGAGGATGCGAAAATGGAGTATCAAACTCTCGGAAAGACGGGCGTTAAGGTATCGCGGCTATGCTTCGGCACGATGTCGTTCGGCTCCATCGCCGACGAGGAGAGCTCCCAGGCCATGTTCGAGCGCTGCCGCGAGGCAGGCATCAACTTCTTCGATTGCGCCAACGTCTATGCCGGCGGGCGCTCGGAAAAGATCCTAGGCCGACTGATCGCCGACTGTCGCCACGAGATCGTCCTCACCTCGAAGGTCGGCTTCCCGACCGGCGACGACGTCAACGCAGAAGGGCTCTCGCGCCGTCACATCGTCCGATCGGTGGAGGAGAGTCTGAAGCGCTTGGGCACGGATCACATTGATCTCTACTTCGTCCATCGCTTCGATCGGCAGACGTCGATCGAGCAGACGCTCCGCGCGCTCGACGATCTGGTGCACCAGGGGAAGGTTCTCTACACCGGGGTCAGTAACTGGGCCGCGTGGCAGATCGCCACCGCACTGGGAATCTCCAGGCAGAAGGGTCTGGCCCCCTTCGATTGCCTCCAGCCGATGTACAACCTGGTCAAACGCCAGGCGGAGGTGGAGATCCTGCCGCTGGCAGAGGCCGAGCACCTGGGCGTCATCCCCTACAGCCCGCTGGGCGGGGGGCTTCTGACGGGCAAGTACGGCGTCGATCGCCGGCCGGAGAGCGGCCGGATCGTCGAGCGCGACATGTACGCCCGGCGCTACAGCAGGGACGTCTACTACGAGATCGCCGATCGATTTGGAGCACATGCTGCGGAACGTGGCCTGGCCCCGGCCACCCTGGCCGTGGCGTGGGTGATGGCCCACCCGGCGGTCACGGCGCCCATCATCGGTGCGCGGAACGTGGAGCAGTTGGAGGAATCGTTGGCCGCCCCGGCGGTGAAGATGACACCTAAGTGGCGAGCGGAGATCTCGGCCCTTTCCTTGGAGCCGCCACCGGCCACCGACCGCCTGGAGGAGCGGATGGGCACCGCCTACCAGGGAGCCAACGAGTAGATTGGAGCCAGCAGTTTAGTTGGGTTTTCGAACATTCTGACCTCCACCCAACCGATGGGGCTCACGTCTGCCGGTCCAATCCCGCCAGCCTGAAGCCCGCACCTGTAACATGTGACGCTGCTGAGTCGTTATAGGAGTAGAACCGAAGATGAATCGCGCGCCCGACGAAAAGCTGGTCCGACGCGCCCAGAAGGGCGATAAAGGTGCCTTCGCCGAGCTTTTCACGCGGTACGAGGGGCCGATCTACGGCTACCTCTACCGCATGGTAGGCGAACGCACCTGGGCCGAGGACCTGGCGCAGGAAGCCTTCATCCAGGCCCATCAGCATCTGGGCTCGCTGGGCCCACCGTACGCCTTCAAGGCGTGGGTCTATCGCATCGCCCGCAACCTGGCCATGGACGGCTTACGGCGCCATCGGTATGAGATCGGCCTACCAGATTGGGACGCCGGGGAGGTGACCGGCCCCCAGCTAGCCGACGAGCGACGGGAGAACGATCCCCAGGATCAGCTCCGGCTACAGGAGGTTCAGGCCGCCGTCTGGCAGGCGCTTCATCAATTGCCGGATAGCTACCGCGATATCTTGATCCTGCGTGAGCTCAACGGGCTCTCCTACAAGGAGATCGCCACTGTTCAAGATATGTCGCTCAACAACGTGCGGGTCACGCTCCACCGCGCGCGCGAGCGGTTCCGCGATCAGTATGGGCTCCAAGCTATGGTCAAAGATGGACGAGAAGCCTGCCAGACGTTGGACGATCTGCTATCGGCCTACGTGGACGGCGAGCTGGATCGCTCGACCCGGCGACGGGTCAAGAAGCACATCGAAAGCTGCCCCGAGTGCCAGGAGAAGCGGCGCGAGCTATTGAGCATCTCGCGCCTGCTGGGCGTGCTGGCGCCGGTCATCCCGCCCGCCACGCTGCGCGCTCGCTTCCTCAAGCAACTGAAAGAGCTCCCGCCGCCCAAATCCTCACCGACGGCGGGCCAGCCGCCGTCCGAGCGAGGCGGCGGCTTCCTCGGGGGCACCCCCCGAGCGTGGCTGATCGCCATCGCCGGCGGGATCGGGGCGGCGACGGTGATCGGGCTGGTGGCCGTAGGGCTATTACTTCTATCTCGACTGGAGATCGTCATTGCCCCAAGCCCGAGCCCGAGCCCCAGCGCCACGCCGCTACCGACGGCCACTGTGGCCGCGACGCTCAAGTCTCAGCCTGCGGCCCAGCCGACGGCCTCCCCCACATCTACCCCGACGGATACGCCGGCACCACCATCACCAACGCCAGTGCCCCCCTCGCCCACGCCGGTGCCAGCCACGGCGACGTTCACCCCGCCCCCGCCGCAGCCGGAGATCGTCTTCTGGACGGACGCCGAGACCGTCACGGCCGGCGACTGCACCACCATCCACTGGCGGACGGCGAACGTGAGGGCCGTCTACTTCGATGGGCAGGGCGTCGCCGGAACGGGGGAGTATCGCACCTGTCCGTGTGCAGACGAAACGCATCGGCTAGATGTGACCCTGCCTAACGGTCGCCAGGAATCGCGAGAGGTGGCCCTCAACGTGGAAGGCTCCTGCGACAGACCGACCCCAGACACGCAGGGCCCTCCCGCACCGGCCCCGCTAACGCCGGAAAACGGAATCACCTTGCGCTGTCGCTCGACGGTCGACTTGAGCTGGACCGCCGTTAACGACCCGGCAGGCATCGCCCGCTACGCGGTTCAGATCCTAAACGAGCAATCGAAAGAGACCCGAACGTGGCATACAGAAGAGACCGCAATGGACGTCATCGTCGCCTGTGGCTACGGCTATCGGTGGCACGTGCGCGCCATCGACGAGCTGGGGAACACGGGAACCTGGAACCGTTGGAGCTCATTTGGAGTAGGTATCGATTAGCCAATGGCTGGAGTTAAGGAAGCGTAAGAACCCTGTAAAAAAACCGTAAAATGGCCAATCGCACCGTAACAATGGCGAACCGCCGCGCGTTCAAGAGGTGACATTCACCCGGGATGCCTTTCGCATCCTACCAGCTCAACAGGAGGTTCAACATGTTTCACAGAAAGCAGTCACATCTCATCTGGTTGGCCATCGCGCTCTTACTGGGCTCGGCCCTGGCCTGCAATCTCTCGCCGACCCCGGCGCCAGACGCGCCGTCTGCATCGAGCGAGCCGGTCCAACCGACCGCCGAACCCAACGCCGCGGCCCCCACGGAGGCGTCTGACGGGCCACCTCAGCCGCCGGTCAGCTCCCCTACGCCCGTCCCGGACGTCAGTGCCGGGGGATGCACGCTCAATGCGGCCTACGTGGCCGACGTGACCATCCCCGATGGGACGGAGATCCCAGCCGAGAAGCCGTTCACCAAGCGGTGGCGATTGCGCAATACGGGCACCTGTGCCTGGAAGCCGGGCACCAAACTGACCTTCGTCTCTGGCGATCAGATGGGTGGCCCGACCGAGCTCCCAATCCAGCCGGTGGCGCCCGACGGCGGGACGGTGTTGGGCATCGACCTGACGGCGCCCGCTGCTCCAGGGACCTACAAAGGGAATTGGCAGCTCAAAGCACCGGATGGCACCGCCTACGGGAGCGTGATCTACGTCCAGATCGTGGTCCCCGGCAGTGGGCCGAGCCCCAGCGCGACACCCGGCGGTCCCACAGCCACGCCGGCCCCCACCTCTGGCGCCACGCCCGACCTGCGCGTCTCGGCCATCGGCTTCAACCCCAGCATCGGGGTCACCGGCACGCCCTTCCACGTGATGGCCGTCCTCCACAATGACGGCTCCCAGGCCCTGACCAACGTCACGGTCCGCGTGGAGCAGCATCACAATAGCGGCAGTTGTGACGACATGGGGATGGTCAACACGCTCCACGAAACCACGGTCGATCTCGATGCCGGCCAATCGCTGCCCGTGGACTACACGGCGACGATCAACGACGCCTGGGAGCACATCATCTGCGTGCGGATCGACTCTGATGACGATGTCGCCGAATCTGACGAAGGTAACAACGTCGAGGGCGATACGCTACTGGTGGGCAACCTGACCACGATCCAGTTGGAGGCCAACAACTCCGGGTCCAGCGGGCACAATCAGGCCCGCCCCGGCGACGATCCCAGCGATCAGCGCGTGGTCGGCTACCTCTCCTGGGACCTCTCCGTGCTCCCCAGCGGAGCGCAGATCCTCTCCGCCAGCTTACACTGGGCCAGCCAGTGCTTCCAGGGCGGCGACGTGGGGGATTGCAGCGGCAACCGAGACCCCTTCCCCGCGCTCGGAAACCTGGAGGTGAAGCACTACTACTACGGCACACTGGGCTCACCGCCACCGGTCATGCTCAACCCAAACCTGATCACCCCCCTGGCAACGTATGCCACCAATCCAAGCGACGTATTAGATGTGACCGACGCCGTCGCCAATGACGTCGACAGCGGAAGGCCCTTCCAGCTCCGACTGGCCTTCGAGAACACGACCGACAACAACGGCATCGGTAATGGTGTCACCTTCCCAGAAGGGAATGGTCCCAACACACTTGAGATCATCCACATGCCCTAGCGAACGTCACACGCCCCCTCCGATCAAACGGTCGGAGGGGGCGGTGTAACAAAACACCCCCCAATCCCGTTATAGAAGTAGATACCGGACATAGTCACAGGAGGACTAAGAATGAATACAAGACATCGCCGACATCTCTTGATCGCCCTTACGTGCCTGACGCTGATGGCCCTGGCGTGTGGCCCGATGAAATTCTCACCGACCCCTACGCCCGAGCCGACAGCCCCCCCCGAGCCGGTGGCCGAAGCGAGCCCCACGCCCGCTCAGACCGAAGCGACGGACACCCCCGCTCCGGATGTCTCCGGCCCCGGTGGCTGCTCGCTCAACGCCACCTACATAGCCGACGTCACCGTCCCGGATGGCACAACGTTCTCACCGGGCGAGTCGTTCATCAAGACGTGGCGCGTGCGCAACTCCGGCACCTGCACGTGGGAGGAAGGCTCACGCCTGGTCTACGTCTCCGACGATCCCCTGGGTGGCCCAGCCGGCGTGGACGTGCCCCAAGTCGCCGCCGACTCTAACACCGACATCAGCGTCTCATTTACCGCGCCCGACGAGCCCGGCACGTACCGCTCCACGTGGCAGATGGAAAGCCCGGAAGGCGTGCGGTATGGCAACCAGATCTACGTCGAGATCGAGGTGGAGGCCGAGGAAACCGATGAGCCCACAGAAGAAGCCACAGAGGAAGCCACAGAGGAACCCACAGAAGAACCAACCGAGGAACCTTCAGAAGAGCCGACGGGACCGGATCTGACCATCACGGCTCTAGAGGTGGATACAGATGACCCCCGCCAAGGCATCCCAATGGAAGTCGTCGCCACGCTGCGCAATGAGGGCGATACCCGCGCGGAGAACGTCCGCTGGGCGTGGCGCGTCTGCGTCAGCGAAGGATGTGAGTTCACGGAGGCCCCCGGTAGCTTCACGTTGGAGCCAGGCGAAGAAGTGACCGCAGAAATGGAATACCTCTTCGATGGGTGGGCCAACTACACCACCGAAGCGTGGATCGATTCTCGCGAGGACGTGGACGAAAGTAACGAGGAGAACAACACCCGTCAGATGGCGCTTTCGGTCCGCTCGAACCCGGAGGCCTCAGAGGTACTCCAACCCGTCCCCGACCGCAGCGGCTCGATGAGCTCCGGCGGGCAAAATGGGACCATCCAGGCAGGAATCGCACCGGCCGGCAACGGCATCCGCGCCTTCATGGATTTCGATCTCTCCCAGCTAGATGGGCTGAACGAAGAGTCTCAAATCACCAACGGGATGTTGGTCGTTTCGAGCTTCTCTGCCCCCTGCTTCGAGTTCCTCCACCCGCTTGAGATCCAACAGATCAGCTACGGGTCTCTGCCCCGCTACCCGGGCGATTACGACGAGGCGGGCTCCCATACCTTCGCCAGCGCCAGCTCCATCGCAGGCATCAGCGGACCGATCCCCATCCTGGACTTCCTCCAGGACTTCGTGGCGGATAACGGCGCGGCCCATCTCCAGATCCGCATGCACTACGCCGGCGACGACGCCGGTAGCGCCTTCGCCTGTATGACGGAATGGTCGAACCCGACGCTGGTCGTGGTCTACCGCCCGTAGCGCCGCCGCTCCAGACAACCTTCCACCATCCGAAAGGGACTTCGAAGGTTCACGTATTCGAGGCAGATCAGGACCCCAACACGTACTGAGGTTTATTGGGTGTCCGTGAAGCGAAGGTAAGACATTCGCCCTTTCTGCCAAAACTTTCGAAGTCTCTTCTTGGCTGGTAAAATAGGCATGTACGACTGTATGGAAAATGGCTATTAGGTAGCACCTGGAGGGTTAAAATGAAGAACCCAAAGCTGATTTACCTACCGCTCGCCGCTCTACTGCTGGCTCTTCTGGCCTGCAACCTCCCGCTCGTGGCGACCCCCACGCCAACTGCGACACCCGTCGGTCAGGCGGAGGGAACGCCCACCGGATCCCCGCCCACCTCCACCGAGCCCCCCGCCACCGAAGCCCCCAACGGGGCGAGGGAGACTCCGACCACCGAGCCTCCCGAGGGCGATGGCTGCACGTTCGAGGGTCGGCTGGTCACCGACGTCACTATCCCCGATGGGACGGAGATCCCTCGCGGGAACGCCTTCGTCAAGACGTGGCGGCTCCGTAACAACGGCACCTGCGATTGGGAAGCGGGGACCGAGCTGGTCTTCGCCTCCGGCGAACAGATGGGCGGCCCCGATGCCGTGGCGGTCGGCCCGGTAGAGGCGGGATCGAACGCAGACATCAGCGTCGACCTGGCAGCGCCGATGACGCCCGGCACCTACCGGGGGAACTGGCAGCTAGAGACGCCGGACGGCGTACGCTTTGGATCGGTGATCTACGTCGAGATCGAGGTGCCTGAGCCGACGCCGCAGCCCACGGATACCTCAGAGCCGACAGAGGAACCGACCCCGATGCCGGCCGGGTGTGTCAGCCCGCACCCAGAGCTGGAGTACATCCTGGACGTCTCCCAATCCAGCGGCTACGCCATCGGCTGCCCGACCGACGAAAGCTTCGCCCTTCAGGGTCAGGCCAACACCGGCGCTCTGCAGGAGTTCTGGGCCAACGTCGATGAGGAGAACCCGCGCCTCCACTATCGGAGCATGATGATCTGGCGAGCGGACACGCTCCAGATCTATGTCATCGATAGCGTCTACACCCCTCATGCGTCTGAGGGGACCCTGATGGTCTACGACGATACGTGGGACGAGAGTCAGCCGGAGACGCCCCCCGACTGTGACGAGATGACGCCGCCGGAGGGATATCAACTGCCGGTCCGCGGCTTCGGCAAGATCTGGTGTGAGGAAGAGTTGGTGGACGAGATCGGCTGGCCCGACGACGGCGAGTGGCAGGTCGATCTGTTGATCCAGCCAACGGAGAACGGCCTACTGATGAAGGCCGCCGGCACCTACGCTACCTACGTCCTCGCCCTGATGCCGGATGCCGGAGAGGCGATCGCCACCTGGCCGCAGCCCGAGTGAGGCGGCGGCCCCAATCCGGATGATCCCGGGAAAGGGGAAAAACGTATGAATCGATCGAGCATGGCGCCCTACCTGATTCTATCCACCCTCGCCTTGATCCTGGCCCTGGTCGGCTGCACCCAGCCGACGCCCACGCCAACGGCCACGCCGCCTCCATCGCCCACGGCGACCCCGCCACCGCCGACAGCCACACCGACGCCGGTGCCCAGCGCCACGCCGGTCCCCTCGCCCACGCCGACCCCTACGCCGGTGCCGCTCATCATCACCAGCGAGGCCTTCGAGGCCAACGGCGAGATTCCGGAGCGGTACGGCTTCTTCCGCGAGAATCTCTCGCCGCCGTTGACCTGGCAGAACGTGCCGGCGGAGGCTCAGAGCCTGGCGCTACTGATGGTCGATCTGGACTTCCCATTCTCGCATTGGGTGGTCTACAACATCCCCGCCGACCGAGAGGGCTTGCCGGAAGGCACAATCGCCCAACCGGAGCTGGAGAACGGGACGCGGCAAGGGCTGAATTCGAACGACGAGCTGGGTTACGCAGGTCCCTACCCGCCGGTGGGCGAGGAGCACCGGTACGCCTTTCGGCTCTACGCGCTGGATGCGGTGGTAGAGCTGGAGCCTGGGGCTCGACGCGAGGACGTCGAAAGCGCGATGGAAGGACACATATTGACCAGCGGGGAGCTGATCGGCCGTTACACGGGCATTCAGCCCTAGATAGCCAGAAGCGGCGAGCGGAGCACTGGTGCTCCGCTC
>Ga0207797_1003056_pt1 | contig 11316 bp, 11 predicted proteins | sample PRCRCaboRojoPR_6_FD_187275 | JGI IMG/M metagenome (GOLD analysis project Ga0207797, IMG submission 187275) | Marine sediment microbial community from Cabo Rojo, Puerto Rico - PR CR 10% Liquid 1 (SPAdes) | ecosystem: Environmental > Aquatic > Marine > Coastal > Sediment | place: Cabo Rojo, Puerto... | reverse complement strand
CCAGGGTCTGGGCCCATTTAAGCACCACATAGGGGCGTTGTTTCTCATGGAAGGTATAAAACCGCCGGTTCAACTCGCGGCAGGAAGCTTCAAGGACACCGGTTTTTACCTCACATCCGCCCTCTTCCAGTATACGGATGCCTTTGCCGGAAACCCTGGTGGAAGAATCAACCGAACCTATAACCACACGGGGCAGGCCCATCCGGACAATAAGATCCGCACATGGTGGGGTATTGCCATGATGGGCACAGGGCTCCAGATTAACATAAAGCGTCGACTTCTTCAGAAGATCCCTATCCCTGACGGCCCCTATGGCATTCGCTTCGGCATGGGCCTGCCCGAAAAGCTGGTGGTATCCTTCCCCGATGATCCTGCCCTGATGAACCACCACCGCACCTACCATGGGATTGGGGGCGGTATTGCCGGAAGCAAGTTCAGCAAGCTCCAGACAACGTTGCATATATTTTTCGTCCGTCTTCATGCCAGGTAACAACTAATTTGTTATTTTTGAATCTCCTTATCCCCGATATCGATGAATAAAGACAAAACAGTTCGCGATCTGGTTCAATATATACGTTCTGAACTGAGGGAACTCTATCCTGAAAATGAGATCCGCAGCCTCACAAGTCTCATCTTTCAGAAAGCCACACCCCTGAAGAAAAACTACCACCTCCACCTCTATCAGGATATCACATTGAAGCCCGAACATTACCAGCATATCAAAGATATAACAAAACAATTGAAATCGGGTAAACCCATACAACAGATCCTGGAAGAAGCAGAATTTTATGGGCTGTCCTTTAAAATCACCCCTTCCGTGCTCATACCCCGTCAGGAAACCGAAGAGCTGGTCGACTGGATTATCCATGATACAGGTGATGCCAGGGTCCGCATCCTTGATGTTGGAACAGGCTCGGGGTGCATTGCCATATCTCTGGCCAAAAACCTCAAAAATGCCCGGGTTGATGCGCTGGACTTCTCCACTGACATCCTTGATATTGCCAGGGAAAACGCCCGGTTCAACCAGGTAGAATTGCGCTTTTTCAAAGCCGACATCCTGCAGGATGACCCAATTGAAGAACAATATAACCTCATCGTCAGCAATCCTCCATACGTCAGGGAATCAGAAAAAAGATGGATGCACAACAATGTGCTGGGTCATGAACCGGAAAAAGCCCTCTTGGTAGAGGATGATCAACCCCTCCGGTTTTACAGGAAAATAATGCAATACGCAGGGGAAAACCTTTTACCGGGGGGAACCCTCTATTTCGAAATCAATGAAGCATTTGGCGAAGAGATGAAGCTCCTGCTCCAGGAAAACAACTACAGGAACATCACCCTGAAAAAGGATCTCAATCAAAAGGACCGGATGATCAAAGCAGAAAAACCATGAGAGAGGAAGCATACAGGCATTACTTTTCAAAGGCAAGCCGGTTGTGTGCCCAAAAAGAGAAGTGTGAGCAGGATATTCGAACAAAACTCTCTCAATGGGAGCTGTCCTCAGAAGAGGCCGATAAGATCATAGATGAACTCAAGAGCGCCGATTTCATCAACCACCAAAGATATGCGGCAGCTTTTGCCCTTGATAAATTGCGCTTTAATCACTGGGGCAGGAGAAAAATATCCTATGCCTTAAGGAATAAAGGCATCGGGGAACAATCCATACAGGAGGCTCTGGACAGCCTGCCTGAAGAGTATTATGAAAATGTACTGCGCGAAGAACTGGACAAAAAGCTGCAATCCATTAAAGATGAGAAAACTACCAAGAAAAGAAATAAGCTCTGCAATTACTTGCTTCAAAAAGGATTTGAATCTGGCAAGGTTTTTGAACTCGTAGATAACAAACTAAGCGGTTTAAACAATTAAGACAACCGGTAGCACAAATTAATCTGCAAAACCTGTAACCATTCATGAGCGAAACTCGTTGACGCAACAGTCACTGTTTTAAAGAAAACGTTCACCTCGATGCTCATCTTGGTTCGAAATAAACTTCAAATCATGCACCTGCACAGAAATACAATCGCGATAGGATTAGCGGGGCTGCTGTTTGCCCTCTACTCCTGTTCCTCGGCCAGCATAACTTCCCCTGACCGTAAAGCACCCTCCTGGATAAAAGAAAGGCCGGTAAGCGATGAATACTACATTGGCATTGGAGTTGCTTCGATGAACCAGGACAACTACATGAAGATTGCCAAAAGCAATGCCCTCACCGACCTGATATCAGAGATCTCGGTGACGGTTTCCGGCAACTCCGTGCTGCACCAGATAGAAAATGAGGCGGGCTTCAAAGAGGAGTTTGAATCCTATACCCGAACCTCGATCAAAGATCACCTGGAAGGATATGAGCTGGTGGATAGCTACACGGGCAAGGGGAACCATTGGGTGTATTACCGTCTTTCCATCGACAAATACCAGCGTCTTAAGCGCGAAAAACTGGAACAGGCCAAAAGCCTGGCCAAAGACTTTTATGAAAAGGCTGCCGAGGCCGAACAGTCTTACAATATCCACAACGCCATCAACTATTATGTGAAAGCCTTTGAGGCTGTCAAACCCCATCTCGATGAAGATCTGTCCATCTTTGTCCTTAACCGGGGGAGGATCAACCTCGGCAATGTGCTGTATCAAAACATCCAGGAGATATTCAGTGCCATCCGGGTAGAGCCCCATCAGGAACTCTTCCGGATCAAGGCGCTTTCCAGTGGTAATACAGCGGTTAAGGCAACGGTCTACTATACGAAGGAGGAAGCCCGGCACCGGGTTTCCGGGCTCCCTTTTGTCTTTTCCTTTCCCGACCTAGATATCAATGAAACCGAACAGGTGGAGAGCAACAACTCAGGCGTGATCAACTGCAGTATAGCAACGACGGCCCCCAAAGGCAAAAGGCAAAGGATCAAAGCCGCCCTAAACACCGAAGTCTATTTTGGAAAGCATACAGAAGACAACCTGTTATACAAGCTCTTCAGCATACAGGGCTCAAGGCCTTACGGTTACCTGACCGTTGAGGTGGCCGATCTGTTGGCCTATTTTGAAGCTGAAGAGAAAATGTTCGGCCAGCCCGCAGCCGGTAAGCCGGTATCCAACATCTTCAGAAAGGAGCTCACCCAACATTTCTTCTCTCTGGTACAGGAGCGGTCAAAGGCAGATGTGGTTGTTAAGATTGCGTCCAGCACCACCAAAGGAAAAAAGATGGATCAATATGATCTGTTCACCGCCTGGTTGGATTGCAACATCAGGGTGATCCATTCAAATACCGGAGCCGAAGTATACAGCACAGGGTTGCAAAACATCAAGGGCATGAAAACAGGCAGCTATGAAATGGCAGCTCAGAATGCCCGCGAAAAAGCCCAACAAAAGATTCAACAAAAAATCATACCAGAATTGCGAAACATCAAGTTCTAACCTTAAAAATCACAACCATGAAAGCACATGCCTACAAACCTTGGAATCTACTGATAGCTGCAACACTCATAGCAAGTCTGGGGCTATCGGGATGCAGCTCCAAAAAAAAGGCCACCAATGTGGCCGAGGAAGAGGAACAGCTGATCACCTATTACTGCAGCGGACCGGATTACCGTACCGACAAGAAGAATTTCCGCTCCAATGCTATAGGTGAAAGCAACGACCAGATGGTGGCACGCAAAAAAGCCATGAGCAATGCCAAAGCTGCTCTGGCCGGTCAGATCGAGACCGTCATCAAGGGAACCACCGACAACTACGTGAATTCACGCGAATTCAACAATGTGGAAGAAGTGGAGGAGCGTTTTGAGACCCTCAACAGGGAGGTGATCAACCAGCAGCTGAACAACGTAAAAACCATCTGTCAGAAGCACACCCGCACCAAACAGGGCCGGTACAAGACATACCTGGCTATCGAAATGAATGTGGACGCACTGGAAGAGGCCATCAAACGGAGATTATCGAGAGACAAGCAGCTCAAGATCGATTACGATTACGAAAAATACAAGGAAACCTTTGAAAAGGAGATGGAAAAGCTGGAACAGGGGGGATACTAGTGCGGAGGACCCAAAGCCGTTTCAGTTAACAGACACCACTTAAGCACTGGCATCCAATGGCCCCAGCCGGATAAGCCGGTTGGGGCCATTGCATTCCCCTCCCGATAACCTCCTTTCAGGATCTTCTCACCATCACCTCTCACCTTCAGATATATGCCCGTCCCGCTTAGGCTTCCCGGCAGACTCGTAATTTGACACAAAAAGCCCCCAAACCTGCAAACAAAACCTCCCTGCTCATCCATATTTGACGGAAGTTTATTAAATTTGCATTAAAACCGAACCCACATGATCGCAACAGAAGAAATGCAAGAAATTGAAAAGCGCCGGAATGCGCTGAGGAGGTATCTTTGACATCGATAACCTGAGAATACGCATCGAAGAGGAAGAAGAAAAAACCCAGGCCCCGGACTTTTGGGATGACCCCCAGGCTGCAGAAAAAAAGCTCAAACACATCTCTGACCTAAAGGAATGGACTCGTGCTTTTGATGAGATTCAGACCAATATCGAAGAGCTCAAGGTCTATCAGGATCTCTATAACGAAGGCGAAGCCGGAGAAAAAGAGTTAAAAGCCCAGTACAGAAAGACCCTTAAACTGATTGAGGATCTTGAGCTGAAGAACATGCTTCGCAAAGAGGAAGACGTATATGGAGCTTACCTGCAGATCAATCCCGGTGCCGGGGGCACTGAAAGCCATGATTGGGCAGAAATGCTCATGCGCATGTACATGCGCTGGGGCGAGATCAACAATTACCAGGTCAAAGAGATCTATTACCAGCCCGGCGATGAAGCCGGCATTAAATCGGTGACCCTCGAGTTTGAAGGCAAATACGCTTACGGCTTTCTCAAAAGTGAAAACGGGGTGCACCGGCTGGTGCGCATATCACCCTTTGATTCCAACAAACGCCGCCATACTTCCTTTGCTTCGGTATTTGTTTCCCCTGTAGTGGAAGACAACATCGAGATCCACATCAATCCCTCTGACATCGAATGGGAGACTTTCCGCTCCAGTGGTGCCGGTGGCCAGCATGTCAACAAAGTGGAGACAGCCGTCCGGCTCAAACACCTGCCCAGCGGAATAACCATAGAAAACCAGGAGACCCGCTCGCAAAACAAAAACCGGGAAAAAGCCCTGCGGATGCTACGCTCCCAGCTATACGAACTGGAAATGCGGAAAAAACAGGAAGAAAAGGACAAGATTGAAGGGGAAAAGAAAAAGATCGAATGGGGCTCGCAAATCCGGAGTTATGTGCTGCATCCCTACAAAATGGTCAAGGATTTGCGCACCAACCACGAAACATCAAATGTGCAGGATGTGCTGGACGGCCACATCAACGATTTTATCAAGAGCTACCTGATGGAATACGGTGGAAACTAATCCCTAAACCCGAGCGATATGAAAATCTATCATTTCCCACGCTGCAGCAAAAGCCGGGCAGGCCTGAAATACCTGGAAGAAAAGGGCCAAAAGCCTGAAATAGTGCAATACCTCAAAGATCAGCCCTTCACCGAAACATCCCTCCGGAATGTCCTGATGAAGCTCAATAAAAAACCCCAGAACATCATAAGAACCCAGGAAAAAGTCTATAAAGACAACTTTAAAGGGAAACATTTCACCGAGGATGAATGGATCCGGATCCTGGTGGAAAACCCCCGGCTCATACAAAGACCCATCGTTGAAACCCAACATAAGGCTGTAATCGGGAATCCCCCCGAAAATATTGACGCTTTGCTATAATTTTTGTATCTTTCCGTTCGCACTTTTCACGCAGTGCACCTCCCCGCAGCAACAGGCCAGAAGCGGTGGTGTGAAAAGTCGGTGAGCGAACCCTATAGATCATACAACGGCTTATTAAACACAGCCCCAGAGAACAGTTCAGACAATATGCTGTTGCCAACGATATAAGACATACAATTTACCAAACATCGTAAACCTAAGCGCCTTATGCCAACTCCGGAATTCAAGTATCAGGATCCATTTCCCCTGGGAAAAGATGAGACAGAATACTATCTGCTCACCAAAGACTATGTTTCGGTCGATCAATTCGACGGAAAACCTGTTTTGAAGGTTGACCCGGAAGGGCTCACCATGCTTTCGCGGGCGGCCTTCTATGATACCAATTTCAAGCTTCGTCCCGATCATTTGCGGCAGGTGGCCGACATCCTGCATGATAAGGAAGCGAGCGAGAACGACAAGTACGTAGCCCTTACCATGCTTCGTAATGCAGAGGTCTCATCCAAAGGTCAACTGCCTTTCTGCCAGGATACCGGTACAGCCACTGTCTTTGCCAAAAAAGGCCAGCAGGTCTGGACCGGCGGAGGAGATGAAGAAGCCCTCTCCAAAGGGGTCTACCAAACCTACACTGAAGAAAACCTGAGATACAGCCAAACCGTCCCCCTCGACATGTACACGGAAAAAAATTCGGGTACCAACCTGCCGGCCCAGATCGATATCCATGCCACCGAAGGGGATGAATACAACTTACTTTTTGTAGCCAAAGGCGGTGGTTCGGCCAACAAAACCGCACTCTTTCAGCAGACCAAAGCCCTGCTCAAACCCGAAAAGCTGGAGGGTTTCCTGGTTGAAAAGCTCCAATCACTGGGTACAGCAGCCTGTCCCCCGTACCATGTGGCCTTCGTTATTGGCGGCACTTCGGCCGAGGCGAACCTGAAAACGGTGAAGCTGGCCTCGACCAAGTATTACGACAAGCTCCCGACCCAGGGAAATGAAGCGGGGCAGGCTTTCCGGGACACCGAGCTGGAGGATAAAATCCTTAAATCGGCCTATAATCTGGGCATTGGTGCCCAGTTTGGTGGAAAATACTTTGCCCTGGATGTCCGTATCATCCGCCTGCCAAGACATGGGGCATCATGCCCTGTAGGAATGGGCGTCTCCTGCTCAGCCGACCGCAACATCAAGGCCAAGATCAACAAAGACGGCTTATGGCTGGAGAAGCTGGAGGATAACCCCGGCCGCTTCATCCCCGAAGACTTGCGCAAAGAGGAAGAAGACGGGGCAGTGACCATCGACCTGGACCAACCCATGAAAGATGTGCTGGCCGAACTCTCCAAGCATCCGGTAGGAACCAGGCTGTCGCTGAACGGCACCATCGTCGTGGCCCGCGACATTGCCCATGCCAAGCTAAAAGAACGCCTGGACAACGGCGAAGGATTGCCCGAATATTTCAAGGAGCACCCGGTCTACTATGCCGGTCCGGCCAAAAAACCCGAAGGTATGCCCTCGGGATCATTCGGCCCCACCACAGCCGGACGAATGGATCCCTATGTAGAGCCTTTCCAGAAAAACGGGGGGTCCATGGTGATGATCGCCAAGGGCAACCGCAGCCAGCAGGTGACCGATGCCTGCAAGAAATATGGGGGATTCTACCTGGGAAGCATCGGCGGTCCCGCTGCCATCCTGGCTCAGGAAAACATCACCAACGTCGAGCTGCTCGAATACCCCGAGCTGGGCATGGAGGCCATCTACAAAATCGATGTCAGGGATTTTCCCGCTTTCATCCTGGTCGATGACAAGGGCAATGACTTCTATAAACAATAAACAGCCTAAGTGTCTTTTTACTTATTGGCCTCCTGTGGTGTAAAAACTGCAGGAGGTTTTTTTAACCCGGATGGGCACAAAAGAATTAAACCACAAAAGGCCCAGAAGGACACATGAGGCATTGACGTACAAGCAAATACCCCCTTGTTGTTATTAAGCAGGCAGGGTCCTGTACCACTCGTTGACGTAGGTGCGCTGTCCCTGCTTATATATATTGGTGGTGCTGAAGTTGATCATAAGCCCTTTGGGCACCTCAAGCAGTTTCATATAGGTCATCAACTGAGCTTCATTGAGGAGAATAGTCTCTGTTACAGCCTTTAATTCAACGGGCAGAATATCTTCAACGAAAAGATCACATCGCATGGGGGTGCTTATAGCCATCCCTTTATAATCCAAAGGCATTTTGAGTTGGGACTGAATTCTGAGCTCTCTTAAGGACAATTCCTTTTCCCTGCATTTTTGATACACGTTTTCCAGTAAACCGGGGCTGAGATGCTTGTGCACCTCTATTGCAGCACCAATAACCTGATGGTTATTAATATATGACCTTGTCAACTCCATAAGACTTTTTCTATATTAGTTACTGAATTTCCCATTATAAAAAAAGCTTGGGCTGTAATAACTGGTTCTAGTATCTAATGTGTCCTTCTGTGCCTTCTGTGGTTTTATCATTCTAATGTGGCCTTATGGGTTTGGAAGCTTCTGTGGTTCAAATCAAACTATTGGAGCAGCCAGTTGTTTTAGAGAAAACCAACATGAGTGTTTATGCAATACAGAACCGAATACGATACACTGGGGCCGGTACAGGTACCGGCCCATAAATACTGGGGTGCACAGACTCAGCGATCCATCGCCAACTTCGCCATCGGAACCCCCGCTTCCATGCCCGGAGAGCTCATCCATGCCTATGGGTATGTAAAAAAAGCAGCAGCCATTGTCAACCACAAGCTGGGTGTTCTACCCGCTGAAAAAAAGGAGCTGATCAGCCGGGTCTGCGACGAGATCATCTCTGGTCAGCTGGATGACCAGTTCCCACTGGTGGTTTGGCAGACAGGCTCGGGCTCCCAGACCAACATGAACGTCAACGAGGTGATCGCCAACCGGGCTCATGTTCTGAATGGCGGCAGGCTGGGCGAAGGAGACCCTCCCCTCCACCCCAACGACGATGCCAACAAGTCGCAGTCGACCAACGACAGCTTCCCCACGGCTATGCATATAGCGGCCTATATGATACTTCAGGAAAAAACCATACCCGGACTGGAAACCCTGCGCGACGCACTCAACGGCAAGAGCGATGAATTCAGGGACATCACCAAGATCGGCCGGACCCACCTGATGGACGCCACACCCCTTACCCTGGGTCAGGAGTTCTCCGGTTATGTATCCCAGGTGGATCACGGCCTTCGGGCATTGAAAAACACCCTCGGCCACCTCAGCGAATTGGCCCTGGGGGGTACCGCTGTGGGAACAGGACTGAATACACCCGAAAATTATGACAAAGAGGTAGCCGCAGAAATAGCCCGGCTGACAGGTCTACCCTTTTGCACGGCCGAGAACAAATTTGAAGCCCTGGCAGCCCATGATGCCCTCGTTGAGGTACACGGAGCCCTCAAAATGATCGCGGGCAGCCTGATGAAGATTGGCAACGACATCCGGCAACTGGGTTCCGGCCCCCGCTGTGGCATCGGTGAGATCATCCTGCCGTCCAATGAACCCGGATCCTCCATTATGCCGGGGAAGGTCAACCCCACCCAAGCCGAGGCCCTCACCATGGTCAGCGCCCAGGTGATGGGCAACGATGTGGCCATCAACACCGGCGGGGCCAGCGGCCATTACGAACTGAACGTGTTTAAGCCCATGATCATCACCAACTTCCTGAATTCTGCCCGGCTGATCGGTGATGCCGCCCGCTCTTTTTCCCAAAAATGCGTGGTGGGCATTCAACCCAACCACCAACAGATCAACCTGCACCTGCGCAACTCCCTGATGCTGGTGACCGCACTCAACAACCACATCGGATACGAGAAAGCAGCCGAAATAGCCCACAAAGCCTATGAAGAAAACAAAACACTCCGGGAAGCGGCCATCGAATCGGGCCATGTCACCCCGGACCAGTTCGATCAGTGGGTGGTGCCCGGCCGGATGACCTGAAAAGCCAATCAAAAAGACAAATAAACATCTGCCTTGCCTGAAGGTGAGGAACATCACCCTGTATGCACCGCATCATAAAACCCCATCCACAAGACAAAAAACAAGCCGGCAGGCTTATAACCCCTGTAAATTAAGGGATGGCAGCATCTATATTACTGATCGGTAACAGCAACCTTGATCAAATATCAACGTAATAATCCATATAAAGTCAACGTAATATATTCAAACTTCACAAATACCAGGAGCCATGAGTACCAAAAAAACCAGAAAAGAGGCGATCAAGCTTGCCATCTTTTCCACCCGGAACATCTACCGGGCTGTCATCGCCGGTGAGTTTTCCCGGTATTACGGCACAAAGCTGGCCGGGCAATACTGGCAAAAGCTCAACCTAAAAGAGCATGAGAAATTTCGTTATTTTGGCACCCTATCCAACCCAGGCTACAGGTGGTATAGAGGCATGGGTACCCCCCTCGACTGGTTGCTGAACGATGAAAGGGAGGAATGCCTGACTGCCCTGAGGTATTTCGGGCTCATCGAGGGGAAACCGGAAAAAACAGGAAAAACACGGAAAAAGCAAAAGGCGGTGTAAAGCATTCCCCGGCGATCTACAAGGGATCCACATCAAAATGGATCTGCAGGGTTTTGAAGGATGGGTTTTTCTTCAAGTGGTCTGTTTTTTGCCGGACAATATCCTTGGCACGCGAGAGCGACTTCTCCCTTTCGATCTTGAGGATCACATGCTTGAGGTGGTAGTTTTGAATTCTCCCTACCAGGGGATCCTGTGGTCCGAGCACCCGGTAACCGAAAGTGGCTTTGAGTTCCCGCATCAGCATGTTTGCAGCATCATCCAGCACACCGGGCTTTTTGTGCTTCAGCAAAACACGGATCATCTTATAGTATGGGGGATACATAAACTCTTTGCGCTCCTGCAGCTGACTGCGGTACATCTCATAATAATCGTTGTTCAGCACATTTTTGATGATCGGATGGGAGACCTGGCTGGTCTGGATGATCACCTTTCCGCGCTTTTTTTTCCGGCCGGCCCGGCCGCTGACCTGCGCCATCAGCTGGTAACTGCGCTCAAATGCGCGAAAATCAGGAAAATTCAGCAAATTATCTGCATTCAGCACCCCTACCACACTGACATGGTCAAAGTCAAGCCCTTTGGTGACCATTTGGGTTCCGACCAGAATATCGATCTCCTGGTCTTCAAAGGCATGTATGATCTTCTCATAGGCGTTGCGCGAGCGGGTCGAATCCAGGTCCATCCTTTTGATACGGGCATCCGGAAAATAGATCTGTATCTCATCCTCCACCTTCTCGGTGCCAAAACCCCGCGTCAGGATGTCATGGCTCCCGCATGAGGGGCATGTATCGGGTATGCGTTGAGAATAGCCACAATAGTGACAAACCAGGTTTTTGGATTTGCGATGGTAGGTCAGGCTCACATCGCAATGCTTGCATTCGGGGATCCAGTTACAGTCGGCACATTCCATATAGGGTGCAAAACCCCGTCGGTTCTGGAAAAGGATCACCTGCTCCTTGTTGTTGAGGGCCTCCTCTATATGTTCCAGCAGCATGGGGGTGAAATGGCTG
>Ga0207797_1003055_pt1 | contig 11317 bp, 12 predicted proteins | sample PRCRCaboRojoPR_6_FD_187275 | JGI IMG/M metagenome (GOLD analysis project Ga0207797, IMG submission 187275) | Marine sediment microbial community from Cabo Rojo, Puerto Rico - PR CR 10% Liquid 1 (SPAdes) | ecosystem: Environmental > Aquatic > Marine > Coastal > Sediment | place: Cabo Rojo, Puerto... | reverse complement strand
GGTGGGGTACTCGTCGTAGATCGTTTCGTTGTCGGCGTCGGCGTCGGTCTCTCCCCCGATCGCCGCGAATGATACGAGCAACTTCCGGATCTGGTCGGCCTCGCGCTGGCCGACTTTCTTCATAATCTGGGTCCAAGCGTCTTCCGGCGGAATGTCTTGATAGCGGATGAGTGGTTGCGTGACCGCCTCGCTACCGACCGATTGCGGAACGTCGAGACCTTCCTCGGTCTCGTGGTCCATCAGGTCGTTTGAGAGAGTAATTCGGTCGCTGTAGTCGTCGCCGTAGAGTTCACGGACCTGTTCAACGGCGCCGGCCCATTCGTCCCGACCGCCGCTCGAGTCGTCGTCAAGGGGGAAGCCGTAACGGGTGATTCCCCGGGCCTTCAACTGCGGGATCGTCGACCGGATCAAAATGGCCGACGCGTCCCCGATCCCCGGCCACTCCGTCAGGTCGTCCGTATTGTCCTCGACTTTCAGGACGTGGCTGGCGTCCGGCCCCATCTCCATGATTGAGTTTGCGACGTTTCCGGTGACGTCGAAAGCTCGGGAAATCGTGGAGGGATTCCAAGAACCCTCTGCCAGTGCGTCGAGTGCGCTCTCCTGGGTCCCGCTGTCAAGATATTCCGAGTCTTCGGTCGGCTGACTGCCGGTGAGGTCGGTCTGGTTCTCGGTCGCCTCAGAACCGAGAGTGGCCTGCTTGCCGGTATCTTCTGTCGAGTTGCACACGTTGGGTCGGTCGTCGACGAACTCGTCACTCCCGCCTTCGTCGATCCGGCTGTCAGTGTTGGCCGACGCCCGGGCGCTGCCCTTGACGAGCTGATCCTGCTGTGGTCTGTCGTCCTGGAACTCCTCGGTTGGGTTCGTCGTGTCGTTGTTGCTGTCGGTTGGTGGTGGTGAGGACATTCTGTGGGCCTCCGCTGCGCGGGGGCCAGACAAATCGAGTCCTACGCTACACGCGGACACCGACAATTCGGACTGTAACGTAGGGCCGCGGCGACCGTCACGCCCGTTCATCCACGACCTTCGCCCAGAGTCCTTCGTGGTATTCGACGTAATCGCGCTCGGTCTGCGTTCGATACGCGAGTGTCCGACCGTCTTCGTACGTGACGACGATGGCCTGCTCGATGGGATAGGGCCCGTCCTCGTCCGCGTAGTCGACGAGTTCAGCCCACTCATCGGGAGATCCCAGCGGGTCAGGGTCGGCGAGGTCTCCGCCGTTGGCAGCCCAGATCGGGTCGTCCGGTTCTTTGACGGCGTGCCCGAAGCGTTCGATTGGCGTCGTACCCTCGGCGGGCCACACTCCACGTTCCTCCCAGAATGCTCGCATCTCACGGAGGCTTTGTCGGACGGTTTCGCGGATGGTGAGGAAGTCGGCGTTTTGCCATCCTTCGCGTGTCCAAGACTCGCCTTTGTAGGCGATTCCCTGCGGACCGTTCCAATCGAGACCGATGATGTTCGCGGGCGGGTCCCCCGTGAGATTTGGTTGGGTGAGTTCCTGGATGACGCGCCACTGCTTCGTCGGGCTGGCTCCGAGGAGATGCACGCGGTGACCGCGCCAGTTGGCAATATCCGAGAAGTTCCACGCCTTGATGTCCGAACGCCCCATCGCGTATCCGAGGACGAGCGGTTTCCCGGGGACATCGGCGTTGGCGACGATGTCGATGGCCTCGCGACACTTCGGGACGATGATGAGAGTCGCGTCGGAGTAGTCGGATTTGAGGTCGCGGGCAGCGTTGACGAACGTGTGGGCTTCCTCGGGAGTGCGGGCATCGCCAACGACGCCGATTTCGGGCTCGACCTCACGGAAGCGGGTGAGATACCGCTCGAGGTCGGGCCGATTAAAGTCGTTGTCGAGCATGAGTATCGGAACGTCGACGTTGCGGATATTGCTATCCTGAATCCGACAGTCTTCGCGAGCGCCGGTGACGAACCCGAGGGCGTATGCCTCGGTCGCAAACGGGGCTCTATGAAGGAATCCGACGTACTCGGCGCGACGGGCGACTTCGATGGGAAGCGCGTCCTCCTCGTGTGCTCTTTCGGTGGCGGTGTCGGTCTCGATCTCGGCTCTAGGTTTGGAGTGCTCGTCTCCCGAATTCTGGTGTCGGTCCTCGGGTGTGTCGAGAATCGCCGGCGAGAGGTACGAGGCGAGGTCAAGTTGGCTGTGGCCGATGCTCTGGGGTGAACTGGAATGTGAACTCGCCATGAGAAGTGGACGTCTGGATGGTCAGCTGGCGGCGCACGGCTTCGCCGCCGACAAAGCTGGCGTACGAAACCTCACCGACTGGTTCTTCAATCCTGAATTGATGGGCGACTCACTTCATACAGCTCCGTTAAGATGAGTGGATAGTAACATCGTACAAGAGATAGAGGCTGAATGCAGTAGAGCGATCAATGTCAACTCAATTTTTTAATGTCGATGTAGCTATCTGTATGGTTGCCACTCGTAGATAGTATCACCATCGTCTGTCTCGGATATTCGATAGTTTACTGAATGGTCCCAGCCACAGTGTCGCCAGAGCTGATCAAACGTCTTCCGCATCACATCCGGGACATCGACGTCTGGATTATCAATGCGAACGCGATTCAACCGTATCTCGTCATCGGTGAATGGTCGAACATTGCTGGGTGGTCGGGTTGACCCACGTGGCCGGGAAAGTGTGTACCCGTCGGCATCGATGATACTGATGTAAACATAGTAGGGCGGGTAGATGTCTGCCTCGCCGAACGCCTCAAGAGCAGTGTGGACGAACTTCGCTATGAGCCGATCAATAGACGTCTGGAATTGGGGTTTTTCGCGGGGGTAAAGGGCTGTGAATACACCTTCAGTCCACCCGTCTCGGTGGATTGCGGTATATCGCTCCCGGTCATTGCCATCATGGAAACGTTGGTTATTTTCGGTGATCTTTACCTTCGGCCGTGTCACAGCGTATGCATCACGTTTTTCGAACTGAGGTGGGTGAGGAAGGTCGTCTGTATATCGATCGTGATGATCGTCGACAGCCTCTTGGGGAATTACATGGACGACAACCAGTGCGGGATCGTCGACGATTGTTCCATCGGGAGCTTGTCGGCGCTTCACACGGTCCAGCAGGTCCTCGTAGAGTTCATCTACTTCTGACTCAATGTCCGCGAACGGTCGGTTTGGATCAACACGGAGGTGTTCTCGGATCAGATCATTGTTCTCCCGATCGCCTACCAGGCTGTTCCGAATTTTCGAGAAGTCCCAGACCGTCGTGGGAATTCCCCATTCTTCATGAATCTCCTCTTCAACGCGATCTCGTTTCGTCGTACTAGGGTCCTGGGTTGTGGCAAAGATGTAGAAATTAAAGTCGCGATCAAAGTTCTCGACAGTTTTTTGAATGTCATCGTGGGCTTTTCTTATCCAGCTGTTTTGTTGAACAGAGCAATGGAGAATCCCGTCTCGGTCACCATCCGAGAGAAAGGCGTCGCGGCCACCATCGGGACCACTTGTCCCCGTCGGGTCCACTGTGTATCCTTCCCGTTTCAATAGATCGTGCATCAACCGCTCGAACCGGTCACCACCTACTGCTCGGAGAGCGACCTCAATACGGCTGTTTGACATGGTTGTGTTTACTCGATATCTTATTTAGTTGTATTGACCGCGTTGAGGACGTCAGTCTGAACTTCGCGTCCGTGTGAAATACGCTTGGAGTATTTTGCACACCTCGAGAGATGATGATTGATATTCAATAGAAGAAAGAACGAATGTGAACGGACAATTTCACGGTTGACGAGCCACTACGAGGAAGACACAGAGGCAGATTGCGACGACGGGGATACTCGTTCGGATAGCGCCACGGATGGGTCACGATCGTGGTCGTGGTCGATTTCGAGGCCGCTAACCCCCTCGGCTGCCGCGGTCGCGACGCTTCCGGTGAGGCAGTTCTCGACAGTCGCATAGCCGTAGAGCCGCGACCACTCACAGGCGTCGGCGATGAGTCCCCGGAGAACGTTCACCGGGTAGGCGAGGGTGTCGGTCTGGACGCCCGCTGTGGACAGCGTGACGGCTTCGGTGTTGTCCCGAAGGTTCTGCTCCCCGGAGTGGTCTCGAAGGCAGAGCGCGGCAACCAAGGCGTCTTCTGGAGTTCGGTAGGCGAAGCACGCGACGAGCGGTGCGGTGTCGTCAGGTTCGCCACAGTCGTACTCATCGAAAAACGCCCGGGCGTCGGTGGTGAGGGTGGTTTCTCGACGAGCCAGACGCTCCTCCCGGGTCTGGACGAGTTCCCCCTGGGCAAGCGTGCGGGCAGAGGCACACGCAGGTTCAATTGGTGTGCCCTGGTCAATTAGACGAGTCTGGTCGGGACTGACGCGACCGGCGGACCGTCGGGCCTCGATTGAATGACTGGCAAGGACGTATCTGTAGCGCCATTTCCGGTACGTTCCACCCCCGGCGCGGCCCTCACGGGAGTGCCATTTACTCCGATCGGCTATCGTCGTCCCGAGGAACTCGAAACCAGCGGCCTTGTACATCGTCCCCACGTTGCCGTTCTGGACACCGGCGTACGTGAGCAGGCGATCGTATCCTTCGAGGCGACTCCACGCACAACAGCGTGAGAGGAGCCACGATCCGGTATTCGCGGGCCGGCCGGGATGGGCAGCGAAGCGATACAGTTCGACCGTCCGACCGTCGGCGTTGTGTCGCCCCCGCGGACGTCCGAGGACCGCCATCGCAACCTCTCGCTCTTGGTAGGTGGCAGTGAGCGCGATTCGAAAGGGCGTAGTCACGGGGTCGTGCTGATACCTGACGGCTGGATGTTTGAGGAAGCCGTTGACGCGCTCGCGAGCGCCGGACCCACGTTCGGAACGGAGTGATAGATGGCTCGTCGAGGGCGCACCACCGGGAGAGACGAGGCGCGGGTCGCAATCCGGGTACGTCCGGTAAACGTCATAAGCAGCGAGAGAGCCGAATTCGGTCTTGAGGATGAGGACCTCCCCCGACTCTATCATCACATCGAGATCGTCTCGGTCGGGGGCGGGCAGTCGACCGTCGATGAAGGAGGCTCCCCGGTTGGCGGACCACTCGAAGGGATCGGAGTTATCGCCGGTATAGCGGCCGATCGCGTTGCGATAGGGAAACGCAACGATGTCGCCCTCGAGTAAGGGGCGTATCACTCTGGACTGGGGGTGCTCACAGGTACTCATGAGCTGGGGAAAGTGCTGAGGGTCAAGTGTTCGCCCATCCAAAGAAGAGATACGCGTCATCTTCGACGTGGATACACCCAGCAGGCCCCCATTTACGGCTGATTCGAGAATCCTGCTCGTCGATGAGTTGGTTGGCATACTGCTGGGGCTCGGCGTCGCCTACTTCGTCATCGGGAATTTGCGTGAACGAGGTCTTCTCGGCGATTGTTCCCGTGCGCCCAGCGTATCCGTGGTGGTACTGAGCCTCCTCAACGGCGCTGTGGAACGCGCTCTCGGCGTCCGTCCCCCTCGCTCGCGTGAAAAACGTACGTGCCCCCATTACCGGTCGCCTCCGAGGTAAACGCCAGCGGCGTCGTCGGGCGGCCAGTTGTCGCGACGGGCTTCGCTGACGGCCCAGACCGCGAACTCGATATCTGAGACATGCTCACTCCCGGCGATGTGGTGTTCGTGACTGCGACCGATGGTTTCGAGGTCGCGACCGAGGTGGAACAAGGCGTACTCGGTGACGACGGCCTCGGGATCACGGAGGACCTCACTGGGAACGGCGAACGCTTCTTGATCCCAGAACATCCACATCTCGTCGGCAGAGCGGACCTCCGTCTCCCCGTTCGAGTCGTAGGTTAGTGTGATTTCGTCGGCCTCTTCGTTGACCCGGGTGACGCGAACGATGTGGCCGCCGTTCCTGGTGACGAAGACCATCCCGGCGTGAACCTGCTCGTAGAGTGGCTCGTCGTCGTCGAAGACATGGCTCTCGCGGCCCATCATCGGTCGAACTCCACGTTGTGGCTCTCACACTCGTCACACCAGCAGGCGGTGGTCTCGAATTGCTGGTATTCAGAGCCATCGTACTCACCATTCGCGTTGTAGAGCCGGGTTTCTGTCCCCTCAATCTGGTGGACGAACGCGACTTGATTCTCACAGGAAAGACACGCCGGCATCAACGACCCTCCGTCTCGGCGTCATCGCCGGCGTCAGCAGACACGAGTTCGTCGTAGGTTCGGGATTCCTGACACTCGACGCAGAAGACTCCGTTCTCACCGATATCGGAGTCTGTGATGGGTCCATTCTTCGTTGCTTCGACGTCGATATGTCCGTTCGCGAAGCGATGCACCTCTCCGAACTGAACCTGATGGATGATCCACGAGAACCGCCTGTTGCCACATTCAGGACAGGCCAGTAACTCCGATCCAGAGCTACCCATCTGAGAACTCATTTAACGACCTCGTAGATTCGCTGGTTGGTACTACGGCAGGTACTGCGGCTGGTGGTTGCCATGCTGTTTGGACTCCTCCGCCGTCTCGGGGGGCCACAAACAGGCGAAAAATCCGTTCTCGTAATCAGTTGGAGATAGTGGGATGCACATCAAGGGAGAACGCCGGGACGATCCACAGCTCCTCGTCGGTGCTGCCGTACTCGGGGCGGGTATAGTCGCGGGAGTCATCAGGGACGTTGTATCCGTCAATGAGACCCATGAACTGCCCAGCACGGCAGATCGCGGTTCCGTCCTCATCGTAGAGGTAGATGTCAGGTTCGGGTTCGAGGTCAACTTCAGCGCCTTCGGGGAGGCGATCGCACCAGTCGGTGCGGTTGTGGGCTTTGTTGAAGAGTTCGAGGCCGCGCTCGCTCGCGACGGGGACGGCTTCAGGGAGTGCGCCCCAGCCGATGTTGAAGGGACGGATATCTGATTCGTCGGCTTCGTGGAGGAGCTCGAAAGTTACACCGTCGTAGCCGGCGGGCGTCTTGGGGGCGTTCTCTCGAGCGTCGAACGCGAGGGTGGCCTTGACGATCGCCTCGAAGCGCGATTTCGCGGGTACGACAGCGAACGCGAGATCGTCGATGCGTTTCTCGTAGGTCACGGAGACGTCGTCGTGGATGAGTTCATAGGGACTCTCCGATTCGAGTTCCTTGTCGCGCTCACATGCCTCGCAGAGGTCCTGATCAGGGTTGACGGGGCGGTCACACTGGGTACATCGCGGGGCTTCGTCGATGGAGGATTCGCCAGGATCGTTGGGGCCGTAGTGCTCGTCTTCAAAGTATGTGTCACCGAAGTCGTCTTCACCGTAGAATCTACGGTCGTCGTCCCGAGGGCTTTCGGCGGTCATGGAGGGCTTCCTTACCCCTTCATAGATTGTCCTCTCATATAAACGAGCGCGAGCATCAGTGACGATCTAGTAGCAAAGGGGGGGTTCACCGAGAGGCTGTGAGAGATGTGTCCTGATCGCGAGAATCGGCCTGTTGGCGGCGCTGGTCGGCCTCGAACATGAAGCGGGCGCTGGCTTGGTCCCCGCCGAGGGTGCGCTGATCAACGGCGGTATCCGCAAACAGCGTCCCCTGGAGGCCGGATGCATCCTCGGGAACCGTCTTCTCCCCGTCCTGAGCGCGGATTGCAGAGAGGGGACGGTCGTCGACGAACTCGTCGGAGCCGCCGGTCTCGATTCGTGAGGCTCGGTCCCGGGTATCAACGTCTACCCCATGGTGAAAGAGGGTGGTTTCGAAGGGTTCGTCGTCAAGGGCAAGCAAGCCGGCCTCGTCGATGGTCTTTGTATCCGTGTTTTCGGGGTCGTTCTGGGCTTCGTCTTCGGTCGTCACGAAAACAGATTGGTGATGTACAGTGAACGAGCGGTGTCGGTTCGACGCGCTGGCGCTGGTGTCGGTATCGGTACTCATAGATGGTTCCTGCAGGAACGAGGGATTCGCCTAGTGGGGTGTCTCACGTCGTGTGGACTGGTGGGGTTGATGGGATAGGCGATCCCCGCACCGCGTCGGGGGCGACAAACGAGTAGGTGGTGGGCAGGCCGGTCTTGAATTAATACTGATGAGTTTAGGGATGACGGATCACTAGACCTCGAATTCCATCGTGTCAGTAGAATCGAACTCGCCGAGGTTCTCGTTCCCGTTGAGGAGGATGATACGAAGCGTGTCGAAGTTTCCCTCGAGGCTTCCCGTCACCGAAATAGGCCCGTACCAATACCCCTCTCCGTCGCGAACCTCACTCTCGGAGCAGGCAGGGTCGTGGCTGTACGCAAGGTAGATCGTCGCGGTGGGGCCCCTAACATAGAGATGATTGACGCCAAAGTATCCGCACTTGTTTCTGTAGTGGAAGCCGCCCTCCGCCGTGAACCTACCGTCGCTGGCGACGGTGAGCTCAAGGCCGTCCACCCGGTGCATCGTGTGGGGCGGGCTCACGACCCAGTCCTTGATGGTCGAATTGTGGACGGTAACATCAGCAAGTTTCCTCCCAAGCTCGGGGTCGTCGTAATGCGGATTCCAGTCGTTCGTGGCGGGCGAGGTGATCGGCCCGACGTAGACGCGATCAAGTGGGTCGAAGCGTTCGGGATATTTGGTGTACGAAGGGGGGATGTCGCCAGGCATCACGCCGGGACCTTTCGGCGGTCCACTAGGTCCATCGTCGTCAGGGTCAGGCTCGAGCGTTGGTTCGGAAGTTTCGTCGCTGGTGTCGGGGGCCGTCGCTGTGGGAGTTCTAGCAGGGGTCTGCCCACCACCACTCCTGGTCCCGTCTCCATCGGTCGCGTTCTGCTCACTGTTGACGGGTTCTGCACCGAAGACGCCGAGACATCCGGCGAGACTGGCGAGGCCGAGTGTCCCAATACCACCGAGAGCAGCCCGACGGGTTAGTCGTCGAGTGCTGCTGGGAGTGGCTGCTTTCGATTGGGAGGGCGGATCTTGAGAATTCATCGTGGAGGGCGGTCCCGCTTCTACTCCTGTTCGCGTTCGTCGTCGGACTGTTCTGCTTCCCGTGCTCGTTTCGCTCGGAGCTGTCGAGCCTCACACTCGGTAAGGGCTTCTTCTGGGACGCTGAGATAGTCGAGCGCCCACTCTTCGATTTCAGGCAGTGTCATTGGATGAGGAAGTTCGTGATGCCCGACGGGACGGGCGAGGAAGGAGCCATCGTCGTCGCGAAGGTCCTCATCGTAGTACCCGAGAAAGTATCGCTCAAGGCCGTTCACCCCCGGACCATCCATGATCGTAATCATGGTGAAGGAGTCCGCCTCGAACTCCGATTCGAGGCTGAGGGTCGGATATTTGGCGGTGATATCCACAGGTACAGTAGGAGTGGTCGGCTAATAAGTAAGACCGAATCACATCTAATGTGGCGGCTACAGTTCTTGCGAGGGGCATTACCCGTCTGTATCGACGCCGTCGGTGTCGTCCACACAGAACTGCCGGTTCCACAAGTCGAACTGAAGTTGCTCGCAGAATCGACACCAGGCGGTGTTTTCCTCGTAGGGATGCCGATTCGGATCGACTAGGTTTCCACAAATACACTCGACCAACGGATCGGCAACGTCGGGACGGCTCGACTGCCCGGTGACGAACGCGCTGAGGGGGACGACTCGAGAGCGCCCTGGTTCGGTCGCTGCGCCTGCCGACTCGTCGGCGTAGGCAGCTGCGATGAGTGCGTCGACGGCATCGCCGTAGTCCATGTACGCCTGGAGGGTGCGAATCCACGCGGGAACGCGGTCGGCCCACTCGGGGTCAGTCACCCGAGCGTGAGCGGCCTTCGAGTGCCACGATGTCGTATCGGCCGAATCGAGTGCCCGGAGGGTCTCGGCGTCCTCAAGGACGGTTTTCGAGATCCCGAAGCCGTGGAGCGCGTACTTTGAGGAGATGGCGTCGCGCAACTCCTGGATGATCGCACGGACTTCGCTCGTTTTGTTCGGGCGAAGGATCGACCCGATACCGAGTGTCGGCGAGGCGAGGCCGTGTTCTTCGAGGTAGTCGAACGACCACAGATACTCTTCGAGGTTGTGCCCCTGCAGGACGGCGACGGGTTCGGCGGTGAGACCGGCGTCCTCTGCGGCTTCCAGACAGTAAACGTGGTCGCGTATCGACCATTCCTGGTGGGTACGGACATCCCGATCGGCGTCGCGAAGGAGTCCGAGGTCGCACACCCAATCTCGGAGCGTGTACTTGTCGATCTGGTCGTCGTACTCGCTCAGATAGGCCACATAATCGTCGATGCTGGTCGGGTAGTGGTGGAACTTCTTCTGGATGCTGTACCCGCCGGAGTCGATGAACCAGTTCGGCCCCTCGAAGAGATGATTATCTCGACGGGCGAACGAAATCATCGCGCATCCGGGGTGTGGGATGGCGTCGGGGTCGACGTCAGCAGCGAGCAGCGCCTCAAGGTCGTCGGGGTCAAGTGCGTCGGGATTCGTGGCGGCGAGCGCGGCCGTGCCGATGGCTTTTCGCGAGGACCCGGACCCAACCGTGTAATGGAACCTGAACCGCTCTCTCTGCTGTGCCCCGGTCGGTAGCGATTTGTCGTGGGATGGTGATTGCTGACCGGGATTGGTGGAGGAATCCGAGGACATCGTCTCTACTTCTCGCGCATGTCACAGCGAGCGACAAAAACGGGAGCAGGCGGTTGCCTCAGCGACCGACCAGTGCGGGGTTAGACGAGATGCACGGGGTTGAGTCGTTTACTTCACGTCGATGGGTGGAGTCTCGTCGATAAATTGCTCAAGCGTCTCAAGAACGTCGATCCCGAACAGGGCGTTGACGTGTTCGATGTTCCAGAGTCCGGTCTGTGAGATTTCGGGGCGTGGAGAGTGCCGCCCTAGCCAGTCGGCGTCGTGAAGATTAGGATTCGTCCGGCGGGCATGGGCGGTCATCGCGATGGTATTCATCTCGGCGTCGGCACGGTCGTTCCCGGGTCTTGCCTCACCGGGGATGTTGAGATAAAGGAAGGGGAGTTGGCTGATGTAGGTGGAGACGCGCTGTTCGAGGAGATGTTCTTGTTCGCGAATGGTCGTCGTATCCGGTAATTCCTCGACGCCGGATGGTTGACCCCAGTAGGGATACTCGTCCTCACTCTCGTCGCGAGCGATGTAGGCACGACCGACGTGTTGCCGGAAGATGGAGCCGCGATGATTCCCGCCACCAGCGTACTTGCCGTTTTTGTTGCCTCGGTGTTGTCGGAGGCGCTTCCAGAGCGTGTTCGTCGAGCCGCGGGCGACGCCGACCGTGCCGATCCGGGTGAGATGCCATCGGCGAGCGGGGTCAGTTTCGAGGTCCGACCACGGAGCGAAGAAGAAATAGAGTCCACGGTCGGGGGAATCCATCGACCCGTTGCACGCGGCGAGATGGTAGGGACCATTAATCCGCTCGTTGAGTTTCTCGAGGGCGGCAT
>Ga0207797_1003054_pt1 | contig 11317 bp, 10 predicted proteins | sample PRCRCaboRojoPR_6_FD_187275 | JGI IMG/M metagenome (GOLD analysis project Ga0207797, IMG submission 187275) | Marine sediment microbial community from Cabo Rojo, Puerto Rico - PR CR 10% Liquid 1 (SPAdes) | ecosystem: Environmental > Aquatic > Marine > Coastal > Sediment | place: Cabo Rojo, Puerto... | reverse complement strand
GGTCGTGTTAAGTTAGGAGTGAGGCGGTCGTAGCTTTGGATGCCTATGGCCAAAACCGACCGCCTCACCGGGGCTACCGGGTGGATCGACTTGGCGTTTGTGGAGCGTGAGCGGACACCCCGCGAGTTCATTGAAAAGGGTATTCGCCATCATCTCGCCGGTTTATCACTCTCGAATACAGTCATTCTGCTCGAGGAATCGGGTGTCGAACGCAGTCGTGTCGCTGTTCACAACTGGGTCCAGAAGGCAGGTCTACAGCCGGCCAGCGGAAGGAATCCGGATCGCGTTGCGGTCGATCAAAAAGCGATCCGGGTGAACGACGAGCTGTACTGGCTGTACGCTGCCGTCGATCCCGCCACCAACAGAATCCTGCACTCGCGGCTGTTTCCAACGTACACGATTTCGATCGCCCGGGAGTTCCTCACCGAAGTCGCCGAGAAACACGACGTCTCCGACGCCGTGTTTCTCGTCGATAGTGCCGAGGACCTGATCGGCGCCCTCCGTCAAGAAGGATACAGCTACCGCGTCCAACGACACGGCTTCAGAAACGCTGTCGAACGTGTCTTTCGAGAGGTAGAACGCCGAACGTCTTCGTTCTCAAACTGTTTTAGCCACGCCGATCCAACGACCGCCGAAACGTGGCTTCAAGCCCACGCCGTCTGGTGGAATCATGCTTAAGTTAACACGGCCTCGGTACCGGCCCGGCAAGAGGCGCTTTCGACGCGCCCGGGACGCTCGGAGACGTCGGCGTCGACCCCAGCCATAGCCTCCCCAATACGCGTCGTTCGTCCGACTCCTTCCGGGGCCGTTCCTTCCCAACGCCGGCGTTTGGCCAGCGAGTAGCCTGCCGTCGGGGACCCGGACCGTGGAGCGTCGCGGGAAGGCCCGGTTCCTTTATCAGCGTGGTCTACGAAGATGCGATCGTCTTCTCGGGGCCGTAGCGACAGCAACGAACGACGCTACGGCCGGCTACCGCCCGACAGCGGCGTACCCATGACCTGCGATCGAGACGTTCCCCACGACGAACTGGTGGACCGCATCCGAACGAATGCAAGTCGGTTGAGGACGACCGACCCGAACGCCGAGGTCGACGAGTTCGCGGCGTTCGATCCCGCCCTCGAGGACGTCGAGGTCGTCGGCCTCGGCGAGGCGACCCACCGGACGCGCGAGTTCGTCCGGTTCAAGCACCGGTTCTTCCGGTACCTGGTCGAGCGGCACGGTTTCCGGCTGTTCGGCCTCGAAGCCCCGTTTTCCGAGACGATGGCCCTGCACGACTACGTCGTCCACGGGCACGGGGACCTGGACGCCGCGCTCGACCGGATCGACTTCCGGATCTACGAGACCCAGGAGATGGCGGCGTTCCTCCGGTGGATGCGGTCGTTCAACGAGGGGCGGCCGGCGTCGGACCGAATCGAAGTCTACGGCTTCGACGTCCAGTCGGCGGCGGGTGCCGCCGAGGCCCTGCTGTCGCACCTCGAGGACCCGTCCGTCTCGCCGCCTCCGGACGACGTGATCGAGTCCCTCTCCATGGTGGCGGACGGCGTCTTCGAGGGCGAGGACGTGAACGAGGAGCGCCTCCGGAGGGCGGAGGGGGTGGTTTCGTCCCTGGAGGACCGGTTCGCGTCGACGACCGACGTCGATCCGGACGACGCCGACCCCCATCCGTCGATCGCGGAACAGCACCGGCGGACCCTCGAACGGGCCTGCGAGTTCGCCCGCATCGGGCTGGACGCCGACCGGTCGGCACAGTGGGGGCTTCGCGATCGGTACATGGCGGAGACCGTCGAGTGGATCCTGGACCGCGCCGACGCGAACCGGATCGCCGTCTGGGCGCACGACAACCACGTCAAGCGGGGCCGGCTGACCGGCGACGGCCACCCCTCGAAGACGATGGGCGACCACCTCGCGAGTCGGTACGGGAACGGGTATTACGCGCTCGGCGCCCAGTTCGGCCGCGGGGCGGTCCGCGCGTGGGTGCCGACCGACGGCGAGGGGGAGATCGAGGTCGACGGGCGGGACCTGAGCATGACCGAAATCCCCGTTCCGGAACCGATCGAGGGGTCGGTCCCCGCGGTCTTCGCCGACGTCGGAGACCGGGTCGTGTTGCTGGATTTCCGGGCGCTGCCCGAGGGCGGTCGTCTCGGGGAGTGGCTGGACGAGGAGCGGCCCCACCACTTCGTCGCGGGGGTCGTCGACCCGGCCGACCGTCGAAACTTCTATCGGGAGTACGTGGCCCGCGAGGCGTTCGACGGCGTGGCCTTCGTCCGGGAGGCCAGCCCGACGACGCCACGCTGAGCCGGGCTCCCCGGGAATCGGTGATCGTGGATGGCCACCCGAGCGTTCATCCTCCCGGAACGCCAGGTCGGACCATGGACCTCACCGTCGACCACGTCCCGTTCGCGTGGCACGACCTCGACGAGATCACTGGCGTCTTCGAGCGACTCGGTCTCACCCCCGAGTACGGCGGCGTCCACGACAACGGCGTCACGCACATGTCGGTCCTCGGCTTCGAGGACCGGTCGTACGTCGAACTCATCGCCGAGCGCGCCCCCGGCGAGCACGACTTCTGGCCCGAGCACATCGCCGCGGACGCCGGGCCGGCCGCCTGGTGCATTCGGGTCCCGGACGTCGTGGCCGAATGCAAGCGCGTCCTCGACCGGGGGCATCCGGTCCGGGGGCCGCTCTACGGCGCCCGGGAGCGCGACGACGGGTCGCTGGCCGAGTGGGATCGCGCGGAGTTCGGGCGCCCGGAGAACCGCCTGGCGCTCCCGTTCGCCATCGAGGATCGGACCCCGCTTTCGTATCGCGTCTCGCCGACGCCGGGCATGGCGGACGGGCCGCTGACCGGGATCGCCCAGGTCGTCATCGGCGTCATGGATCTCGAAGAGAGTATCCAAACGTTCCGCCACCTCTATCGCCTCCCGGAGCCGTTTCGCGAATCGGTCGAGGGGCTGGGAACGGTCGCCGCCTTCCCGGGACAGCCCCTTGCGCTGGCGGCACCTGACGGGACCGAGTGGCTGGCGGATCGGCTCGACCGTTTGCCGGAGGGGCCCTGTGCCGTCCTCCTCGGTACGGAGGACCTGGGCGCGGCAGCCGACGCGTTCCCGCTCCGGGGGTCGAAACCGTGGCCCGTCGGTCGCGTTGCCTTCTTCGACGACGACCGGCTGGGGTACCGACTCGGCGTCGTCGAACGCCCAGGCTAGCCCGAGTTCGGCCCGGGAGCCCCCCGGCCGGCGGACGCGTTCCGTTCGAAGTCGATTCGGTAGCGCGGAAGACGGCGCGACCGTCGCCCAGAACGCGACCGGTCCTTCGTCGGCGGACGGACGTGGCGCGGACGGCAAAGCTGTCCGGAACGGCCGATGCCCCGGATTCGGTATCGATCGGGACGCCTGCTTGAAGTGAGCTCGGGCCAAGAGGAGGGTATGACTGCACCGGGCCTGCTCGATAGAGCAGACGCCATCGTGAGGGCCTATCGCCACTTCCGGGAAGTGGTTCTCCGGGGTGGATTGGGCGTGGCCATCCTGCTGGCCGGCGCCCACAAACTCGTAGCTCCCGGCGCGTGGCACGCGTATCTGGCGCCACCGTTCGCCGATGCCTGGCCGGTCGCGCTCCTCCCGCTCGATCCGACGTTCGTCCTGTTCGGGGTCAGCGAGGTGCTGTTCGGGCTGTTGCTGCTCGCCGACTGGCACACCCCGACAATTGCCGCGCTAACGGCGCTGTCGCTGGTGGGCGTCGTGGTGAACCTCTGCGTGGGCGTCGCGGTCGGGGAGCCCTACGTGGACGTTCTGATCCGCGACCTGGGGTTGGCGCTCCTCGCGTTCGGGGTCGCGCTGGAGGCGGGGGCGCCCCGAGTCGGGGAAGAAGGCGGGCCGTGACGGGTCATCCGTCCCTCGACCGGCGCCCCGTCGTTCGCAAAACCGCTCCTTTCGTCGCGTCCCGGCCGGGTTAGTTCTCGGTCTCCGCCCGGAGCGTCAGGAGCTCTTCGACGACACGTCGAGCGTCAGCCACTTTTTCCCGCCCGCGCCGGTGGAGGTTGTCGACGTTCGATGCCGTCGTGTCCATCGCTGCCGCCGTTTCTTGCCGACCCACGCCGACGACCTCCCGAATGAGGTACGCCAGTGCCTGCCGTTCGGTGAGGACCTCGCCCGAGAGCCGGTCGGCCAGGTCGCGAGCGGTGTCGATCAGCGCGTCGACGTCCGCCGTTTGCACGGTCCAGTCCGCACAGTGGTGGCAGGTCGCCCGGACCTCCGCCTGCAACCGACCGACCGAGTGCGTCGTCGCGTACCCGCAACCGGTACAGGAGAAGGACCGCTCGACGTACCGTTCCTCGCCCTCGCCGTCCCGTTCCTCGTTCGGGTGCTCAGAACTCGGGTCCGGCATTTCACTCGCACCACGGTGCTCGATGGCCAAAGGTGTTTGCATCGTTTTCGGTGCAATCACGGGCTGCACGCGGCGCCCCTGCGACGACCGCGATCACGGTCGAGACGGGCGACGGGAGCGACGCCACGACGTCCATCCGGTTGTGACGGGCGACGACCAGGATCGGGCCCCGACCGGCGGCGATCCCAGGGCCTGCAACCGGCTGGTTCCCCCCGGACGTATCTTTCCCTCGGGGCAACGCCGTCGCCGTTACGCAACCGTTTTAGCCGCCCCCTCAAAGCCGCATGTATGAGCACACACGTCGCGATCGTCGGCGCGTACGGCAGCGCCGGCGTGGCGGTCGCGAACGACCTCGCCGACGAACCGGACGTAGAACTCACGCTGATCGACGACGGGGATCCCGGCGGCGGCCTCTGCATTCTGCGGGGCTGTATGCCCTCGAAGGAGGTGCTCTCCGCCGCGGAACACCGGTTCGCCGCACGGAAGGACGGTCGCCTGACGGGCGACCTCCCGGAGGTCGACCTCGAGCGCGTCGTCGAGACGAAGGACGACCACGTCTCGGGGTTCGCGCAGCACCGCCGGGACAGCGTGGCGTCCCTCGCGGAGCGGGAGAACGTGGAGTTCGTCCACGACACGGCCCGGTTCGTCGGCGACCGCCGGCTGGCGGTCGGCGACCGGATCGTCGAACCGGATTACGTCGTGATCGCGACGGGATCGGACGTCAACCTCCCGCCGATCCCGGGCATCGAGGACGCGCCGGTCCAGACGAGCGCGGACGTCCTCGATTCCACCTCCTTCGGGGACACGGGGATCGTCCTCGGGATCGGCTACATCGGGCTCGAACTCGTGCCCTACCTCACCGAGGCCGCCGGGATGGACCTCACCGTCGTCGAGTTGCTCCCCGGCGCCCTCATGGAAGCCGACGAGCCGTTCGGCGAGGAGGTCGTCGAGTACTACCGCGATCACTTCGACCTGGATATCCATCTCGGCGCCCAGACTCGGGAGGTCGAGACCACCGACGACGGCGTCCGGGTGCACGTCGAACTCGAGGACGGCGAGGAGGCGACGTTCGAGGCGGATCAGCTGTTCGCGTTCACGGGGCGGGAACCGTCGCTGGACGCCCTGAACCTCGACGCCACCTCGCTGTCGCCGGACGAGGGGTGGGTCGCGGACACGATGCAGGCCAGCGACGACGAGCGCGTGTTCGTCGTCGGCGACGCCAACGGCCGCGAGCCGATCCTCCACGTCGCCAAGGAGGAGGGCTTTACCGCGGCCGAGAACATTCTGCGACACCGCGACGGCGAACCGCTGGTCGAGTACGAGAACGTGCACCACCACGTCGTCTTCTCCGGCCTGGGGGTGCTGCCCTTCGCCCGCGTCGGCCATTCGGCCGAGTCCGCGAGGGAGGCCGGCCTCGATCACCACGTCGTCACCACCGAGGCGTCCAGCGACGGCGTGTTCAAGTCGAAGGACGTCGCCGACGGCCTGGCCCGCCTCGTCGTCGGCGAGGACGGGACCGTCCTGGGATACCAGGGGCTGCACTACCACGCGGACGTCATGGCCAAGACGATGCAACTGGCCGTCGAGATGGAGCTCGACGTGCGCGAGATCCCCGACCGGGCGTACCACCCCACGACGCCCGAGATCCTCGACAGCCTGATCACGGACGCGGCAACGGCGATCGAGGACTGAGGCTGTCACTGGGACCGTAGCCCGGGCACCTCCGCGGACGGTCGTCGAAAACGGCCGGGGGACCCCCCGCCGGCTCGACCCTCCGGGGCTCGCTGGGGTCACCTCGCAACTGCGGGCCTCCCCTCGCCGGATCCGAATCGAGGGGGTGGCGCCTTTCGCGTCCGTTCGCGAAGCGTGACGCCCGGGTCCACGGGGGGCGAGCCGGGTCAGTCGTCGGTCGGCGCGGCGTCCGGGCGGTAGTCCCGGCTGATGACCTTCCACTTCCCGGTCGAGAACCGGTAGTAGTTGATCGCGGCCGGGATCGTGCTCTCGGCGAACAGCGTGAGGTACAGTCCCCAGATCCCGAGCGGCGTCGTCGCGCCGAGATACGCCAGCGGAATGGCGACGACGACCATGCCGAGGAACTGGCTGTAGAACGGCCACCGCGTGTCGCCGGCGCCGGTGAGGGCGCCCGCCATCGTGGCCTTGACGGCCTGGGGCATGATCGCGACGGCGCCGACCAGCACGAGGCCGACCGCGAGGGGGATCGTCCCCGCCGGCGGGTCGTTGACGAACAGTTCGACGATCGGTTCCGCGAAGACGGCGGCGATCAGGGCAAAGACGGCGTAGGTCCCGACGGCCAGGCGGGTGATCTCCACGCCGTAGGACTCGGCGTCCGCTTCGTCCTCGGCGCCGAGTTCCTGTCCCACGAGGCTCGACGCCGCCAGGCCGAACCCCCAGCCGGGCGTGTTCATCAGGCCCCAGATCCGTCGCGCCACGATGTACGCCGCCAGCGTCGTCTGGCCGAACATCCCGACGATCGCCAGCATCGGGAAGCGCGCGACCGTCCAGACGCTGTTGCGCCCGGTGACCGGGAGGCCGATCTCGACGAGGTCTCGCATCATGCCCCGGTGCAGGTAGCCAGCCACCGGATTCACCCTCGTGGGGAAGTCCTTGGTCCCGGGAACGGAGCCGAACACGAGGCCGCCCGCGAAGACGCCCGTCACCAGCACGTTCGCCAGGACCGTCCCGGTCGCGGCCCCTTCGACCCCCATCCCGAGACCGAAGATGAAGACCGCGTTCAGGCCGATGTTCGTGAGGGCCCCGCCGGACCGAACGACCATCGGCGTCCAGGCGTCGTCGACGGCGATGTAGACGCGGCTGCCGATCAGGTTCAACCCCGCGAACGGCACGCCGAAGGCGATGATCCGAAGGTACGCGGCGCCCTGATCGATCGTCGCCGGTTCGCTGCTGATGACGCCGATGAGTTCGGCCGGAAACAGGAAGAACAGCGCGGCGATCGGCAGCGTCACGAGGACGACGAGGGCGAAACTCGACCGTATCGCCTGGGCCATCTCGCCGTACTCGTCGGCCCCGTAACGCTGGGAGACCAGCGCGATCGCTCCGGCCGCCACGCCGCCCCCGATCGAGAACGCCATGCCCCAGAACGGGCCGGCCAACCCGACGCCGTTGATGGCGTTGATCCCCGCCACCGCGCCGACCATCGCCACGTCGACGGCGTTCTTCGACATCCGGGCGATCCCGGTGACGATGCGCGGCCAGGAGAGGTCCGCCGTCCGGCGAGCGCGCTCGCGATCGACGAGGTCGACCCTGGCGAGGCCGCCCCCGATGGCACAGATCAGCGCCCGAATCGGGTTCGGAAGGCGAGACAGTCGGCGGAGAGGGTTCTGGCGGGGAGACACTCGTTCGTGTGGGTGTTTCGAATCGATACTCAAAGCGCTTTTCATGTGGGGCGAGGTCGTCCCCGGCGTCGGTCGGAACCCCCGCCAACCAAAAGAATTTCCGCGCGCTTCGCGGAGGAACGAGTACATGAATCCACAGCGAACCGACGCGCTCGTCGACGCCGCCTACGGCGCGTTGATCTTCGTTTCCGTCGCGCTGATCGTCGTCGTCGGTACGGCCGTCGGCCTGGCGTTCGGGTTCGGCGTGCTGATCGCGTACTTCGTCCACGTCGCCTGGAAGATGTCCCAGTACGATCCCGACTGGATGGTCACGGCCGTCGAGGAGACCGTCGAGAAGCAGGTCGAGGAGTCGGTCGAGGAGACGGTCGGCGAAACCGTCGACGAGACGGTCGAACAGTCGGTGGAGGAAACCGTCGGCGAGACGGTCGAAAAGCAGGTCGGGGAAACGGTCGAGGAGAAGGTCACCGAAACGGTCGAGGAGAAAGTCGGAGAAACGGTCGAGGAACAGGTGGGCGAAACCGTCGAAGCGACGGTTCAGGAAACCGTCGGCGAGCAAGTGGGCGAGACCGTGGACGAGCGGGTCGAGGAGAAAGTCGAGGAGAAAGTGGACGAGGCGGTCGGCGATACCGTCGAAGAAACGGTGGACGAAACGGTCGAAGAGAAGGTCGAAGAGACGATGGACGAGACGGTCGAGGAGAAAGTCGACGAAACGGTCGAAGAGAAGGTCGACGAGACGGTCGATGAAAAAGTCGACGAAACGGTCGAAGAGAAGGTCGACGAGACGGTCGATGAAAAAGTCGACGAGAAGGTCGACGAAACCGTCGAGGAGAAGGTCGAAGAAACAGTCGACGAGAAAGTGAGCGAGGCGGAGGTGTCCCCGGACGACGTCGGGAACGGCAGTGACGACGGTGACGAGGACGAGGACGGGGACGGGGACGGGGAAGACGAATCGGAAGACGAGGCGGAAACCAAATCCGATAACTGACGGACACCGTCGGTGGACGGTCGAACCAGGACCCGACCGTCACGAGTGAGAGCCCGATCCGTGCGGGGCGCGTGCTGGCCCGCCGCGGTTCGAACCACAAGTTCAAACCGTCGGCGTCGGTACGGGCTGGTGTGGCCCCTTCACACGTGCTGGTCCCGCTCGATGGGTCGCCCCTGGCGGACGACGCCCTCGAACACGCGCTCGAGACGTTCGACTGCCGGATTACGGTGCTGAACGTCGTGACTCCCCTCGACGCCCACATGAGCGAGGGTGGGGTCATCGAAGCGGACGACGACCGGGTGGAGACGGCCCGAGAGCGGGCCGACCGCTTGATCGACCGGTCCAGACGGACTGCGGCCGAAGCCGACCGCACCGTCGAAACGGCCGTCGAGACGGGCGACCCGGCAGAGGAGATCCTCGAGTACGTTCACGAACACGACGTCGATCACGTGGTGATGGGCGGACACGGGGGCGAACGTGGCGAGATTGCGCGGCGGCTGCTGGGGACCGTGGCGACCGCGGTCGTCGGTGACGCTCCGGTGACCGTGACGGTCGTCCGGTAGGAGAGGACGGCGCCCATCACCGAATGCCGAGGACGGTCGTGAAGCCCCAGTAGACGCCGTACCCCACCGCGATCGACGACGCCAGCGTGATGAGCCAGAACGCGACCGTCACGCCGATCTTGCGCCGGGAGACGCCCGCCGAGCCGCCGGCGAGGCCGCCGCCGATGACGCCGGAGATGATGATGTTGTTGAACGAGATGGGGATCCCGAGCGCGATCGCAAGCTGGGCGATGACGAACCCGGGGACAAGTGCGGCGATCGACCGCCTGACGCCCAGCTGGGCGTACTCGCGGGAGGTCGCCTGCAACAGTCGCGGGGCACCCATCCAGGCGCCGGCGAGGATGCCGAAGGCCCCGATCCCGAGCAGGACGAGGGCCGGCAACCCGAGTTCGCCCACGTACAGGTCCTCCAGGGGCCCGGTCGCCAGGCCGACCTGACTGCCGCCGCTGGAGAAGGCGACGATGCTCCCCAGCAGCACGAGGAAGGTCCGGATGCCCTCGTCGACCGACGCCTGCGTGCGCCGCCGGATGAAGAAGAACCCGCCGACGGCGAATGCCAGACTCACGAGGACGGCCATCACGTCCACGCCGGCGAGGGTCGGGCTCCCGACCCGTCGCGCGACGAACCCGGCGACGGAACTCTGGGTCGCCCCCGGGGGAGAGGGCACGACGCCGAGCTGGACGTTCGCCACGATCGCGGCGACGACGGCGGCGAGTAGCGGGACGCCGACCGTCTCGGGGATGTCGTCGCGCCGGAGCACCGTGGCGGTCGCGTACGCCATCCCGCCCGACATCGGCGGGACGAGGATCCAGAAGGTCCCGAGACGCTGGTAGGTGCCGAACGCGGGATCGCCACCGAGCGAGAGACCGACGCCCACCATCGCGCCGGTGGTCGCGAACGCGGCCGGAATGGGATACCCGGAATAGACGCCGGCGGCCATGAACCCCGCCGCCGTCAGCAGCCCGGCGGTCGCGGCCAGGGGCGTAATCGTCACCCCGCCGATCAGGTTCCGCCCGACCGTCTCCGAGATGGCCCCGCCCTGGGTCAACGCCCCCAAGGCCGCGAGGAGGCCGATGAGAAAGGCAGCCCGCATCGTCGACACCGCGTTGGCGCCGATCGCCGGCGCGAACGGGGGCGAATTGCTGTTCGCTCCCAGCGCCCACGCCATGAAGAGGCCGGTCACCGTCGCCAGGACCGCCAGCACCCAGAACGTGACCGTCGCCACGTCAGGCCCACCCCCGCGCGCGACCGGGTCCGGCCCGCCTCACTCGCTGTCGGAGGGCTGGACCGCTGCCAACGTCCATGTCATTGGGTTCCACCGCCGACGAGAAAAAGGCTTGGCGGCACCCCGGTTCTCTCCGCCGACGGGGAACGGTCGACGTCCGCCCCGTGTCGAGCACAACCTCTTTAGCCCTTTCCCCCGCTATCCCAGACGAAATCATGGTTTCGGTGTTACTTCTCGTCGGCATCCTCGCAGCGGTATTCGTGGGGTTCAACGTGGGCGGATCGACGACGGGGCCGGCGTTCGGGCCGGCCGTCGGCGCGGACGCGATATCGAAGACGGGGGCGGCCGCGTTGATGACCCTCTTTTTCTTCGTCGGCGCGTGGACGATCGGACGGAACGTCGTCGAAACGCTCGGGGGTGATCTCGTCAGGGACGCGACCGTGTTCACCCCGGAAGCGAGCATCGGCGTCCTGTTTTTCATCGGCCTGGGGTTGCTGGTCGGGAACCTCTTCGGCGTCCCGGCCTCGACGTCGATGACGGCCGTCGGGTCGATCGCCGGCCTGGCCCTCGCCGGGGACGCCCTCGAGTGGAGCGTGATGGGCGAGATCGCGACGTGGTGGATCGTCTCGCCGTTCATCGGCTTCTGGGTGTCGCTGATCATCGGCCGGTACTTCTACGCCCGACTCAACCGCATGGTCGCCATGGAGCGCAGCGAGGGGCCGCTCGTCGAACTCGATCGGTCCGGAACGGTGCCGAAGCCGGTGCCCAACGGGTCCACCAGCAGACGGGA
>Ga0207797_1003053_pt1 | contig 11318 bp, 10 predicted proteins | sample PRCRCaboRojoPR_6_FD_187275 | JGI IMG/M metagenome (GOLD analysis project Ga0207797, IMG submission 187275) | Marine sediment microbial community from Cabo Rojo, Puerto Rico - PR CR 10% Liquid 1 (SPAdes) | ecosystem: Environmental > Aquatic > Marine > Coastal > Sediment | place: Cabo Rojo, Puerto... | reverse complement strand
GGTTCGGGGTGGGGCGCGTTGACGTACGGCCGGCCGGCCCCGGCGACCGAGACGGTGTCGGCATCGGCGGCGAGCGCGCCGCTGTCGCCGAGGTAGAGCGAGCCGTCGTCGCCGTGGAGCTCCAGACTACTGAACTCGCGGCTCCGGTGTGGCGCGTAGAGACTCGCCGTGAGACGCACGACCGGCCCGGCCGCGAACTCGACAGTCGCCTCGACGTGGGCGGGACGGTCGGGCGTTCGCTCCTCGCGGTCCGGCCAGACGTCGAGCGCGTCCGCGACACGGACCCGTTCGGCCGGTCCGAACCAGTCGACCAGGAGCGCGAGCGGGTAGACGGCCCCGTCGTAGAGCGGCCCGACCGAGAGGAACGAGTCGGGGTCCTCGTGCCACTCGGTCACGCGGCCGACGTGGGCGTGGGCGTAGGCCAGCCGGACGGGACCGAGCCGGCCGTCGCCGAGCAGCGACCGGGCGTGGCGCTGTGGGTCACAGTCGACGTTGATCGGCGCGCAGCCGAGCGCGAGTCCGCGTCGTTCGGCGGTCCCGATCAGGTCCCCGGCGACGGCGTCGTCGAGCGCGAGCGGCTTCTCGCTGAAGACGTGTCGGCCGGCCTCGAGACACCGCTCCGTGACCGAGGCGTGTGCGCCGTGGCTCGTGAGGTTGACCACGAGCGGCGCGTCCGTCCGCGCCAGCAGCGCGTCGAGGTCGGTGTAGGCCGCGGCTCCGTGGGCCGCCGCGAGCTCCTCGGCCCGGGCGGCGTCGAGGTCAGCGACCGCGACCAGGTCGAGCGGGGACGCCTCGAGGCCGGTCGCGTACTTCCCCGCGACGGCCCCCGCGCCGACGAACGCACAGTTCACGACCCGTTCATCGGGCCGACCCGTCAAAAACGTAGAGACATCGGGGTTTTTGGAGGGTGATCCGAACCTGACGGCATGGCCCGGATCGCCGTCCTCCACAACACCCTCGACTTCCAGGGCGGCGCCGACGCCGTCTGTCTCGCCGCCTGCCGGGCGCTCCGGGACGACCACGAGGTGACGCTGTTCACCCTCTCGGAGACCGCACCGGCGGAGCTGGCAGACCGCCTCGGGGTCGACGTCGACGGCGTCCGCGTCCGGATGCCTCCCGGCGCGACGACGCTCGCCCGCGTCCTCTCGGGGCTCGCCCCACGGGTCGGCCCGCAGCTCGCCCTCCGGAGTGTCCTCCTCCGCCGGTTCTTCCTGTCCGAGGCCCGGGCGTTCGACCTCGCGGTGAGCACGGCGAACGAGCTCTCGCTCCCGATCCCGTCGGTCCAGTACGTCCACTACCCGCAGTTCCACCTCGACCGGCTGCCCGACGCCGACGCCGGCCGCCTCGACCGTCTGTGGAGCCGGTTGGCCGGCCCGACCCGGGCCGAACTCGCCGGACCGGGCGTCACCCTGCTCGCGAACTCCTCGTGGACGGCCGACGTCGTCGAGGACGTCTACGGCACGCGACCCGAGGTGCTCCACCCGCCGGTCGACCCGATCCCCTGCGAGCGGGCGTGGAGCGACCGCGAGGAGGGGCTCGTGGCCGTCGGCCGACTCGCCCCGGACAAGCGGGTGCTCGACGCCGTCGCGGTCGTCGACGCCGTCCGCGAGCGGGGCCACGACGTCCACCTCCACGTCGTCGGGGCGGCCCCGCGGGCGTACCGGCGCTACGCCGGGCGGGTCGCCGCGGCCGCGCGCGAACGGCCGTACGTCTCCCTCGAGCGCGACGTCTCTCGGGACCGGCTCGAACGCCTGCTCTGCTCGCACAAGTACGGCCTGAACCTCAAGGTCGAGGAGCACTTCGGGATGTCCGTCGCCGAGTACGTCGCCGCCGGGATGGTCGCGTTCGCGCCGGACGGCGGCGGCCAGCGCGACGTGCTCGACGGCCGGCAGGACCGCCTGTTCGACTCCGTCGAGGAGGCGGCCGACCTCGTGGCCCGTGCGATCGAGGCCGACGAGCCACCCGAACTCCCCCCGGACCGCTTCGCCGGCGACCGGTTCGCGGTGGACCTCCGCCGACACGTCACCCGAGCCATAGATTGAAACGGTCGCTGGCCGATAAGGGGGGTATGGCAACCGCGACCGAATCCGGACTGTCGCTCCGCACCGAGTCGCTGACCGCGCTCCACTGGGCCGGGGTGGTCCTCGCGGCGGTGACCGGCGTCATCCACGTCTTCCTCGGGGTGAGCTTCCTCGCGACGGTCTCGATCACCTCGCCACTGGGGTGGTCGTTCCTCGTCGCCGGGGTGGGCTTTTTCGGCGGGATCGTCGCCCTCCTGGTCGACTACCGGCGCCGACTGGTCTACCTCCTGGGGATCCCGTTCACCGCGGGCCAGATCGTCATCTGGTACGTCTTGAACGCGCCCGACTTCGGCACGCCCGGCATCGTCGACAAGGTCGTCCAGGTGCTGTTCATCGTCGTCCTCGTGGTCCTCTACAGGCAGGCGTCGTAGCCCGGGCGGTCCGGGGGCCTCGGACCGCGATGGTTTCGCCGGACGGACAAGGTTCATCACCCTCCTCCGGGTTGCCCCACCATGCCCTACTCGGCATACGAACACATCTCCGTCGACGCCACCGGCGGCGTGGTGACGATCACGCTCGACCGGCCGGAGAAGTACAACGCGCTGAACGACGCCACGTTCCTCGACCTCCAGCGGGCGTTCGCGGAGATCCGACTCGACCGCGACGTCGAGGTCGTCGTCGTCGAGGGCGCGGGCGAGGACGCGTTCTCGGCGGGCGCGGACATCGAGCAGTACGCCGGGCCGGCCGAGGACCACGACCCGATGCAGAAGGAGCGCCAGGACCTCTTCTACGGGATCTACCGCGTCGCCTACGACTGCCACGCGCCGGTGATCGCGAAGATCGACGGCTACTGCATGGGCGGCGGGCTCATCTTCGCGATGTTCTGTGACCTCCGGATCGCCGACACGACGGCGAAGTTCGGCGTCCCGGTCACCGATATCGGGCAGATCCCCACCGGCGGGTCGACCTACCGCGCGGCCGAGCTGGTCGGCGAGGCGAAGGCCAAGGAGCTCGTCTACACCGCGGGAACGGTCGACGCCGAGGAGGCCCACCGGATCGGGCTCGTCAACGACCTGGTCGAGCCCGAGGAGCTCGACGACGCGGTCGAGGGCGTCGTCTCGGCGATCGCGGCGACCGGGACGAGCGCCGTGAAGAACTCGAAGCGGGCGATCAACGCCGCGGTCGACAGCGGGAGCCTCGACGAGGCACGGGCGATCGAGGCCGAGATCTGGTGGGAGCAGTTCGCCACCGACGAGCGGCGAGACCTCGTCGACGCGTTCCTGGAGGAGCGCTCGTGAGCGCCGACGGGAACGAGGGGGGAGACGGAACCGGGGTGGGGCCGCTCGCGGGGCTGAACGTCGTCGAACTGACCGTCCACCGCGCCGGCCCGTTCTGCGGGGCACTGCTCGCCGACCTTGGCGCCGAGGTGGTCAAGATCGAGCGACCGGGCGTCGGCGACCCGACGCGCGTCCAGGGGCCCGGCCCCGAGAACCGGTCGGGCTACTTCATGGCGAACAACCGGAACAAGCGGTCGATCGAGCTCGACCTCAAGACCGAGTCGGGACGCGACGTCGCCCGCGAGCTCGTCGGGAAGGCCGACGTCTTCGTCGAGAACATGGGCTACGGCGTGGCCGACCGGCTCGGTCTCGGCTACGACGAACTGAGCGACCGGAACCCGGATCTGGTCTACGCGAGCGTCAAGGGCTACGGCGAGACGGGCCCCCTCCGGGAGAAGAAGGGGATGGACCTCGTCCTCCAGGCCGAGGGCGGGATCATGAGCGTCACCGGCCCCGAGGGCGGCGACCCCGTCAAGGTCGGACAGGCCATCGGCGACCTGACCGCGGGGATGTTCGCGACCGTCGGCACCCTCGCGCGGCTCCGGGAGGTCGACGCGGGTCGGGGAGGGGGGAAGCTCGACGTCGGGCTGTTCGACGCCATCGTCTCGATCATGAACGAGTACCTCACGTTCTACTCGATGGACGGGGAGGTTCCGGGGCCCCAGGGCACCTCTCACCAGTCGATGGTCCCCTACCAGCTGTTCGAGACCGCGGACGGGTACGTCGTGACGGCCGTCCCGGCCGACGACCGCTGGGACGACTTCGTCGACGTCGTGGGCTGTGAGTCCGTCCGGGGCTACGGGACGAACGCCGAACGGGTCGAACACGAGGCGGAAGTCGTCTCGGCGATCGAGGCCGAACTCCGCGAGGCGCCCACCGAGCACTGGCTGGCGGTCCTCGAGGACGCGGGGTTCCCCGTCGGCCCGCTCAACGACGTCGCGGCCGTCGTCGGCCACGAGCAGGCCGAGGCCCGCGGGCTCGTCCCCCGGTTCGACGACCCCGAGGCCGGCGAGATCGTCCTGCCCGGCCACCCGGTCCACTTCCCCGACCACTCGACGGACATCCGCACGCTGCCGCCGGGGCTCGGCGAGCACACCGAGGCCGTCCTGCGGTCGATCGGTCACGACGACGACTCGATCGCCGAACTGCGCGAGGCGGGCGCGATACCGGAGGTGTAGGTCGGCCCGGACGCGCCGGCCACCGTGGCGGGTTCCGGGTGGTGCCCCCTCCTTCGGGGCGACCGCTCCCGCGAGGGGGTGGTGTGTCCGACCTCCGGAGGCCACGGACGGGGTGTCGGTCCCGGGGCCGGGCCCACCGGACGGTGTAACGACCGTCAGGGTTTTGTCCGAGTGCTCTCTTCCCAGCCCGATGGACGGTACGTGTCGGTACTTCGACTCCGATCGGTGGACGTCGCGGCTCTGGGCCCACCTGAACCGGGTCGAGACGATCGAGTCGTTCCTCGATACGTACACCACGCTGGACGACATCGAAGGGGTACTCGCAGACCTGGGGGCGCGGCTCGACGTCGGCTACGTAGACCTCCTCGAGACCGACGTCGAGGCGGTCCTCTCGGCGGCGCCGAGGGACCTGCTCCCGGTACGTCCCGCCGAGGTGCCGCCGGTGTGGGCCGAACTCCAGGACCTCCCCCGGGAGTGTCCGCACGACCCGTTCGGCACCACCGACTTCTGTCTCTTCCACCTCCCGTCCGAACGGCGGCGGGCGGAGGGGGTATCGCCGGAAGCGGTCGCCTCGGAACTGGTCGACCGGACGGCCGACGACGGCCCCACGGCGGAGCGGTTCGTCGGGGCGGAGTTCCGGCGACTCGGGCTCGACGGCGCCCGCATCGGAGGGGACGACGGCCGTCGCATCGACCTCAGACTGGCCGTCGTCGAGGAGGAGTGCTCCCTCGCGAACGCCACGATCGACGCGACGGTCGACCTCACCGGAGCGACGCTGGCCGACGTCGACTTCGGCGGCTCGACCCTCACCGGGGACGCGACGTTCGACGCGGTCCGGTTCTCGGGCAGCGCCGCGTTCGACGGGTGCGAGTTCCGGGGGCGGGCGAGATACCCGAACGCCGTGTTCGACGGGGCGTCGTTCGAGGACGTCACGTTCGACGAGCGGGCCGACTTCGAGGGTGCGACCTTCGACGGCGAGGCACGCTTCGCACGGGCGACGTTCGAGCAGCGGGGCTACTTCAAGTCCGCCCGTTTCGAGGAGGTGACGTTCAAGCGTGCGTCGTTCCACGAGAAGGCGTCGTTCAAGCGCGCCCGTTTCCGTGGCCCCGCGACGTTCCCCCGGACGCGGTTCGCGGAGAAGGCGTCGTTCAAGTTCGCCCGGTTCGGCGACCTGAGCGTCTTCGAGGTGGCGCGGTTCGGTTCCGAGGCGTTCTTCTGGGACGCGACATTCGAGGGTCGTGCCTGGTTCACCGGCGCGGAGTTCGAACACGACGGGGACTTCTCCGCAGCGGGGTTCTACGCCGGGGGCGACGAGGAACCGGTCGCCTACTTCAACGACGTGACCTTCGGTCGGAACCTCCTGTTCGAATCGGTCGCGACGCGGGCGGGCGGTGTCGTCTCGTTCGCCCGAACGACGCTCACCCGGGGCAGGATCTCCCAGCCGACCGCGTCGGACGACCGACCGGGGGACGGCCCGACCTACTACGATCTCACGGAGTCGGTCCTCGGTGACGTCGGCCTGGCCCCGGTCTCCGACCCGGACCTGTTCTCGTACTTCTACTTCTACGAGACCGACTTCGACGGGTTCGACTTCGGCGACCATCGGCAGGTCCTGAACGAGGGGTGGGCGATCCACACGTTCGCCGGCGAGCCCGGGAGCCTCGCCGGGACCACCGCGGGGTACGACGACTACCGTGTCGGTCCGGGCGGCGAGGGTCGCGAGCGGGGCCACGGGGCGTCGATCGACGTCCTCGAGAACACGTACCTGAAGGCGAAGAACGGGGCGAACGAGGTCGGGGACGCGACCGCGGCCTCCGAGTTCTTCCTCCGGGAGATGCGCTACCGGCGGCGGGGCCACCTCCGGAACGCCCGGGACGCGGGGCGTCCGGTGTCCGGCCGTGTGGTCTCGTTCGGCCGGTGGGTCTCCAGCTGGTTCTACAACGCGAGTTCGGGCTACGGCGAACGCCCGATGCGACCGATACTCTTCTCGCTGGGTCTGGTCGTGGTGTTCGCGGCCACCTATTCGGTGCTCGGGATCGGGGTGGCGGGGGTGGGGACGCCGGTGTCGTACCTCGCGTTCAGCTTCCAGGTCTTCGTGACCCTGATCCTCGGCGGGCCGCCGGAGATCCCGTCGCCGGCCGTTCGACTGCTGACCTCCTTCGAGGCGTTCGTGGGGGCGTTCTTCATCGCGCTGTTCGTGTTCGCGCTCACCCGATCGATACACCGATGAGACCGCACCGCCCCGGGTCCTGACCCGTGGCGTGGCGTCAGCCCACCACGTCCGCGAGCGCGTCCATCGTCACGTCGACCCGCTCGCGGTCCGCGCTGTAGCCCATGTGCCCCACCCGGACGACGTCCTCGGCGTGGTCGGCGAGCCCCGTCGAGAGGACGACACCGTGTCGCTCCCGGACGGTCTCGCAGATCGAGCCCGCGTCGCCGTCGACCTCGAAGGCGGTGACCGTCGGGGCACACCGCGCCTCGGTCGGCGGGAACGGCTCGAGGCCGAGCTCCCGGCCGCGCTCGCGACACAGCGTCGCGGCCTCCTCGTGCCGGTCGTAGACGCTCTCGAGCCCCTCCTCCAGCAGCCGGTCGAGCGAGGCCTCCAGCGCGTAGAGGTTCGAGGAGAGGTGCGTGTACGGCAGCAGGACCGCCCCGTCGGTGTCGAGGTCGACCTCGCGCCACGGTTCGAGGCTGGCGTAGAAGGAGTCCTGCGGCGTCGACTCGACCTTCTCCCAGGCGCGCTCGCTCACCGAAAGCGTCGAGAGGCCGGGCGGCGAGCTGAAGCACTTCTGGGAGGCACCGAGGCAGACGTCGATCCGATCGGTCGGCACCGGCGTCCCGCCGAGCGAGGAGACCGCGTCGACGACCGTGATGACGCCGGCGTCCCGGAGCACGTCGAGAACCCCGTCGAGGTCGTTCAGGAGGCCGGTCGGCGTCTCGCAGTGGACCATCGTCGCCGCGACGGGATCGTGCTCGGCGACGAGGGACGCGACCTCGCTCCGCTCGAACGCCGCCCCCTCCTCGATCGAGTGGACGACCGCCTCGCCGCCGTGTGTCTCGACGAAGTCGGCGAACCCCTCCCCGTAGAGGCCGTTGGCGAGACAGAGCACCGTCTCGCCGGGCGCGACGAGCGAGGCGACGCTCGCCTCCAGCCCGAGTATCCCCTCGCCCCCGAGGACGACCACGTCGTCGTCGGTCCCGTGGACGGTCGCCAGCTTGTCGAGGATGCGGCGGTAGTCGGCGGCGAACGCCGGTTCGACGTCGGGGTTGACGAGCGGTCGACCCATGGCCTCCCTGACCGACGGCGGGAGCGCGGTCGGCCCGGGCGTCATGAGGAGCTTCTCGCTTGGCTCGGTCATGGGGCGGCGTTCGCGGGGCGGGTATAAATCCGGTCGGGACGCGCGCTCGTGACGGGGTCGTTCCCGGCGAGCGGGACCTGGAGGAGAGCTATTGTCGCTCGGGGGCGTACCCGCGGGTATGAGCTACCGACCGTCGGACGCGTTCGAGGACCGGTCCGAGGCGGGCCACCGTCTGGGCGAGGCACTCGCCGGACGCGACACAGGGGCCGACCTCGTGCTCGCGATCCCGCGCGGCGGGCTCCCCGTCGGCCGCGCCGTGGCCGACGCGCTCGGCCTCCCGCTCGACGTCGCCGTCGCCTCGAAGATCGGCGCGCCGGGCAACCCGGAGCTCGCCATCGGTGCGGTCGCGAGCGACGGGAGCGTCTGGATCGACGAGGAGGCCGTCGACGCGCTCGGCGTCGACCGGGAGTACGTCGAACGCGAGCGCGAGCGGGAGGCCCGTGCCGCGAGGGAGAAGGCCGACCGCTACCGGACCGACGAGCCGCCGACGGTGAGCGGTCGGACGGTGATCGTCGTCGACGACGGCGCGGCGACCGGGTCGACCGCCATCGCGGCCGTTCGGCTCCTCCGCGCGCGTGGCGCCGACCGGATCGTCGTCGCGCTCCCCGTCGCCCCGCCCGAGACGGTCGAGGAACTGGAGCGGGTGGCCGACGAGGTGGTCTCCCTCCTGACGCCCGCCTCGTTCGGGGCGGTCGGCCGCTTCTACCGCCGGTTCGACCAGGTGAGCGACGAGGAGGCGATCGCCTACCTCCGGGAGGGGGACGGCCGATAGGGGGTATCGTAGTTACTCGTAGCGTCTCGTTCCAGGAACCCGTCCCTGGACCCGTGTAACGGGTCGAATCCTCCGGCTGGCTACGATGACCCCTATGACTGGCCGCGGGCCGCCTCCACCGCTCACTCCCGCCCGGGGCCGACCTCGGCCGCACAGGCGGTGCAGAGCCCCGTCTCCTCGTCGTAGTGGGCGGTACAGACCAGTGCGCCGCACCGCCGGCACTGGTGTTCGATCGGGGCGGATTCACAGACCGCACAGAGCCCTTCGACGCTCATCGGACCGTCAGGACGGGAGCCTCGGACCGCCCGAGCAGCCGGCGGGTCGTGCTGCCGAGGAACCGCTCGCCCGCCGTGGCCGGCCCGCGAGTCCCCATCGCGAGGAGGTCGGCGTCGACCCCGTCGGCGTACTCGAGGAGCGTCCGCGCCGGGACCCCGCGAAGGACGTGCGTGCCTGCGGGGAGCCCGCGCTCGCGGGCCTCGGACGCGAGCGCCTCGACCGCGTTCTCGCCGCCGCGTTCGAGCGGCCCGACGATGCTCCGCTCGGCGTCGGCGAACTCGTAGACGGTCGTGTCCACGACGTAGACGACGTGGACCTCGGCCCCGTACCGCTCGGCGAGCGCGAGCCCGTGGTCGGCGGCCCGCTCGGCCGCGTCGCTCCCGTCGGTCGCGAGGACGACGTGGTCGTAGGCCCCGTGTCCCGACCACGGGACCGCGGTGTCCTCGTCCGCCTCGTCCGCCAGCCGCACCACCAGCACCGGCACGTCCGCACGCTCTACGACCCGCTCGGCGGTGGATCCGAGGCGGACCCGGCCGCCACCGGACCGGCCGTGGGTCCCCACCACCAGGAGGTCGACGCCGGCCTCGTCGGCGTACTCGAGGATCCGCCGGTAGGGGGACCCCTCGCGGACCTCGCGGACGGTCCGGACGTCGAGTTCCCCGGCCCGCTCCCGGACGGCGGCGGTAGCCCGACGGGCCCGTCGCTCGCCGGCGACCCGGAGCTCTTCGCGGTGGTCGCTCGCGAGGCCCGGCGGTTCGTGGCCGGTGTCGATCACGTAGAGGACGTGGAGCGTCGCCTCGAAGGTCCGGGCGAGGTCGAGCGCCCGGCCGATGGCGCCCTCGGTTCCGGGACCACCGTCGGTGGCCAGGAGCACGTCGTCGTACATACAGGCTATCGCTCCACCGGTCACAAGAACACCCGGCGTCGTTCCCGTCGGGTGGGAGCACCTGTCGAGCTATTTACGCTCGTGGAGCGTCTATCCGGTCGCACCGGGCCACGGCCCGGCTCACCACCATGCCCCACACGCTCGAGATCAGCGACGAACTGCGGGAGCGCCTCGACCGGCACGTCGAGGAGGACCAGACCTACGAGGAGCTCATCGAGGAGCTCGTCTCGATGTACGAGACGGAGGGCGCGTTCCTCCAGGAGGGCTACTCCGAGTAGCCACCCCCGTTCACCGTCCGGTCGCGGTCGCGAGCGGGCGCCGCCAGTCACTCCCAGAGCGCGTACATGTCGTCGCGGACCGGCTCCTCGAACCGTTCCTCCCCGAGGTGGAGCGCGGGCGTCCCGCTCTCCCGGACCGTCCCGACGACGGCGGCGTCGATCCCGGCCCGTTCGAGCGCGGCCAGCGCCTCGGAGGTCGAGTCCTCGGGAACGGCCGCGAGGAGCGCGCCGGAGCCGAACGTCCGGAACGGGTCGACCCCCATCGCCGCACAGAGCCGCCGGGTCGCGTCGTGGACCGGGATCGCCCCGGGGTCGACGTCGAGCGCGACGCCGGAGGCGACCGCGAGTTCGAGCAGCCCGTCGACGAGGCCGCCCTCCGTCGGGTCGTGCATGGCGCCCGCGTACTCGCGGAGGACCGCCGCCTCCGGCACGACGCTCACGTCGTCGTAGAACCCCTCGGCCGCGTCGAGCACGTCCCCGGGAACCCGTCCCTCGAGCCGGTCGCGGAAGTCCGTGGCGAGGATGGCCGTCGCCTCGATGCCGGCCCCCTTCGTCAGGACGACCCGGTCGCCGGGCTCGGCGCCTCCCGTCGGGACGTACCGGTCGGCGAGGCCGAAACAGGTCAGGACGAGCATCGGCGTCGAGAGCGCGGGGGCGTACTCCGAGTGGCCGCCGACGATGGCGACGCCGAGCCGCCGGGCCGCCTCGTCCAGCTGGGCGGTGATGGTGTCGAGCGGGTCGGCCGAACCGGGGAGGAGTATCACGCTCGTCAGCCACTCCGGGGTGGCGCCCGACGCCGCCACGTCGTTGGCCGCGACGTCGACCCCGAGGGTGCCGACCCGACCCACGGCGAGCGAGATGGGATCGGCGTTGACGACGAGTATCCCCTCCTCGACCTCGATCGCCGCGGTGTCCTCCCCGTACGCCGGCCCCTGGAGCACCCGATCGTCCGGGGCGCCCGTCCGACCCAGGACGAGCGCCGCGAGCGAGTCGGGGTCGACCTTGCCGATCATATCCACCTTACCCCGCGGTCGGTCTTGACTCCCCGGGAAGCGACCCCGGTCGTGCCGCCCCGTCGGGATCACCCATCCCCGACGGCCGTGGGCGCCGGTCGCCTCCGGTCGCCCGTCCCTCTGGTCGTTCGCGTCCGACCGCCCGTCCCTCTGGTCGTTCGCGTCCGGGCTGTCGTGGAGTCCGGACCGCACCTGTAC
>Ga0207797_1003052_pt1 | contig 11323 bp, 12 predicted proteins | sample PRCRCaboRojoPR_6_FD_187275 | JGI IMG/M metagenome (GOLD analysis project Ga0207797, IMG submission 187275) | Marine sediment microbial community from Cabo Rojo, Puerto Rico - PR CR 10% Liquid 1 (SPAdes) | ecosystem: Environmental > Aquatic > Marine > Coastal > Sediment | place: Cabo Rojo, Puerto... | reverse complement strand
ACTGACGCTGACGATGACCGTCTCGACGCTGTTGATCCTCGGGCTGATCATCGTGTTCATCTTCCGGGAGTCGGTTCCGGTCATCCAGTACGAGAGCGCAACCGTGTACGGGGTGGAGGTGCCGGGACTTCGGATGTTCATCCAGACCAGATGGGACGCGGTGTCGGATCCGATCCGGTACTCGATGGCGCCGATGATCCACGGAACGGTGATGGTAACCGTCGTCGCGACGGCAGTCGCCGGGCCGCTGGGCGTCGCCGCCGCGCTCTTCCTCTCGGAGATCGCACCTGCCGTCATCCGGGAGTTCGTCAAGCCGGGCGTCGAGATCCTCGCCGGCATTCCCTCCATCGTCTACGGGTTCATCGGGTTCACGATCCTCAGCCCGTGGGCGTCCGACCAGTTCCAAACCACCGGCCAGGGGAGCTATCTGTTCGTCGGCATCGTCGTCGGGCTGATGGCGCTCCCGACGGTCGTCTCCGTCGCCGAGGACGCCCTGAGTAGCGTCCCCGAGTCGATGAAAAGCGGGTCGCTCGCCGTCGGGACGACCGACTGGCAGACCATGACCTCGATCACCCTGCCCGCGGCCTTTTCGGGCGTCTCCGCCGCGGTCCTCCTCGGCGTCGGACGCGCCATCGGCGAGACGATGGCCGCGACGGTCATGCTTCGTGGCGTCCCACGGCTCACCGAGCCGCTGGTGAACGTCTTCTACGGACAGGAGACGCTCACCTCGCTCATCGCACGGAACTACGGCGAGGCGGACGGTCTCCAGATGGACGCCCTGTTCGTCGCCGGCGTGATCCTCTTTATCACCGTGCTGTTCATCTCCATCGGCGCGCAGTACATCGAGTGGCGGATGCGGAGCAAGCTCGGAGGTGAAGCCTGATGGCGGGCGCGACCCAGTCTCGGTTGGTCGAGGGGGACACGACGGTGAGCGACGCCGTCGCCGGCGCGACGGTCGGCCTCTCGGCGATCCTGTTCGTGCTCGCGGTCGCAGCGATGTTCGAACTGGTCAGTCTCACCGGCACAATCGCCGGTCTGCCGACGGTGACGCTCCTCGGCGGGCTGTTGATCGGCCTCGGCATCGCGGTGGCCGTCTTCGGCCTCGGGTCGCGGTTCGGCTACGTCGAGACCGAACCCGACGCGAGCGCCGGCCTGATCGCGAGTTGCGGCGCGGCGGTGCCGTGGTTCGTCATCGGGGGCGGCGTCATCTCCCAGACGCTCGGACTCGGCACCGCCGGCGGCGCCGTCGGGGGCGTCCTCGCCGGCGGCCTGGCTTTCGTCGGGACCGCCGTCCCTCGCGAGGACGTGGGCTCGACGGTGCCCCTCGGCGCCCTGCTCGCGTTCGTCGGTGCCGTCTTCCTCACCGGGACGATTGGTCCGGAGTGGCTGTGGGAACTCGGCTGGGAACAGCAGGCGTCGATCACCGCCGAGTTCCTCGTCCCGGTCGCGACGCTGTTTTGCGCCCTCTACGGCGGCTGGGCCGCCGCGAAGGCCTACGGCCGGTTCGGTGCACGCGGCCGACACATGGGCGCGTACGTCCTCGTCTACCTGAACGCGCTGTCCATCGTCGCCTTCCTGTTCATCCTCATCGCCTTCGTCGTCGTGCAGGGGATTCCCGGCCTGCTCAACGGCGCCCAGATCGGCGCCGGCGTCGGCCCGCAGGTGTTCGGGTCGTTCGAACTGCCGGTGTACGTCCCGTTCGTGATGAACGGCGTCGCGCTCCTGAACGACTTCCAGGGGGTCCTCCCGGCCATCGTGGGAACCATCTGGCTGGTCGTCGGTGCGGTGCTGTTCGCGGTGCCGCTGGGCGTCGGCGCGGCGATCTTCCTCACCGAGTACGCCGAGCGCGGCCGGTTCACCCAGGCCGTCGAGGTGTCGACCAACGGCCTCTGGAGTACGCCGAGCATCGTCTTCGGGCTGTTCGGGTTCGCGTTCCTCGTCCCGCGCTTTGGCAACCGGAAGTCGCTGCTCGCCGGGATGCTCACGCTCGGGTTCATGCTCCTGCCGCTGGTGCTCATCACGAGCCGCGAGGCGATGCTCTCGGTGCCCGACGAGTACCGCGACGCGAGCGCGGCACTCGGCGTCTCGAAGTGGCAGACCATCCGCAGTGTCGTCCTCCCGGCCGCGCTGCCGGGCGTCGTCACGGGGGTCATCCTCGGCGTCGGCCGGATCGCGGGCGAGACGGCGCCCATCCTGCTGACGATGGCCGGCGGGACGTTCGTCCCCGGCGGACAGACGGTCGACGTCATCGGGGGCTTCGAGTTCACCGGCACGCCGCCCTTCGTCGCCAACCCCGAACTCCTGCAGGCGACATCGGCGCTCCCCTACCAGCTGTACGCCCTCATCACCGCGGGCGTCGGCCTGGGAAGCAACGTCTCCGACCCGACCGGCTTCCGGTGGGCGACGGCGCTCATCCTGTTGGTCGTCGTCCTCTCCTTTTACGCCATCGGCATCGGGGCGCGCTACTACTTCCGACGGCAACTCAAACACGAGTAACCATGAGCGATTCACAACAGACACAGAGCCAGACACAGACCAGGACGACGGGCAGCGACCAGCCCCTCGAAACCACCAGCGGCGAGACGGTCGAAGAGACCAGAGAGGAGTGGGTCGAGTACGACTTCCAGGGGAAGGCCAAGATGGTCTCCGAGGACCTCGACGTCTACTACGGCGACGACCACGCCCTGAAGGGCGTCTCGATGGAGATTCCCGAGAAGAGCGTCACCGCGCTCATCGGCCCCTCGGGTTGTGGGAAGTCGACCTATCTCCGCTGTCTCAACCGGATGAACGACCGCATCAACGCCGCCCGCGTCGACGGATCGGTCGAACTCGACGGGAAGGAGATCTACCAGGACGGCATCAACTTGGTCGAACTCCGCAAGCGGGTCGGGATGGTGTTCCAGTCGCCGAACCCGTTCCCGAAGTCGATCCGGGACAACATCTCGTACGGCCCGCGAAAGCACGGCGACCTCGAGACCGGGCTGTTGGCACGGATGCTCGGCCGTGACGACAGCGAAGCGGAGCGCGAACTCGTCGAGCGGGCGCTCAAACAGGCCGCGCTCTGGGACGAGGTGCACGACCGGCTAGACGACAACGCCCTCGGCCTCTCCGGCGGCCAGCAACAGCGGCTCTGTATCGCCCGGTGTCTGTCCGTCGACCCCGAGGTCATCCTGATGGACGAGCCGGCGTCGGCGCTCGACCCCATCGCAACGGCGAAAATCGAGGACCTCATCAGCGACCTCGCAGAGGAGTACACGGTCGTCATCGTCACCCACAACATGCAGCAAGCGGCCCGCATCTCGGATCAGACCGCGGTGTTCCTCACCGGCGGCAAACTCGTCGAGTACGGCGACACCGACCAGATCTTCGAGAACCCGCGGAGCCAGCGCGTCGAAGACTACATCTCGGGCAAGTTCGGGTAACCGTGACACGGGACGAGTACCAGCAGTCGCTCGCGACCCTCCGCGCCGACGTACTCGACATGGGTGACCTCGTCGCCGACCGCCTCGACCGCGCGTTGACGGCGCTCTCGACGGTCGACGAGACGGTCGCCCGGGAAGTGGCTGGCGCCGACGACGCGGTCGACCGCCGGTATCTCGACCTCGAAGCGACGTGCATCCAGCTCTTCGCCCGACAACAGCCCGTCGCGAGCGACCTCCGATTCGTCGCCTCGTCGTTCAAGATCGTGACCGATCTCGAACGGGTCGGCGATCTGGCCGTCAACCTCGCGCAGTACACGCTGGCGGCCGACCGCGAGCGGTTCGAGGAGGTCGACCTCTCGACCATCGCCGACCTCGCGCGCTCGATGCTCGACGACGCGATGACCGCCTACCGCACCGACGACGCCGAGGCCTGTCGGGCCATCGCCGACCGCGACGACGAACTCGACGCGCTGTGTCAGCGGGCGAGCGAGCGAGTGGTCCGCGACCTGATCGAACGCGAGGTCGACGAGGGCGATTCGTGGGCCGTCGAGGAGTTGATGGACGACGTGTCCCGACTCCTCCTCGTCGTTCGCGACCTCGAACGCGTCGGTGACCACGCGGTCAACATCGCCGCTCGCACCCTGTACATGGTCGACAGCGACCCGCAACTCGTCTAACATGGAAACCAGAAAACTCCAGAAGATCGGTGGCTCGACGTACTCGGTTTCGCTCCCCAAGGAGTGGGCGACCGAACACCGCCTCGAAGCCGGGATGCCGATCCACCTCTACCCGCATACGGACGGCTCGCTCGTCGTCAGAAGCGCCGTGCAGGACGGCGGACCGCTCTCGGCGACGACCCTCCCCCTGTCGGCGACGGACGCCGACACCGTCTCGCGGGCGCTCCGCGCCGCCTACGCCGTCGGCTACGACACCGTCACGCTCGTCGCGCCCGAGGACGCGGAACTGACCGCCGAGGAGCGGCGGGCCGTCCGCCGTCTCGTCCAGACTATGGTCGGCATGTCGGTCGTCGAAGAGACGACCGAGTACGTTACCGTCGAGAACCTGCTCGACGCCTCGGAGGTGTCGATCCGGCAGTCGGTGATCCAACTGCAGTTCACCGCGCTCTCGATGCACAGCACCGCGGTCGAACGCGTCAGCCGTCGCGTCACGGACGACGCGGCGACCGACCCGCTCGACGACCGCGACGACGAGGTCGACCGACTGTTCGAGATGATCACCCGGCATTTCAACCGCTCGCTCGCCGACCTCGGGGAGATAGACGACCTCGACGTGCGCCGTCCGGAGCTGTTCGACTACTACCTCGTGGCGCGACAGATCGAGCGGGTCGCGGACCACGCCGTCCGTATCGGCGCGTTCGCCGACCACGCCGAGTCGGTCGACGACGACCTGCTCGCGGAAGTCGTCGCCCTCGCCGAGGCGGCCCGCGGGGTCGTCGAGACGGCGACGACGGCCGTCGTCGAACCGTCGGCCGACCGGGCACACGAGGCGCTCGACCGGCGAGCGCGGGTCGTCGACGACGTCCTCGCGCTCGACCAGACGCTCTTCGAGCAGTCACAGCCGGGCGCGTACGCCCTCTCACGGGTGCTCGCCAGCCTCGGCCGCACCGCCGAGTGCGGCGGCAACGTCGCGACGGTCGCCCTCCGGGCGAGCGTCCGTCCCGAGGCGTAGCGAGATAGCGGCGGCTACCGCCACGGCGGGTGTGGCGGCCTGACGGTCGAGAGATACGCCGTCAGATCCGCCGCCGTGATCACGCCGATCACCGTCTCGCCGTCCACGACCGGGACGTGGTAGTGCCCGCGCTCGACCATCAGATCGGCCGCCACGGCAATCGGTTCGTTCCCCGTCGTCGTGACCACGTCGCGGCTCATGACCGCGGAGACGGGCGTCGCCGGTCCCCACGCCTCGCCGTCGGCGACGACGCGCACGAAGTCGGTCGCGGTGAGAATCCCCACCAGCCGATCCCCGTCCTCGACGACGACGACCGAGCCGACGTCGTGGTCGATCAGTTTCCGCCCCGCCTCCCGGAGCGACGCGTCGCCGCGCACCGAGTGGACTGGGGCCGACATGAGGCTCGCGACGAACACGTCTTCCATTCGACCTGATACGCCATCACACAGCATAACCGTGTCGCGAGCCGACGCCGACAAATACGCCGACCGCGTGCCCTCGTGTATGTACGATGTCCTGATCGTCGGCGGCGGCGTCGCCGGGCTGTCAGCCGCGACGTTCACCGCCCGCGCCGACTTCGAGACGCTCGTCGTCGATTCGGACGAGTCGATCCTTCGCCGAAACGCTCACCTCGAGAACTACCCCGGCTTCCCCGCCGGCGTCAACGCCCGCCTGTTGCTCGATCTGATGGCCGAGGGGGCGGAGCGGGCGGGGTGTGAGCGCCGCGAGGGCGAGGTGGTCCGCGTCGCTCGCGACGACGGGTTCACCGTCGAGACGGCCGACGGCGACCGCTACCGGGCCGACAGGGTGATCGCCGCTACCAAGAACGCCGTCGACTACCTGCCCGACGGCGTCGACATCGTCGACCGTGGCAAGCCCTTCGTGGCCGTCGACGAACGTGGGCGCACGGACGTCTCGGGCCTGTACGCCGCCGGGCGCCTCGCCGGCAAACCCCATCAGGCTATCGTGAGCGCCGGCCACGGCGCCGAGGTGGCGGTGACGCTCCTCGAGGACGCCGACGACCCGTTCTACCACGACTGGGTGGCGCCGGCGGGCTACTTCACCGACCGCGGCCGGGACCTGCCGCCGGGCTGTGAGGAAATCGACGACGACGAGCGTCGCCGTCGGGAGGAGGCCGCCCGGGAGACGATGCGCGAGCGGTTCGCCCGCGCCCACCCGTCCGACCAACCGACGCATCCGAGTCTCGACGAGTAGCCGACCACAGCGTTATGACGCTTCTCGCCCTAGTCCGAGCCATGCCAGATACGAAAGAAGGGCGAGAAGAGCAGGCCCAGCAAGAGACGAAACGCCAGCGACGACGAGAAATCGACGAGGCACGCGAACGGGGCGACGAACCCGAACCACCGGACGAACGGCCGATCACGTGTCACCGCCGCGGGTGCAACGAGCCAGCGACGTTCGTCGTGATCGAACGATATCAGGAGGAGACCGGCCACGGTGCCGTCACCGCGGAGGCGTATCTCTGTCGCGCTCACACCGACGAGGAGAGCCCCACGAACCTCGACGGCGCCTACGACGACTACGTGTTCCGCGTCGAACCGCTCACCGACAATCGCTGATACTGATCCGTTCGTGATGGAGCCCTCGTTCACTATTCACACCCTCGACGGGGATCCGATCACGTCCCGGTCGACGGAGTTCGTCGAGCGGAAGGGTATCGGCCACCCGGATTCGATCTGTGACGGCATCGCGGAGGCCGTCTCGAGGCGTCTCTCGCGACATTACCTCGACGAATATGGGCGGATTCTGCACCACAACACCGACAGCGTTCAGCTCGTCGCGGGGACGGCGGAACCGGCGTTCGGCGGGGGAACACTCGGCGACCCGATTTACGTTCTGCTCGGGGGACGGGCGACGCGATCCGTCGACGGGCGACACGTCCCGGTCGACGACCTCGCAATCGACGCCGCGAGGGACTACGTGGACGCGCACTTCTCGGAGTTGCGTCGCGATGCAATCGAGTTCGAGTCGCGAATCGGTGAAACCTCGGCCGACCTGCAATCGCTGTTCGACTCACGACACCCTCCGCTGGCGAACGACACCAGCGTCGGCATCGGCTACGCGCCGCTCTCGGAAACCGAGCGGATCGTCGAGGGGCTGGAGGCGACACTCCGCGAGGGACTCCCCGCCGTCGGTGCCGACGTCAAGCTGATGGCGTGGCGAACGGACGACGAACTCCGACTCACCGTCGCGGCCGCCATCGTCTCCCGACACGTCGCCGACGTCGACGAGTACGTGGCGGTGACGGAACGAATCGCGGACCGCGCCACGCGATACGCGCGACGGCGTACGGACCGAACCGTCCACGTCGACGTGAACGCCGCGGACGACGTCGACGCGGGGGTGGTGTATCTCACCGAGACCGGCCTCTCCGCGGAGATGGGCGACGACGGGAACGTCGGCCGGGGGAACCGCGTCAACGGACTCATCACGCCGCACCGGCCGACGAGCCCCGAAGCGTCCGCCGGCAAGAACCCGGTCAGTCACGTCGGGAAACTGTACAACCTCGTCGCCACGAGCGCCGCCGAGCGCGTTCACGGGACGCTCGGGGCCGACCACACCGAAGTGAAACTCCTCTCTCGGATCGGCCGACCGGTGACCGACCCCGTGGCCGTAGACGTCGAGACGACGGCACGCGACGACGACGAGATCGAACGTATCGTCAGCGACGAACTCGCCGGTATCGACGCCCTCACCGACGAGCTCGTGGCCGGTGAGCGGCGTGTGTTCTGATCCGGACGGCTCGGGCGGTCGACTACTCGCGTCGCCGCTCGGCGTCGCGCCCGAGTTGCCGTTCGACGGCGGACACCTTCTCGCTCGCGCGCTGTTGCACCGTTCGCTTGTCGTCGATTGTTAGCGTCGTGATCACCCGATCCTCGTCGACGGCTTCGTGTGCCGCCTGCGCCGCCGCGAACAGTTCGCTCGCCGCTGCGGCTTCGATGATCGTCCCCATCGGCGTGGTTTCGTAGTCGACGTCGAACTCGTCGAGCGCGTCGATTGCCTTCGCGATCTCGCCCGACATACTGCCGCTCCGAACGGGGACGACCGTGAGTTCGCCGATTGCGGTCATGGAGCCCAGTACGGGCGCGTCCGAATTATAGCCATCTCGGCGACGGGATCACCCTCGGATCGCCTTGATCCCCACGAAGGACCCGTCGCCGTAACCCGATTCGACCGGTTCGGGACCGTCGATCTCACCGGGCCAGTGGTAGATCGTCTGGACGAACTCGAAGTCGGTGAAGCCAGCCACTTCGAGGGCGTCGACGAGTTCCTCGGTCGAGACGAAGACGGCCTCCCTGTAGAAGGGATTTCGATCTTTCTTCTCCTGATAGACCCGCCCCACGGGGCTGTCCCTGTCGATGTAGCCGATCACGAGGGCGCCGTCCGAATCGAGGACGCGCGCGGCCTCGGCCAACGTCTCGGGAACGTCGTCGACGAAACAGATCGTCGTCACGATCAGTGCGGTGTCGAACGTTCCGTCCCTGAACGGGAGGAACTCGGCGACGCCTTCGACCACCTCGATCCCACGCGCACGGGCGTAGGCGAGCATCTCCCCGGACGGATCGATCCCGACCTGCATCCCGAGTGGGGCGGCGAATCGAGCGCTCCCGACGCCGATTTCGATCCCGTACCCCGTCGTCGGCACGAGTCGTTCGAGGGCCGCCAGTTCGGATCGGTAGGCGTCCTCGTTGTCCTCGAACCACCGTTCGTACCGCTCGGTGTGTTCCTCGAACGGTCCGACTTTCGGCATGGGCGGCCGTACGCGACGCGCCGACACCAAGGTTCGGAGCGTTCCCACACTCCGAGAAAAGTTTGTTACGAATTGACACGTAGTCCCCGTCATGACCGAACCTTCGACGGTCGAGAAAGGCGGTGCCGGGTTCGACGGGCTCTCACTCCTGCTCTGTGAGAACCCGCTCCCACCCATCGACGAGGCGGTGGAGGCCGCCCGTGACGAACTCCCCCGGAGCAACCACTACACGGAGCCCTACTCCGCCCCGCTCCGTGACCTGCTCGCCGACCGAATCGGCGTCTCGACCGACCACATCCACCTCAACGCCGGGTCAGAGTTGATCCTGCGTCAACTGTTCGACCGGTTCGGGCAGCACGTCCACCTCCTGACGCCGACCTACCCACTGTTCCCGGAGATTGCCGACCGGTACTCCGAGACGAGGCTTCGACCGGCGGACGACTTCCGGTTCGACCTCCGCGATCTGGAGATCCCCGCGGAGACGACCCTCGCCGTCGTCGTCAATCCGAACAATCCGAACGGCGCCGCCGTCGGCATGGACGCCCTCCCTGACCTCCTCGAGACCCACTCCGAAACCAAATTTCTGGTCGACGAAGCGTTCGTCGACTTCGTCGACGAGTCCGTCGCTCCGCTCGTGCCGGCGTACGACAACCTGCTCGTGACCCGGACGCTGTCGAAAGCCCACAGTCTGGCGGGGTTTCGGGTGGGGTACGCCGTCCTTCCGACGCCACTCGCCGACGAACTGAACGCGAGCAACGACGCCTATCCGTTGGCGCGGCCGAGTCAGGCGGCCGCTATCGCGACGCTCGAACACGACGCGAAGATCCGAAACCGAATCGAACGGCTTCGCTCGTGGGCCGAGCAACTCGCCGCGGCGTTCCGGTCGCTGGGTGTCCGGACCTTCCCGACGGAGACGTACTTCTTTCTCGCGGACTTCAGTCCGCACGACGCCAGCGACGTCGCGGCGCAGTTGCGCGAACGGGGTATCTTCGTGAAACCGCTGGACGACGACCGACTCGGCGACGGATACATGCGGATCACCACTGGCCGCCCCGAGGACAACGAACGGGTCGTCGGGGCGCTGGAGGAGATTCTCTAGGGACGCCGCGTCCGCCGGCCCGGCGGCGATTCGCTATCGCGACATACCGTTTATGCCTTCGACGCGGGGGGCTTTTGTCCCTCGCCCGCCCAGTCGAGGTATGGTCAAAAACGTCGCCAGCGTGGTGGCCGACCTCGATCCCGAGGATTTCTATCTGCTCTCGGGGGTCGAGCAGGGGATGCGGTTCAGCGAGTGGGTCAACCGCGGGAAACTGCCCGAATACGCGAATCTGACCGCCGAGGAGGTCGATTACCGGCTGGACCGCTGTATGAAACGCGACCTGATCCAGCGCCGAACCATCCAGTACGAGGGCTACCAGCTCACCTTCGAGGGGTACGACGTGCTCGCCCTCCACACCTTCGCGGAACGGGACACCATCGAAGGCGTCGGCGCCCCCCTCGGCGTCGGCAAGGAGAGCGACGTGTACGAAGCGCAGTCCTACCGGCCGCTCGCGCTGAAGTTCCACCGCGAGGGCTACACCAACTTTCGGGAGGTGAACAAGGAACGCGAGTACACCGCCGACCACCACCACGTCTCGTGGCTCTACACGGCGCGCAAGGCGGCCGAACGGGAGTACGAAGCGCTCGAAACCCTCTATCCCGACGTGTCCGTGCCCCGACCCGTCGACCACAACCGTCACGCCATCCTGATGGAGAAGTTCGAGGGCGTCGAACTCGCACGGGCGAAACTCGACGACTCGCAGGCGGTGGGCGTCCTCGACCTGGTGCTCCGCGAGGTAGCCGACGCCTACGACGCCGGGGTGGTCCACGCCGACCTCAGCCAACACAACGTCGCCGTCGCGGAGTCGGGCATCTCGATTTTCGACTGGCCCCAGTCGGTGCCGACGGATCACGCGAACGCCGACGAACTCCTCGAACGCGACGTGCGCAATCTGGTGGGGTTCTTCCGGCGGAAGTACCCCGCCGTCGTCCCCGACGTCGACACCTCTCGGGTGGCCGACGCCATCGCCGACGGCGACTTCGAGACCGTGCGAGAGTTCGCGGCAAGTCGAAGTTCTTAAACCGAAACAGAAGGTAGACCCGCCAACTCGCTGGTCGACGGGCCCCAGCGGGCACCCGACTCGTCGGGACGACATGTGGCTCGCCGACTTCGGCGACGCTGAATCGCAAGCGCCCGTGGGTAAACCATGGCACGAAGCTTCTACTCCCACATCCGGGACGCGTGGCAGAACCCCGACGACGGGGCACTCGCCGAACTGCAGTGGCAACGAAAACAGGAGTGGCGCGACCAGGGCGCCATCGAACGCATCGAGCGCCCGACCCGCCTCGACAAGGCGCGCAACCTCGGCTACAAGGCCAAACAGGGCATCGTCGTCGTGCG
>Ga0207797_1003051_pt1 | contig 11324 bp, 13 predicted proteins | sample PRCRCaboRojoPR_6_FD_187275 | JGI IMG/M metagenome (GOLD analysis project Ga0207797, IMG submission 187275) | Marine sediment microbial community from Cabo Rojo, Puerto Rico - PR CR 10% Liquid 1 (SPAdes) | ecosystem: Environmental > Aquatic > Marine > Coastal > Sediment | place: Cabo Rojo, Puerto... | reverse complement strand
TTCCAGACGTAGCCGGTCTCGTTGGTCGACGCGGAGTCGTCGGTCACGTACGGGAGGAGTTTGTCGCCGTCCCAGCCCGCGGTGACGGGGTGGTCGTAGTTGAACGGGTCAAGCGAGTCGAGCGAGCCGCCGGCCGTGCGGTTCAGATGCGCCGCGTACGGTATCACGACGTTCTGGGCGCGGCCCGTCCGCTGGGATTCGACGTAGCTCGGATACCAGAACATCACGAACAGCCCCGCCTCGCCGAACTCGGCGTAGTTCACGCCGTGGTCGAGCTGGAGGACCCGCCAGCGGTCGTCGCTCCGGTCCGCGATGGTGACGTTCGACGGCTCGTCGGTGGGGTACTTGTCGGGGTGGATCGTCTGCTCGGTGCTCGCAGGCGGGTTCTCGTAGACGGCGTTCACGGCGTCCCAGCCGCCGGCGCGGTATCGGTCCTGAACGAACACGACGCCGTCGCTGTACGGCTGGAACCGGACCTGATAGAGACCGAGGTGGATGTCGCCGCCACCACCGCCGCTACTGCCACGGGGCATGAGGCAGTCCCACTCGGCCTCACACCGCTGCTGGTAGCGGTAGTCCACGTAGTTGCCGTCGCCCTCGATGATCCCGTCGCGGGCGTTGTGGCGTTCGACGGTGGTCTGGTTGTAGCTGGAGACGTTGAACTCGCGCTCCTGGAGCGCGTGGAACAGCTCCTGAGCGAGCGTGATCTCGTTCATCTCCAGCGTCGTCTCGTTGTCCGAGACGATGACGATGCGGTCCCGTGACGGCGAGTAGTAGCCGCCCACGCCCGCCCCCGTGTTCGACTGCTGGGTCCGGATGGCGTTCGTGCTCTCGTTGACCATGAACATCGCCTCCCACTTGACGTTCTGGTGGAGGCGGTTCGCCTCGGTGGTGTTGCGCGACTGCGTCTGGTTCCGGAACTCGGCCCGGGAGATAATCTCGACGGGGACGGTCCGCTCGAACTCGATGCCGCGGACGTACTCGACGCGGGCCATCGACCGATTGACCACCGCGTCGAGTTCGGACTGGTTCAGTCCGTCCGAGCGCGTGACCTGGATGGATTCGTTGTGCCAGTAGCCGTTCTCCCACCCCAGCACGTCGGTCGCCGGATCGGAGAGGGCGGTGTCGGTCGCGGGTGCCTCGTCGGTGTCGTCGCCGTCGTCGCCGCCGGGGGCGCTGGTCGACGTCTCGACCGAAGTCGGGGCGTCGGTCGTCGAGACGGTCGTCGTCTCGGCCGTCGCCTCGCTCGTCGTCGAATCCGCGGGCGCCTGACCGCAACCCGCGAGGACGAGCAACGCAGCCAGCACCAGAGGGACAAGCCGTTGCACGTCGGGAACTATGGGGGAACCGCGTAAAGTACCTTGTCGCTCGTTCTCCCGGTGAACACGTCAGGAGGAGAGAACGTTCGACGGGTCGCCGAGGGACCGACGCCGCCGCACAGCCGTCGCCATCGTTTACTTCGTCGCCACCGAAATCGTCTCGTATGGCGTTCGACCCCGATTCGACCGCGGTCATCGTGGTGGACATGCAGAACGACTTCTGTCACCCGGACGGAGCGCTCCACGCGCCGGCGAGCGAGGCGGCGCTCGCGGACGTCACCGGACTGGTCGCGACGGCGCGGGACGCGGGCGCGTCCATCGTCTACACCCGGGACGTCCACCCGCCCGAACAGTTCGAGGACGCACACTACCACGACGAGTTCGAGCGCTGGGGCGAGCACGTCGTCGAGGGAACGTGGGGTGCCCGGCTGCACGACGACCTCGACGTCCGCGACGGCGACCACGTCGTCGACAAACACACCTACGACGCGTTCTATCAGACCGACCTCGAAGGCCACCTCGACGCCCACGGCGTCGACGACCTGCTCGTCTGCGGGACGCTCGCGAACGTCTGCGTCCTCCACACCGCCGGGAGCGCCGGCCTGCGGGACTACCGGCCCGTGCTCGTCGAGGACGCCGTCGGCTACATCGAGACCGAACACCGCGACTACGCGCTCGACCACGCCGACTGGCTCTTCGGCGAGGTGACGACCCGCGACGACGTCGCGTTCGCGTGAGGAGTCGCCGCCGCGTGAGGTGCCGTAGTCGCCCGGTTCCCTTGGGCGACGAGTCCCGGATAATCATCATTAAAAATCAGTATTAACCCATAGTTATATATTCACCTGACCAACACTCGTCGGACGTGACAGATAGTTCCCCGGAACGGGTCGAAGCCGAGAGCGCCCGATTGCTACAGGAACTCGGCCTCACCGAGTACGAGGCCTACACGTTCGTCTGTCTCCATCGGCTCGGAAGCGGAACGGCGAAAGACGTCGCGGAGATGAACCACGTGCCGCGCACGCGGGTCTACGACGCGGTGGACACGCTCCACGAGGCCGGTCTGGTCGACATCCAGTACAGCTCGCCCCGGAAGTTCACGCCCGTCTCCCGGGAGACAGCGATACGCAAACTCGAACTGGAGCGCGAGAACGTCATCGAGGAGCTGAGCGAGACGCTCGCACAGCTCGACCCCGTCGAGAACCCGTCCGAGGAGTTCGCCGTCTGGACGGTGTCGGGCCACGAGACGGTCGCCAGCCGCGTGCTGGAGTTCTTCGAGGACGCCGACGAGGAGATCGTCTACACGACCGTCGACGATCTGCTGACCGAAGCGCACCTCGACAGACTGGCGGCGGCCGCGGAACGCGGCGTCGACATCTACCTCGGCGGGATCTCCGAAGACGTACACGAGCGCATTCAGGAGCGCGTTCCGGAGGCGGAGATCTTCGAGACGCTGTGGGAGTGGTCCGAGGAGGGGGCCGGGAGCCTGCTCGTCACCGACAGGCGGACGGCGCTGATCAGCGTGCTCGGCGACGACGCGTCGCCCGGCGACCCCGACGAGACCGCGGTCTGGGGGACCGGACGCCGGAACAGCCTCGTCGTCGTCCTGCGCACCGTCTTCACGTGGCAGATCCAGCGGTACGACGACGAGTCGGAGTGACCGGGCGTCGTCGGGGTCGGACCGGCGTTGTCACGATTCGAGTTAATTGGACCGTTTATCTGTGCCTCGGCTCTTGGACGAGTAACAGATTGGTGAGTCACGTGGACGATACAATCTCGACGAAAGAGGCGATGACGGTGTTCGACGTGCTCGGCGACCCGCAGCGAAGCGAGGCCGTTCGAGTGCTCCAGGAGCACGGGACGCCGATACCCCTCGACCGACTCGCGCGCCTCGTTGAGGACGACGCGCCGCCGGGTTCGGCCGCCGATCGGGCGGCCGGGGACGGACGCCAGTCCAGAACCGCCCTCCACCACGCACACCTCCCGAAACTCGACGACGCCGGGGTGATCGAGTACGACCCCGACGACCGCGTCGTCACCGAACTCGACGAGGAGCGACTGCGTTCGCTACTCGCGACCGGGAGGGAACTGCTCGGCTCACTCGAACGCTGAGACCTCAGCGAAAGAGCCGGTAGGCGGCCTGTCCGGTGGCGACCTCGTGGGTGAACTCGTCGCCGGGCGTGTCGCTCTCGACGGTGACGCGACTCCAGCCGATAGAGCCGCCAGACCGGATGACCTCGGCGGTCGCCCGCAGGTCGCCGGAGGCCCGGCGCAGGTAGTTCACGTTCAGGTTGACGGTCGCCACGCCGCCATCGACCGGGTCGTCCAGCATCGTCCGCTGGGCGATGCCGCCCGCGGTGTCGATAAGCGTCGCCGCGATGCCGCCGTGGATGGTCGGCGGCGTCACCGTGTTGGTGAGCTCCTCGCGGTACGGGATCGTCATCACGACGAGTCCGCGCTCGATGCGTTCGACGCGGGTGTCGAGCCACGAGAGGTAGCCGTGTTCCTCCTCGATGTACCGCTGGACGATCTCGGCTGCCTCCTCGGTCAAGACCTCGTCTGTCATACGGGACTCTCCACGCCGAACCGGAATGTACCCAGCGGTTCGAGCAGCGATTCCCGCCGAGGGCGACGCCGTCGCCCCGGAGAGAGCGTTCGCGAGCGGCGTGTGACCGACGCCGGGCGGTCAGTCGTCGCGAGTCAGGCCGATCTCGACGCGGTCGCCGAGGGCGAACTCGTGGCCGGGACAGACGAGTTTCGCGCCGAACGCGTCGTCGCGCGCGGCGAACAGCGAGAGCCCGGTGACCTGCTCGCCGTTCGCGGTGACGGTCAGGTCGTCCCACGCGACGGTTCGGTCGTCGGCGACGCCGAGTCGCGTGCCCAGAAGCGAGACCGCTCCCGCGCCGCCGTCGAGGACGCCGCCGAAGTCGTAGTGCGGGAGGCCGCCGTCGAGCGGGCGGCCGTCGTCGGTGGCGACCGCGACGAACCGCTCGCCCGGCGCGGGGTGAGCCGGGGCGTCGAGGACGACGTACGTCTCGCCCGCGTCCGCGACCCGGCCGGTGCCGTCCCAGGGGAGCGCCGCGACGGGGACGTCGGCCTCGACCCGGAGCGACCCCGAGGCGCGATAGGGGTTCTGGTCGCCCCGGCGAAAGCCCAGGTGGACGTGGTTGTCGACCCACGGCGCGAAAAAGCCCGACCGCACCATCTCGCCCAGCGAGTCGCCGACCGCCACCGACTCGCCCGGTTCGACGTCGGGGTCGACGTGGAGGACGCGCGCGACCAGACCCGGGTCGTCGCCGCCCGCGAACCCGGCCGCCCGCGCCCACGCGGGGTCGACGTCGAGGACGATCAGGTGGTCGTGCTCGACGGCGTACGGTTTCGAGGGCGCGGTCACCGTTCTGGTGGCGCGGACGACGCCGGCGACCGGGGAGCGGCCGCGGTTGTCGTCGAGGTAGAGGTCGACGGCGTGGCCCGCGTCGTGGGCCGGATACGGCGAGTTGTAGAGGGTGAACCGGCGGTACCGGTCGAGGACCGACGCGGGCAGCGAGACGGCGTCGACGGCGCCGGTCCGAGCGGCGTCGGGTGACGAACCCGGAGACGAAGACGAGGGAGAACCCATACGCGGTCGGTGGGGACGGGAGCGCTTAGGTGCGTCGGGCCACTCTCGGTCACCATGCGCGTACTCCGGGGGCGAGCCGAGACGGTCGAGGACGACCGGGCGGTCGTGGCGGCGATGCTCGACCGGACGGGCGAGACCGGCGAGCCGGCGGTCCGGGCGTGGCGACCGCACCGTCACCTCGCCTTCGGCCGCCGCGACGCCGCGAACGACGGCTACGAGAGGGCGCGACGGGTCGCCCGGCGGGCGAACTACCGGCCGGTCGAGCGCAGCGTCGGCGGGCGGGCGGTCGCGTACACCGGCCGGACCGTCTCGTTCGCGGCGGCGGTTCCCATCGCGGACCAGCGCACCGGCCTCGAGGACCGCTACGAGTGGGCGACCGACCGCCTCGCCGAGGCCTTCCGGTCGCTCGGCGTCGCGGCCGAGGCCGGCGAACCGCCGAACTCCTTCTGCCCGGGCGACCACTCGCTCCAGCGCGACGGCAAGCTCGCGGGCGTGGCCCAGCGCGTTCAGCGCGACGCCGCCCTCGTCGCCGGCGTCGTCGTCACCGACGACCACGCGCAGGTCGCGGCCGTGCTCGACCCCGTCTACGACGCACTCGCTGTCCCGTTCGACCCGGCGTCGGTCGGCAGCGTCGCGAAGGCGGGCGGCGACGGCGACCCGGACGCGGTCGCTCGGGCCGTCGAGGCGGCGTTCGTGGGCGGCGACGCGGCGACCGTGGTCTCGGTCGGCGACCGCGAAATCGACGACGCGGGGCCGTGATCCGGGAGCTGGCGGCCGGGAGACCGATCCACGACACTTACCACCTCGCTCGTTCCACTGTGAGACATGCTCATCGAGAACGCGACGCTCGCCGACGGTAGCGTCCGGGACGTCCGCGTCGCCGGCGAGCGGATCGTAGACGTCGAGGAGAGCCTCTCCCCCGGGAGCGGGGAGTCCGTGATCGACGCCGACGGCCTCTATCTCTTCCCGGGTGCCGTCGACGCGCACGTCCACTTCCGCCAGCCGGGGTTCCCCCACAAGGAGACGTGGGCGACCGGGTCACAGAGCGCGGCCGCGGGCGGGGTCACGACCGTCGTCGACCAGCCCAACACCGACCCGCCGACGACGACCGGCGAGGCGTTCGACGAGAAGGCGCGACTGGCCGAGCAGTCGGTCGTCGACTTCGGCATCAACGGCGGCGTCACCCCCGACTGGGACCCCGACTCGCTGTTCGAGCGCGACCTGCTGGCGCTCGGCGAGGTGTTTCTGGCCGACTCGACGGGCGACATGGGCATCGAGGCCGACCTCTTCGCCGACGCCGTCGAACGCGCCGCCGACGAGGGCCTCGTGGTGACGGTCCACGCCGAGGACGCGGAGCTGTTCGACGAGTCCGCCCGCGAGCGCGACGACGCCGACGCGTGGAGCGCCTACCGCACCGCCGAGGCGGAGGCCGAAGCCGTCGCCCGCGCCGTGGAGGTCGGGAGCGACTTCGAGGCGGACATTCACGTCGCCCACACCAGCACGCCCGAGGGCGTCGACGCCGCGAAAGCGGGCGGGGCGACCTGCGAGGTGACCCCGCATCACCTCTTTCTCTCCCGCGACGACCTGGCGGACCTCGGCACCTTCGGCCGGATGAACCCGCCGCTCCGGAGCGAAGAGCGCCGGGAAGCCGTCTTCGAGCGCGTCGCCGACGGCACCGTCGACATCGTCGCCACCGACCACGCGCCCCACACCCGCGAGGAGAAAGACGCGAGCATCTGGGACGCCCCGAGCGGCGTCCCCGGCGTCGAGACGATGCTCCCGCTCCTGCTGGAGGCGGCCCGGCGCGGCGACCTCAGCTACGAGCGCGTCCGGGACCTGACCGCCGCGAACCCGGCCGAGATCTTCGGGCTCCCGCGGAAGGGCCGCGTCGAGGCCGGCACGGACGCCGACCTCGTGCTGTTCGACCCCGAAGCGAGCCGCGAGATCCGCGGCGCGGAGCTCCACTCGAAGTGCGGGTGGACGCCGTTCGAGGGGAAACGGGGGGTGTTCCCCGAGATGACGTTCGTCCGGGGCACCATCGTCTACGAGCGCGACCCCGACGACGGCGAGGCCTTCGGCGACCCGGTCGGCGAGAACGCCCGGCGCGCCTGACCCTCGCATCGATTCGGCCGGAGACGTCGTCGCCGGCGAGACTCACCCGTAGAGTTCGCCGCTGTCGATCCGGCTCACCCGTAGAACTCGTCGACGCCGTCGCCGCCGGCCCGGAGCATCGCGACCGCGTCCTCGAACGCCGACGGGTAGTCGTCGCCGGTCACGGCGGTCGTCCGGTCGGCCTCCCGGGCGACGCCGGGGAGCCCCGCGGCGCGGGCGGCGGCGTTCGTCGTCGACCAGTCGGCCGCTATCGTCGCGGGCTCGGTCACCGACCGGAGCGAGAACTCGTCGGCTCTCGCCCGCTCGACCGCGCGCTCTGCGGCCGCCCGTATCTCCTCGGTCGTCGCCGACGCCGGCCGGAGTTCGGCGCTGAACCGGTCGATCGCGGTCTTGACCGCGACCGTCTCCGGGCCGTCGAGTTCGTCCCGCGCCTCGGCGACGGTCGGGTCGTCGCCGGTGACCAGCCCGACCGGGACGCCGAGCGCGGCCGCGAGGCGGGCGTTCCAGCCGAGTTCGCCCGCCTCTATCCCGTTCACCCGGAGGCGGACCAGCACGTGCCCGAAGAAGGTGTGGTTGAGCACCGCGCCGGCGGTGCCGGCCATGGCGTGGTAGCCGACGAACAGCGCCACGTCGTGGTCGGCGTCGAGCCCCTGCATCATCGACCGGGGCTTGGTGTTGCCGCGGATCAGCGTCGCGCGGTCGTCGAGGCGGTCGCGGTCGAGGTTCCGCATCGACGAGTGCGAGTCGTTGACCAGAACTTCGTCGGCGCCGGCGGCGACCGCGCCCGCGACGGCCGCGTTGACGTCGCCGTGCATGAGGTCGGTGCCCCGTTCGTACTCGGGTTCGCCGCGGACGCAGTCTTCCGCGCTCGCGACGCCCGTGATGCCTTCCATGTCCGCCGAGACGAAGACGCGCATGCTCCTCCGTCGCCGGGTGAGGACAAAAGCGTTCGCCGGGTGGAGTCAGTCCTCGCCGTCCTCGGCGTCGAGGTCGCGGCGCAGGTCCGCGCTCGACTCGCGCACCTCGCGCATCACGCTGGAGATGCGCTCTTCGGCCTCTAGCTCCTCGGCGACCTCCAGGTCGACGCCCTCGACCTCCAGCAGGAACTTCGCCACCTCGGTCACCTCGTACATCACGTCGTCGAGTTCCTCGGCGGTGAAGAAACCCGACATCGCGCCGTAGAGGAACGTCGCGCCCGCCATGCGGATCTTCTCCTCGAACGACGAGCGGGCCTGATTGACCGCCTGCGGCGTGTAGGTGTCGGTCATGAACGGAACCAGTTCCGGGAGGTTCTCGCCGATCTTGGTCATCTCGACGCCCGTCTCGGTCCGGAAGTCGGCACAGAGGCGCGCGATCGCCCACTCGCGGGCGGTGATGTAGGTGCGGTCCCGCAGAAACTCGTTGACCCGGTCGTACTGGGCCCCGTCCATCTTCTTGAAGCGCTCGTACTTCTGTACGTCCTCGGGCACGCCGGGCGACCGGTCCGGACCGTCGCTCGCCGCCGATCCGTCCTCCGGGGACTCGCGCCCGTCTCCCGACCGACCGGCCCCGGCGTCCTCCCGGGACCGAGCGTCGTCGGTTTCGGGCGCCGTCGCGCGTTCGTCGCTCATATCGGCTTCGTGTCGTCCATCTCCGATAAGGGTTCCGTCGGCCGCGACGCCGAGTAACTGTTTTCTACCGGGCCGCCGACTGCCCGGCCATGAAGGTACTGCTGGGCATCGGTGGTAGCGAGGACTCCTTGCGCGCGCTCGAGGAGACGGTGGAGCGGTCTATCGACGCCGGCGACTCGCTCACCATCGCGCTCGTGGAGAACCCCCAGTCCGACATGTCGCCCGACGAGGTCGCGTCGCGCGTCGACGCGGTGCTCGACGAGTACGACTTCGACGCGGACGTACTGGAGTTGGACGGCCATCCGGGCAGTTGCCTCGTCGACTACGCCGAGAGAGAGGAGTTCGACATGATCGTCCTCGGCGGCGGCGAGACCAGTCCGATGGGCAAGATAACCGTGGGGCAGATCGCGGAGTTCGTCCTGCTGAACTCCCGCGTGACGGTGAAGCTGGTGCGCTAACATGACCGGGGATCGTATCTATCCGGACGAGGTCGCCGGGCCGTTCGAGGGGCCGCCCGTCACCTTCGAGGACAGGGAGGGCCGCGAGATCACGATCAGTCAGTTCGAGTCGGGCGACCGCGAGGCGCTGGTCGAGATGTATCTCGCCTTCGACCCCGCCGACCGGGCACAGGGGATCCCGCCCAGCGAGGAGCGTCGCATCGAGGACTGGCTCGACCACATCCTCGGCGGGGAGTGTCTGAACGTGGTCGCGTGGAACGGCGACGAGGCCGCCGGCCACGCGACGCTCGTCCCCGACGGCGAGTCGTACGAACTGGCGATCTTCGTCCTGCAGGACTACCAGCGCGCCGGCATCGGAACGACGCTACTGGAGACGCTGCTGGGGCTGGGCGAGCGCGAGGGCGTCGAGAAGGTGTGGCTCACCGTCGAGCGCTGGAACCGCGCGGCGGTGGCGCTCTACAAGAAAGTCGGCTTCGAGACGTGCGACGCCGAGAGCTTCGAACTCGAGATGGCGATCCGACTCGACGCCGGGGACGAGTCCGAGTCGGCGTCCGGCTAGCTCGGTCAGACCGAGAGGACCGGCTGGCTCGCGTACAGCAGGACGTACTCGGCGGCCTTCTCCAGGACCTCGCCGGGGTCGCCGGAGACGGGCTCTCGCGGGACGACCAGGAAGTCCGCGTTCAGGTCCTCGGCCGTGTCGAGCACGACGCTCCCGGGGTGGCGCGTCTTGATCTTCGTCGAGAAGCCGTAGGCGAGCGACGTGGAGAGTTCGACCCCCTCCTCGTCGGCGAGCGCTCGCGCGCTCTCGTTGAACGCCTCGGTCTCGTCTGCGACCTCCGACTCCTCGACGGCGCCCTCCTCGATGGCGCGGGCCGTCTCCTCGCCGAGTACGTAGACGGCGTGCACGCCGGCGCCGTACTCCGCGGCGATGGCGACCGCGTACTCGACGGCCGCCATCGACTCGTCGCTCCCGTCGACGGGGACGAGCACCAGATCGACATCCAGTTTCTCGGTCATATCCGCCAGTCCGGGGGCCGAGGGCAAAAAGCCACGCACGACGCCCGCGGTCGGGAGAGACCGACACGCTCGCCCGTCGGACGTGATTCACCTTTATGCCGCGCCCCGGAGAACCACCGACCATGTTCGACACCATCGTCATCGCGACCGACGGCTCCGAGAGCGTCGAGCGAGCGGTCCGGGTCGCGCTCGACCTCGCGGACCGGTTCGACTCGGAGGTTCACGCGCTCTACGTCGTCGACGCCGGCGAGATCGAGTCCTCGCCGGAGCGACTCCGCGACGAGATGCGCGACGCGCTCAACGAGCGGGCCGACGAGGCGCTCACCGAGGTCCGCGAGGCGACGAGCGACCGGGTGACCACCGCCGTCCGGGAGGGTCGGCCGGCGACCGAGATCGGCGACTACGCTCGCGAACACGACGCCGACGTGGTCGCGATGGGGACCCGCGGCCGCCACGGCGAGAACCGCTTTCTCATCGGGAGCGTCGCCGAGCGCGTCGTCCGCACCTGTCCCGTGCCGGTGCTGACGGTGCGCCAACTCGACGGCGAGTGAGAGCCCCTCGGCCGCGACGACGTCCGGTATCCGGCCCGTCTCTCCCGTCGTAGCGAGCCACCCGACCCGCATCGATTATCGCGTCTGATACTGGCGGCGCAAGACTTTCGAGTGCGTCGGCGAAATCGGGGGGTAGTGCCGGGAAACGCCCGGGGGATCGACTCTCTACCGAGGAGGCGGTGTGAGCGAGGAACATGACAGGACTGAAAGACCGGTACGAGGGCGTGTTGCGCCTGACGATGGACGAGTTCGGCGTCAGCGAGTCGCTGGAACGGAAGATCGCGGTCGCGGTCGGCCTCCAGTTCGCCGTCTCGATCGCACAGACGGGACTGCCCTTTCTCGTGGACGGGTCCCTCAGGATCGCGCTGAGCGCGCTCCTGTTCGTCGGAGCGGTCGTCGCCTTCGTCAACACCATCCTCGTCACGCGGGCCGACATCGTCGACCCCATCGAGACGCTCGAGGAGCTCGCCGACGGGATCGCCGGCGGCGACCTCGCTCTCGAGCGCGAGGTCACGTCGGCGGACCAGCGAGACGAGGTCGGTAGCCTCTGTCGGTCGTTCACCGAGATGCAGAGCCACCTCTGTCTCGTCTCGGAGCAGGCCACGGCGCTGGCGGACCAGGAGTTCGACGACCCCGTGCTC
>Ga0207797_1003050_pt1 | contig 11330 bp, 12 predicted proteins | sample PRCRCaboRojoPR_6_FD_187275 | JGI IMG/M metagenome (GOLD analysis project Ga0207797, IMG submission 187275) | Marine sediment microbial community from Cabo Rojo, Puerto Rico - PR CR 10% Liquid 1 (SPAdes) | ecosystem: Environmental > Aquatic > Marine > Coastal > Sediment | place: Cabo Rojo, Puerto... | reverse complement strand
CCACACCGACGCCCGTCTCGAGGACGACGGCGACGAGCAGCGTGTCGAACAGCGTCCCGAGGTTGGCCCCGAGGACGTAGGGGATGAGCTCCTCGCGCTGCACGTACCGCCGGTTGTACAGCGGCACGATGACGCCCAGCGAGAAGGCGACGCTCGTCGTCACCGTCGTCACGACCAGTCCGATGGCGAAGGACACCCAGGTCCGCCGGAGGTGGCTGAAGAAGCGCTGCCGGATGGTCGCCGTCTCCACGCTGGCCAGCAGGCGGTCGAACAGTTTGAGCGTCCCGAACAGGAGGGCGACGGCGAACAGGAACGCGACCGTCGGGCCGAGCAGGGCCGTGATGCCCTCGGTGACGGCCTCGAAGAGGCCGAGCGGGTTGACCGCCGGGTCGAGCGCCGGAATCGACCGGGCCACCGGCCCGGTGACCCACGGCAGGGCCACGTAGCCGAGGGCGGTCGCCGGGAGGTAGATCGAGTGGGTCAGCAGGAACGTGAGCAGGCCCATGCTGACCGACCGCTGCAGCGAGAACCGCTCCTTCTGGAAGTAGTCGATGGCGCCGATGACGACGACGATCGCCGCGGCCCCGAGGCGGGAGCCGGCCACCATCGCGAACAGCTGCCCGACGGCGAGGACGTCCGCGTTGAACAGGGAGAGGGCGAGCGCGGCGACGACCGAGCCGTTGCCCAGCGCGTAGGAACTCAGCCAGCCGAGGCCGAGGGCGCCGGCGTCGCCGACGACGACCTGTCGGATCAGCCGCCGCAGGAACGGCGCTGCGGCGTCGGTCGCCGTCCCCAGGAGCTGGACGGCGAACAGGAAGAGCACCACCACGCCGACGGCCCCCAGCGGCAGCAGTCGATCGCGGTCGAGCACACGTCCCACCTTCGCGGAGAAGCGGCTTATAACTCGGGTCGGTCCCGGCCCCGCCCTCCCGGCAAGTATACCAGCCGGGCGGTCCAGGCAGGCGACATGGCCAGCGACGAACGGATCGCGATCCTCGGCGGGACGTTCACGCCGATCCACAACGGGCACCGCGCACTCCTGCACAAGGCCTTCCAGACCGCCAGCCACGACGGCGCGGGCGACGGGCACGTCATCGTCGCCCTCACCTCCGAGGACGTGGCCGAGCGGACGCGGAGCGATCCCAGCCACGCCGCCCAGCTGGGGGCCTACGAGGAGCGGCGCGCGGCGCTCGACGCCGAACTCGACTGCATGGACGACGCCTACACGGCCACCTACGAGATCATCGAGCTGGCGACCACCCACGGGCCGGCCGCCACCCGCGAGGACGTCGACGCCCTCGTCGTCTCCCCGGAGGCCAAGGCCCAGCGCCGGGCGTACGATCTCAACCGGCAGCGGCGCGAGGACGGCCTCCGCCCCCTGGAGATCCACACCCCGCCGTTCGTCGTCGCCGAGGACGGCCGGCGGATCAGCAGCACGCGCATCCGGAACGGCGAGATCGACGTCCACGGGCGGCTCCTCGACGGGTCGGCCTGAGCCGACGCCCGAGCACCCACTAAATACCGCTAGCCTGGTTCCCACGCGCCTGTAACTGCCGAACGGATTTTTCGGCATGTGGCCGTATTATCCCCTGATCATGGCGAAACCCGTGAACCCCTTCGACGAACTCGAGCGACTCATGGAGCGCATGCAGGAGAACTTCGATCAGGCCGCCCGGTGGTGGGAGACGGAGCCGATGCCCGAGCTGTCGGGCACACGGTCGGTCCAGGTCGACCTCGAGGACCGCGAGAACGAGCTCGTGTTGACCGCCGACCTCCCGGGGTTCGAGACGGACGACATCGACGTCAGCGTGACGGACCGGACGCTTCGCCTGGAGGCCGAGCACGCGGAGGAAGCGGAGGAGACGGAAGGGGAGTACGTCCGCCGCGAGCGCCGCCGGATGTCGGTCTCCCGGTCGATCACGCTGCCGGACGCCGTCGACCCGGACGAGATTGCCGCCTCCTACAAGAACGGCGTGCTGACGGTGACGATGCCCAAGCAAGAGCCCCGCTCCGAGGCCACGCGGATCGAGATCCAGTAGGCCCGTCGCGTCACGCGTTTCGGGGCGCGACGTAGTCACACTCCCCGACGCACTCCTCCTTGAGTGGACTGTCCCCGAGCACCTGCTCCGGCCGCGCGCCGCTCCGGAAGACCGTGACCCCCTTCAGGTCCCGCTCGCGCGCCGACTGGAACACGTCCCTGACGTCCGCCACGGACGCCGACGCCGGGAGGTTCACCGTCTTGCTCACCGCGTTGTCGACGTGCCGCTGGAAGGCGGCCTGGACCGCGAGGTGCTGGTCGGCCGGCACGTCGTGGGCGGTCTGGAACAGCCGCCTGACGTCGGCCGGGATCGCGTCGACGTCCTGGACGGTCGTCCGATCGCGGAGGTCCGCCACGAGGGCCTCGGAGTAGAACCCCCGCTCCTTCGCGATCTCCTCGAAGCGGTCGTTGACGATCTCCAGCCCGCCCATCACCTGCTTCGTGTAGGCGACGTTGTAGATGGGCTCGATGCTGGCCGAGCACCCGGCGATGAGCGAGATCGTCCCGGTCGGCGCGATCGTCGTGGTCGTGGCGTTTCGCACGGGTTGCTCGTGGATCGAGTCCTCCCACTCCGGGAACGGGGCCCGCTCGTCCGCCAGCCGCCGCGACGCGTCCCAGGCCTCCGCCCCGACGAATCGCATCACCTCCGCGGCGACCTCGACCGCCTCCCCGGAGACGTAGGGGACTCCGAGGTCGACCAGCAGGTCCTGGAAGCCCATCACGCCGAGGCCGAGCCGGCGGGTCCGGCCGACCATCTCCTCGATCTCGGGGACCGGGAACGTCGACATCTCGATCGCGTTGTCGAGAAACCGGATGCCGAGGTGGACGGTCTCGCGGAGCTTCTCCCAGTCGACGGCACCGCCGTCGGTGTGGTGGGCGAGGTTGACCGAGCCGAGGATGCAGGCCTCGTAAGGGAGTTCCGGCACCTCGCCACAGGGATTCGTCGCCTCGATCCGCCCCAGGTGGGGGACGGGATTGTCCTCGTTGATCCGGTCGAGAAAGAGCAGGCCCGGGTCGCCGGTCTCCCAGGCCATCTCCGCGATCGAATCGAGGACGGCCGCGGGATCCGCCGTCGCGACGGCCGCCCCGGTGCGGGGGTTGACGAGGTCGTAGGGCTCGCCGGCCGCGTGGGCGTCCCAGAACCGCTCGTCCGTCGCCACGGAGAGGTTGAAGTTCCGGAGCACCCCCTCCTCGGCCTTGGCGGTGACGAAGTCCTCGACGTCGGGATGGGTGGCCTCGAGGACGCCCATGTTGGCCCCGCGGCGTCGCCCGCCCTGCTTGATCTGCTCGGTCGCGGCGTCGAAGATCTTCATGAAGCTCACCGGGCCGGAGGCGACCCCGCCGGTCCGCATGACGGTGTCACCGGCCGGCCGGAGGTGGGAGAAGGAAAAGCCGGTCCCGCCGCCGCTCTGGTGGATGAGGGCGGTCTGCTTGACGGCCGTGAAGATGGACTCGAGCGAGTCCTCGACCGGCAGGACGAAACAGGCGGCCAGTTGCTGGATCTCCGTGCCGGCGTTCATCAGCGTCGGCGAGTTGGGCAGGAAGTCGAGCGCCGTCAGGGCGCGGTAGAACCGCTCCTCGGTCTCGGCGACGTCGCCGCCGTAGGCGGCCTCGGGCTCCGCCAGGTTCGCGGCGACGCGGCGGAACAGCTCCTCGGGCGTCTCGACCACGGCGCCCGACTCGTCCTGGCGGAGATAGCGCCGGTGGAGTACGGTCTCGGCCACGGAATCGAGCGCGTCCATATGGGGCTAGGCGGCCGCGGAAGGCCTTCAGGGTTGTCACCACACCACAGGGCCCACCGCGTGGCAGCTCACGGTGCGAAGGTCCCCTCGAGCTGTGCTTCCGCGAGAACGTGGCCCTCCATGGCGGTCTCGAGCTGGGCCGCGGACGCGCCGGGTTCGAGATCCAGCGGTGCGTCCAGGGCGAACAGCCGGAAGCGGTAGGTGTGCTCGCGGTCCGGCGGGTTCGGCCCGCCGTAGCCGCGCTCGCCGAAGTCGTTGTCCCCCTCGACGGCGCCGGCCGCGTCCCACTGCTCGGGGATCCGGCCGGTCCCCGGATCCACGTTCCAGACCACCCAGTGGTCCCAGATCTTGCCGGCCGGCTCCACCGCGTCGGGGTCGTCCATCACCAGGGCCAGCGACGCGGTCCCGTCCGGAACGCCGTCGATCTCGAGTGGCGGGTTGACGTTCGCCGCCGCGTACCCGTATCGGTCGGGGATCGGTTCACCGTCCGCGAAGGCCGGACTGGCGAGCGTGAGCGAGGCCATACACCGTGTGGACGGGTGCCACCCAGTAATGTCCGGGGGATCGTTCGGGCCGCAGTTCCCACGCGGTCGGAAAGACAGCGGTGCACTTATGAGGTGACGACATACCCATACCTACGATGGGAAGCGACGAGGCGGCGGCGCTCACCTTCGTCTGCCCGGGTTGTGGCGAGGAGCTGGCGGTGGACGAGGCCATGCGGGACGCCCTCGTCGAGAAGGGGTGTGTCATCTGTGGCGCGGCCGTCACCGTCGACGCGTTCTCCGACGGCATCTCGCCGTGAGTGACGGCGCACGAACAGCTATTTGTACGGGCCGGGCGTCGAGCGTGCCCACGGATGACGCTTGACCGGCGGACGGAACTCTCCAGGTCCGAGACGGACGCGTTCCTCGGGCGCAAGGAGACGGGCGTGCTGTCCCTGGCACGCGATGACGTGCCCTACGCCATCCCGATCTCCTACGGCTACGACGCCGCAGAGCGCCGGTTCTTCCTGCGGCTGGTCTCGACGCCCGACAGCGAGAAGCGGGACTACCTCCGGGACGGCGCGCGGGCCACGCTGGTGGTCTGCGAGGAGACAGAACCGGTCTACCGGAGCGTCGTCGCCACCGGAACGCTCGAGGGGGTCCCCCGCGAGTCGCTGACCGCCGAGCGGATCGAGCAGTACGGCGAGACGTCCCGTCCGTTGTTCGAGATCTGGGGGGAGGCCCAGCGGGACCTCGACGTCGCCCTCTACCAGCTCGACCCGGCCGAGGTGACGGGTCGGCGGATCGAGGTCGACCGGGCACGTGACGCCTGAGCCGGCGCTCGGGGACCGCCGGCTCCCTCCATACTAAAGTTCCTGGCACCCGTACTGCCGGCACTTTCATGCCCTCCGGGATTCGCGCCACCGTCGCCTTCCCCTCGACGGCCATCTGTCCGATCGTCGAGGCCTCGGCCGCGGCGGGGACCCGCGTGGACGCGGTGGATTCGAGCGCCTGTCCGCCGGACTGCGCGGCCAGCGTGACGGAGTTTTCCCTCGACGCACCCGAGGTGGACGTGGACGCGACGCCCGTCGTGACCAACGGCGGGACGAGCCGCTACCGGGTGAACCACGCGGACGAGCACGGCTGTCCCTGCGAGTGTCTCGGCCGCCACGGGTGTGCAGTCTCGCGGTACGTCGCCGACGAGCGCGGGCTGACCATCGAGTTCCACGCGGCCGACTACGAGGAGCTCCGGGACGTCGTCGACGGCCTCCGGACGGAGTTCGGCGACGTGGACGTCCAGCGACTCGTCCGGACCCCGGCCGAGCAGGAGGGCCGCGACGCCGTCAGCGTCGACCGGAGCAAGCTCACGGACCGCCAGCTGGAAGTGCTCGAGACCGCCTACGAGATGGGCTACTTCGAGCGGCCCCGCCGCGCCAACGCGACCCAGGTGGCCGCCGAACTCGGCATCGACCCGTCGACCCTCGGGGAGCACCTCGCCCTGGCCCAGTCCAAGCTCCTCGCCGACGTCCTCTGAGCCGGGCGACGTCTCGTATATAAACCGACCCGGATACTGGGCCCCTGGCTATCTCCCGCTGGCGGCCGCCTTTCGTGTATGAGTCAGTCTTCCTTGGCCGCCGGGATGGGACGGGACGAGCAGCGCGCCGCCGAGCCGCGGACCATCGAGCACGACGGCGACGTCCGGACGATCCTCGAGGCCCTCGACGACGACGCCTGCCGGAACATTCTCGAGGCCACGAGCGAGGCCGCCCGGACCGCCAACGAACTCTCGGAGACCTGCAACCTGCCGCTCTCGACGGCCTACCGAAAACTCGAGTTGCTCACGGGGACGGGCCTGCTCGTCGAGCGGACGCGGGTGAGTCGAGCCGGCAAACACGCGAGCGAGTACGTCCGCGCCGTCGAGGAGGTGCGGATCTCCCTCGACCCGAACGGCGAGATGGAGCTCCAGACCATCCCCAGAGAGCGAGCCGACCCGCTGGCTCCCGGGATAAGCCACCGGTAGCCGTGATCGCGATGGCCGCCACCGCAGGGAACCCGGACGAGTTCGCGGCCCTGTTCGAGCGCATCACCGGTCAGTCGACCGTCGTCGACCACCAGCGGGCCGGTCCCGCCGAGCGTCTCGACGACGGCGAGGCGAGCGACGTCGGCGAGGCCGTCGACGCCGTCGTGCGGGACACGGGCTTCGAGGACGTCATCGACGATCCGGAGCCGGTCTGAGGCCGCTCCTCAGGCCTCGAAGAACGACCGGAGATCCACGAGCGAGCGCGTGTTAAGCACCTCGGCCGCCTCGCACCACCCCCGCCGCGCCTGGGCGACGCCGAGGTGCATGAAGTCGAGTTCCCCGGCCGTGTGGGCGTCCGTCGAGACGACGTAGCTGACCGACGCCCGGTACTCCTTGACGTACTGCCAGTCGAGGTCCAGGCGCTCGGGCTGGGCGTTGATCTCGACGGCGACGCCCGCGTCCGCGGCGGCCGCCATGACGGCGTCCATGTCGAGGTCGAGCGGATCGCGCTCGTTGAGCAGGCGGTTCGAGGGGTGGGCGAGGACGTCGACCGGGAAGTCCTCGATCGCCCTCAGGACCCGCTCGGTGGGCTCGTCGGGTTGACTGTGCATGCCGGCGACGACGAGATCACAGCGCTCCAGCCACTCGTCGGGGACCTCGAGCCCCTCGGCGGTGATCTCCGCCTCGATGCCCTGGAGGACCGTCACGTCGAGGTCGTCCGCGGCGTTCGCGTCCTCGACGTCGGCGACCTGCTGATCGAAGGCTTCGGCGTCGAGCTTGCTCGGGATCGGCGCCCCCGGCCCGTGGTCGGTGATCAGGAGGTACTCGAGCCCGCGCTCGTCGGCCGCCTCGGCCATCTCGCGGACGCCGAGCGAGCCGTCGGAGTACTCCGTGTGGACCTGGAGGTCGCCGCGGATGGCCTCGAGGTCGACGAGGTCGGGCAACTCGCCCGCGGCGGCCGCGTCCACCTCGCCGGTGTCCTCGCGGAGTTCCGGCGGGATCCAGTCCAGGTCGAGGGCGTCGTAGATGCCCTCCTCGGTCTCGCCCGCGAGCCGCTCGCCGGCGCGCTGGCCCGCGTCGGCGTCGTCCACGTCTCCGACGTCGAAGAGGCCGTACTCGTTGAGCTTCCAGTCCCGCTCCATCGCGCGGTTGCGGATGGCGATGTTGTGGTCCTTCGAGCCGGTGAAGTAGACGAGCGCGGCGCCGTACTCGGCCTCGTCGACGATCCGGAGGTCCATCTGGAGGTCCCCGGAGACGACGACCGAGGACTTCGTCTCGCCGCGGGCGAGCACCTCCTTCACGTCGTCGTGCGAGACGAACTCCGCCATCGCCTCGCCCGGGTCCGGCGCCGTCGCCAGGACGTCGATGTCGCCGACGGTCGGGCGGCGCCGGCGGAAGGAGCCCACGACGTCGACCCGATCGAAGGCGTCGGACTCGCCCAATCGGTCCTCGACGTCGCTGGCGATCGGAAAGGCCCGTCCGAGGAGCATGCGCTCCTGGCCTCGCTTGGCCCGTTCGAGGTGATCGAGGATGTTCGCCTGGGACTTCTCGCCGAAGCCCTCGAGCTCGGCGATCCGGCCGGCCTCGGCCGCCCGTTCGAGGTCAGTCAGGGTGGCGACGCCGAGTTCGCGGTAGAGCTTCTTCGCCGTCTTCGGGCCCACGCCCTCGACGCTCGTGATCGCCTCGATGTCGATGGGCAGGTCGGCACGCAGTTCCTCGTAGTACTCGAGTTCGCCCGTCTCGAGGTACTCGGCGATCTTTGCCGCGATGGACTCGCCGACACCCTCGATGGACTCGAGGTCGCCGCGCTCGTGGACGTCCTCGATGGGCTCGGAGAGGGACTCCACGTTCCGAGCGGCCCTGCGGTACGCGCGGGGCTTGTACTCCACGTCCTGCAGCTCGAGGAAGTCGGCGATCTCCCGCAGGAGCCTGGCGATCTCCTGGTTTTTCATCTCGCTGGCCTCCCTCTCGACTCCGGTCGGTCGGACCATGAAAGCGGCCGGTGGTTCCCACAGGCTCGGGATGGGCCCACCCCGGGCTCAGTCCGACCGTGACCTGCGAACCTCGGCGGCGCACTCGGTGCAGAATCCCGTCTCAGCGTCGTAGTGGGCCGAACACACGAGCGCCCCGCAGCGGCGACACTGGTAGTTCGCGATCGCGGCCTCACAGACCTGGCAGAGCCCCTGGACGCTCACGCTAGCTCACCGTCAGGATCGGAACCTCGGACCCCCCGACGAGACGGGCGGTCGTACTCCCGAGTAACCGGTCCGACGCGGCGGCTCGCCCGCGGGTTCCCAGGGCGATCAGGTCGGCATCCACGCCGGACGCGTACGTCTGGATCTCCGCCGCGGGGCGGCCCCGAAGGACGGCCGACGTCACCGGCAGGTTGCGCTCGCGTGCCGCCGCCGCGACCTCGTCGATCGCCCGCTGGCCGCCCTCCTTGAGGAGCCCGACGATGCTCCGGGGGGCGTCGGACAGGTCGTAGGTCGTCGAGTCGACGACGTAGACGACGTGGACGTCCGCGCCGTATCGCTCGGCGATCTCCATCGCCCGGTCGGCAGCCCGTTCGGCCACGTCGCTGCCGTCGGTCGGGATCACGACGTGGTCGTACATGCCGTACCCCGACTCCGGCGGGGCCGCCGTGGAGAGCCGGACGGAAAGCACCGGCACGTCGGCGAGGGTGATCACCCGCTGCGTGGTGCTCCCGAGACGGGCGTGCTCGCCGTCGGCCGTTCCGTGGGTCCCCATCACGACCAGGTCGACGCCCGCGGCCGACACGTAGTCCAGGATCGCCCGGTAGGGCGACCCCTCGCGGACCTCGCTCTCGACCGCCAGGTCCGCCGCCACGGCCCGATCCCGGACCGCCTCGACGGCCTCCCGGCACCGTGCCGCCGCCCGGTCGCGGAGCTCACCCAGGTCCGGCGCCGACACCCCGCCGGGCTCGGTCGTGGTGTCGACGACAGACAACGCGTGGACGCGCGCCTCGGCCACCCGCGCCAGGTCCAGCGCCCGAGCGACCGCCGCCGTGGCCCCCTCGCTCCCGTCCGTGGGGATCAGAATCTCGTCGTACATTCTCCCCTGGTCCTTCGGCGTCCAGACCCAAGTAGCCACCCCGTGAGTCCCGTTTCGTGGCGACGAGCGCAGGTGCTACCGCTCGGCGACGACCACCGGCGGGAACGCCTGGTGGGCCGCCCCGCCGACGGCCGGCGTCTCGCCATCCAGCAGGCGCTCGAAGGCAGCCGCGTCGAGGGACTCGCCGTCGTGGGTCAGCCGGCGCTCGATCGCGTACCCGAGGGCCCGGAGCCGATCCAGGACCGCCCCCGTCGCGCCGTCGAGCTTGAGGGGATGGATCTCGACGGCGATCACGCGCGGAAGCGACGCGGGATCGAGTGCGCGAAGGATCGGGAGTTCGGCACCCTCACAGTCCAGTTCGAGGACGTCACACGGCGAGAGGTCGACCGGATCGACCACCCGCACGCCGTCCTCCTCCAGGCCCTTCTTGGCGGCCTCGTGGGGGTTGAGTTCCCCGACGACGGCCCGCCGGAGCGTCACCGCGTCGGGATCGACGTCGTTCAGCTCGAGCGTGCGTCGGATTGCCGCGAGACGGTCCGGGGCCGGTTCGTAGACGGTGACGGACGCACCCGCTCGCGCCGCGGCGACGGTCGTGATGCCGTACCCGCCCCCGACGATCACCACCGCGTCCTCGGGGCGCGTGACTCGCCGATGCGTGGAGGCGAGGGCGCCCTCGAACGGCAGGTGCTCGGGCGCGTCCCGGCGCGGTCGGAGGCGATCGAACAGGCGCCGCGGCTCGGCGGGCCGCGGAACCCGGACGTCGCTGCACGTGCCGTACTCGAGGACCGGCAGCGCCCTGTGCAGACCGGTGACAACCCGGCGGAGGGGGCCCCGCCGCTCCCGCCCGGCATCCTCCGTCGACGGTCCCGCCGCGCCGTTGGTCCGTGCCACGGCCGACCGTCCACACCGCGCCGTCAAAAGACTGTGTCCCGCCGGCCGGTCACCGGCGTGACTCGGGCGGGCGGCCGAACGCGAACAGCGTCATCGGCGTCTGGCCTGCCCCGCGTGGCGACAGGTGCTCGGTGACGAGGTCGTCGTAGAACGTGAACCCGCGCCCGCCGAGGGCGAGGTGGGCGTAGGTCGCCAGGTAGAGCCGCCCCAGCCCGATGCCGGCCTCGAGCTGGGCGAGCCGGTAGCCCCGGTTCCCGACGGCGTCGACCGCGGCGTCGACGTCGGCCACGAGGTAGACGTTGACCGCCGCGTCGCCGACGACGGACTGGTCGAGCGCGAGGTGGGCGGCCGTCCGCCGATCGACGTCGCCGAGGCGCTCCAGCTGGCCCCCGTCGGGGTGGTACTGATAGGTCCCGGACGGGACGCCCTCGACGGCGTGGACGAGGCAGTAGCAGTCCAGAAGGCTTCCCGGGGCGCGGGCGGCGGAGCCGGCCGCGCAGTCCGTGGGGACGCCCCGGAGGGCCCGATCGAGGACCGTCCCGAACTGCCGGGCCGTGATCGGCTCGTGGGCGTACTCGCGCAGCGAGCCCCGGCGGTCGACGGTCGCCGCGACCGGTCGGCCCGAGGCGGTCTCGGCGTCGACGGGCTCGAGCGCGACGCGGTCGCCGTCGCCGGGTCCCACGGTCCCGGCACCCTCGTGCGAGCGGACGGTCTCCCGCCAGTCCTCGGCCGTCTCGCCGTCGAGGAGGGTGCTCTGCGTCCAGGCTTCCTGGACCAGATCCAGGTCCACGGTCGGGTCGGTGTTCGGCACGACCTCGGGATCGATCGGGTCGACTGCCGGGGCGGCCGGTGCCGGGTCGCCGGCGCCGACGGCCACGAGTGCCAGCGGCACTTCCCGCGACGGGTCGACCCCGAGGAGGTCGGCGATCGGCTCGTCGGCGAACCCCGCGAGGACCCGGGCTCGGTGACCCGTGCCGTGGGCGACGGCCAGGAGGTTCGCGAGGATCGTTCCCGAGTCCCAGAACGCGTGCCGGTAGGTCCGACCTCGGTACTTCCAGGCGTTGCGCCACCACGTCGACGTGGCC
>Ga0207797_1003049_pt1 | contig 11337 bp, 6 predicted proteins | sample PRCRCaboRojoPR_6_FD_187275 | JGI IMG/M metagenome (GOLD analysis project Ga0207797, IMG submission 187275) | Marine sediment microbial community from Cabo Rojo, Puerto Rico - PR CR 10% Liquid 1 (SPAdes) | ecosystem: Environmental > Aquatic > Marine > Coastal > Sediment | place: Cabo Rojo, Puerto... | reverse complement strand
CCGTCCAGGCGCCTGACCTCACTCCAGCTCGACCCGGCGCAAATCCAAAAAAAGGCCCTTTTCGCGGCAAACCCGGGCAGCTCCAGTCGAAGTGAAACCACCGAGTCGACTGAGCCCTGGGCTACCGGGTTGCCGGAAAGCCGCCCGTCCTCTGCGTCACGGAAGGTGCCCTCCCGCCCCTGTGACTGCTTGACCCCGACGGCATACTGGGAGAACCCGTTCAGGTCGTCGCTCTCCCCGCCGATCAGAAAGTAGCGGGCCCCCTTGTAGTGCACCACACCGCCCGATCTCGGATCGAAGGCCGCCGTATCTCCGATGGAGTTGCCGGAAATATCCAGGTCCTGAGAAAAGAAGAGCTCGATGCTCTGAGGGCTCGAGCCCAGATTCTCCAGACGAACCTGGCGGACATAGATGTTCTCGTGGAAGTCGACGGCATCCCGGCAGGTCATGAGCAGGCCCAGATCCGGCTGATACAGATCCACCCTGGTCACGGACGAATCAGGTTGGTAGAGCATCTCCAGCCGCCAGCCTTCAGGCATCCAGCAGAAATGCTCACCGCACAGAAGGCCAAAACGGCAGATGTTGCCGCCGATATGATTTTCCTGCCCAACATGGGGAAAATACAGGTCGCGAATGCGGTACTGGTTGTCGAAGCAAATCAAAAGCTGTCGATTGCCAACAGGAATGTCGCGCGGCATGACCACCTCGTGAAGCGTTGCCTCATGGTTGAGGCTGGGAATGATTGATCAGGCTCGATTGTCAATAGTTAGAGCAAGCGGTAGGCAGAAGCCTCTTCAGTCCATTGGCTCCGGGGATGTTTCTCGGACAGAATCTGATAAGCCTGCCGCAGATGGGCTGTCTGGCCGGTCTGCCGATGCAGGGCTCTGCCGCGCAGCAGGAGGCTCTCCGGCACGGCCTGACTGTCAGGGTATCCATCCAGGACCTGGCTCAGACGATTCAGGCATCCGGTCATGCTGCCATGGAGGTATCGCACCTTGGCCATCCCGAGCAGCAAAGCCGGAACCAGCTCATCTGATGGCTGGACGCCCTCCAACCGATGCACTGCGCTTCCAGCCGAATCGAGCACGAGCAGCAAGGGTGTCGAACGCAGACCATACCTGGTCGCCTGGGGCTCTCGATCATGGGGCAGCCGAAGGGGCACCAGAGACTCTGTGAGCAGATGCTGCACTGCCGGCTGAGGATACGTATCCGCATCCATGCGCTGGCAGCCGGGTCATCCGGGGTTGTGAAAGTCGAGCAGAACGGGCTTGCCCTCGGCTTCAGCCATGGCCATGGCCTGCTGCCAGTCAGTATACCACACAGGATGCCTCCAAGCTTTTGTATGAAAAAAAAGCGCTCTAACGTGCTGATTTCTTTTGCGCTGGGCGGCCGAGCGGCTCGCTTGGCTCCATATGGTGCGGGGCTTTGATGATGAACCAGGAGCCTGGACCACTTCACCGGGGCTCTGATGCCCAACGGATGCAATGGTCAGCCGGAGGCGGTCTCCATGGCCTGTGTTGTGATGGACCCCGCGCTCGCCGCCCTGGGCCGCCCAGCGCCTTTTTTCATCCTTCGTTGTGCCTGCGGCGCCGCAGGCATGCGGGTTTTGTATGAAAAAAGCCTGCAAATCTCTGGTTTTCTTAGCGCCAGGCATGACGATTTGTCAGACCAGGTCCATCGCTTCGATTCGATGGCGGCAAGTCAGCCAGGTGAACGGCGACTCCAGCTGCAGACCGTCTCGAGCGTTGATTCGCCTCCAGTCAAGCTGATCGAGCGGCCGGGCGGGATCGACCCTGATGACCGACAGATGCAGATGAGCATGCATGCCGTTGATGGAACGTTTCGGCGGCGGCACTGTCACCACCGGATCGCCGGCCTGAAGAAGGCAGCCGGGCTGCACCGCATCCACGGGCCTGGCATGGGCGTACAGGCTGGCCAGCGGCCAACCGTCTCCAGGCGCCTCTGGATGCTCCAGAACCAGGGTTTGTCCCAGCAGATCATCCAGGACCAGGGCCACGCGGCCCGGCAGGATGGCCGGAAAGCGGTCCTCTGGTCCGATTCGGCATACTGTCCCCTCAGCCGTCAGGACGGAGCAAAAATCGATACCTTCGTGGGCAGTGCCCCGCAGCCCCGCGCCGCTCCACCACTTCCGCCTGGTTTCGAAAAGCATGCCGGGATGGAAAAGCCACTGGCCAAAACGGCCGTTCCAGGCCGGGTTCAAATCCAGAAAGGCGGCATCAAAGTCGAACAGCTGCACCGGCCTCCTCCTTGCATATGAGCCACAGCCCGGTGAAGCGGCCAAGCCATCACATCCAGGCCCCAACTGCCTGCTATGCCTCTTCGAACTTCCGGGCCAGATCCCGATCGACCACGTAAATGCAGATCTCCCGGGCGCCTTCTTTGGTGTAGCCGCACCGATCCTGCAGGTTGGTGATCAAGCTGGCCACATCCTCCTGAATTCGCTTATCGTATGTCTTGAACTGATCCTCGTCAAAATCTTTGATCGCCCGGCGGAAGTTCTCGTTTTTCAAAAACGGGTCCAGAACGTTTTCCTTCAGATTATACACGTACCGGTCATAGAGCTCCTGGTACAGGCTGGTGTCCTGCAGCGGCTTGCCTTCCTGAATCATCTCCGCGGGCAGGGTCTCCGTGGTGTAGCGCTTCTGGATCTCTTCGCGCAGGTTGCGCTGCACCCGGCTGCTGACCCGGCTGCCGAACAGGCGCTGCTCAATGGCCTGGAAGTAGTCATTGGTAATCTCCAGCCGCTCGCCGGTGTAAATGCAGGTCTCCTCCGAGGGCGGCTCGAAGTTGACGGCGAAGATGTAGTTCTGCAGGTCCCTGGAAACCCGGTCCTCGTTGTAGGAGTACAAGGACTCCTTGACCTCCTGCAGCACGGTGTAGTCGTACATGTTGACCAGGGCGTCCAGAAAGCCGGCCGGTATAAGCTCCATCAGCTCGCTGCGAACGGAGCTGAAAAAGTCGTACAGCACGGTCATGGTGATCAGACGGTGGCCATTCTTGGCATACCTGGAGTAGAACTCGTTGAAGATCTTGATGGACTCCCGCCCGGAAATGCCCTTCTCGCCCTCGATCTCGCCCTCGGCGATGATGGTCCGTCGCACCTCGGCGGTGAAGCGCTTGCGATCCTCCTCCGAAAGCCATTGTGGAATGTGTCCACAGTAGATCTCCATCTTGAGCAGATGAAGATTCTGGTCGCAGTAGCGCCGGTACGTCCTGGGATCCTCGATCCACTGCAGCAGGGCCGGCGAGTTGGCGTTCAAGCGCGAGGAAATGATGACCCGGGCGAAGTTGTGCAGGACCCGGGGCAAAAAGCTGTGATCGATCTGCGTACCAAAGGTGTTCCGGTAGATCTCCACCTCGGTGTTCAAATCCATGACGTAGGGAACCTTGATGTACTCGATCCGATCCTCGAACGACTGGAACTCCCTGAAGCTCTGCAGGTCTTCCGGGTTCATGATGGCCAGAAACAGGGAATGGACCCGCTCCTCGATGTCACCGACCTTGTGCAGCCCTTCGCTGACGATATTATGCAGGTCCATCAGCCGGGTCTTGTTGTGCCCCTTGATATCCATCAGGGCATAGATGCCGTTGTTAGTCTTGGCGTAATGGGAAAAGATGTAGCGCACCCGGTTGCTGTCCCCGAAGACGGCATTGAGCCGCTTCTGTAGCTCCTCATTGTCGTAGCTGCTCTCCTTGAGCGGCTTGTCTCCGGGCATGGACACGCTGATCCCCTCGCCCAGGCGGCGGTTGAACCGATACGGTTGGGCTCCGATCATTCCGAAGACAGTGGCGCTGTCTTTGGCCCGCTCCAGAAGGGCCTGGTACAGGGAGCTGCATATGGTGCACGGCTCGGCCCGCCAGACCCAGTCGTACTCCTTGTCCTGGCGCAGCCGCTCCAGAAAGTCCCGACCCTGGAACAGGGCCTCGAAGAACTCGGGCCGGTACTGCTTGGGAATCATCAGCACCGGATGATCAAAGCTCGGACAAGGCACCTCCAAAGGTTTGTCCAGCAGGGTGTCGCAGGAGGCCGCCCCCTCGTCGAAGCCGAGGCGCTGCGGCGGAATGGTCCATATCGTTCGCAGGGCCAACCCCTCGCGGGTTGCGGTATACTCTTCAAACTTCAGCAGCAGGTTGTTCAGGAAGGTGCTTTTGCCGCTGCCCGGCGGCCCTTTGAAGATGTAGATCATGTTCTGCTGGGCGCTGCGTTTGAGCGTCTCAACCAGGTTGACCAGCCTGTTGGCCAGCAGACGATCGGCGAAAAAGGGGTAGTCAGAGCCTTCCACGAACAGGCGGCTGCAGTCGTAATGCATGTAGTTGATCGACTGCGGGTCTCTGGAGTACTCATCGACCCCCTGTCCCAGGGAGCTCATGATCATGTCGTGAAAGAGCTGAAAGACGTTGCGCAGGATCCGGTCCGGCTCGGCCGCCAGCAGCTCCATGAACTCCTCAAAGTCCAGGGTTTGCCTGATGCGGTTGCCGTTGATGGTCTCCAGAAACCGCTTGGCCTTGGCCAGGTTGTCCCCGTTCCGTGGGATCACAGCCTCTGCTTGCTCAGCTTTCGCGAGCTCATCGTATATTTGACCCTTTCCCATGTTATCTCCGGCTCCTCGTCCTCGCTGGACTGTTTTTTGACCTGCTTGACCTGATGGGTCACCAGGCTGACCGGCCGGCCCCAGAGGTACTCGATGCCCAGCATGGTATTGCCGATGAAGTCCTTGACCAGCGGCTTGCCCTCGAAACGGTGGACCAGGGACAGGCTGCCGTCGTCAGCAAGCCTGAAGTCGACCTTCGGCGGGTGGTAGAGCTGGCCAAGGAGCATGGCTCGATAGTCTTCGGCCCGGCGGCTCTTCACGTAGTACTCCCAGCTCCGCTTGGGCCGATTCAGCCGCTTGCCGGCCACGAAGAGCTTGTAACGGTCGACAAAGTCCTGAGTGACAAAGCTGCGGATCAGCTGGGAGTCGCAGAAATGCCGCCGAACCGCAAACACAAGCTCCCGGCCTGAGCCGTCACCGCCGTCGTAGGCCTTGCGCCTGGCCTGATCCAGGATCCGCTCAAACTCGAAGGAGTAGCGGCCGGTATCGGCCGAGGCTTCGATCTCCTGGAACAACCGCAGTCCAAGGGCGTATGGATTCAAGCCCAAACGGGACAGCGAGGCCACGCCGCTGTGGGTCTTGGAGAAGTTGACCTCCTGCCCCCTGATCCGCTCATCGTCCAGGAACAGACGTTCGTGCCAGTAGGTGGCCCAGCCCTCGTTCATGATCTTGGTTCGAATCTGGGGCTGAAAAAAGAGCGAGGTCTTGCGGACCACCGCCATGACCGACTTCATCCATTTATTCTCGTACTTGTTCAGGTACTCGGAATGCTCCATGATGAACTGCATCAGATCCAGCTTTCTGTTGGACTGCCGGGTGTCCAGCCAGCTCTTGAGCTTTTCGTCGAACTCGGGCCAGGCCTTGCTCACCCTGGAAAAGAACATCCGCTGCCCGGCCTCCTGGTTCTCCCGGACCATGGCGTTGAACAGCTCCAGCTCTTTTAAGTACTCGGTCTGCTTGACCTTCCGCTCCGATTGCAGGAAATGGTCGAAGTAGTAATCCAGCTGCAGCTCCTCCTGGCTTTTGCTCGGCTGATCCAGCCGGTAGAGCTCGTCGAAGTAGCCGACCAGGTTGTCGATGGACCTGGAGAACTCGATCAGGTAATCCACCCAGCGTCCCTTGGTCGAGCGCAGCCTGGCGATGAACCGCTTGTCGGCCAGAGCTTCGCCGTTGAAGTCGTAGTCCCAGGTGTGCTGGAAAAACAGGTTGTTTTGAAAAAAGTCGATGTGGGCCAGGACATGGTAGAAGATCATCACGTTCAGCCAGTCCGGATTGTTGTCGTTGTAAAAGGAGATGACCGGCCGGGTGTTGATGACCGTCTCGTAAGGGTTGCTGGGATAGAGATCGTAGCGCCCTTTCTCCCGCAGGACCTCGACGTCGTGGACCCAGTAGTCGTAGAGATTGGGAATCATTGACTTGGAGGACAGCTCCAGGAGATCCCGGTTGGTCACGATGTACTCCAGGGTTTCGGCGTCGAAACGCAGCCCTGCTTCGCGGGCCCGCTCCTTGCACCCTTCCATAATCTGCTTGCTGTGTTGATCGATCAGCTGCATTGGTCCCGTTCCTGCTGCGCCTCGCGGAACCCTTGTACCACGAGGACGCCATGTTTCGAAGCGCTCCGCGTTTTGATGCATGTGGTCATAGAGGCACCGCTATCCAGCCCGTGGTTGCCGCCAGCCGCCATTCTCAGAGGTCAGGCGCCGGATGCCCTGGATCAACCGCTGCTCGTCGGCCTCATCGTCAACCCGGTCCAGGCGGATGGCCTCGCTGCGCTGCTTCAACAGCCTGGAGGCGTCCAGATAGGCCTCCAGTCGGCTCCGTCCGCTGTGATAGGAGGATCCGGCCACCGTGATGCCCACCCGATTGGTCCAGGCCAGCATGCGTCGAAGCTCCGGCAAGGTCTCGCTGCCGTCCTTGTCCCAATCGTCCCCGTCGGTTCCGTGAAATACGTACAGATTATAATCCCGGTACAGGCTTTCCCGCTCGATGATCTCATTAACCAGACGGTAGGCCGAGACGATCTTGGTTCCGCCGGCCACGCGCAGATTGTAGTAGGTGTAGAAGTCCTGGACCTCCTTGGCCTCGGTGTCGTGAAGCACGAAGCGCGTCTCCACCTGCCGGGCGTACTGGTAGAGCAGCCAGCTGTAGATGAGCACGTGCTGGGCCACGACGATCTCAGTCGGCTTGCCCCACATGGAGCCGGAGTAATCCCGGACAAAGAAGACCAGGGCCTGGGAGTCGTACTCCCGTTCCCTGGACAGGATGCGGAAGACCTTGTCCCGCGGCGAGACCAACAACCGGCTCGAGTCGATTCGGTTTGGATCCGGAATGGTGCCCAGACTAAGATTAGTCTCCAGAATCTTTTTCAAAGTGGCTTTCTTGTCCAGCAGCTGCCCACTGCCGCGGTGCTTATCAGTGAGATCGTAGGTATAGTTGCTCAGGGAACGTTTCTTGCCCTTGTTCAGGAGGTTGGGCAGCTCGAACTTCTCGGTCAGAATCCGGCCGATCTCATAGGCGTCTGACTCCATTTCATGGGCCCCGCCCTGCCCTTCGCCGGCCCCCCCCTCACCGTCGGAGCCAGGGGCGTCGATGGGCTGCTCACCCACCACCTCGCCCTCCTCTCCCTGGCCGGACCCCCCGCTGCCGCTGCTCTCCTCCATGGAGCGGATCCGATCGTGCATAAGCTTCTCTTCCACGGTGGTCGGAACCACGGTGACCTTGCCCTGGCTTCCCCGACCGGGCCTGACCAAGCGGCCGACCTTGATCTTTCTGGGAAAACCGTCCTTTTCCCGCTGCCTGTCTCGCTCCAATAGCTCTTCCAGGCTGCGCAGGCAGACGATGGAGGTCCCCCTGGGCCGGCTCATGGCTTGAAGGTCGAACAAATCCTGCCCCAGAAATGAAAGCCTGGAGCAGGGCCAACCTGCGTCACGCCCCGGCCTGCCGGACACGTCCGGATCCGCTCCGTCCCTGGAGCCTTCCCGCTCCGCCAGGGCAGGCCTGCTGAGGTCATATTTCTTCTGATTCATGGTCGTGCCTTTCCATGCCCGGATATTCCGGAGGCAAGCCTGTTGTTTCCGCTGCCGGTTCCCTCTGCCGCCTCGGCTCACATCTCGTCGTCCTGGGTGCAGAAATACTCGATCGTTTTCTGGGCACAGGTCTGGCAGTAGCTCAGCTTGTGCAGCATGGTCTCGATCATGCGGTTGTACAGCTTTTGGTTTTCCTCGTTGCTCCGGTTGGCCAGGGCCCCGACCAGGCTTCCCGCTCCGGCAATGTCAGACTTCAAGCGAACGTCGGTGACCGCCTTGACCAGCTCGATATTGTCCATGAAGTCGTAGTTGGGGTTGACCGAGATCTTCTGGCCGTAGATCTTCCTGATGGACGTCCGGAAGGTCTCGCGCTGCTCCGTGGTCTCCAGGCCGAGGCGCTTCTCGACGCTGTTGATGAAGCGCTCGTCGATCTTCAGGGCCCGCAGCTCGCCTGTCTGGGGATCTTTGTACTTCCACATCTTGTCCTGACCGAGGTTCTCCGCATCGATGCCGATGATCATGTTCACGTAGTTGAGCACATCCTTGCGGATGGCCAGCGGCTCATCCATGTAGGCGTTGAACATCTCGGTCATGATCCGTTCCCGATACAGCCCCTTGGCCACGCCGAGATCCTCCAGGTAGCGAACCCGGTCGTTGGTGTCCGGGACATAGTCCAGTATGACCCGCTCCAGGCTGGTGAAGACGTCGTGGGCGAACATGCACTGGCCCTCGTTGGTTTCTGAGCTCTCGACCATCAGCTGGATGGCCCGGCCAAGATTGCGCTGGCCGAGGCCTTTCTGGCCGAAGCGACGGGTCACGTCGGTCTCCTGGTTGAGGGTGTCGATCACCTCGGACAGGGTCTTGATGCTCTTGTCTCCGGCAACCTCACCAGCGGCCAGCTTCATCATTTCCACCGGGGTCAGCTTTTCCGATCGAGGCAAGCGCGAGAGGACCACGGCCGCCGAGGCGGCATAGTTCAGGTTGGGGTCCTGATGGAGGTCCTCCCGGGCCAGGGTGGTTTTGGTCTCGCTGCCCACGGCGTAGGTGGTCAGCTCCTGCTGCAGGCGGTAGTTGGTGTTGTGCGAGACGTAGCATATCCGGCAGCGGTCGATGATCGGAGCTTCCTCCTTTTCGGCCAGGAACTGGTTGAACTCGGAGTTGTTGCTGGTGGCGATGACCAGCGTGTCGATCGGCCATTTGAAGCCGTCCAGCTCGATCTCACGGTTCTGGATGACCCCGAGGTAGACCTGAACCAGATCCTTTTTGTTCTTGTAGATCTCGTCGCTGAAATGGATGCCGCCGCCGGCCACCCTGGCCAGGGCTCCGCGGCGCAGATCGAAGCGATAGGGGTTGTTGGTATCGGTAATGTGCAGCAAGCGCTGAATGGACTCCTCCCCGAGCAGATCAACAGCTGAGGAGGTGATCTTGTCCTTGGCCGGATACTTGCCGGTAATGGTTCCCAGGCTCTCCACAAGCGGCACCGGCACCACCTCGACGAAGTCGAGCATGGCTTGAATATCGCCGTCCGCGTAGCTCCTGATCTGCTGCCAGATATACCCGCTGCAGGCGCCCAGAGGACGATAGTTCTCAAAGCAGCGCTCCACCTCCCGGTCACTGAAGCCGAACTCGGCGGCCATCTGCTCCATGCTGCGGCCGCGGCTCTCACAGAGGTTCATGGCCAGAATCATAGGATCTTCATACGTCTGCGACTCGATGGTCTTGATCTGCCCATAAGTCTGCAGCCGGTCCAGATTCGTGAAGCGGAAGGTGTACTTGGCGTTGTCCCCGTTGCTCAAAAACTCCCGGTACTTGTCGCAGAGAAAGTCCACGAAGAAGGTCTTGCCGTTGCCCGGCTCGCCGACCAGTACAAAGGCCATCTCCTTGGACGAACCGCCCTCTGAGGCGTCCTTGACGTAGGAGACAAAGCTGTTGATCTCGTCGAACATGCCGACGATGTGCTTCTTGCCGTGACGGAAAATCTTGAAGTCGTAGGTTGTCTTGCCGTTGACGGTCACCTTCTCGAACTCGTCCTCGAGAATCATCCTGGCCACGCTTTGAAAGGCGTTCTCGAAGCGCCTTTCCCCGTGGCGCACCTTGGCCGCATGCTCCTGTATGGAAGTCATGAGCTCCTCCTTCTATGCGTTCCCTGCTGAGGGAATCGTCTCTCGTGCCGCACTCTGGTTCGTTCGGGACAGAGCAGGCCTGGCATACTGTCCCGGACAGGACAGGGACACAGGTCCATCAGCGAATGGTCTCTGAAACCTCGGAGAAAGGAGCTTGATCTGCCGCACTCCGCAGTCGAACGGGGAAAGAGGCCGAAACCGCGATGTTGCTGGTTTCAGGTCAACGCGGCCCCTGGCCGCGTTGAAAGAGGGCTTTGCTTGAAAAAAGCCCTCAGTCCAGGCTGTTCAACATTACTGCTTTCCGTTGCTATGGCCAGGTTGGTCAGAGAAAGAAGCTTCGGGCGCCTGTCCGACATGACGTTTCATAAGAGAATGAACCGCTGGCAGGGACGGTCAACCGGCATTGGCAGGCAATGGGTGTGGCAATCGGAATAACTGGGTGGCAATCGCAGAAACGATGGGCAGGGAACGTCCCGGGAACGGGTTGATCGACTGAGCTGGAGAGGCTACTCACCATGGCGTGCCGGATCATGCTCAAGGATCGAAGGCTATCGGCAGCCTTCTGCCGCCGGGAGCGTCCTTGAGCCTGCTTCCTCCTTGTCTGGTGCCGCGTCCGTAAGCACCCCGTGCTCCGTGATCCCGACACCTCTCTCGGGCGGCTCCAATGCCGCCGCCTGTGTGGCCGAGCCATTCTCCAGATACGCCGTGTCTCGGAACTCCGTAGACATCCCACTGGAGAATGATGCTGCCATCATAGCCTGTCTTCAATCTAGCCAAAAAGCGGAGACTTGGCAAGGGGAAAAAGGGCTCGGCGCAAGCCGGCGCGGCCAGGCCGGGCCGCCTGGCCTTTATTGGGCATATTCCTGAACCAGCCAGGGAATGCAGCGCTTCCAGGCCTGTCTGAAGCCGACATTCTGGACTCCGAAAAAGACGCCGCTGCGCCGGAAGGGAAACAGCCGCCTGACCATGGACAGGGAGGAATAGACCTTCCTGTGCAGCCAGACAAAGCCCTGCTGCAGCTCTTCCGGAGTCATCCGCTTGGGCTGGAAGACGACATGGTTCATGTCGTACTGCTCCCAATCCCGATGCAGGATGCGGCCGGCTGCGGCCAGCTGATCGTACAGCCGGGTGCCGGGAAACGGGGTCATGATGGTGAAGAGGACCGCTTCAATGCGATTGGCCTCGACAAAGCGCAGGGTCTCGGCGAAAACGTTGCAATCGTCGAAGTCGGTGCCGAGAATGAACGATCCCTGTATGCCGATCCCGTGATCATGAATGGCCCTGATCGAACGGGCGAACTCCGAGGCCCGGTTGGGCGTCTTGCCCATGGCCCGGAGGCTTTCCTGGGACAAAGACTCAAAACCGATGAACAGCCCTTTGCAGCCGCTGTCCGCGGCCAGCCGGAGCAGCTCTTCATCCCTGGCTAAAGCCAGGGATGCCTGGCTGAACCAGCTCAGCTTCAACGGTCGGATGGCTCGGAAGAGCTCTTTGGCATAGGCCCTGTCGCCGCCGATGTTGTCATCCACAAAGAAGACGCCCCGCCCGGACAGGCTTTCCAGCTCCCGAACCACTTCG
>Ga0207797_1003047_pt1 | contig 11343 bp, 6 predicted proteins | sample PRCRCaboRojoPR_6_FD_187275 | JGI IMG/M metagenome (GOLD analysis project Ga0207797, IMG submission 187275) | Marine sediment microbial community from Cabo Rojo, Puerto Rico - PR CR 10% Liquid 1 (SPAdes) | ecosystem: Environmental > Aquatic > Marine > Coastal > Sediment | place: Cabo Rojo, Puerto... | reverse complement strand
CCAGGATCACGGCGTCGTCGGCCGCCCGCAGGGGTGATACGGCGCGGCTGGAATCGATCCGGTCGCGTCGGCGCATCGAGCCCAAGACGGTCTCGTAATCGGTGGACTCCCCGCGCGCCCTGATCTCACACCACCGACGCCGGGCCCGCTCCTCCACGCTGGCATCCAGGTAGACCTTCAAGTCGGCATCGCGCAGAACGACCGTGCCGATATCGCGCCCGACCATCACGACCGGCGCCTCGGCAGCGACGCGTCTCTGCTGGCGGACCAGCGCCTCACGCACGCCGGCATAGGCCGAGACAGGCGAGACGTTGGCGTTGACGGCCGGCTGGCGAAGCTGCCAGGTGACGTCCCGCCCGTCGGCGGAGACGGTGTACTGTCGCCCGTCGTCGGCGGTCGGGGGCGCGACGTCGATCGTCAGATGCTCGGCCAAGTCGGTTACTGCCGCTTCATCCCCAATCGGTATGCCGCGATCAAGCGCGGCCCAGGTGACGGCGCGATACATGACGCCGGTATCGAAGTAGAGGTACGCCTGCCGGCGGGCGATCAGCTCGCCGATGGTGCTCTTGCCCGAGGCAGCCGGGCCGTCGATAGCTATGGTCGATGGTTTCAATGAATCTCCTATCTCGCAGCAAGATTGGCGAGCGCGCCCAGAAAGCGCGGCGACTATGCACGTATCACTATTTCAGAACTGAGGCTCACCGGTTATCCAAGCGGAAGCCATGGCCTCGCACGGTGACCACGTAGGCGTGATCGGGATCGAGCCCGGCCAGACGGTCGCGGAGGCGGCGGACCAGGGCATCGATGGCCTGCTCGGAGACACCCAGAGCCTCCTCCTCCGACCAGACGGCGTAGACGATGTCATCCCGCGAAACAACCTGACCCTCGTGATCCATCAGCAGCTCCAGCAGCCGATACTGCGCCGCCGACAGTGGCGGGGTCAGCTCGTGCCCATTGATGAAGACCTGGTGGGCCGCCCGATCGATCCGCAGGCCGCGGTCAGGCCCGGTCAGCTCAAGCGGCAGCGTGGCATCGGCGGCGACGAAGCCCATCTTGGCACAAAGGGCAATCTGAATGTCGTCGCCATCCTTCAGCTGGAAAGGCTCGCTACTGACCTGCTGACCGTTGACGTAGGTCCCGTTCTTGCTGTTGAGATCACGCAAGAGGAAGCCCTCGTCGACGCGCTCGATCTGTGCGTGTTCCCGGGAAACCTGCCGCTCCGGGATGACCACGTCACAGCTCGAGCCCCGTCCAATGATGACCTTTTCCTTATCGATCACCCAGCGCTCTCCCTCAAGCTCGCCTTCATGAACGATCAGCATCGGCATGTCTTGTCGCGCCATCAGAACCTCCTTCTTGACAGAATGGGTCATCTCACTTATGATGAGCCGCACCAAAAGTGGAGCAAAGATAGAACTATGGCTCGTCTACTTGAACCCGGAACCGTCCTTCAGGGACGGTACAAAATCATATCGACCGTCGGCCAGGGCGGCATGGGGGCCGTCTACCGTGCCGAGGACCTCCGTCTGGAGGGGCGGATCTGCGCCATCAAGGAAGTCTGCCCCAACCCAGATATGAGCCCAGAAACGCTGGCCCAAGCCCAGGAGCAGTTCCGTCGGGAAGCCTACATCCTGGCCCGTCTGGATCACCCCAACCTACCCAAAGTCTCGAACACCTTCACCGAGGGCCGGCGAGAGTACTTGGTGATGGACTTCGTCGAGGGCCAGGATCTGCGTCAGCTGATCGAGGAGAAGCGACGAAAGAGCGAATTCCTCGACGAGCGCCAGGTCCTCCGCTGGGCGAATCAGTTGTGTGACGCGCTGGAATACCTTCACGGCCAGGTCTCACCGGTGCTCCATCGAGATATCAAGCCAGCCAACATCAAGCTGACGCCGGATGGCCTGATCAAGTTGGTCGATTTCGGCCTGGTCAAGCTGCTGGCCACGGACGATTCGCAGACCGTCACCGTGCTCCAGGGACGGGGCACGGTGGCCTACACGCCGCTCGAACAGTACGGCGGCGATACCGGTCACACAGACGCCCGGTCCGACATCTACTCACTCGGTGCCACGCTTTATCATTTGTTAACCAATCGGCCGCCGGCGAACGCCAAGCAGCGCTTCCTCGACCCCGGGGCGCTCGTCTTTCCGCGGACGATCAATCCGCGCATCACGCCCGCCACGGAACGGGCCATCCTCCAGGCCATCGCTATGCACCCCAATGAGCGACCTGCCAGCGTTTCGGCCTTCCGCGATATGCTCAACGCCAGTTCGCTGCCGCCCTCGTTGGCCACGCTCGTGCCGGCACAGGGAGAGCTTGGCGAGGCCATCGCCCACAATCAGGGTCTGCTCGTTCTAGCAGGGGCGATGTTCGCTATCGCCCTGCTGGCCACCCTGCTATAGCTCATCCTTCGGTGACGATCTCTAGCTGGTTCCTGACCCAATCGACGAGCCAGACGAGAGAAAGCGTCAAGACTCCGCCACAGAACGCAACCCACCCGGCCGCCCAGACACCATTCCGTTCTCGCAACCACGCCATCCCCGGCACGCCGACGGCGTAGATCACGTAGAAGGCCAGTCCGCCCACCATCCCCCATAGCGCCAGACGAAGCGCGTGCTCGACCGATCCATGGTTGAGCCGAACGACGTAGTACCCCAGCCCAGACGCAACCAGCAGACTGAGCGTCGCCAGCGCCAGATCAAAAAAGCCCACCAGCTCCTGGAGCGATCTCGGTTCCTGCACGCCGATGTCCGGCGGCGGCTGAGGCGTCTCGGCCACCGTCGGCTCGGGCGAAGGCGTCGCGGTAGGAAGCGGCGAGGGGATGGTGGGACGCGGCGTCGGCGTGATGGTGACGATCACGGCCGCTCCCCCCTCCTGGATTGTGATCTGGAGCGCGGTGGCGCGCGGCACCGGATCGGCCTGAACGGAGACGTTCAATTGTCCGGTACGGTCCAACGTGAGGGTCGTCTCGGCAACGCCACCGTGGGTCGCGGCGGTCTGCGAGCTTTCGTGCATCTCTTGGGGGTAGGTGAAGATGAACTGAACCGGCGTGCCGTCCGGCACGGGCTGGCCGTTATGATCGACGATCACGTCGGTCTGGAGTTGTAGCTGATCGCCGACCTCCAGCTTAGGCTCCGGCGTTGGCCCTTCGGGCGAGGGCTCGAGGGTCAGTTCCTGTGTGGGCGTGGCGCTCGGCGTCCCTTCCTCAGCGGTCGCCTCCACCAGGGCGTAGTCGAGCGAGATCGTCTGATCGGGGTCCGGGGTGGTCTGAACCTGGAGGTTGTAGTTGATGCCCGGCACGCTCACCGAGGGAATGCCGGGCGGCACGAACTCCCCAAAGAGGAGCCGCACGGAGGCTTCAATCGCCGGTTCGATCCGGCTATAGGTCACGTAGTAGGCGCTGAGCTTGCTGACCTCCGTCACATCCAGGTAGTAGGGCGCGTCGTAGGCCAGAACCACCAACTGCTGGGCGCGCATTGCATCGGCCCGCTCGGCCAGAAAGCGCCGCACCGCGTTCGATTGCGGGGGAGCGTCCAGCGGGTTCAACATGCCAAAGATGATCCACTCTGCATTCGCCAGGGCGACCTCGACTGAATCCGGCTCGGGCGTCGCCGTCGGCTCCTCTTCACCATTCGCCTCCCCGGTGGGCGCCGGTGACTCCGCCACCGCATCCAGGTACTGCGCCAACTGGCTGAAGGTGAAGCTACTCACACGCCAGGGCCTGATCTGATCCGTGGTCTGAGGCCCGTAGAGACGGACCATCGTGTTCTCGATCACCAGCGGATCGATGGTGGGGTCCGGCTGGCACGAGGCACACGGCTGGATCGCTCGCGCGTCGGTGAAGATGACGATGTCATCCTCCTGTGTGGGCGGTGCAGGCGCCAGATCGGCCGTAGGTGGAGAAAGCAAGGTGACGGCCTGGCGGCTGATCGGATCCACGACCTCTTGCGAGCGACCGACCCGGTCATCGAGGCGGTTGAGCGATGGCGTCACCATCGAGATCTGGAAGCTCTCTCCGTGCAAGGAGAGCTTCAAGCGGAGAATACGCCTGACGGCGGCATCGACCACGGCCTGAAAAGAGGGATCGTTCTCATATCGCTGAACGAAGAACTCGATGGTCGAGGTAGCGTTGGCCATCTGCTGATCCCAATCATCAGTGAGGGCAAACTGCGAAAGGAGCAACAGATCGTTGCCGGCCAGGAAGGCCTCCTGCGCGATGCGCCGCCCGTTGAACGTCGTCTCGGTGGGGTCGTAGAAGCGTTGGAGCGCGCGAAGCCCCAAGCCATCGGAGACGGTCAGCCCACCCTCCTGGCGCCAGGTGGCCAGCTCGGGCAACCCCAGAAGGCGCTGGAGCACCTGGCTATCGACGCTGACGGGACGCGTCTTGACAAAACGTCCGCCCTCCAAACCTTGGAAGCGAACGTGCGAGACCAGAACGCCATCCGGCCGGGCGGACTCCGTCTCCGCCTGGGCCACGGAGAAGAAGGGCGCCAGATCGATCTGCCGCAGCTTCTCCAACGTGCGTTGAACGGTGGGAGCCTCCTCATCGAGCGACCGGTCCGCCGTACCCAACCCCGGGAAGTGCTTGGCGATCACAGCGATACGATCGTTGGCTCCCTCGTGGACGCCTCGGATGTAGGCGTGACCCATCTGCCCCACCCAGAACGGGTCGCCACCGAAGCTCCGCACGCCAAGATCACCCGTACTCTCCGGGCGTGGCTGGTCCACCACGTCCAGCGATGGACCGAGCAACATGTTGACCCCCAACGCCCGGAGTTCCTGGCCCACGACGCGGCCGACCTCCTCTGCCTGTTGGGGATCCCACGTGGCGCCCAGCGCCATCTGAGAAGGGAGCGGCGTCGTCCCGTTGGTCACGGCGGTGTAGGGCAGGCCGTTCCCCTCGTGGCGGGCCGCGATGAAGAGCGGGACGAATGGCTCCGCATCCTCGCCAGGCAGCGTCTGTGTCGTCGGCTCCGTGGCCTCCCACGCCGTCTGCTGGAGCGCTCCCACCAGTGACGCAACCTGCTGCGGTGTATTCTCTTCGTTGATGATATTATCATTCGACGGCGACAAGAAGACGCCCCCTACGTGATAGTCGCGAATCAATGTGGTGATCATATCGCCTTCCTGAACACCCGATCCAGGGAAGGTGACCATGAAGAGCTGCCCGACCTTGGCCTCGGCGGACATGTCACTCAGCAGACGGTCAACCGGATCATCCGTCTGCGCCAAGACCAAACTCGGGGCGATGCCATCGATCAACACGCTGGCCAGTATGGCCAGAATAAGTAGGGTTCTCAATCTTCTCATGAATCGAGTCTAATTTTACATGAAATAGGGCTTAACGCAATAGGGAGCGGGCCGGGGCGCCCAAAACCCCCGATCGGAGACCGGGGCTGGTGAAAGAGGGGGTCGATTTGGTCGTCCGCGAGCGGCAGCGATCAGGCCAACAGAGCGAGCTTCCGGGCAGGCGAAAGAACGCGCCGCTCCGATCTGCGGCCGTCGGTCCGAGTGAGCCACTTGACCAGGCGAATCTCGCCGCCTTGGATCTCCAGGCCAGTGATGTAGCCCGTCATTGTGCAGCTCCCTGTGTTGAAGTAAGGCAGCTCGCCGTAATCCGAGGTCATCGCTCGATGGGTGTGGCCACAGATGGTGACGTAGCGATTCCCTTCCAGCCAGGCTATGATCTTCTGCTCGACCTGCGACTGAGACCGGCTGTTGATCAGATCATGTAGGTTCGCCTGCTGAGACTTGAACCATTGGACACATGCGTGTGCCTCTTCGGAGATCTGCTGCCGAATTGTAGCGCCATGCTTGGCGATTCTATGGAGCCCCAAGCCCAGTAGCGGGCGCCAGACGTGTCGCACCACGAGGCGACTGAACCAGTAGAGCCTATCGCTCTTGAAATCGGCCTGGTGGCCGTGGAAGACGAAGATCCGTTGGCCGGATCGCCTGTGGCGCAAGATCAGGCTTTCTCGAGCCGGGATGCCATCCTTTTCCACCTGGCGGTCTCTGCTGCCCTGGATATCGTGATTGCCCACCAACAGATGGAGGCGACCCTGCTGATTGAAGCGGTGGAGCAGATCGAACACCGGCCGATGCGCGTCACGCACGTCGGCGAAGCGCCGGTTCTGCCAGAGCTCGTCGCCGTCGCCAACCTCGAAGTAGGAGAAGCCGCGTCGGTAGTAGTACGCCAGGGCCTCAAGGAACGTCCGCTCGTTCTTGGCGAACGTATCGGCGCAGTCGTCGTTGCCGCGATGACAATCGCTGAAGAAGACCAGCCGGGACGTATCGTCAAAGAGAATCTCCTTGGCCGAACTGAAGACCTCCGTCAATCGCCGACTGGCGAAGTCAGCGTGGTGTTCGCCAGAAAGGATACCGGAGAAAGCGCCCAACGTGCTACTGTAATTCAAACCATCCACAACCATGCTTTAGCTCCATTACCGCCCCTAACAACTCACCTTACGTAAGTATAGCGGGAAAGCTTTATCCGAATGTTACATATTCCTTAACATCAGGTTAACGATCATGCGTCTGGGCATTTGCAACAGATGTATTAGCTCCCAGACGCACCCAGAAGGCCCCCGCACGATTGGCCAGACGCACGCAGTATAACTCCCGGCTCGCTCCGTGGCGATAGAGGCGTTCTGGCCTGTTATTTGCTGCAAAATCCTCGACTAGAAATTCGGAGGAGGTCAGGAACCCAAAAGCAAAAGTAAGGCGTTCGCCTGGGGATTGATGCCTGTTTTCGTTGACAAAAGCAGATGCCACAGACGTATGCAACGACGAGCTTCTGGAGACTGCAGAGGGCCTGACAACTGCTACGAGCGCCCCTCGCCTTTCCGGCTCTTGCGATCTCCCAGGCTCGGTGGTACACTTTGCATCAGAGAAGCCGGCAAGAGGATACCAAATTCTCATAGAAAAGACAACCCTACCGCCCAAGGAAGCCGATATGGGACAAGACGATCAGAAGATCTCACGAGAGCGGTATCACACGATTCCGCGCACGCTTTGCTTCATCACCCACGGCGATGACGTCCTGCTGCTTCAGGGCGCACCGGAGAAGCCGATCTGGCCCAACCAGTACAACGGCGTCGGCGGGCACATCGAGGCAGACGAGGACGTCTATACCGCTGCCAGACGCGAGATCCGAGAGGAAACCGGTCTGCGGATCGAGGCACTTTTCCTGCGGGGTACGATCAACATCCCTGTCGAGGCTAACTGGGGCATTCTAGTTTTCGTCTTCACTGCCGAGAGTCCCACACGCGAGGTCTATCCGTCGGAAGAGGGACTTCTGGTATGGGTCGACCGGGACAAACTCGACGGCCTAGAGCTGGTCGAGGACTTACCCATTATCCTGCCACGCGTGCTGGCGATGGCGCCAACCGATCCTCCGTTCTTCGCCCACTACAGCTACGACGAGGAGGATCGGCTCGTTGTGGCGTTCGCCGACCAACAAACCCTTTAGCGGAAGGTACCAACTCCCTACACGCTAAACCGAAACAAACAGACGTCGCCATCCTTCATCTCGTAGTCGCGGCCCTCGATGCGCAGAATCCCTTCGTCTCGGGCTGCCTGCCAGCTACCGACGACCATCAGATCATCGTAGTTCACGACCTCTGCCCGGATGAACCCTTCCTCCATCTGAGTATGGACCTTGCCGGCCGCCTGAGGGGCTCGCGTCCCGCGCGGAATGGGCCAGGCCCGGACCTCGTTTCCGCCGGTGATGGTGAAGAAAGTAATCAGATCCAGCACATCGTATCCGGCCTCGGCCAGCGTCTCCAACCCCGAGCGTTCCAGCCCCACCTCGGCGCGGTAGGCGGCAGCTTCCTCCGGCGGCCACTCTGCCAGATCGGATTCCAACTGCGCACAGAGCACGACGGCTGAGGCCCCCTCGCGGTCGGCAACCGCGATCACCTGCTGGGCGAGAGGTCCGCCTTCCGGCAGGGCCGCCTCGTCCACGTTGGCCACAAAGACCCGCTCCTTGGCCGTCAGCAAACTCAGCTCGCGGGCCAACTCAGCCTCGGTCTGTCCGCGCTCCGCCCATGTCTCGGCCCGCTGGCCGGCCTGCAAGCGCTCGCCCAAGGCCCGCAGCGCCGATAGCTGATCGGCATATAGACGCGGGTTCGCCTTGGCCGCCCCTTCGAGCTTCTCCAGTTGCCGTTCCACGACCTCCAGGTCGGCCAGCGTCAACTCCAGATCGAGCACCCCCAGATCGCGGATCGGGTCCACCTCGCCCTCGATGTGTGAGATATCGGGGTCGGAGAAGCAGCGACAGACCATCGCCACCGCGTCCACCGTCCGGATGTGGCCCAGGAACTGGTTGCCCAGCCCCTCACCGTGATGGGCGCCGCGAACGAGCCCGGCGATATCGACGAACTCAACCGTCGCCGGGGTGACCCGCTCCGGCTCGACTGTCTCTGCCAGGCGTTCCAGGCGCGGGTCTGGCACGGCTACCACGCCGCGATTGGGATCGATGGTCGTGAAGGGATACGCGGCGACAGCCGCCCCACCCTGGGTCAGGGCGTTGAAGAGCGTCGATTTCCCCACGTTCGGCAATCCTACCAACCCGATGTGTAGAGCCATAGACTACCTCTAGAACAGCCTATTCGGCCGGCCGCGGTCGCTTCTGGAGCGGCAGGCTAACGTAGAACGTGCTTCCCTCGTTCAACTCGCTCTCGACCCACACGCGCCCGTTGTGGCGCTCGACGATGGACTTGACGATAGCCAGCCCAAGCCCGGTCCCGGGAATATCCTCGGTCTCGCGACGTTTGACGCGGTAGAACTTCTCGAAGAGCCGCACCTGATCCTCGTTGCTGATGCCGATCCCCGTATCGGCCACGCTGATGACGGCCCGTCCGTGGTTGAGTGAAAGCCCCACGCGCACAGCGCCGCCCTCCGGCGTATACTTGACCGCGTTGTCCACCAGGTTGGTCACCACCTGGCGCAGCAGTGAGGCATCGCCCAAGACGACGGCCATGCGGCCGGCCGGGTCGAGCTCCAGATCTAACTCCTTGGCCGCCGCGCGGGCCCTGACGGCATCCACGCCTTCCACTAGGATCGCCCCGAGATGGCATGGCTTCCGCTCCATCCCCACCCCGGCCTCGACCCGCCCCAAGTCCAGCAGGTCGTCGACCAACTCGCCCATCTGCCCCACGCCCTCCAGAATCCGTTCAACGTAGTCGCGCTGCTTCTCGCTCAGATCGCCCACCATCGGCAACATGCTGGCGTAGCCCCGCATGAAGGTCAAGGGAGCCCGAAGATCGTGCGAGACGGTGGCCACGAACTCAGACTTCAGTTCATCCAGCTCCTTGAAGCGGGTAATATCGCGCATCACGGCCACGCGCCCGATCCGCTCCCCAGCCGGACTGAGGATGATCGAGACGTTGGCATAGAGCGTCCGACCATCGGGGAGAGGAAGCTCTTCGTTAACCGGCTTCTTCTGATCCACCGTTTCGCCTAGGAGGCCGCCAAGGACGGGAGCCAGCGCAGTGTCGGTCACCTTCTCACCGATCACGCTTTCGCCGATCACGCGGAATGCTCGCTCGGCGGCGGGATTGACCAGCAGAATGCGATCGTCACGATCCGTCACCAGGACGGCATCGTTGGTGCTGCTGAGAATGGCCGCCAACCGTCGTCGCCCGCCTTCGGCGGCCTGGAAGAGACGGGCGTTCTCCAACAAGACGGCCGTCTGGCTGGAAAGCGTGGACAGGAGATCGATCTCCGATCCATCGAATCGTCGCACGTCGCGATAGCCGACCCATACCACAGCCGCCACGCGATACTTGGTCCGAACAGGGAGCGCAACCAGCGCCCTCACCTGGTCGTTGGCTGCCTCGGGCCCCAGCAATCCGCGAGCGCGATCGAGATTCTCGATGACCAACGGCCGATCGAGCCCGCTGGCCGCTTCGACGACGGCACGATCGAGCCCGCCCAGGTCATCCCGCGGCCGACCACGGGCCATGACCATCTCCGGCTCCCCTTCGACGGAAAGCAAGACGATCCGCGCCACCTGGGCATTGGTCGCCTTAAGCGCCCCTTCCAGGATGAAGGGCATCCCTTCCGGCAGCTCCAGCGTGGCCGAGACCGCCTGGCTGACCTCCAGCAAGAGTGAAAGGTCCTCCAGCCGCCCCTTCAAACGGACGCGCATGCCCTCGAATGCATCGCCGACCTGGGCCACCTCATCCTCGCCGGCCACCTCCACCGGTTGATCCAGGTCGCCCTCGGCGATCCGGCCGGCCGCCGCCGCCAGTTGCTTGAGCGGACGGGTGACCAGATTGGTCACCGTGGGCACAGCCACGATCAGGCTCGCGCCCAACAAGACCTGGAGCAGGAGCAGCGGCGTGGCGATCTGCGTCGCCTGCTCCAGCACAACCGCGTAGGGCAAGCGGAGAACCACCGCCCAGGAGGAAAATCCCTCGACCGGGAGGGAATAGACCAGCTGACGAGTGTTATCGCGGGGATGGCGGCTTTCGTAGGCCGTGCCCTGCTCCACGTCGCCCACTTGGGGGCTGCTCCGATCCATCCGCCAGGTGGTGAAGACCAAATCGTCATCCGGATGGGCGATGATGGTCCATGCTCCATCCTGCGCCTCCACCAGGAATCCCTCGGCATGGAGCCCATCGCGCGAGCCAACCTGCTGGAGACTCGTCAAGACGCGGTTCAACATCGGGTTGATATCCAGCCGGACCCGCCCGACCAACGCGCGAATCGGCGTGTCGGCCTCGCCCTCCCTCACCGGCGTGAGGAAGGAGAGGATCACGACGCCCTGATCCGTTTGGTGAACCTGGCTGATCTGGACGGCGCCAGTCTGGAGCACGCGCTGGAGCAAAATCTCCTCTTCCGTCGTCAGCGCGTCCGCCTCCGGTTGAGCAGGATAGGCGGCGATCAGGTCCCCGGCCTGGCCGAAATAGGATAGCTGGCTGAAGAAGGCCAACGTCCGCAGGTCGCCCTGCAGCCGGTTCTGAAGCATGGCCGGATCTTCTTGCCACAGGCGCGTGTCTCGGGCGAACTCCTGGATCAGCGCCTGGCCAGTGTGGATGAAGTAGAGGATGTCCTCGGCGGCGCCCGTCGCCTCGCGCTCCATCTCGCTGACGACCTCGTCGGTGGAGACGTTGAGCGTGCGGACGGTCACCGCGTAGAGAAGTGCGAGGGTGATGAGCAGAATCAGCGGCACGAAGATGAAGAGCAACCGACCGTTCAGTGTGCGCGCGTAGGGCGGGGTCTCGTAGGCAGCCTGTACCGGGCGGATGGCAGGAGCGATCCAATACGCCACCTGAACCATCAGCCCCGCGAGCGCCATCTCGACCACGAGGGGAAGGAGGTAGGCCACCGTCAGCGTCA
>Ga0207797_1003046_pt1 | contig 11344 bp, 9 predicted proteins | sample PRCRCaboRojoPR_6_FD_187275 | JGI IMG/M metagenome (GOLD analysis project Ga0207797, IMG submission 187275) | Marine sediment microbial community from Cabo Rojo, Puerto Rico - PR CR 10% Liquid 1 (SPAdes) | ecosystem: Environmental > Aquatic > Marine > Coastal > Sediment | place: Cabo Rojo, Puerto... | reverse complement strand
TAAGATCATACAATGAAAAAAACCGCCATTTATATATATCCCATAACCGCCCGCTTTAAAGAAGGAACATACAATCCCTACATAGACCAGCTCATAGAAGCGCTAGAGCCCTATTATACCTGCATCAACAAGAACAAACCCTCCCGGATCGGGACCTTCAACATGGTAATCTACTTTCTCCCAAGCCGCTATTTTTTCCTCAATTGGATTGAGGACCTCCCCGATAAAAAAGGCGGTCTCATACAGACATGGTTCTTTATATTGATGCTGCTCCTTATGAAGGCCACAGGGAAAAAAATCGTATGGACCATCCACAATCAATTCCCGCACAACCGGAAAAGGATCCGGCTGAAAAAATGGCTCACCAGATTCCTCATGAAATACAGCGACTATAAAATTACCCATTCAAAAGAGGGCATCGAGTTTACCCGCCGGATTACCAACGAGTGCGTTGCCCGAAAAGTGAATTACCTTCCGCATCCAGTCATCCCCAGGGTGGAGCATGACCATTTTGATACAAAATACGATGTACTGATATGGGGAACCATTGCAAAATATAAAGGCATCGACCTGTTTATGAAGTATTTATGGAACAATCACCTGCAAGATAAGTATTCCATCCTGATCATGGGGAAAATCCTGAACGAAACCTACAGAAAAGAACTAAAGCACCTGGAGTCAAATACAATCCGTATTGTCGATACCTTTGCCAGCAAGAAACAGCTTGAACAAGCCATCGGAGAGTCCAGGATCATCCTTTTTACCTACCGCAACCAGCATGTATTGAGTTCAGGCGCCCTGACCGATTCCCTTGCATATGCCAAAAATATAATGGGACCCCATGTGGGGGCTTTTAAGGATCTGGAAGCACTTGGATTGGTGACCACCTATCTTGACTTTAACGATATGGTATCGAAAATTGACCAACTCCTGAAAGAGGATTCCATGGCTGTCAACAGGGCCCGGAAAAATTTTATTGCCGACAATACCTGGGATAGATTCGGAACCAAAGTACACAAGCTGATCCGGCAGGGAAAAGAAAAAAGGGCCCAATGGATCTTTTAAAAATACCCCACCCATGCAATATGTCATCATAATACCTGCAAAAAACGAAGAACTCAACCTTCCCCTTGTTTTGAATTCACTTGTCAAACAAACTCTGCCACCCCGTATGGCCGTTGTGGTTGATGATCATTCCACCGACAATACCCCGGCAATAACACAAGCATACCGCAACAAACACCCTTTTATACAATACCTGAAAAAAGAGGGAAAGCAAAACAGTTACCAGCTGGGCGGGAAAGTGGTGGGCGTTTTTCATTACGGGCTGGAACACATCAAACACCAGGGAATTGATTTCGACTATGTCATTAAGATGGATGCGGATATTCAGTTCGATGACGGCCTGTTTGAACAGTTGGCAAAACGCACCCAGCATATGGAGGAATACGGGATTTTATCCTGTACTCCCTATGTGGAAAAAAACGGTCAGCGCACTCCCATACACAGCCCATTATGGCATACCAACGGGGATTTTAAAATGTACAAAAAACAATGCCTCGGACAAATCGGCGGACTCATACCCCAACTGGGCTGGGATTGCGCCGATAACATCATGGCCATGGAACAAGGATGGAGAACCTGGGTTTTCAGAGATCTTTTTTACCGCCAAAACCGACCCATTGGAAGGAATTCGCTAAAAAAGGGCATTGTCCGCCAGGGGGTTGGCGCCTATAAATTGCGCTACAGCTTGCTGTATGTTTTGGCAAAAATCGTTCACGATGCCTTCAAACCACCCTACCTGATGAATGGCGTCTATTACCTTCACGGCTGTCTCAAATCGTTCTTCCATCGTTATACACGAACCATCACAAAAAAGCAGGGAAAAATGCTTCGTGCACTTTTGTGGCAAAGCATGTGGGCTAGACTGAAAGACAAAGAATTCCAAATATTTCAGTCTCCATTTATATCCAAAAGATACCAGAAACCCTGCAGGCTTCTGTAGCGGAGAACTTTACAGCAACAAAGAAGTGGTTATACTCCAACCAGGAGAGGGACCTCCCTAAATCTTTACAGACCGATGAACGGCATTCGCTACGACAATATCGAAAAAAAAGAGGCGCTTAAAATACTGGAAGGTTACCTGGATGAGCCCGGTCAAAAGAGGAATGTATTTTTCCTGAACATCGACTGCATCTACAAGGCGCAAAATGACCAGGATTATGCTAATATCCTGCGGACCAAAGCCGACCTTGTACTGGGCGATGGCATCGGCATAAGACTGCTTACCCGGCTTCAGGGCGAGAAAATGGCGGAGAACCTGAATGGAACAGATTTTTCCCCTGAGCTCATGAAGTTGGCCGCCGGCAAGAAAAAGTCGGTGCATTTGCTTGGGGGATATGATGGGGTTGCTGAGAAAGCGGGCCGAAAATTCAGCCTGCTCACAGGCGTTAAGGTGGCGGGAACCCATACCGGTTACTTTAAAGACGACCAGCGGGTGATTGACCATATCAACAACTCGGGGGCCGACATCCTATTTGTTGGATTCGGTGTCCCCCAACAGGAAAAATGGATCATCAAATACCGCCAAGCATTGAAACCCAGTATCTGCCTTGGCGTGGGTGCCCTTTTCGACTACAATGCAGGAAGAATCAAACGTTCTCCCAGACTCTTCAGAACGATGCATCTGGAATGGCTTTGGCGGGTATTCATGGAACCTGCACGGCTCTTTCACAGGTATTTTATTTGTGACATCCCTCTGCTCTTCAGGCTGTCCCTGTCAGGAACAAAGATCACCAAAGACCCGTCCTGGGGAAAACCCCCGGGAAAGGTGCTCCATCCACCAGGTCTGCAAACATGAACCTTTGATATTACAATCAAATAATTAATCGCGATTGCCATGCTATTCAATTCGCTTGAATACATCTTCTTCTTCCCGATGGTCATTGCAGGATATTTTGCTCTGAATCCAAAATATCGCTGGATATTGCTGCTGTTTGCCAGTTATTACTTCTACATGTGCTGGAATTATAAGTACATCGTGCTGATTCTCTTCTCAACCATCATTGACTATTTCAGCGCGTTGTATATGGCCCGGACTCCCCAGATTAAAAAGAGAAGGCTGCTGTTATACCTCAGTCTGTTCAGCAACCTGGGACTTCTCTTCTTTTTCAAATACTTCAACTTCTTCGCCGAATCGGTCAATGCCGTCTTTGATCAGTTCAACCTCATGCGGGATGTAAGGTATTTTGACCTTCTGCTGCCGGTGGGCATCTCATTTTATACCTTCCAGACCCTGAGCTATACCATAGATGTTTTCCGTGGCAAAAAGGAACCGGAAAGGCATTTTGGAAAATTCGCCCTGTATGTCTCCTTTTTTCCTCAGTTGGTGGCAGGTCCCATTGAACGCTCCACCCGGCTGCTGCCCCAGTTGCACAAACACTTTGACTTTGATTACCAACGGATCAAGGAGGGGGTTTTCCTGGTTGCCTGGGGATATTTTAAAAAAGTAGTGATCGCCGACCGCCTGGCCGAATATGTGAACCTGGTGTACAACAATCCCACCGACTTTTCCGGTCTGCAAACCCTGATGGGCACCTTTTTCTTCTCATTCCAGATCTATTGCGATTTCTCAGGATACAGCGATATCGCCATCGGGTTTGCCAGAATCATGGGATACGATTTGATGACCAATTTCAGAAGACCCTACTTTGCCCAGAACATCAAAGACTTTTGGAGACGCTGGCACATTTCATTATCCTCCTGGTTCCGTGATTATTTCTACATCCTGCTGGGCGGAAACCGGGTGGGCAAAACCCGCCACAAGATCAATGTCTTTCTCACCTTTGTGGTTAGCGGACTATGGCACGGGGCAAACTGGACGTTCGTTATTTGGGGCGCGCTCCACGGGTTCTATCAAATAGTGGAGATGTGGAAGAAAAGCCTGCTCCAAAAACACCAGGGATTGCAAAAAATCAGGTTGCCCAACATATACCGGCAAACAACAAATGGACTGGTCACTTTCACCTTGGTGTATCTCGCCTGGATATTCTTCAGGGCCAACAATGTCGGCGATGCCTTCTACATCCTCCAAAACGCATTTGTTTTTAACGACGAGCCGGTCAACCTGTTCCAATTCAAGGCCGATATGACCATTTCCTGGATCGCCATTGCCTTCTTATTGATTACAGAAATCCTTGAAGAAACAATAGGCCTGTACAACAAGCTAGCCCGGTTGCCCAGGGTCGTCAAGTGGAGCATGTTCGTTTTGCTGCTGCTCTCCATAATGGTGCTCGGCAAATGGAACGAGTCGGATTTCCTCTATTTTCAATTTTAACCCCCAAGAGGCCATGAATGCAAAAGTATTGAAATACCTGATATATGTTTTGGGCATAGTAAGCCTGGTAGCTTTTATATCAATCCGGAACCTATCCCTGATGAACGCCCTGATGCTGGAAAAAATCATTCCAGGCCATTGGGAATTCGTCAAATACGGGGAAATGTACTATTTCAACTATATATCCCATTTCAAGGTAGATACCCTGCCACAGGCCACCCAGAAATTCAGGCTCTCCAAAAAGCATGCCTCTTTGGATGAATCTGACATTCTGATTTTCGGGGACAGCTTTTTCGACTTTTCAAGACACAAGAACCTGCCCGAACAACTGTACGAAAAATACAACATCCCGGTGTATTTTGAAAGATACGATCATCCGTTGGCCTCCTTAAAAAGAAAAGGCTACAGGAATGACGAGCCTAAGATCCTGATCTACGAAACAGTAGAAAGGAACATACCAAGAAGGTTTAACCATGAACATAAGATCCCCGCCAAACCAGTAATGGAAAAAGAGGAGGAGGATCCCGGCTCTTTTGATGGTATCATCAATTTCCTTTTTCCGGAGCAAAGAGAGGAACTTTATACCCGCCTGTTGCGGAGGAACTATATCAGCACCAGGATCTACGAGATGATCGCTACCCTGAAATTTGATCTCTTTGGTTACGTCTCTTCCCTCACACCCAAATACACCTTGGAGGATAAAAAAGACCCCTGGCTTTTCTATTACCGGGAGGTAAGTGATGGACATTGGGGATTCTACTACCAACATACGGAAGAGGAAATCAATACATATTGTGACAACATCGCCGATCTTGCCCGCAAACTTGAAAAGGAATTCAATCTGAAAATGGTATTCATCCCCATACCCAACAAATATACCATTTATCACACCATGCTCAACGACCACAGCTATAACAACCTGCTGCCCCGGGTTCACAAAGGATTGGAAGAACGGAACATACCCGTGGTAAAACTGTATGAGACCTACCTTGAGCATAAAGATGATATGCTTTACCATGGCACAGACACCCACTGGAACCAAAAAGGGATTGATATTGCCGTAAATAAAACGTTAAAGGTGATTGAAAACGGTTTGAAACCCTACCTATACGCAGAAGACATCCAAGAATCAACCAGCAATGAAATACTCCATGATTAATAACCCCAATTAAAAAATCCCCTATGAAAGTTGTTATTCTTGCCGGCGGATACGGCACACGCATCAGCGAAGAATCCGGTGTAAGACCCAAACCAATGGTAGAAATTGGCGACAAGCCGATTCTTTGGCACATCATGAAAACATACTCCTATTATGGATTGAACGATTTTATCATCTGCTGTGGCTACAAAGGTTACATGATCAAAGACTATTTTGCGAATTATTTCCTTCATGAATCGGATGTAACCTTTGACATGAAAAACAATGACATTGAAATCCAAAGAAATTTTGCCGAACCATGGAAAGTAACCCTGGTCGATACCGGAAAAAATACCATGACAGGAGGCAGGCTGAAGCGGGTAAAAAGATACCTTAATAATGGTACATTTTGTATGACATACGGAGATGGAGTCACTGACCACAACATAGCAGATTCGATTCATTTCCACAAGAAGCAAAAAGCCTATGCTACACTAACGGCTGTTCAGGAGCCGGGAAGATTCGGAGCCTTCAACCTGGACAAAGACAGTGATACAATAACGCGTTTCTGGGAAAAGCCCAAACCGGATGAAGAGAAAAGCGCATGGATCAACGGAGGATATTTCGTGCTGGAGCCTGAGGTTATCGATTATATCGATGGGGATGACACCGTTTTTGAAAGAGAGCCCCTGGAAAGACTGGCCAGTAACAAAAAGCTGACAGCCTACAGGCATTACGGCTATTGGCAATCCATGGATACTTTACGGGATCGAAATGTGCTTGAAGACATCTGGCAAAATGGAGAGGTGCCCTGGAAAATCTGGGATTAACCTGGGTGTTGGATCAGATAAGGCAACATCTAATGATGGTTAACAACCTGTTAAGGATCACCACCATATGTCAGTAAAAACTGCAGCAAACCCAATGCTCCAGTCATTATGAACCAATCACAACAAACCAATGAAACCCCCATGCACGAACCTTCACAACAAGGATATGAACAAACCATGCGGGTTCCATAAGGCCAATACATTAAATAAAAAATAACCTTATGCAAAACAATACCATCCTGGAACATGACATGGAATACGTATTTCAAAATCTAAGTTCCAACGAAAAATCCAAACTTAACGGTTCCTCCTTCCTCATCACAGGATGCGGAGGATTTCTAGGATATTACTTCATGCACTTCCTCAATCGCTTTACAAAAGAATGCAACATTCAAAAAGTGATTGGACTGGACAATTTCTTAACCGGCAGCAAAAATTGGCTGAGAGAATTGACAGCAAACAACGACAAAATTGAATTGCATGAATTCAATGTGATCACCGATGATATTGCTGATATACCAAACAGCAAACACATGGATTATATTCTGCATCTGGCTTCCGTGGCATCACCAACATTTTACAGAAAGTATCCCATTGAAACCATCGATGCCAATATCACCGGGCTTCGCCGGTTGCTTGATTTTTACAAAGAAGAGGACCTTAAAGGTTTTTTATTTCTCTCAAGCAGCGAAATTTACGGGGACCCTTTCCCGGAATATATCCCCACCAGTGAAGACTACCGGGGTAATGTGAATACGATGGGACCGCGGGCATGCTATGATGAAGCCAAAAGGTTTGGTGAAACCATCTGCTGGATTTACAACAATACCTATGACATTCCCATTCGCATGGCCAGACCATTCAACAATTATGGACCGGGAATGAATATCTATGACAAAAGGTTGCCGGCTGATTTTGCCCATGCAATTGTATATGGACAAGACCTGAACATCCTTTCGGATGGAACCCCAACCCGGACCTTCTGTTACATCTCCGATGCAATCACAGGATATTTTAAGGTTTTGATGCATGACAAATTTGATGTTTTCAACATTGGCATCGGCGAGCCCGAAATACCCGTAAAAATGTTCTCTGAACTGTTTTTAAAGCATGGCGTCGACATCTGGGATTATCAGGGAAGCATACAATTTGCCCAATCAAGTGATAAAGATTATATCACAGACAATCCAAACCGCAGATGTCCGGACATCAGCAAGGCCAGGAATATACTAGGCTATAACCCCACCATATTGGTAGAGGAAGGAGTGCATAAATACTTGAAATTTTTAAAAATAAATAACGGAGAACTATCATGATAACAATCATCGGTTTAGGCTTTGTAGGATTAACTACAGGTTTAGGTTTTGCCAAAAAAGGTTTCAAAACCTTTGGCATCGACATCGATCAGGAAAGGATTCAATCGCTTCAAAGGCTTGAAATACCTTTCCATGAGCCCCATCTTAAAGAAGTTCTGGAAGAAACCCTCGACCAAAAATTTTTCCTGAACCCACCCTTTGAGGAGGCCATCAGAAATAGCAAGGCAATTTTTATTTGTGTGGGCAGCCCCTCAGCAGAGGATGGAAGCGCTGACCTGTCTTATATTTTCCAGGCCATCGACAACATAAAGGAAGTCCGCTCACACCACAAGAAGGTAATAGTGATCAAGTCAACAGTTCCTCCCTCTACCCTGGAAGATAAAATAGCCCCATACGTGAAGGCCGGGACAGGGGATGACAGAAACAACATCGTTCTTGCCTCAAATCCAGAGTTCTTGCGAGAAGGACATTGCTGGGAAGATTTCATCGAGCCCGACAGAATTGTGGTTGGAGCAGAAGAGGAAGCTGCCCGCTCGATTTTATCCGACATCTACAGGCCCTTTGATGCACCACTACATTTTGTATCATTTAACACATCGGAATTCATAAAATACCTATCCAACACCCTGCTGTCTACCATGATCAGTTATTCAAACGAGATGTCGATGATTGCCCATCAAATTGGGCACATTAACATAGCACAGGCCTTCAGGATTTTGCATGAGGACAAACGTTGGACAGGATCCCCTGCCAATATGGCCACTTATGTATATCCCGGATGTGGATACGGGGGATACTGCCTGCCCAAAGACACATTGGCAATTTACAGCCTATCAAAACAAAAGGGGTATGAACCCAGGATATTAAAGGCCAACCTGGATGTCAACCTGCAGATTCAAACCTTTGTAGCCGATGTCATAAGCCAAAAACTCAAAAAGGATGCATCCCTCGGCATACTTGGTCTGTCGTTTAAGCCTGGCTCCGACGACATTAGAATCACGCCCACAAAAAGAATAATTGCCGAAATAATCGACAGAGGATTTTCCAATATTCATGCCTATGACCCCATCTCCAATGCCATTTTTCAAAAAGCTTATCCGGAGCTGAACATCAATTATTCTGACAGCCTGGAGGGTTTGTTGAACGATGTGGATAATGTTGCCATTTTAACCGGATGGACGGAATTCAATGACAAAAAGAAAGCCATCCGGCAAAAGCAGGTCTTCGATTTTCGATATATATACTAAAACAACCATATAGCCTTATGAACAGTTTATCTGATAACAGCAAAATATCCAGCGCGTTCTGTCGCCACTGCGGAACAGAACTAAAAGATGTGTTTTGTGACTTGATCAATTCACCACCTTCGAATTCATTGCTCGAAGAAAATCAATTGAATGAACCTGAGCCTTTCTATCCCCTGAAAATTTTTGTATGCCACAGGTGCCACCTGGTACAAATCAATGAGATGAAGAAGGCGGCAGATATCTTTAATGAAACCTACACCTATTTCTCCTCATACTCTACCAGCTGGCTTGCACATTCCAAAAGATACGTAGATATGATGATGGAAAGGTTTCAGTTTGATCATCACTCCCTTGTAATGGAAATTGCTTCAAACGACGGATATCTGCTGCAATATTTCAGGGAGAAAGCGATTCCCGTTTTGGGCATAGAACCGGCAGCAAACACAGCAGCCGTTGCTGAATCAAAGGGGATTGAAACCATAACCTCCTTCTTTGGTCACGATTTTGCCAAACAAGAATTGATCCCCAACCATCAAAAACCCGATCTTATCATTGGAAACAATGTACTGGCACATGTACCCGACATCAATGATTTTGTTCGCGGCATGAAAATCACCCTCAAAGACAGCGGGCTCATCACCATGGAATTTCCCCATTTGCTTCGGCTGGTGGAGGAGGTTCAATTTGATACCATCTATCATGAACATTTCTCCTATTTTTCCTTGACCACCGTGAAGAACATTTTCAACCATTTTGGTCTGGAAATTTTCGATGTAGAGGAGATACCGACGCATGGAGGATCGTTGCGGATATTTGCCAGACATGCTCAAAATACCTCTCTTGCAATAAGCAAAAGAACAGAAGAACTGCTCGAAAAAGAAGCGGTACAGGGATTGAAAACCCCTGAATATTATCAGGGCTTTCAAAACAAAGTGGACCATCTCAAATATGGGTTCTGGAGGTTTTTATTGGAAGCCAAAAGCAAGAAAAAGAAAATCATAGGATATGGTGCGGCAGCAAAAGGCAATACTTTCCTAAATTATGCCGGTGTCAGGGGAAATGACATCATATCATTCGTTGTGGATGCTTCTCCCCATAAACAAAACAAATACCTTCCAGGAAGCCACATACCTATTGTCGGTCTAGAGGAAATCGCCAGGTTCAAACCCGATTATGTCATTATCCTGCCATGGAACCTGAAAGAAGAAATCAGCTCACAATTGTCTTACATAAATGACTGGAACGGTCAATTTGTAACCTTCATACCCCAAACAGAAATTTTCAATGGAACCAATCATCACCGAAATAACAAACAACAGAGACAGGTACGGGAAGGAAATATTTGATTGCATAGACCGTTTGTTCCCCATATGCAGGAGCATTACAGGAAACGGGGTTCGCCAGAGCTTGTCAATATTGCAGAAGATCATCCCCCTCAAGCTGCATGAAGTCCCTTCAGGGGAGAAGGTGTTTGACTGGAGCATACCCAAGGAATGGAATATCCGGGATGCTTACATAATAGATCCGGATGGCAATAAAATAGTGGATTTCTCCGAACAAAACCTGCATGTGTTAAACTATAGCATCCCGGTTGATCAAAAGGTGAGCCTCGAGGAACTTAAAAAACATCTGTATACCTTGCCCGATCAACCGGACGTCATTCCCTACCGTACTTCCTATTATAAAGAGATATGGGGTTTTTGCATAGAATATTCGAAATTCCAGAAACTTAAACCCGGAAATTATCACGTATATATTGACTCCAGCCTTGAAAAAGGTTCCCTCACTTATGGGGAATATTACATTCCAGGCAAGATGAAGGATGAGGTGCTTGTATCCACCCATATTTGCCACCCTTCTATGTGCAATGACAATTTAAGCGGTATGGGTGTAGTGAGTTTTCTTGCCAGGGAGCTCTCCCGGTTGGATACAAGGTATTCCTACCGTTTTCTATTCGTTCCGGCAACCATTGGTTCCATAGCCTGGTTAAGTCTGAACGAAGACAAAACAAACAACATCAAGCACGGACTGGTGGCATCCCTGCTTGGGGACAGCGCCGACTTCACCTATAAAAAAAGCAGGAGAGCCAATGCAGAAATCGACCGTATAGCAGCCTACGCTATGCAACAACTCCCGGGCAGCAACAAAATCATTGATTTCTTTCCTTATGGATACGATGAGCGGCAGTATTGTTCTCCCGGTTTTAATCTGCCGGTGGGTGCACTCTCCAGATCAGAATACGGCTCCTTCCCGGAATACCATACCTCCGCCGACAACAAGGACCTCATCAAAGCAGAAAAATTAACCGATGCCCTCCTGGCATTTGTTAAAATTTTTCAAATCCTGGAAGCCAACAACCTATACATGAACACAAACCCCAAATGCGAACCCCAACTGGGGAAAAGAGGCCTTTACGACAAAATTGGCGGCAGCAATGAAAGCAAAACCCTGCAGATGGCTTCACTTTGGGTGCTGAA
>Ga0207797_1003045_pt1 | contig 11345 bp, 9 predicted proteins | sample PRCRCaboRojoPR_6_FD_187275 | JGI IMG/M metagenome (GOLD analysis project Ga0207797, IMG submission 187275) | Marine sediment microbial community from Cabo Rojo, Puerto Rico - PR CR 10% Liquid 1 (SPAdes) | ecosystem: Environmental > Aquatic > Marine > Coastal > Sediment | place: Cabo Rojo, Puerto... | reverse complement strand
GCGAGGTCGCCGATGAGGAGCGTGACGGGGCCGTCGCGGCCCGTGGCGACGCCTGCGGCGGTGGCCACGGTGCCGTCGATCCCACTCGCCCCGCGGTTGGCGTAGGCGGGTCCGCCCTTCCCTTCCGTAGAACCGTGTCGGTTCACATCCCGCACCGGCATGCTGCTGGCCGCCACGAGCGCGTGGCTCGACGGCATCGCGTCGGTCAGGACCGTCGCCACGAGCGGCTCCGTCAGCGCATCGGTCTCGTCCGCGTGGGTCCGCACGACGGCCTCGGCCCGGTCGCTCGCCGTCGTCCAGGCGTTGCGCCAGTCGGTCGCCCCCGCCCCGCCGTCGAGCCGGGCGATGAGGGCGTCGGCGAACGCGGGCACGTCGGCCTCCACGTGGTGGGTGACGCGGTGGTCGGGGTCGATGCGGGACGGGTCGGGGCGCACCACGGCCCATGGCTCCGGCGCGCAGTCACGGAGGAAGAGGCGCAGCCGCTTCGACGCAAATCGCCCCCCGACCTGCAGCACAGCCTCCGACGTGTGGGCCTCGCGGAAGTCCGCGGACGTGAGCACGAGGTCGCCGTACGCCACCCGCCCGGCGCCCTGCTTCCCGCCCAGCCGGAGCCGGGAGGTGATGTCGGGGACGAGCGGCCAGCCCAGGTGCGACGCGAGGCGCTGCGTGGCGTCCGCCGCGGCGGCACTGTCGAGCCGTCCCGCCACGACGAGTCCCTTCTCGGTGCCGCTCAGGAGCTCGGCCAGTGCTTCAACGTCGGCCCCGGACGGCGTGGAGACGGGCGTCGGGTACTGCGTGTAGGGATCCGATCCCGCAGCCCATTCTTCAATGGCCGCCGGGACCCTGAAGGAGGTTTCCGTTTCAACCGGCTCCAGGGGCTTCCGAAACATGCAGTTGACGTGAACCGGACCGGCGGGGGCACGCTTCGTGCGGTGCACCGCCTGGTTGGTCGTCGTGAGCACGTACGCCGGATCGATCTCGTCGGACGGGGGCGGCACGTCCACCTGCCAGCGCACGTAGTCGCCGAAGATCTTGACCTGATCGATCGTCTGGTTGGCGCCGGTGTCGCGCAGTTCGGGCGGACGGTCGGCCGTGAGGAGGAGTAGGGGCACGCCGTCGACGGACGCTTCCACCACGGCGGGCAGTCCGTTGGCGACGGCGGTGCCGGAGGTGGTAATCCAGGCCGCGGGGGTCTGCGTGGCGCGGCCGACGCCGAGGGCAGCAAAGGCGTTGCCCCGCTCGTCGACATGCAGTACCGTCTCGGTGTCCGGGTGGCGCGCGGCGGCGACGGTCAGCGGCGTGGAGCGAGAGCCGGGCGCGATGAAAAACGTCTCGACGCCGTTCCGGACCAGTTCCTCGACGAGCAGCTGCGTCCAGAGGTACGTCGTATTCGGCGCGTCGAGGACCGATGAAGGACGATCAGCCACGAAAGCAGCGCAAATCAGTTTCGATACAGTGTTCGTCCGGCTCCTCACATCCGAGTCTACAGCTGGGAAGGCCCTTCAGATTTCGAGTGCCCCGGCCTTGAAGAAATCGGTGTCTCGGAGGTCCCGAGGTCGAAACGCCCGAAATTCGGCATGCCCGAACGCTCGGACCGAAGAGAAGAGCGTGAGTTTGGCGAATTTCAGAAGAGGCCGAGGGGCCTCAGCCGATTTCTTCACCGCCTTGACCTTTTACTTCGTGAGTTGCTTCGCTCGTCTCGTTCATTTTGGGTCAAGCCAAAATGGAAACCTCCACCGGAATAGAACGAGACGTGTCCGCTCCAAAACGCACCGGTTGAAGGAAAGGGAAAACGGTGAGGGCCCTTAGGTAGACACTGAACTCGCCCATCGCCCAGATCACCCAGAGGCCGTTTCGGAATCAATCACGCCCATAATGGCGGCAAAGTCGCCAATCTTTTGCTCGATCTCTTCCCACTCCCGATCCGGCGTCGAACCCTCCACGATGCCCGCCCCCGAGAAAAGCGCAATCTGGTTCTCTTCCACGAGCCCTGCCCGCAGGCCCACCGCAAACTCGGCGGCGTCGCGCCCGATCCAGCCCACCGGCCCCGCGTACCAGCCGCGGTCGAACGGTTCCTGTGTGCGGATGGCCGCCACGGCGTTGTCGGTCGGCACGCCGCCGACTGCTGGGGTGGGGTGCAACACCTTCAGAAGATCGCTCGTGGAGGTGTCGGGGCGGAGCGTGCCTGTGAGGCGGGAGTGGAGGTGTCGGCCGCGAGCCAGAGCCAGTTCCCCCCTTCCGTTGGGGCGCTGGATCGAGACGCAGACTTGTTCCAGGTCGCTCCGAATAGACTCCTCCACGAACGCGTGCTCACGACGCTCCTTGGGACTTTCGAGGAGCTCCCGGCGAAGAGCTTCGTCTTCAGCCTCCGTATTCCCCCGCGGGCGCGTGCCCGCCACAGCCTCGCTCACCACGGTTTGTCCGTCCCGCCGAAAGAGCCGCTCCGGCGAGGCGCCCACGAAGGCGGGGCCGTCCGCGGGCCGTACCGCAAAGTGGTAGCAGCCCGGCGTGGCCGCCTCCAGGTGGTTGAGGACGAGCAGGGGATCCATCGATTCGTTGAGCGCGAGGGCCACGCGCCGCGCCAGCACGACCTTGTCGAGCGCGTCCCCCTCGATCGCGTCGAGCGCCCACTGCACCATCCGGGTCCAGCCCTCATGGTCCGGCACGTCCTGGCGATGATAGGGCCTCGGAAGTGACGAGAGCTCCTCCGGGACCGGCAGCGCCAGTCCGCGAATCTGTTCTTCGATCCGGTCCAGCCGATCGGTGTCTCGGGGCCACACCAGGGTGCACACCAGCCGCAACGTGCCATCCGTCTCCATCAGCTCGAAGCGGGGCAACACGAACCGGTATGTACCGAACGGCGCCCATCGACGATCGGGGCGGTCCGTAGCCGCTGGCTGCGCGGCGTCGAAGCGGAGTCCCCCGTAGTACCGCACCGACGGGTCGACCGGAGCGAGACGATCGTCCAGGGCCTTACCAAGGGCGTCGTAGCCCACCGGGGCCGACGTGCTCGACAGAACGTCCGCCGCACCCACCGCGGCCACAGTGCGCGTCTTCTCGCGCCCCGACCAGTAGACGGCCTCGGACAAGGTCTGCGTCCGAATCCAGTCGATGGGCCGAACGCGCTCCGGCACCGGCACGCTCACCCGCTCAATGGGCGATCGTCCATTCTCCGACCGCCCCGCCGCCCGCACCTGGTCCACGAGGGCCGTCCGCACCTCGTCGGCGGCATCAATGTCTCGAACGTCAGCGGGGTCGAGGGCGAGCATGTAGAGCGGGATGCGATGCAGACTGCGATCAGTGGGGCGCCCGGCCGTTGGTGTATCCGGAGCGGCCGCCCCGGTCGGAAAATCGATTCGCTCAGACAGAGGCCGAGGCCTCCGCAGACGACAGGTGCGCGGTACAGTTCTGGAGCTCCGCCTGCGCCCGTCCGTCCTCCACGACCACGCGGTTGACGCAGGTGTTGGAGTGGCCAAGCTCTTGCATGTGCTCCAGCCCGTAGTCGTCCAAGATTGTGGCGAGGAGCACCCGAAGGTATCGCCCGTGCGTCACGACGAGAACCGTCTCGCCCGCGTCCCGCGCGAGAATGTGCCGGACCGCCCGCTGGGCACGCTCCTGCACGTCCCGGATCGACTCGCCCCCATCCACAGTCCGGTCGTAGGCGCCCTCCCGCCAGGCGGATTTGAGGGTCCCCATGGCCTCGTCTCGCTCTTCAGACGGCGGTTCGCCCTCAAACACGCCCCAGTCCATCTCGCTCAAATCGCGCAGATACGTCCGCGACAGGGGCTCGTGGGGCCGCGCCAGGATGTCGGCCGTCTGTTTGGCGCGCCGGAGCGTGCTGGCGTACAGGGCATCGACGGAGACCGATTCGAGACGCTCGGCCAGGGCCCGGGACTGTGCCCGGCCCGCCGCATTGAGGTCACTGTCCACCCCGCCCCCCTGAATAATACCCCGGCGATTGTGCTCGGTCTCGCCGTGGCGGACGAGGTACAGGGTCGTCGGCACGTCGACAGTCTGAGGAAACACGTCGTCCATGCGAAACGAGAATTTTCGTTCAAATGCTGAGTCGGAACGGCTAGTGGCTCTGCTCAGCTGCCCCGATAAAAACGTCGCTCCAGACCCCGATCTGGAGCCTACCCGACTGTACGGATTATAGGCTCCACACGAGCGAAGCGACTGACGAAGGAAAGCAAGTTTGGAGCGACGAAGGAATGGGAGGATTCCATGCGGGAGTGCTTCAAGAATCTACCAGAGTACGCGAGCAAATCCACTAGGACGCATCTTCGTCCACCCCTTCATGATCGTTCAGGTTTTCGATGATGTCCTGGGTGATGTCGTCCACCTGCGGGACCGAAAGGCGATGCTTGAGGGCCACGCGCACAATGAGCCCCCGCAGCACCTGATCGGCTACGGGAAGCGGATAGAGCGTTCGCTGCAGGGGACGGAGGAGGTACCCCAACGCCCACTCCAGCACCCCCCACCGAAAGAGCACGAATCCCACCAGCCCAACGCCTACGGCCCCGTACATCTCCGCGGCGGCGAAGACACTCATTGTCACCGCGTAATAGAGGGCCTGGGCGATCACGTGATCCAGCACCGTCACGGCACGGACCGCGAGAAGGCTCGGGAGGGCCGGACTCAGAAGGGCCCACCCCACAAAGAGTGCGAGGGTCCCTCCCACGGCCCAGCCTACGGGGAGGCCCCAGAGCAGCAGCGGAAGGCCCCAGAGCGCAACCGTTCGGGCCGAATCGACCCACGTGTCCGCCCAACGCAGCAGCTGCTCCAGCGACACGTGGTCGAGTACCGCCCCGGCGTAGTCCTGGATGTCCTGCTTCGTCACGTGGTACCACCGTCCGCCCTCCGTAAGAATGCCGTACGGCGTGTCGACGTAAGGCGGTGAGGATGAACCCTGCATTCGCACAGTACTGCCCGATGGGTAGAACGGCACGCGTCAGGCCCCCAGGGCCCCGGTGCCTCTCTCGTTCAGGCGACATCGGTGAGAACGTACATGGGACCGGGGGCGCGGTTTCAATTCAGACTGAAAGTTTCACCCCCCTTATACAGGGAACGGGCGCATGGGGAACGGAAGTGCGGAACCTCTCTCCTTGCAAAACAGCCGAAACAGCTTCGGTCTTGTGTAAGAAACGGCAAAACAAGGCCTCGGAGGTCTTTGCGCCACTCGTTCTCAGGGCGGGATCCTTGCAGATACGACGAGGAGGCACGTTCTGCAAAACGCCTGCGAGACCCCCGAGGTCTCTCCACTCGCTGCAAAAATGCTCCGCAAGAGCAAACAGATTACCGTCTCAGGGTACGATTCTGTTCACGTCCCTGGCGGTAGGCCGAATGCCTACTCTTCGGGTTGCAAGACCAAATCGTCCTGGATCCGAATCCGAAACCGCGGCGTGTCGACGCCCGCAGCCTTGAGGGACGGGCGGAGCATAGACTCCAGAGCCCGCGCCGTGTTCACCCGCGGCTGCGTGGCCGATCCGAGCCGCCGCTCGGCCTGCGCACGAAACGCATCTTTGACGGCGCCGAGCGCCCGCGTGCGCACCTCCTCGGGCATATCCGACGGCAGCACCCGCATCCAACCGCTCGTTCGGGAGCGGACCTCCAGTCGTTCGAGGTCGGGCGCGACGCTGTACACTGAGAGGGACGGGAGCGCGACCCCCACCAGGCCGTCCTCCTGTACGGTGATCATGGACGGTGTGAGCGTCTGCACGTCGAAGCCGTAGGACACCGTGCCCGGCACGCGCACCCGCGCCTCGGCGCCCCCGTACGCAAGGGCGAGGGCACTGGGCTGGGTCTGCTTCAACAGATAGGTGAGCCACGATGGCGTGAGGAACTGCGCCGAGTCGACCCGGACCGTCACCCGCACGTCCACCGTGCCCGTCACGAGGAACGAGGCGGGCGCCTCATCCTGAATCGTCGCGACGACGGTGCGCCGAACCGTCGCGTCCGACGGGCCCTGGCGCCACAGCATCACGGCAATCAGCAGGAGGCCAACGACGATTCCGCCCCCAATAGCAGCACGAAGGGTTGAAGACATCGGTGTATCAGGCGGTAATGCCCGGCGCTTCCTCTTGGAAAAAAACCCTGTAGAGACGCCCCCTCTCTTCGCCCCAATCAAAGCCCAAGCAGCAGGAGCGCAATCCCGGCCAGCGCGAGCCCGATCCGATTGGCACGCGACAGATACTCGCCCCACACGGTAACGCCCAGGAGCGCCGCCAGTGTCATGATGGCGATGTTGTTGGCCGGAAAGACGAACGGCCCCGGCAGCTGCCGGATGGCCCGCAGCAGAAACTCGAGCGAGCCGTAGTTCACGATCCCGAGCAACACGCCCCACGCCACCGTCGCACTCTTGGGCCATTCGCCCCGCTGCAGGCCTCGCCGAAGGACGATCACCGCTCCCACGAGGAACGCCACCCCAAATGCCAGCCACAAAAACAGAACCCGACTATTCCCGGCCCCGAATCCCTCCTCGAACGCCTTCATCGACACGTCCACGGCTCCGCCCAAGCAAAAGGTGAGAGCGAGCACCCCAGTGGCGTACCAGTCGATCGATGGGAGGACCTCCTCACCGGTTTCCGTTCCGTCGGGGACCGTCGTGGCCCCCGCCGGCACCGGCTCCCGGGCCGACCGCCGATGGGCCAGCAGGAAGAACGCCCCCATCGCCAATCCCATCCCGATTCCCTGCGCCACGGTTGGCACCTCGTCCCACACCAGCCACGACGCCAGAAAGGGCACGACCACCGACACCCGCATCACCCCGATCGCCAGCGACATGCCGGCCACCTCCGTGGCCCACGACAGCGCAAAGAAGCCCGCGATGAGCAGCACACCGGTGCCCACCCCAAGCGTCACGAGCCCGCTCGATAGCGTGAGTCCTGCCTCGACTTCCCGCCCCCCAAGGGCGAGAAGCACAACGGCGACCCCCACGGCCGCCGCGTAGTTCACCGTCAGGAGCGCCGTGCGGTCCAGGCGCTGCCGTCCGGCGTGTTTGAAAATCATGCCGATGGCAACACTGCATGCCACGGCAAGGGCCAGCGCGACCATAGAACGGGTGCAAATATCGATTCATGGAACGACCGTCAACCGCCGGCCGCTAATTCCCCGTGACGAACGTGTAGTAGCGCAGCCGCGACGGGATGGGCTCGGGGTCCCGAATAAGGAGGTCTTGAGGGACGCCGATCCGGGGCGTGACGAATCCCGTCGTGTCGGTGCGGATTTGATCGTACGACACCGTGGCGAAGAACTCCGACGAACGCCGGGCCTGAAAGAGATCCTCAAACAGCACGCGGTACCGGACGCGAATGACGGAGGGCTGAAGCGACACCAGACTCTGCCCCGACGGCACGCCGGTCACCTCCACCTCCACTTCGCGCGTTTCTTCGACGAATCGTCCAGCCCGGGCAGTGAGAGTGATCTCAGTCGGCGTGACCTCGACGAGGCGAGCGAGCGTGTCCGCCAGCGGCACCTCTGTCTGCACGGTGTCCTGGAGGTTTTCGATGGTGTGCACGGTGGTCGGCCACGTCGCGAGGCCCTCGACCACCGATTCCGCCCCTCGTACCTCCACCGAATCGGGGTCCAACTGCGGAGTGTCGATCAGTTCGTAGGCGGACGCAAGGTTGACCTGCACGCGGCTCCGCACCGGAATCTGCCGGGTCTGGAGGGGCTCCAGCGCCATCTCGAACGACGCCGGGGTCACGCCCTGGATTTGGAGCGAGGTGCCCTGCGGAAGAGTAATTTCCTCCGCTACGTTCACCTGCCCCGTGGTGGCATTCACCTCTACCACTGGGGGATTGTAGAGGATGCGCATCAGGTCAAGTCCGCGTCCCCGCATCTCCGCACGCACGTGAGAGGGTGGGACCTCGGCGAGGGCCTCCCCGTCCGGCGTCTCCACAATCTCTACCGGCAGCCGGAGCGTCTGCGTGCGCTGCTCGCCCAGTGTGAGCGACAGCCAGAGGATGCAGGAGAGCAGCACGCACACCGTAATCGCGAGACCCCGATTCGGGTCCTCATCGCGCCGCGGCGTCTCGTCGCTCGGGGCGAAGAGGGGACGAAGCCGGTCCCAGAAGACAGCGCCTTGGGAGTCGCTCGACGAGGCCACGAACCAGCGCGCTCATTACGGGAGAGGACAGGCGGAACAGCGCTACACGCACCACCCCGACGAGTGTTCGAACCTCAGCCCTCCATCCACCGTGGGGTCGCGTCGTCGCGGAAGGTCTGACCCGAGCGGAGATTGCGGAGAGCACGCCGTCCCCACCGGATCGCTGCGGTGCCGAGACGCTGCAGGACCTCACCAGCGAGCGCGGGACGCCAGTCGACCGGAGGCTGTGCATAGCCGTTGGCCGAGAGCGAGCGCCCCACAATCCATTCCACGATGACCCGCTCCGCTTCCGGCATCTGTGTGCGCCACTTCTCTCGGTTGGAAGGGTCGATCTGCCGATTGCTCTTTCCTTTCCAGGGCTCTCGGTCGGGATCGAAGGGCTGGTCCTCCCGCTCTTGACGACACAGCATCGCCTCGTGGAACGGCGTTTCGAGGAAGGCACACACGTCCCGGAGCGTGGCCTCAGGGTCCGTGATCAGGTCCTCGTACCGCAGCGCGAAGAACCGGCCCTCGTAGTCGGTTCGATAGCGGTCCACGAGCGCCGCGTAGGTGCGCCACGTCCAGGCCTGCTCCGGCAGCGTGCTGCGGCTCCACGGCATCGACCGAAGCGAGAGGCACACGTCGCGGGGATCGCGGATGATGGCAATGAAAACGGCCTCCGGAAACTGCCGGGCCATTTCGGGGACGAACCGGAGATGGTCCGGCGTCTTTTCTCCCCACGCCGGGGCACCCGATCGTTCGGTGTAGGTTTCGAGGAGGGCCCGGAGGACGTCGCCGTGCGTCGGGGCCGGTGCGGCACGAACACGTTCCTGGATGCGTCGCCGCTCCTCTGCGGTCAGTTCCATGTCCTGCACGCCGGGCTGCTGGAAGAGCCGGTCGAGCATTCGCTCCGCGTCGGCGGGATTCCGAATTGGATCGCCGGTCCAGCACCGCGTGAAGTAGTGCGTCTCCGGCGCGATGACGAGATCAGGATGGGCATCGAGGAGGCTGCTGAGCAGCGTGGTGCCCGAGCGAGGCATGCCCACCACGAAGACCGGATGGCGCGGCGGCGAGTCAGTCATGGGCGTCGAGGACGCGTCGGTAGAGCTGCTCGGTCTGACAGGCGAGCCGCGGCCATTCACGATCATCAAGCGGTGCTCGTTCGGGACGTGTTGCCGTTTCGGCCCAGTCCATCGCGTCGGACAGCGCGTCGACGGTCAGGTCGCCCCTGTACGTCCGCACCCACTCGGTTCCCACCTCCGCCTGGAGCTCGCTCATCGCCCCCCGATCCGGCACCAGCACGGGCCGGTCGAACGAGAGCGCGAGCAGGGCCGTGCCCGACTGGAGGATGTGGTCGTAGGGCAGCACGATCAAGTCCGCGGCCCCGAGCACGATCATCATTTCGTCGCTCTCGATGAAGCGCAGGTCCGTCCGAATCCGGCCCTCGCCCGCGGCCGCCTTCAGAATCTCGTCCTTCAACGTCTCCGAGACGGGATTCCCCGCTATCGTCAGGCGCGCCGTGTCATCGTCCCACGCCCGAAACGTCTCGATGAGACGCGAGACGTTTTTGTAGGGCCGGACCCGCCCAATGAACGACGCCAGCCGGGCCTCGTCGGGCACGTCGAGCGTGCGTCGCGCTTCCGATCGGGGCACGGGATCGGGGTAGGCCGGGCGGTAGTGGCCGTGGGGCACGACGGCCCGGGGCACGGGGCGAAGCGCGGGGAACCGCTGAAGGGTCTCCTGCGCCGCCACCTCGCTCAGCGTGACGATCCCGTCCACCATCGGGAGAAAGAGGTACCAGAAGAGCTTTTCGAGTTTCGGGTGCCGCGACTCGTGCGGACCCAGGTCGTGCACCGTCCACACGAGCCGCGCGCCCCGCATTCGGGCCCACGCAAACAGGAGTAGCTCCGCCGCCACGTAGGTCGTGGCTGTCGCCAAGGACGGGTAGCTCAGGAAGTCGTCCGGCCAGTGCACGTGCCAGAGGTCGTACGAGCCGGTGAGCGCCCGCCGGAGGGTAATGTCGTCCACTTCCACACTCGTCTCCGCCTCCATGGCCTCGTAGAGGAGCCGGGTGTAGGGATTGCCCGTTTTGTTCTCAAATGCAGGCCAGGCAAGGACTTGCAATGTCGAATTGAGAATTTCGAATGTCGAGTGATCGCGGTATGCTTTTCCATCCTCCATTCGCACTTCGCAACTCGCACTTCGTCACTGTTTGAGCCAGTGCGAGAGGTCGCGGTCGAGGAGGTTCTCCAGGCGCCGCACGTGGGACCGAAACGTGTCGATGAGCCGCGCCCGCACCGCCGGGTCCATCGACGGCTTTTCGAGGTTTCGGTTCTTCAGGTCGTTTACCCAGTCGACGAGCGCATCGGGCAGCAGCGGAACGACGGCCTCCCGCACCGGCGCGGCGGCCGTGAGCAGGGCGTGGAGCCAGCGCGACTGGGGAACCCCCGAGGTATTCACGCGCCGATCAGTCGGCTCGAACGAGGGATCCACCCCGACAAACCGAAAGAGATCCTGCCGAATCGCCGCCGGGTCGTCAACGAAGTCGTCGAAGAGGTAGATACGGAGCTGCTCTCGCGGGAACCGACCGAGGTAGCGCTCAAGCTGCTCGTCGTAGCGACCGCGGTCCACGTACCGCCCCAGGGCCCAGTGGTTCGCGATGCGCTCCTCCTCCGCGTCGAGCGCCGCGGCAAAGTCGGTGAGGGGCTCGTCCTGATCCCGCACGAAGTGCAAGAACTCGGAATAGGCTCGCTCCACGGGGTTTCGGAGCATCGCGACCAGCCGGGCCTCCGGCACGTACCGCTCAATGTTGGCCGGCGCGTCGGGGTGGTAAAGGTACCAGTGTGAGGCCTCGCCGCGGGCCGCCTCGTCGGTCGCCCCGGCAAAGAGCTTCTGGTAACGGTCGAGGTCCGTAATGGACGTGTGGTTGATTCCCTCCGGCCGCTGGTCGATGGGCGCCTGAAAATCGGGCGGATTTCCGGCGAACGCGAAGAAGTTCGGCTCCTTCACCGGACTCATGAACACGTCCGGGTGCTGGTCGAGCGCAGTGTAGAGCGCCGTGGTGCCCGCCTTCATGGCGCCCAGGATGAGGAAGGTGGGCATGCTCTCGGCATCGACGCGGGGATCAGAAGCAGGCATGGGCTACGGCGTGTCCAACCAGTGCGACAGATCGCGGTCGAGCAGTGCCTCCAGGTGGTGCACGTCGTCGCGGTACGCCTCGACGAGCCGGGCACGGGCCGTCCCCGACATCGGCGGCTTC